>Ga0187866_1001059_pt1 | contig 27704 bp, 24 predicted proteins | sample June2016WEW_11_1_3_FD_133013 | JGI IMG/M metagenome (GOLD analysis project Ga0187866, IMG submission 133013) | Peatland microbial communities from SPRUCE experiment site at the Marcell Experimental Forest, Minnesota, USA - June2016WEW_11_150 | ecosystem: Environmental > Terrestrial > Soil >...
AAGCCGCTGGCATTGACGTAGACCTTCGCCTGACCGCCCACCACCCGAATCGGGCACGAGATGGCCCGAGGTCGGCGATTCTGGTAAGGCTTCAGCATACCCAGCCGGTCGCGCCCCCAGCTTACCATCCGCACCCCGCTACCAGGCCCCCCCCTCCATAGCGAATACCAGTACAGAGTTCGCTCCCCAACATTCTCGATACCTTGGCCTTGCTGGAGCGTGGGGTGGACACCGATCGGGCTTCCCGGTTGCTCCATGGCGGGGATGAATCGGTACCCGGGAATAGGTTCGTGAAAGTGAATAGCATTGTGAGAGACGGCCAACCCCAGATCCATCGTCAACAGCCTCCGGTCTCCCGACAAATCCCCGTGCCACTGGCCGTAGATGCCCAGGATCACATTTCCCCGGTTCCAAAGCGCGGCACCAAGGTGAATTTGTTCCCCTACGAAGCTCCCCTCCGTGCCAATAGAAGGACCGAAGAGGTCTGACGACCGATCCAAGCCCAGAGCTCCGCAGGGGGACCAGTTCTCAAAATCCGCCGACGCGAACGTGATGAGTTTACGCGCAGCCCTAACATGCTGGCGACCTGAAGATTGGCCGTTAACGTAATACAACCCGCGGAACTTCGTGATTCCAGCCATCTCAAGTGAAGGCCCCACAGGATTCCGCGGGGAATGTTTCCACCGAAGCCCATCCGAGCTGAACGCCGCTGAAAAGCGCTTCCCGAACGCGGCCGGAGGAGCCTTAAAACGACGATCATCTACCTCGTAGATCATCTTGAAGCGACGATCGGGGTCGGGATCTTCTGGCTCATACAGCACCGCGGCTGTCGACCAAAGGCTCTGATCCGTAAACTCGGTAATATTGTTGTCCTTGGACCCTCTGAATTCTACTAAACCCAAGGAGGGTTTGACCCACTGAACTCCGTCCTTACTTGTCGCATAGCAGACTACGTAGTACTTTCGTTCGTAGTGGCCGTTGTACCACATGTGAAAAGTGTCACCAATGCGAATAACTGTGCCGTAATAGAGCAGAACCTCATCATGGGAGCCCTCTGGACCGTGATCCAGGACGAACTGCGGGTGATCCCCGGGGATTAAGTGTGTCTGGACAAGGTCCCTGAAGGGAAATGCCTGATCGTCGAACGCGAACAGAACCGCTTCAGGTAGTGGTGCTGCCGACGCTAAGCTCGGCAATAGAACCCTGGTTCCATTGCGAGACTCTGACCCGCCGGACTGCTGTCCAGCTAGCCGGAATTGGGAAGAGAGAGAAGGGAGAAAGGACGCTGCCCCCAAGGATTGCCAGAATCTTCGTCGCTGCATCGTAGTTATTTCCGTCTCCGAAATCCGCGACCGCCCACCGCCCGGCGGGATTGTACTATACTATGCGCCTCGAGACCGCGCGCGCAATCGCTTCCAGGCGCTCCTCCAACTGCTGGCGTTGCCTATGCGTATTTTCATCGCATATAACAGCGGAGCGCCACACAAAACTCGGTAGTGGTCCGTGAACCCTCCGCGGTCCCGCACTTTCAGACAGAGTGTTCGGAAGGTGGAGTGTCCGATAACGGGTCGACCATCCGTTTCGAGGTGTCCTTTCCGCTTCTCGGGGCGAGTTATCCTGTGCTGTGTGAAGCCCCGAGAACATCCTCGTTCTCCCAAAGAACTGTTCAAACACCAGGTCGCCGCCGCCAGCGCGCCCGTGAACATCTTGGCCCACAAACCGCCGCTCCGAAGCACCTCCTCAACCTCGCGCCCGTTACCACTGCAAACCAACCGGCGCCAGTAAACGCTCAGAACGCCAAGCGCAAACTCAACTGGCTCTGACGACCCGTCCCGACAATCCCAGTGATCCTTCCGAAACTGCCACCGCCCCTCGAAGTGTCTGGCCTGCCAAAGTTAGGATGATTGGGCAGGTTGTAAATGTCTCCCCTGAACATCAAATTGAAACGCTCGGTTAGATTCCAGAGTTTGTGCACCGATACATCAATATCGATGTAACCTGGCCCGCCACGTAAGGTCCTTGGAGCGTTCCCAAAAACCCCCACCCCTGGTGCCTGGAAGGCGGTAACGTCGAACCACTGCTGCACCTTTGCCGCCGTCGAGCGGTCACTGCTCAGTTGAGGATCCCGGAGTAAATTAGGCCGCACAGCGGTGGAATAGGTATTCGTAAGATTGGTCTGCTCTTTCACACCGTACACCATCCCGCTCCGCAACTCGGTGATCACACCAGTACCCCACCCACCAACAATCTGATTCATGATCTTGTTTGGTACAGTCCAGTGACGCCCCGATCCAAACGGCAGATCATAAACGCCGCTGACAACGAACCGTTGAGGGATGTCGCTGCCAGAATAAGACCTATCAAGTGCCCGAAGCTCCGGGTGGGTGATAGCCACGCCTCCGCCGTAGGCCCCAAGCTCATAATGCGAAGCGGTGTCGTCCAGGAACTTGGACCAAGTGTAATTCATCAAGAAGTTGAGCCCGCGAGCGTAGTGCTTCTCCACTTTCACATTCAGCGCGTTGTAGCTCGAGTTGCCCCACGAAACAAACCTGCGGCTCACGCCACTAAACTGGGGAAACAGCCGCAAACTTTGAAGTTGCTTTGCCGGTCCTTGGCCGTTGACCAATGGAACCACATCGAACTGGTAGGCATCGCTGTTGATTTTGTGTCCCATGTTTCCAACATAGGCAACCTCGAGCAGTATGTTGTCTGGCAATGTCTTTTGAACCCCAAAGTGGAACTGGTGATCATAACCAACGACAGAGTTCGGATCAATAAAGCCCGGGCTGAAATACGGGGTCTGGCCGAGTGGAACGGCGCCATATCCGGGAGTGTGTGCTTGTGCTGACGGAATCGTGGGCATGCCGTTGCTCAAAAGGAAGGCCGGCGTTCGCCCACCGTCCGGAGAATTGAACGAGCCGCTGGTAACGAATGCACCTCCGGGCTCGTCGCCCACGCCTTTCGCATAAAGTTGATTGTAGTGGATCGCGTAACCCGAGCGGACAACAAACCCCTTCCCAGCCAGCCAAGCAAATCCCACTCTCGGCCCGAAGTTGTTTGTATCGAGATTGTTGTTAAGCCACTTGTTGTAACCAGTGAGCCCGGCAAATATCACACTACCCGGGGTATTGGACACTGGATTGATGGCGCCTGGGTCGAAGCCACTCAAGTGGTTGTTCTCTTCCCACTGGGGCGGCTCCATTTCCCAGCGAAGTCCAATGTTCAATGTAAAGTTCCTGGCGAGTTTCCAGTCATCCTGAATGAAGCCGCCAAAATAGATGCGGCGCATTACGATATCACTGACGCTCTGGTAGCTGGCCGAATCCACTCTTCCCAGCAGCAAGTCGGCCAACCCGCTTCCGGTTGTCCGATCTGAAAAACTGAAGTTGCCATTGGCACTCTCTCGCCTCTGTGTGCCGTAGCAGGAGGAACGATACTGGAAACCAGTACTGAGATGATGTGAGCCGGCAATCCGGGTGACGTTATCGATGAGGTCGTAGGTGTTAATGGGCGTCTGCAAGTTCGAGCCGACACTACCCAAGGTAGTCAATCCCGTAACGTTGATGATCGCCATCATAGTGGGATCGACTCCAGAGAGTCCCAGTTTGCCGTTCATTCCGGAACCGGTGCCGATAGCTTTCGTGAAGGAGTACTTTGTGTTACGAGCGAATCGGAAGTCGTTCAACAAGGACGGTGAAAATTGATGAATCCAGCTGCCGCTTGTGTCGCTGAAGCGAAGGGTAGTTGGGCGCGAGCGGGCGTCCGCGAAAGCGAGGTCGGCTGGCCACAAGGGGGCGGCTATACTCGGAACCGAGTTAAACAGGAACTTGACAGACAGCCGGTTGCTTTGGCTAAGTTCATGGTCGACCTTTGCGGTGTAGAATCCGGTGCTCTTTTTGTCGGATACGACCGCAATGTAGTTAGCGCTGGGTGCCAGGTTAGTCTTGAAGGGGGCATTCGGCGCCGGGTAGAACGTCGCTATGGTTTTCCCGATGGGATCCATGCGGTTCGGCGGAATGATATTACCGGAAAATTGCAAGCCAGTCAAAGGATCTTTCAGAACCAGGTCCGTACGATTGGAAAAGTCTCCTTGCACCTCAGGCGGGTTCGGTACGACGGTGCTGGCGCTGGTAACGCCGGTCCGCGTTCGGGATCCCTCGTAGTTGAAGAAGAAGAAAGTCTTATCTTTCACCACTGGCCCGCCAATCGAAGCACCGAATATGTTGTACCGCAAGGGGGCCTTGGTGGGGGAGAAGAACGTTCGGGTATCTATTTTGTCGTTCCTCAGAAACTCGTAACCCGCGCCGTGGAACTGGTTTGTGCCAGAGCGCGTAGCCATGATGATTTCTCCTCCGCCGGAGTGGCCGTACTCTGTGGAGTAGTTGCTCGCCTGAACATTAAACTCTTGTAACGACTCAGCGGGAGGGTCGAGGTCGAGTTGCGCGTCGTCGATAGAGGTGCGTGTGATAGTCAGGCCGTCCAAAATCCAATTCATTTCCCCTCCGCGGCCGCCAGCCACGCTAAACATGCTGCCGCCATTGCCGACCACCATTCCCGATAGCCGCACGATGCCGCTACCAGTTCGGCTATTGAGAGGCATGTTCATGACGGTGGCTTGCTCGATGAACTGACCATTGGTTGAATCCACCGCGTCCAGTAGTGGCACCGCCGCTGTCACAGTCGTTGTTTCCGCGGTGGTAGTTGCCAATAGCAGCGCAACGTTGACAGTCGTCTTAATCCCAGTCTCTAGTACAATCCCCAAGCGAGTGAACGCGGAAAAGCCTTCCTTCCGAGCCACGAGTTTGTAGTTACCAGGCGGCAAGAGCGCAACTGTGTAAAAGCCTTCCGCATTGGTGCTTGTCCTGGTTTCTACCCCCGTATCAACATTAATTACAGTGATCTGAGCCCCGGGAATCACTGCACCGCTGGGGTCAGTGACGGTTCCACTGACCTCGGCGCGCGTCTGACCGAACGAAGGCGTTCGGCTAACGAACAGAGAGAACCCCACTAGCAACACGACTTGACATGCAAGTGTACCGCGCAGGCAGACTCCGAGCGACTGAGCGGATCTTCGTAGACCAAACATAGTCCCTCCCGACTCGAGAATTTGCAGTCCGACATGCTGAGTGGCGCCCGTGCCGATCCAACAGCGCGTTCCGTCGCTGGTGACCGACGCCGGACCTCACTCGGTGGCCACGGACGCAACCGGCGGCAGATTGAACTCCCACCGGCACTGTATCGTTAACGGTTTAGAAAGTACTATAGAATATCCAGCTTGTCAAGGCGCGTGTTCAGCGGTTTCGCAAGGCGGGGGGCGAACGCAAGACAAGTGGATGTCGTAACGGCGAAAAGCTCAATCGCAGTCTAAGTTGTTCTTCGGTTGGCAGTTGCGGATCGAGCCACAGGAGTACTGTAGGACCGCCGAGCTCCGGCTTGGTCCGGGCGAGGTGCGTCCCCACCGTCGATTTGCCCGAGCGCAAGGCTTCCCGCAACTTGTTGAATTTCATGGCACCAGGATATTCTGCACGCACGCAAGCGGGGCGCGCACCGCCGTTCCGCCACATGGAACATGCGTCGCGTCCAAACGGGGTGAAGTGATGTCGTTCCACGGTTCAGAACGCCGGCGTCTTCCGGTTGCCGCGAGTGCAAACTGGTACTAGAGGAGTCAACTATGGCAGTGGTATTTCGGGCAATCCGTGTGCGGGCTCTTGCGTGATGGAGCGCGCTCGCCATGGAGGCCCGCAACCTCCAGTTTGGCTCGAAGATTGATTTTTGAGAGGGAATGAGGTTCATGATGACCAGACGAGCGATGATGGCGGCAGTCGCGCCGGCCGCATTGCTGCGCGCCCAATCGCGCCGGCCGCCCGCCAGCGGCATCGCGCGCCTGCAGCACAAGGGCGTGCTCATCAACAACTGCTCCCTGCCGAGCGACACGCGGCGCGACGACTGCGTTCGCAGGCATCCCAATGGCATTCAGGTGAGCCGGGACAAGTGGCTCATTCACGGTCGAAATCGTCGCGCGTCTTCCCGCGAACGAGTTCGAGGGCCTCTCGTGCCATGTCAAGCACGTGACCGGTGTGGACTAGGTCATCTTTCTGCAAACTGTACCTCGGCTTCGCCCAGAACGCGGTCCCAGATCCGGCGGTTGATGTATTTAGGATTGACCATGTCGATCTTACGGCCGCCGAAGACAGCGGACAATTGCTGCTCCAGTTCGTGCAAGCTCAGCATCCCGGGGCGGAATCCGGCGTCGAACTCAACCGAGATGTCCACGTCACTTTCAGGCCGAAAATTATACCCATGGCCGGACACTGGGGACCTGGTACGCAGCCTCGGCTCACGGCCGGTGGCTGCTGTTGCGCTCTCGAACGGCCTTGGGCCACAATAGGACCACCATGGCCAGGGAATTCGATTTGACCCCCAGGCACGTACCACCAGTCGAGACACAGTTCCGTCGAATCGTCACCGCGTTTCCGGCGCCCGAGTCGCTTCCGCTGCTCGAGAAACTCGCCCGCTACGAGCCCCTGGCCATGCGCGGCCAGCCCCCGGTCGTCTGGGATCGCGCCGAGGGCTTCCAGGTCTGGGACCCTTACGGCAACTGCTGGATCGACTGGTCGAGCGGCGTGCTCATCGCCAACGCCGGCCACGGCCGCGCAGAAATCGCCTCCGCCATCGTCGCCCAGGCCAACAGCAAGCTGCTTGCGAACTACTGCTTCCCCACCGAAATCCGCGCCCACCTCGTCGAGAGGCTCGTTGCCCTGCTCCCACAGCCGCTCACCAAGGTGTTTCTGCTGACTACAGGATCAGAAGCCGTCGAGTGCGCAATCAAGCTCTGCCGCGCTCACGGAGTGCGCCAGGGCGGACGCGCCAAGCACATCATCGTCTCCTACGACAAGGCCTTTCACGGCCGCACACTTGGCGCCCAGCAGGCTGGCGGCATTCCCAGCCTGAAGGAATGGATCGTCAACCTCGACCCTGGTTTCGTGCAGGTCTCCTTCCCCGACGGCTTCTGGACCCAGGACACCTCCTTTGGAGGTTTCGAGCGCCGCCTGTTCGAGCTCGGCGTCGAGCCGCGGAACGTCGCCGGGGTGATCGTAGAGACCTACCAGGGCGGCACCGCGGCATTCGCTCCCCGCGAGTACATGCAGGCGCTTCGCCAGTGGTGTTCCGGGCACAAGGCCCTGCTCGTCTGTGATGAGGTGCAGGCCGGTTTCGGCCGGACCGGCACGCTTTGGGGTTTCGAGCACTACGGCATCGTTCCCGACCTCACCTGCTTCGGCAAGGGTTTTTCCAGTTCCCTTCCTATCGCCGCCTGCGCCGGCCGCGGCGACGTGATGGACCTGTTCGGCCCGGGCGCCATGACCTCCACCCATACTGGCAACCCCGTCTGCTGCGCCGCTGCCCTGGCCTCCATCGACCTCCTGCTCGCGGAGGACCTGCCCGCGCATGCGCGCCACGCAGGCGCCCTGCTCCACGAAAAGCTGAACGCGCTCCAATCCCGTTTCCCGCCGATCGGCTTGGTCGCCGGCAAGGGCCTGGTCGCTGGCGTCACCTGCATTCGCCGGGGAACGCACGAGCCCGATGGCGACCTCGCCTGGGACGTCGTGCGCCGCTCGGTCGAAAAAGGCGTCCTCATGTTCAGCCCGGTCGGCCACGGCGGTTCCACCATCAAGATCTGCCCGCCGCTGGTCATCTCCGAAGAAGCCATTCTCGATGGTCTCTCGGCCCTTGAAGAGGCTTTTGCCGAGGTGGTCGCGTGATGCCTGAGGTAACGATCATCGGTGGCGGGATGATCACCCACGATCAACTCCTGCCTTCGCTCTATCACATGCAGCGCCTCGGGCGCATCGGGGAGATTAGCGTCTGTGCGCGCACCTCGCGCACTCTCGACTCGCTCGCCGCATCGGAGATCCTTCGCCGCGCGTTCCCCGGGCAGTCCTTCCGCGCCAGTCTTGAGCCGTTCGGCGAACTCATCGCCCGCATGCCGCCGCGCAACATGGTCGTGGTCGCGGTCCCGGATCAGCTCCACTTCGACGTCATCGTGACCGCCCTCCGCGCCGGCCAGCAAGTCTGCACCGTCAAGCCCCTCGTGCTCAAAGCCGCCGAGGCCGCCGCGATCGAAAAGGAAGCCAGCGCGCGCGGCCTGCTGGTCGGCATCGATTACCATAAGCGATTCGACGATCGCAGTCTCCTCGCCCGCCGGCAGTACCGGGAGGGCCGCCTCGGCGAGTTCCGACTGGGCACGGCTTGCCTGCTCGAGAAGTGGTGCTATCGTCACTCGAACTTCCAGGATTGGTGCACGGCGGAGCACTCCGACGCCTTCACCTACGTCGGCTGCCATTACGTCGACCTGGTCCACTTCATTACCGGGCTGCTGCCTGTTGCGGTCAGCCTGTACGGAATTCGCGACCGCTATCCGAACGGCAACGACGGCTTTCTCTGGACCGACGCCCGCGTCATCTGGAACAACGGCGCCTGCCTCAACGTGCAGAACGCGCTCGGGTTCCCCGACGCCGCGCCGGGCTCTAACACCCAGGGCCTCACCATGTACTGCGCCGGAGCCGATGGCGGCGGGCTGATCTCCCACTCCGATCAGTACCGCGGCGTGCGCTACTCCTACCTGGATGCCGGATACGCCGAGCCCAACCCGGACTTTTTCCAGTATTTGGACTTCGGCGGTGACGGGCTGGTTCCCGCCGGTTACGGCTACCGCTCGATCGAGCACATCCTCGACACCGCCGTTCGCCTCGAACGCGAGGAGTTGCTCGCCGGGCGCCAGCAGATGCTGAAAGCCATCGACGAAGCCGGCATCATGGCCACCCCCGCGAACAGCCGCCACAACGATCTGGTGATCGAGGCCGGCCGTCTCTCGATCCTCAACGGCGGCCGCCAAGCCCTCATCGACTGCGGAAACAGTCCCACCGTTCGGCTCGCATAGGACCGGCAGCCACGGAGCGCGTGGGTTTTGCGTTTGTTTTCGAACACGTGTTTCCCGCGAACGGACACCTGTCCCGGCCCCCCGCGGGTTGAACGCCAGCGCGGAGAGTGAAGAAGTTGGGTATCTGAATTGCTTGAATTGTCCTGCGACCCACAAGGAGGAACTATGAACACAGCGCGGAAGGTGGCTTCCAGGCGGCGGTTCATCCGTCGCGGTATGGAATTCAGCGGCGGTCTGCTGGCCGTGCCCGCCCTTTCCCAGACACCGGATAGAGGCCCGGTCAATGAGACTCTGAAAACCACTCAAAGCCCGAGGACCATCCATGGGACTTCTCCGACAAGCAGGGGCCGGACCGGGAAGTCCAGGCAATCCTCGGCGCCAGCATCCGAGCCGCCAGTGCTTCCAACATGCAAACGTATTTCATCATCGTGACCCGGGACGCCGCGAAGATGCAGAAGCTCACCGGCTATCGCAGGAGTTGCCTGTTGCTGTACTGTGCGGATCACAACCGGACCATCGACACCGCCAAACCGATCGCTCTCGTCCTGCTGCTTGCTTCCGGCCTGCCGGCGGCCGACGCGGACCTGCTGACCAAGCCGTGGCAGGCCCGCTGGATCTCGGTGCCCGGTGCGCCCCCGTTCGACTACGGCGTGTACCTTTTCCGCCGCGCCTTCGAGCTCGCTTCGAAGCCCGACTCCTTCACCATCCGCATAACCGCGGATAACCGCTACCAGCTCTTTGCGAACGGCGAGCGCGTGGGAGGGGGTCCGGCCCGCGGCGACCTGAATCACTGGCGTTACGAAACCTACGACATCCTGGTCCGTGACGGAGACCGGTGGCTCATCGCGGCCCAGCGCAAAGCCACCGCCTGGGTTGCCACCGAGGACCCGTTCCACAAGACTTCGCGGACCGTTAGCCCGCCCAGTCCGGTTGCCAACTCTCCCATCTGCGCGTATTGCGGCGCGGACGGCGTGCTGCGCGTATTTACCGGCGATGCGACCGTGTTGCCGCAGCATAAGGACCGGGACTCGATGTACTGCTGGGAGATCGACCCCGACGATGGTTTCCCCGTGGTGAAGCGGCACACCGTGTACGACACGGTTGCGGCGAGCCTGCCGATCCGCCCCGGTGCATCCCCGAAAGTGGACATGTGCAAGTTACTGCCGCACGGCGGGGGAGCGACGCAGTACATCGTCAATTGTGTGAGCGTCCGGTCATTCAACCACCTGTACATCGGCAGCACCGTTCGGTCGCTAGGGAAATCCCTATCATCAACGATCAGGAAAAGGCCGCCTGCGCCATTTACTACGCCACACTCACGCACGACGAGAGCTATCCCTCGCTGTGGGAGTTCTCGCGGGGTGGAAGTACGGCATGACAGGCCTGAACCGCCGCCGGTTCCTGATCTCGGCAGCAGCCGCCGCAAGCACGGCCGCCGCCCGCGATTTCCTGGCGGAAGCCATCGATCTGCACTGGTCCTTGCCGGTATTCCTCGGTGGCTGCAATCTTTTGCGCGAGCAGTTTCAGGCTGCGGGTGGGCGCCAGAGTGATCTCGCGAAGTTCGCCGCCGCCGCCGTCCGGACCATCGTAACGGCGTGGGCTGCGGGTCGTATTTCGCCACCGGGCCGCGCACGTTCGCGCTGGCCGGTTCCGACGACTGGATCCCTCGAGACGCAACTGCGCAATATTGCCGACGCGCTTTCGGCCGTACGCGCCTGCGCGCGGGCCCATCTGATCACCATCGCCGGACAGGCCGCAGCGCCGCCTGCCCAGAGGACGCTCGGCGTCCTTTTGCAGATTTCGGGCAACAACCACACAATCGAACTGAGCGTGGTGGGCCCTTTGCCGATTTGGGCGTGCGGTTGTGGCATCCGGCGCTGCCGTACCACAACCGCTGGTGCTCGGCGAAAGAAGGGATAGCGGGGCCCGTCCTGACCGACTTTGGCCGCCAGGTGATCGCGCGCATGAACGAGCGCGGTATTGTGCTCGACACCGCGCATGCCAACCACGCAAGCACGCGCGAATTCATCCGCGCCTCCGCCGCGCCCGTCGCGGACAGCCACACGACGAGCACCAGCTGGTGCCGCAATCCCGCGGCCTTGACGACCGCACGTTGCGCATGATTGCCGATAAAGGCGGCGCGATCGGCGTGCATTTCGCCGAGCCGTTCCTCAACACCGAGGTCTGGAGGCACAAGCACACGCAGCACGGCCTGCCGCCGGATGCGGAGACGCCGCGCGTCCCCATGACCCACGTCAGCGACTTGGCCAACGTCATTGATTATCTGATCAAAGTAGCGGGCCAGGATCACGTCGGCCTCGGCGGCGGCGTGAACGGCATTGACGCTGACCAGTGGCCGCCGGACATGCGGAACGTCGGCGAACTGCCGCACCTCACCGCCGAACTGCTGCGCCGCGGGTACTCTCGCGAAACCCTGCACAAGTTGTACTACGAAAACTGGTGGCGTGTGTACGCGGAGACGTTGCCGCAAGCACCCGTGGCCGATGCTCATGGGCACCGCACACGTTGGGCGAGCGCCGTTCTGCCACTCGGAACACAGGCGACCCGTCCCGGCGGCCATGCTATATTGGCGCACGGCTGAACCATGCGGAACGGTATCAGTTTCCTAGACTGGGGTGCGATCGGGGTCTACTCGCTGACGCTGATGGGTATCGCTGTGTACCACTCGCGCCAGATGCACTGCCAGGACGATGTCTTTCTCGCCGGAAGATCGATGAGCCGCTGGCCCATCGCCATCAGCATGTACATGGCGCTGTTCAGCACCAATACATTCCTGGGCGTCACCGGCTGGGTGAACCGTCCGAACGGAACCGTCTGGATCGGGCTGCAGACAATCGGAATTCTGGCGGCAGTGCCCCTGATCGTGACTTTGTATCCGGTGCTGTTCTTCCGCCTGCGCATCACCTCGGCTTACGAATACCTGAACAAGCGCTTCAACCACGCCGTGCGCACCGCCGCGACTGCATTTTTCCTCGGTTCGCGGCTGATGTGGATGTCCACCATCCTGTACTCCGCGTCTCTAGTGCTCTCGATGATGCTCGGCTGGACGGCCGCCAACGGCGTGCCGAACGGCCAGTTGTGGGCCATCCTGACGATTGGCGTGCTAGCGACGAGTTTCGCGCTCATCGGCGGGATGCGGGCGGTGATCTGGACCGACGTGATGCAGTTCTTCGTACTCCTCAGCGGGCTCATCACTATGATCGTGATGGGCCTGCGGCTCAGCGGAGGCTGGGGGCAGGTGGTACGGATCGGCAGCGAAGCCCACCGCTTCAGGCCGCCGGCGTTTTTCGGCATCACGGATGACTTGAGCCTGCTGGGAGGCCTGCTGCTGGGCTTCGTGGGCATGCTTTCGAGCGCGGGCGCCGACCAGGTGATTTTGCAGCAGTACCTGACCGCACGCAGCGAGAGCGAGGCCAAGGCCTCGCTCTGGCGCAACGGTTTCTTCCTCAAGCCGGTGAGCCTGATCTATCCCCTGCTGGGGTTGATTATATTCGCCTATTACCGCATTCACCCCGAAATCGCGCTGCTCATGAGGATTCCGGATGACGCCTTGCCGGTTTTCGTGGTGAATGTGCTGCCGCCGGGCGGACGCGGGCTCATGACCATCGCGATGACTGCCGCCGTGCTGACGGCCGTGCAGTCGGGCTTGACCGCGGTAACCGCGGCGGTGCAGGTGAACTTCATCAAACCGCGCATCGGGCGGGAACTGAGCGACCGGGAGTCGGTGTTGTTGGCGCGCACTCTGCTGCTGCTGACCGGCATTGGCATCATCTCGGCAGCCTGCTGGGTGCGCTCAATGGGCCAGCAGAACAGCATCATCCAGATCCTGAATATCGTGATGTTTCCCTTCACGGGAGTGCTGCTGGGCATCTTTCTGCTGGGCCTGCTTTCGCACCGGGCCAACGCTTCGGGCGTGCTCATCGGCGGCATTCTAGGGTTCCTGGGGACGATCGCGGTTCCAGCGGGCCAGGTGCTGTGGTCCGGGTCGGCAACGTTCCAATATCTCGGCCGGGTTTCGAATTTCTATTATGGGTTTCTGGGCACTGTCCTGACGATGGCGGTGGGATATGTGGCGAGTTTCGCATTCGCGCCGCCACCGCCGGAGAAGATTAAGGGACTGACCCGCCGCAGCCTGCCGGAGGCACCAGACCGACAGTTGGCGGCGTCCAAGGTGGGTTAGGCGATGGGCGTGAGCCGACGCCAGTTTCTGGCGATGTTGGCGGTGCTGCCGGGCGCAAGGCGCGGCGAGCACCAGGTGTACGAATTCCGCGGGTCTGCGTACCAGGTTGGACTGCAACACGGCCGTGCGCTGGCGCGTGAAATCCGCGGCGAAGCGCAACCCGCCGCCGAGGCCCTGGCGCGGCGCGGCCGCCTGGGGCTGGAAGCCGCCCTCAAGCAGGTGCGTTCGCGTTACGAGGGGCTGTTCCGGGAACGCATGCCCGCTGTGCTGGAAGAGATTCACGGGATGGCCGAGCGCGCGGAACTCTCCTACGACTACGCCTTTTTCGCCGCCACCCGCGACATGATGCACACCGGCGCGTGCACCGCGATTGCGGCCGGCGGTAAACAAACGAGTGACGGCGGCGTGCTGATCGGCCAGACCAAAGACACGGGAGCGCCGCTCGAGCGCTTCCGCATCATGCGCATTGCATACGCGTCTGGACGCCGCATGGTGGTGCTGAATTACCCCGGCTGGATCGCGAACATGTGTCTGACATCGGACGGGCTCTCGTGCACCGGGAACTCGTTGTTTGCGTCTCCGCTTCCGGGGCGGACCATCCCCGGCAGTTTTCTCCAACGCCTGGTCCTGGAGAAAGCGTCCATTGGTGAAGTCTTGGACGCGATCCGCGGCAGGCAGTTCGAAAACGGTTGCCTGCTCATCGCGGACGCGTCAGGGCACGCGGTCTGTGTCGAACTCGCGACCAGCCACACCGACGTGCGGGAAATCTCGGGGGAAGCCATCGGTCACGCGAACAACATACTCACACCGGGCCTGAAGCGGTACGAAGAGCCGAAGGCGCTCGGCTGCACCAACACGCGCTATCCCGAGGCCCATCCCAGATCGGGCGGCGGGAGCCTTGCGGTGGAGGTCCGGGATGAAGGCAACCAGCCGATTGCCGAGTTCAGCGGAGAGCGGCGCGCCCGGCACCACGTCGTATCGCCCGGCCCGTGGGAAACCAAGGAGCCGCCGGCGCGCTGGCCGGTCGGCCGGAGCCTCGTCGAGCTGAAGGGCCGCCGCATCCGCCTGATGTTCCTGCTGCGGGATTCGCGGCTGTTTTCATTTCGTGCATAGGAGAGGAACTCATGAACACAACATTCGTAATGATCGACCAAATTCAGGCGCTCGCCGCGGTGGACACGCCGACCATCGCCAACGCGATGGAGAGCCTGCAGATTACCGACAGGCGATTCACCGGGCCACAGATCCGGCCGATGACAGGAGCATCCGGGCCGGTGGTCGGGATTGGCGTCACTGCAACGATGAAGGAGCAATGGGGTGGCAAATTCGCCCACCTGGAACCGTGGCTGAAGTTCGTCGATGAAATCGAAAGCTGCCCGCTGCCGGTGATCGCCGTGTTCCACGATGAATCCGAGCAAGCCGGGCGCGACGCCATGATCGGAGAAGGGATGTCGCGCGCGATGCGCGCTGCCGGCGCCGCCGGCGTGCTCTGTGACGGGTGCATTCGCGATCTGGCGGCGCTGCGCGAGATGTCCTGGGCGGTGTGGGCTGGGGGCAGTTCCGCCGACCGTGGTCGCATTCGCTTCCACCGCTACCAAGTGCCGGTCGAGATCGCGGGCATGGTCGTCCACCCGGGGGACATCATCCACGCCGACGAGAACGGCGCCGTTATCGTGCCGGCCGATCGGGTTCAGGACATCCTGGAAGCCGCGGCGAAGGTGGCGGCGAACGAAGCGAAGATGTTTGCGATGTTCTCCGATCCGGGCTTCCGCGTCGCGCAGCTGTACGAGTTCTATGCCGGCCGACTAACTAAGGGCCCGTTAGATCAATGATTTCGTAGGCCGAGGTTCTGGTTCCGGGTCATCGCTCTGATCCAGCGGGATTTGGTGATCTCTTTCGAGGTTCCGTCATTCCTGCAAAACTTTCGGAGGGCTTCATTTGGCTTTCTTGTTTTGTCGACATCCTCGTCGCCGACGCGCTGTATTTGCAGACCCCGTTCGTCCAAGCATTGGAATCGCTGGGCCTAGAATGGGTGATCAATCTCAAGGACAACCAGCCGGATCTGGCGGTCGAAGCCGCGCTACTGACGAACCGCCCCGCGGACTGCCGCGACGCCAGCGCGCAAGAGGAGTTGCTACTCTGGCATCTGCCGGAAGTAGACTGGCCCGTCGCAGACCGTCTCGTTCGAGTGGTGAATACGGTTCGGGTACAAAACGCGAATCGCGTCACCGTCCGAAAGCAAGACGGCCAGCCCATCCGAGAAAAACAGCCGGTGCCCATCGTGAGCACCAACTTCTATGCGACTAATGTCGATCTGGGGGCGATTCCGTCTTTCTTCATCCATCAACTCGGCCGCAGCCGTTGGGTCATCGACGCGCAAACTTCCCAAACCATCACCACGGACTGCCACCTGAAGCAGCCCTCCGTGCATCAAAGTCGTGCCCTCGTCGTGCTCACCATGATCCGGGTGCTCGCCTACACCCTGGCGATGGTCTTCTACTACCGCCAGGTGCGCAGCCATTGCCGCACGGCTCCCCCCAGGTTCTGCGAGATGGCGCGACAGCTCGGCTACGGGTTTCTCGCCCTCCGGTTCGATTCCGGCTGAGATCCTCCTTCCGCCGTTTTCCGCTGTGCCGCTGTCCCGACTTCCAACTGCTCTCAATCCGGCACCCAGCGCTGGCGCCGCGCCCGCCTATTCCCAGCGCCGCCTTAGTCAGCCCGCCGCGAGATTCGCAAGCATGGTCTTCGCGACGAAAACCGCCTTTGCTAGCCCCCCCGCTGACCCCATTGCACAGAACTCCATTCCGCCCTTGCGGTTATCGCGCACCACACTGGCCCTTGCGAGATCGCTGACTCCTGAATCTTTCACTCCTGAATCCTTCCTCTTGACAGACTCTCTTCTCTCGATATAGAATGGCCATCGATAATCGATATTGCAAAATGGACGCCGCCGAGAGCTTAATGTCAGCCACGTCTCAGTGGAAGGCTTCGTGCTCAGCCTAGCCCTCTGGTTACGACTGCAACGCGATGCCGGTGTTGTGTCAGATCGCGCGACCCCACCTAAGAGCCACTGGATACGGGATCTTCTACTTTGCAGGCTGCCTGGCTGGAGGGCTGGTCGCTCCAGTCGCGGGAGCACTGAAAGCGGGGATCGGCCTTGGAGGCTCGTTACAGACGGTCGCCATCGTGCTGCTGTTTTCGGTGATTTTTCTGCTGCGAATCCGCGTTCCAGGATCGCTTGAGCCCTGGGCCGTGTCGCCATCTGAAGCACTCATTGGAGAGGAAGTGAATGACCAATCCAACGATTCGTGAGCTTTTCGACCTCACCGGCAGGGTGGCCCTCGTCACGGGTGGCGCGCGTAATCTCGGCTATGACATGGCCACCGCCCTGGCCGAATCTGGTGCTGGTGTCGCGATCACCAGTCGCACCCTCGACCACGCCAGGGACTCGGCCAAACGCATCGCCGAGGCTGCCGGCCGCAAGGTCGCTGGCTTTGCTTGCGATGTACGGTACGAGGACCACGTCGAGGCCATGGTTGGCGCCGTCCTGGCCGAGTTCGGCAGAATCGATATCCTCGTCAACAATGCGGGCAACGTCATCAGCACCCCTGAGAACGCGCCCCTGGAACTGCGTCCGGTGCAGGAATGGCAGTTCACGATTGACGTCAATCTCCTGGGTGTCTTTCTCTGTTCAAAGCAGGTCGTCGCCAAGGTCATGAAGCCGGCTAGGGGGGGAGTTATCATCAATATCGGCTCGACTGCGGGCATGGTGGGCAAGGACCGGCGGATCTATCGCGGCACCACTTTGGGGGGCGCCACCATCGACTACCATGCGGCCAAAGGCGGCGTCATCAGCATGACCCGGGACATGGCTGTATACCTGGCCCGCTACAACATCCGCGTTAACTGCATCAGCCCCGGCGGCTTCTGGCGAGGACATAGTGAGACATTCACCCGCCAATACAGCGATGGGGTGCCAATGGGCCGCATGGGCCAGGATGGCAAGGAGATGAAAGGTCCGGTGGTTTTCTTGGCATCGGAGGCCTCGTCTTATGTGACCGGGATCAATCTGGCGGTCGACGGAGGTCTGACGGCATGGTAAAGGAATGGCAGGAGGTCAGCGTCTTGATTGTCGGTTGCGGGAGCATCGGCAAGCGCCACGCGCGGGTGCTGGCGGGTCTCGGCGTGGCTGACCTGCGTGCGTGCGATCTCGTTTCGGAACAGCGAGCGTCACTTTCCAGTGAAGTCCCCACGGTCAGGATGTACGGCTCGTACACGGAAAGCCTGAGAGATCACCCTGAGGTGGTACTCATCTGCACACCACCCAAGCTGCATATTCCAATGGCTGTGGAGGCCGTTAAGGCCGGCGCCCACGTCCTCTGCGAGAAGCCGCTGTCGGATGCAACTGACGGGATCGATGAGTTGGCTGCCCTAGCTGCCGAAAGCGGGAAGAAGGTCATGGTCGCTCTCTGCTTCCGCTACCACGAAGGACTGTTCAAGGTCAAACGCTGCCTTGATTCGGGCCGCGTGGGCCGACTAGTCTCGATTCGGGCGATGATGGGCGAGCACCTGCCATCGGTCCGTCCTGACTACCGCAACCTCTTCACCTCCCGATACAGTGGCGCATTTGATCTCACACACGAGGTTGACCTAGCCATCTGGTTCGCCGGGCAAACGGTCCGGGAGGTGCACTGCGTCAGCGGTTCCTATAGCGATCTCGCAATCGAAGCGCCCGATCTGGTTGAAATGTTGATCGGTTTCGAGAACCGCTGCGTTGCAAGCGTGCACCTGGACTTCTTCCAGAGGCCGCGGCGACGGCAAATCGAGTTGATTGGCACCGACGGCGTCGCTATCGTGGAGTTCGCGCGCTGGGACCGGTGCACCGTCTCGGTCTACGAAGCGGCCAGTGGATCCTGGCAACAGGAGGAACTCGTGACTAACAGGGACGACATGTTCCGCGCCGAAGACCGGGAGTTTCTTGAAGCCGTTGCCGAGGACAAGCCGATCACGTGCACGATCGCGGAAGCGAGGAAGTCCGTCGAGACCATCGTGGCGGCTCGACGGATTGTTTTCACCTAGCTGTTCACACGATGAAGTCCAAGTACGAGTTGTTTGACCGGGCGCGCCCACAGATCAAGCCGCTGGCGGAACGCGCCAACGATCTGGGCCTCGATCACTGGCTGGCGCCGGAGGACTCGGCACCGCCCTACTCGCACCCGCAGCTTCCCGAGGTGGCGGCGCGCAGCGTGGCGGCCCGGCGGCGCATCGTGATGAGAGCGCAGGTGCTGCGCGCGGGGGTCAACCGCCACATCATCGACCCGATGGAGCGGAGCTGGCTGGACCACTTGGCGCTGAACGGCGCGGGGGCGATTCACAACTACGAGCTGGCCCGAATCGCAGGTATCACCGAAAGAACGTCGCCCGCTACATCCGCACCGGCGAGTTCGGCTTGTGGAAAGAGACCGGCGAGCTGAACGACTGGACCGCGGAAGCAGCTCGGTTGGCCGACCCAGCCGAGACCGATTGCGGCGGCGTCATCACCCCAGCGGTGCGGGGATTGGCGGCCGAACTGGCCGAGCGCTACCCGGAGAAGGATCTTCTGGGCCGATTCCCGCAAGCGAGCCGAGGCTGTTTCGCAACGTGATCCTCAAGCCGAACCGTCAGGAAGCCGAGACGGCGTGCCGGCGCCTGTACGGGGAGATGGATTACAAGCGGCTGCGGCGGCATGTCCGCAGCCGGGTGCTGATCATCACGCAGGGCGCCGAAGGCGTGCTGGTCATCGAAGATGGGACAGAAAAGCGCGTGCCTACGCGGCCGGTGGCCAACCCGGTAGACATCTGCGGGGCGGGCGACAGCTTTTCGGCGGACGCCGCCCTGGCCCTGGCGGTCAGCGACTCGCCCGTCCAGGCCGCGGGCTTCGGCAGCCTGATGGCTTCCGTCACCATTATGAAGAAAGGGACGGAGCGGGCTTCGCCGGAAGAAGTGCTGGAAGCCGACCGACGACAGCGTGCTGTACGGAGCGCTGGCGTGGGCTTGTGGTTTGTAACGTGTGGCTTGTTATGGGAGGGTTATGAGCTTTGCGGAGCAGTACAAAAGGGAGTTATTGAAGACGCTGGAGGGCGTCGACCTGAACCGGGTCGAGCAGGCGATCCAGTGGTTCAAGGAGATGCGCGCCGACAACCGACAGATCTTCGTCTGCGGCAACCGGGGCAGCGCGGCCACGGCCTCGCATTTCGTCACCGACATGGCCAAGGGCGCCAGCTACAATCGCCCGGTGCGGTTCCGCATCCTGGCGCTGACCGAGTCGCTGCCCACCATCAGCGCTTACTCCAACGACGTGGGCTACCAGTGCGTGTTCGTCGAGCAGTTAAAGAATTTCGCCCAGCCGGGCGATCTGGTTATGGGCATCAGCGGATCCGGGAATTCGCCCAACATGCTGGAAGCCATCGAGTACGCCAATGCCATCGGCTGCCGCACCCTGGCGATGAGCGGGCGTGACGGGGGGAGGCTCGGTCCCCTGGCGCAGCTCAACCTTGAGGTTCCCGAGCCGCACATGGGCCGGATCGAAGATACCCACATGATCATCTGTCACATGATCAGCTACTTCTTTATGGAGGAAGTCTGAAGCGTTCAGGGAATCAGCGGTTGGCGCAGCGGAGGACCAAGCCCTGGTCGCCGCGCCTGCAAAACAGGAGGTTTTCAGGGATCAAAGACAGACACAGGCGTACTAAACCACGCTGCGGTGTGCACGAGGCGTCGTTATATAACAAGCTCTTAGGGCCGCGCGCGGCGAATTCTGTGCCGCGAGCAACTGAAGGATCAGAATCACCGCACGGGGCAGGTGGAACGGGTCCTTCACCGGCAGCGCCACCTGCTCCGTCGTGGGGCACCCGCGCCGGTCGAGGCGCTGGCACCACTCACCGGCACCGGGCATGGCGAAATGGGCGAAACTCCATTCGTGCACGCGGTCGTACCACTCCTCGCACCACCGCTCGCCGGTTAACTGGTGCGCCAGCAGCAGCGCGTAGAGCGCTTCCGTGTGCGGCCACCACAGCTTCTTCTCCGCGTTGGGCAGGTATGGCGCGTTTCCTTCGGCGTCGATTCCCAGAAAGATACCGCCGTATTCGGGGTCCCAGCCCGCTTCCAGGTGCCAGCGGATGACTTCGGCCGCGCGGCGCTCCATTTCCGGGTTGTCTCTGCGCCGCGCCAGGTGCAGCATGAACCACATGGACTCGATGGCGTGGCCCGGCATCACGTAGGTGCCCTCGGGCCCGGGCAGTTCCTGATAGTCGCGGTCCAGGAACTCCACGAGCAGCCTGCGCCGCGGGCGCACGAAATGATTCATCACGCGCGCGGCGTACTCGTCGGCGGCCGCCTCGATGGCTGGATCTCCGGTAGTAACGGCGAGCTCGTTGGCCACTTCCGTCAGGGTCATGGGAACCGCGTGCAGCCGGCGGCCGGGCGGCAGCGGGTAGGGCGCGGTTTCGTGGAAGTCCGGTTCGTCCACCCGGCGGCAAACCCGGTTGAAGATCTGGCGCGCGGCGGCCAGCAGTTCCTCGTCCCGCACGGCGCGACAGTACTCGCTCAAGCCATAGACGACGAAACAGTCGGCATAGATGCTGGTTGCGCCTTCCAGGATGCGGCCCTCGCGGGTGGTGCGGTAGACGAACCGCCCCTGCTCGTCGCGAGCGCGGGCCAGCAGGAACTCGATGGTCTTGCGCGCGAGGGCAAGGTACTCGGGCCGCGGCTCGATGCGGTTGTACAGCGCGGACAGCGTCCAGACGAAACGCGCCTGCGACCACGTATATTTGTCGGTGCTGATCGGAGTGCCGTCTTCCTGCATGCAGGAAAGCACGCCGCCGTATTCCTTGTCCACGCCATGCTGCGTCCAGAACGGAATCACGCCTTCGGTCAGAAAGCGCCGGTACTGCGTATAGAGGTTTGCTGTATTCACTGAAGGAATCCGTTGTGTCGTGATGTTTCGCCCGGTGGCGGCCTGCGCTTCAATCCAGGATCTCGCGGCCTATCGCTTTGGCCGAGGCAAACAGCCGGGCCAGCAGCATCGGGATTTCGCCATCCGAGAACTTCTCCGCAGTATTGGACACGCTCAGGGCCGCCACCACATTGCGCCTGCGGCTGCGAATCGGCACCGCCACGCAGCGGCATCCCAGCACAGTCTCCTGGTCGGAGATGGCATAACCCTGCGATGCGACCAGTTCCAGTTCCTTCTTGAGAGCCTCCGGCGTGACGATGGTCCGCGGTGTAAACCGCGGGAAAGTGCGATACGGTCCCACGAAATGCGAAAATGCTTCTTCCTCGGCGAACGCGAGCAGAATCTTGCCCATGGCAGTCGCGTGGGCCGGCCCGCGCAGGCGCGGCGAAGGCGTGAAGACCACCGCGCCAGGCCCGGCACTGCGCAACAGCTCGAGGACATCGCGGCTATCCAGTTCGGCAATGTGCGCTACCGATCCCGTCTGGTCCGCCAGCTGCCGCAAGAGCGGCTCCGCCTTCCAGAGCATGCGCCGGTCGAACCGGTAGACGTTGCCCAACTCCAGCACGCGGGTCCCCAGCCGGTACCGGTGCGACGGAGTGCGCACCACGAAATGGTATTCCTCACAGGTGACGAGAATCCGATGCGCCGCGCTCTTGCAGAGCCCGAGATGCACGGCGATTTCGGTGACGCCCCATTCGGGATGATCCGGGGAGAAGCAGCAGAGCAGATCCAAGGCCTTGGAAACTGACTGAATCCCGTGGCACCAGGCCAAAGCTTTCATTGCTGTAGCCATATTGCAGACCTTATTGGCTATCATCCTATACCGACTATACCGATAGCGACTATACCAAAATTCGCGCGGGAACATGCGTTCCGCCATTTGGAACGCGGCGTTGACTGGCACCCGCCGCGGCGGTACACAAGGGGTGACCATGGCTCCCCGTTCTCCGTTGATCAGGCGCCGCGATCTGATTCCTCTCGCGCTGCTGGCGCCGCGCCTTTGGGCCGCGCGGGGAGAAACGCTCTACAATGGCACCCGGCTCCCGGAGGTTTGGCCTCCGCGCGACGTAAAGTTCAGCAATGACCCGCTTCCCCACACCGGACTACCTCCTGAACCCGCCCGCGGTCATCCCTATCGATACCGGGGGCCGGCTGTTCATTGACGATTTCCTGGTCCAGGAGACCGCGCTGCGGCGCACCTTCCACCGCGTGCGGTACTACCGCGGAAGTCCCGTGCTCAAGGCCGACCGGCCGTGGGAGTTTTCCGACGGCGCGGGCAAGGCGATGCCGTTCAGCAACGGCGTGTTCTATGACCCCGATGCCCGCCTCTTCAAGATCTGGTACATGGGGGGCGACGCCACGCTGCACGCCACCTCGCGCTACGGTGTGCGCTGGGAAAAGCCTTCCTTTGACGTCCGGCGGGGCACGAATATCGGCGGCGTGGCGTTCGAGGCGCAAAAGGCCGCCTTCGAGCACGTGCTGGGCAAACTGATACGCTTCATGGAGGAGGAGGAGTCCGATGAATCGCAGATCGGTAGCGAAAGCGCTGAGCGCCGGGCTGGCGCTGTCGGCTCTGGGCCGAGGGGCTGAGCCGGTGCGCGCCGCGATGATCACGGAAGCCGGCGGGGTGCACCTCGATTTCTATTTCGGGGCGCTGGCCGCGGCGGAGGAGGTCGCTTCGGTTGCGGTGTGCGATCCCAGCGGCGACTCGGAGCCCCTGGCACGCAGGCTGCTGGGGAACAAGCTTTCGGCTTCGTACAGAGACGCGCGCGCCATGCTCGCCAGGGAGAAGCCGCTGCTCGCCGCCGTCAGCATGGCAGGCGCGACTTCGCCGCCTTTGATCGAGGCGGCCCTCGACGCGGGGTGCCACGTGCTGGCCGAGAAACCGGCATGCGTGCGTATTCAGGATTTCGAGCGGCTTTCGGCTAAGGCTGGCGCTCGCGGGCGGTTTCTCTTGCTGGCCCTGGCAAACCGCGTGGACCCCGTGATGCTGGAAGCGCGCCAGGTGGTGCGTGAGGGCAAAATCGGCAAGGTGTATGGGGTGGAAGTGCACCTCGTGGCCGACCAGACGCGGCTTGCGGCGCCCGCGTACCAGAGAAGCTGGAGAGCGCAGAAGGCGCTTGCCGCCGGGGGTCACCTGATCTGGCTCGGCATCCACTGGCTGGACCTGGCGGCGTTCGTCACGGGATCGCCGGTGCAATCGGTCGCGGCTTTTACGGCCAATGTGGGCGGGCAACCGCTCGACGTCGAAGACAGCGCTGCCGTAACCATGCGGTTCGCCAACGGGGCATTGGGTACGCTGACCTCCGGCTATTACCTGGACAAGGGCTACGATTCGGAGTTGCAAGTGTGGGGCTCGCAAGGTTGGCTGCTGGTCCGAAAGCACACGGACGTGCCCCTGCAGTGGTACGCCGGCGGGCAGGTGCACCGGTTCGACTCGCGCTTGCAGCCTTCGGGTTCCGTATACACGGAGTTTGTGCGGGCCGTCGTACGGGCCTGCGCGGGCTTGCAGCCGCCGCCCTTGAGCAGTGACGAAAGCCTCGCCGCGCTGAACACCGTGTTCGCGTGCTATCGCGCAGCGGAATCGGGGCAAACGCAACGCGTGGCGTGAGACCTCAGGAGCACCACAGCGCGAACAGGTGCGCGTTCTTCAGTGTGATGCGCAGCACCGCGGGGTCGCCGGGCTTTGGGCCTGCTCCGGCCTGCCCCTTCAGCATCTACAATGACCGCTTCTGCCGGATCGGTAACCCTGCCTACCGCGATCACGGTGCCCACCTGTGCAAATCCGGCGGCAGACACCGCCAGGAGCAGCAAAACAAGAAACGCGGCGCGACTTTGCAGCGCCATGCGAAGACTCGTCCTTCAGTACAGATGTATACCGCCGGCGGGTGAGTCTCAACGAAACGCACCCCGGTGTTCCATCCGATGGAACGCCCGGGCCGGAATTGCCGTTGTATTCTGGTGCATCGATGCCGATCTCGCAGAAACTGGCAGGCATCTCCGGTCCCCTGCCGCGGTTCGTCGAGGTGTTCGCCCTTTATGCGCCGTCAGTCCGCAACGGTTTCATTTACGACGACAGCAAAGCAATCCTCTTGCAGCCGGGCATCCGCTCCCGGGCGGACCTGTCACAGGTATTTCAAGAGCGGCACTTCCGCAACCTGCCGTATTACCGGCCGGTGACGCGCACGACGCTGCTGCTGCAGAGAGCGTGGCATGGCGACAATGCCGGGCCGTTTCACCCGTTCAACGCCCTGCTCATGGGTATCGCTGCCGTCCTCGCGCATGCCGCTGCTGCGACTGCCAGCATTCGGCATCGACGCCCGACGGGCGCTTCCTGCGGCAGTGATCTTCGCCCTGCACCCCGCGGCGTCGTCGTATGTGTACCCCATCTCCTCGGGACGCGAGACATTGCCGGTACGCATCATCGCCTTGGTTTACGCCTGGCTTCGCGAGGGCCGCCGGTTGAGCATTCTCACCTGCCTCAGCTTTGCGGCGGCACTGTTCAGCAAGGAACTCGCCGTCGTAGTGCCGCTGCTTTTCCTTCTTGCGGGTGTCCTGAAGCTGACGCCGCAGGGCCGCCGGACCGTGGCGCGCTCTGTCCCGCTGCTTGCGGTGACGGCCGCTTACTTCTCGAACCGCCATCAGCTCTTCGGCGGAGGCGAATACGGCTGGGGCAGCCTCACCGGACCACTGTGGGCTGCAGCTTACGCACTGCAGACGGTCGTGGCGCCCTATGCCGGCCTCGTGTACTAACCGCCAAGGGAGGTGTGGTTCTCGTGTGGCCGCGATTTCTGATCGCGCTCGCGTCGGCAGGCCTTCTTGCCGCAATTGCGGTCCGGCGCAGGCTGGGCGCGTTCGACGAGAGGTATGTGTTCCTGGCTTCTTTGGCCGTGCTCAGTATGGCCGCCATGCTGGCGGGCTCCGGGCACCGCTGGCCCGCGGCGGCGGGTGCTGCCGCCCTCGCCGTGTGCACGGTCCTGACTTTCCAGCGCCCGAGCACATTCCATGACGATGTCGCCTTCAGCGCGCAGTGGCTGCGCACCAACCCGCAGAATGCGAATGTCCAGTCCAACATGGGTTCGGCGCTGGCCCGAGAGGAGCAGTGGAGCGCTGCTCTCCCCTACTACGAGGAGGCCTGCCGGATCAGGCCCGATCACGCCTACACCCGTAACAACCTGGGGGACGCCCTGCTCCACGCCGGCCGGGTTGACGACGCGATCGCCCATTTCCGGCAGGCGCGGTGCCTCGAGCCCCTGTTTGCCGATGCGCACCTGAACCTCGGGCTCGCGCTGCCCCGGAGCGGGAGCATTGCGGACGCGATCCCGCACTTCGCGGGAGCCGCTCGGCTGAAACCGGATCTGCCCGCGGCGCACAGCAATCTCGGGATCGCCCTGGCCCGGCAGGGCGATCTCGGCCAGGCCCTGGCCCATTTCGAGCGTGCGCTCGAGCTCAAGCCGAAGGCGGCCGATGTCCACGACAACTTCGCCAACGCGCTGGTCTCGAGGGCTCGGTACAGTAAAGCCGTGGCGCATTACCGCGAGGCGCTGCGGCTGCAACCCGGCTACCCCGAGGCGGAACGCAACCTGGCTATCGTTCTGCGTACACAGCAGAATCGGCACACTGATGAGCACAACCTCCACACCTGATTCGCGGCTGGGCGGAACCGGCATCCAGACCGGCAGGATCGGGCTGGGATGCGTGACTTTCGGGCGCGAGATCGACCACGACGCCGCCTTCGCCATCATGGACTACGCCGTGGAGAACGGCATTACACTCTTTGACACCGCGGAATCCTATGGAGACGGGGCTTCCGATCGGATTGTCGGGCGCTGGCTGTGCTCGCGCGCCATGCGGCAACGGATCACGGTGGAGACCAAGATCACGCGCGATTTCACGAAACCGCATCTCCGGGAAGCCCTGAACCGCAGCCTGGAACGGCTCGGTCTGGACCAGGTCGATATCTACATGCTGCATTCGTTCGATGCCTCGGTTCCCATGGAGGAAACGCTGGAGGGCCTGACACAGGCGGTCGAGGAGGGCAGGACTCGCTTTGCGGGATGCAGCAACTTCAGCGCGGCACAGCTCACCACGGCCCTTCTCATCAGCGAAACACATGGGTTCACGCGCCTGCGGGTGATTCAGCCAATCTACAACCTGGTGGAGCGGGAAATCGAGAGCGAACTTTTGCCGCTGGCACGCGCGCAAGATATCGGGGTGGTCAGTTACAGCCCCCTGGGCGCGGGCTTCCTCAGCGGGAAATATGCGTCCGATCCCGCGAGCATTCCCGCCGGGTCACGCTTCGATATCAAGCCCGGCCACGCAGGAATCTATTTCAAACCTGGGCACTTTCAGGTGGTGGAGCGTCTGCGGCACAAAGCCGCGCTCACCGGCGTGCCCATGGTGCGGCTGGCCATGAGCTGGGCTTTGCAGAACCCGAACGTGGACTGCGTGCTAGTGGGCGCCCGCTGCCCCGCTCACATCACAAACGCGCTGGACGCACTGCGCATGCCGATCCCCGCGGAATGGAAAATCGAAATGGACAACTGGGCAGGCACGCCGCTCAGCGCGCCCGAAACTCCACCGCGGTGACCTCCGGGTTGGCAGTGCCCTCGTCAAAGCCCAGTTCGAACCGGTGCTGCATCCAGCAATCGTTGGTGCCCAACTCGCCGATCTCCTGCCCCGGGGCGCGTGTACCCGCCCGGTCCGTTCGGCCCACGCCAGGGAGCGGCAACCAGCTCTTCGGGCCGCCGGATTGGTTCGCACCTGGAACCGCACGAAGCTGTGGAAAGGCGCTTTCGCCTGCCAGTGAATCGTGCGCGGCGGCCGGTTGCCGAACTCGAAAGCCGTGGAAGTGTGGCCCGAGCGCAGCTTGCGATCGTAGGTGTTGCCGCAGTCCACGGAGTTGTTGTAGTGCGTGCCCACTGTCGGAATCAGATAGGGTTTTCGTTGGAATCCTTCCGAGCCGCTCCAGTAGAGAAACGAGTTCGTGGCGTCGTCCGCGGGATGAGCGGGTGCGTGGGAATTCGCGTCGTGCCGGTGGCACAGGATGAGCAGGTCGGTCCAGCCGTCGCGATTGAAGTCGGCGGCCATGCACTTGGCGCCAGAATCGGTCTGCAGAGCGGTGTAGTTGGTGTCGCCGAAACCGCGCGGGCTACCCGAACACGCGCGACTCGGTGGTGCGGGTGCGAAGCCCTTATAGCTCGGCACGGCGATGTCCAGGCACCCGTCGCGGTTGTAGTCCGCCACGCAGATACCGTACCCGCCCCAGGTCGGCAGCCTGGCATGCCGGCGCAGCGAGAAGGCCTCTGCCTCGCCCCAGTAGATAAGGATCGAGCTAAACTGGCTCTCGGATTCCATCTGGTTGCCGAAGATGAGGTCCAACCAGCCGTCGCCGTCCAGATCCGCGGCCTGTGCGCGGGTGGAACGCGGTCTGCAGGAGCGGCGGGCGTATATTAATCCGGCCATAAGTAGGTAGACATCGAGTATAATGGGGTATGACCCGACGAGATGGCCGGTCTTTGGATCACAAGGCGCTGGAAGAGATCCGGACCCGAGCGGTGGAGCAGGTTCAA
>Ga0187866_1001061_pt1 | contig 27664 bp, 28 predicted proteins | sample June2016WEW_11_1_3_FD_133013 | JGI IMG/M metagenome (GOLD analysis project Ga0187866, IMG submission 133013) | Peatland microbial communities from SPRUCE experiment site at the Marcell Experimental Forest, Minnesota, USA - June2016WEW_11_150 | ecosystem: Environmental > Terrestrial > Soil >...
ACGAAGTATTTGCGGCAAGCACCTGCGATTAGCAATTAATGGCGATTGAAAATTGGAGAGAAAAATATGAAGAACGGACGTGGGAAAATTGACTCTTGTGAAAGTTGCTGAAACGTCAGAGATACCTCTGGGACAAATGAAGGTCTTCAAGTCTGCGGAAAAACAGGTTTTGATTGCCAACATAAATGGCGTTTATTACGCCATCGGAAACGTTTGCACGCATATGGGCGGGGACCTTTCGAAAGGGACATTAGAAGGAAGCACAGTGACCTGCCCACACCACAAAGCTAAATTTGATGTCACAACCGGCGCAGTAGTTTCGGCTCCAAAAGTTCTCTTCACGCACCCAAAAATCAATGCCGAGCCCACCTACGCGGTGAAAGTTGAAGGAAAAGACATCCTGCTTGAACGCGAGTAGCGCGGATGCTTGTTCCTAAATCGGTTTTGAATGGTTTTGTTCTCTCTTTTATGATTTTGGGAAGTTTTGGGCTGGGCATCTGCTCTTGAATTCTTCACACTGTCTCGTCCCCTCGAACCTGCAGAAGCGTGCAGAAACGCAATTAAGACCATTTTTGACCATCTTCGGAACACGCATGTGCGCGAAAACATTTATGTAACGTATCCTCACGCGCTGAGGATATCAGCAACGGGGCATGCTTGTGAGCGTATCTAAGAAGGTAACCAGAGCCAAGATTAGCAGGAATGATAGGGAGGCTATTTTTAGGGTTTTGTGCATGTTATTCAACCCTTAATATCACACGCGCGTCGTCAAACTAGACATCTTGACCACACCAACAATAAGACAAAGCCAGGCTCGAAAACATAGGGCCTTGTTCAAGATTTTTTGACAACCTTGCGGGACATCCAAATATGATTTTGACAGAAAACGCTACTCAACCAGTTTTAGGAAGTCTTCTGAGATGTAATTTATGAACTCTTGAGTGGTGCTTTTGCTGAAGAGTGTCACGACGCAGTTCCTTGTGATGCCGACCATGATTCCGCGCTTCTGGCTTTCGAAGACGACGTACCAGATTTTTCCATGTTCAAGATAATCATGGTACAGTTTCGTGTCAACAAGATTTGATCCTGCCAAGCACAGCTTTTCGACTCCGGGGATGTCAACTTCATCGAACCATATCAGCTTCGTCGCCTGCGGGTTTGACTCGTGAAGCTGCCTGAGGGTCTCATGCGGTATCCTCACCTCCAGAATCCCCTGAGAATTGATGAAAAGCACTTTGCTGAGCTTGTTCGCAACGTAGTTTGTCAGCAGTTTCTTAACCCCGCGAGCCACGGATGGTGACGAGACCACTAGGAACGTCTTTTTCTTAGAGGACACTATCCAGAAGGGGGCTTCCTCTGTAGCGGGGGCTTCAACCAAGCTTCGCCTGTAGAATCGTCTGCGCATGAAATCCCTGCTGAAGACTCCTTCGACGAGGCCCTCCTTGGACTTCAAGTCCAGAATCTCCGTCACTAGACTCACGTTTTCACCGCTCTCAGTCTTGCAGGATTCCTCTTCCCGGAAATCCTTGAGCTTCCACAACATCAACCCAGGATCAACTTTCTCCTTAATCTCAAACACCTTAGCAGGCAGAACCAATCATTACACCACAAAACAATTTCCACCACCTGACTTTAAAGCATTGCACCAGCTTAACACGAACTATTCATTGAAGGATCACACAAACCCCGCGCTAACAAGAGAGCATCCTTAGACTCTCAAAACATGCCGTATGGCCAACGTCAGACCGTTCAGAAAGCGGAAATGAGAGAACTGTAAGTCTTGTTTGGAAACCGCTATCCTTAAATAAAATATGCCTTATTTCGTAGTTAGCCTTGAACATTAACATGGATGGCGATAAATGTCAGAAGAGTTCCGCCATAGACTTCGAATAATCGATACTGATGTAGATGGCACTTTGAAGGTGTCCTATGCACTGGCAAAGATCAAGGGAGTCGGCCCCAGCTTGGCAGATGCGATGCTCAGGAAGGCAGGTATAAGTTCTGACAAGAGGGCGGGTTTTCTGGCGGAAGCCGAGATTGACCGGTTGGAAGAGTTGATCAAGGATCCTGCGAAGGGCGGCTTGCCAAGCTGGCTTTTTAACAGGAGAAAAGAACAGGAGACTGGAAAAGACACTCACTTGATAAGCGCAGATCTGGTTCTTAGGACGAAGATGGATATAGAAAAGATGAAGGAAATAAAATCTTGGCGCGGATATCGTCATGCTTACGGGTTGAAGGTGAGAGGCCAAAGAACCAAGACAACCGGCAGAGCAGGTAAAGCATTGGGTGTCAAGAAGAAAACGCTCATGCAGAGACCAGGCGCAACGGAGAACAAGTAGCCATGGGCGACCCGAAGAAACAGAGAAAGAAGTACGACACTCCCCGTTTTCCTTGGCGAACCGACATCATGCAGGGAGAGCTTAAACTCATCGGCGAGTACGGACTGCGAAACAAACATGAACTGTGGCGGCATGAAACACTGCTTTCAAAGTTCAGGGGGATAGCTCGCACACTCATAGGCGAAACACCTGAAGAACGCAAGAAGATGGAAAATGAGCTCTTAGCCCGCCTGAAAAAACTCGGCGTACTCGACGAAACAGCAGTTTTGGACGACGTTTTAGACTTGACGATAGAGGATATTCTTGAGCGCAGATTCCAGACAATTGTTCTTCGCAAGGGTCTAGCAAAGACGATGCAACAGTCTCGTCAACTGATAGGCCATGGACACATGACGATAGGAAACCGAAGAGTCACGACTCCTGGCTATATAGTGCCGAGACCTGAGGAAGGTCAGATAAGCTACACGCCCAAGAGTTCGCTCGCAAACCCGGCTCATCCACTGCGTCAAACAATAGCGGTAACGCCGGCGGCAGAAGCAAGATCGGCCAAACCACGGAGTGAAGGAGAATAATGAGCTCAAGCAAGAGAACCGAAAGATGGGCAGTCGTCCACATATTCAGTTCCTATAACAACACCATAATACACATAACCGACATTTCGGGCGCCGAAACGATAGCCCGAACGTCGGGGGGAATGGTTGTGAAAGCCAGTAGGATGGAGTCCTCACCCTATGCGGCGATGCGTGCGGCCTCGCTGGCCGCGGACGTTGCTAGGGATAAGGGAATAACCGCGATCCACATCAAGGTTAGGGCTCCTGGGGGAGCGGGGCCCAGAACACCCGGTCCCGGCGCGCAAGCTGCTATCAGAGCGTTGGCAAGGGCGGGGTTCAGGATTGAACGAATCGAAGAAGTAACGCCTGTACCGCATGATGGCACGAGGAGACCTGGCGGCAGAAGAGGAAGAAGAGTCTAGAAGGTAAGTACGATCCTTCTTCTGATAGAAAAATTGAAATAATGCACCAATGTTCTATTGAGCGGCACAGCAAGGTGGAACACTGTTATGGGGTGTCCTTACAAGTGGAAATAAAGGTGCTTGAGAAAGACGAAACAAACATGCGTTTGCTCGTTCGAGGAGCCGATGTCCCATTCATGAATGCGCTTAGAAGAATCGTGACCTCTGAAGTTCCGAGCATGGCTATAGACGAGATTGTAATCTTGGAGAACTCTTCCATACTTATGGACGAGACAATCGCCCACAGACTGGGGCTTATTCCGCTAAGAACTGACTTGGACAGTTACAACCTGCCCGAGGAATGTCCGTGCAAGAGTGAATTCGGATGCAACCTCTGCCGAGTTACATTCGCGTTGGACGTGGACGCCAAGGGAGAAGGAAGAACGGTCTACTCGGGTGACCTGGTTTCAGAGAATCCTAACGTCGTGCCAGTGAGCGACAGAATTCCAATATTGAAACTGGCTAAGGAACAGAAAATAAAGCTTGAGGCTTACGCAAGGCTTGGAAAGGGCAAGAACCACGCGAAATGGGAACCAGTTTCAATGTGCACCTACAAGTATTATCCGAAAATAGAGATTACAAAACGCTGCAGCGTGTGCGGCAAATGCGTGGAGATGTGTCCTAGAAGAGTTCTGGTGAAAAAAGGCGACAGCATCGAAGTGAATGATGTGATTGCCTGTACGCTCTGCCAAGACTGCGCCAACGCTTGTCCAGAGAGTCCACCTGCAATACAAGTCTCGGGAGAAGAAAACGCATTTATATTCAATCTGGAATCTACGAGTGCGCTTCCTCCGGAAAGGATAATGGTCGAGGCCAGCAAAATACTGGACAAACATCTGAAGGAACTTGAGGGCGAAATCAAGGTGAGAAAGAGTGAAAAAAGTTAAACCGACGAACCCGGAACTTCTAGAACTCGCTAGTTCTCTCAAGAAGCAGAGCAGGGAAAGCAAGGCAGAAGTCTGGCGAGACATTGCTGAACGCTTGGTCAAATCTAGGAGAAGACGGATATCCGTGAACCTGAGCCGTCTGGACAGATACACTTCTAAGAACGAAACGGTGGCCGTTCCCGGCAAGGTGCTGGCTGCGGGCGAGATAACCCACCCCATAACCGTTGCTGCGTTCACTTTCTCGGGAAAAGCAGAAGAAAAAATAAAAGCTGCAAAAGGAAAATGCGTGTCTTTCTCTGATCTTGCCAAGAAGAACCCGAAAGGTTCAAACGTCAAAATTATCGGGTGAAAAAATGGAGACCATGACCAAAACCGCCACTGTAATAGACGCTGACGGTCTTATTCTGGGCAGAATGGCAAGCAGCATTGCCAAGAGACTCTTAGAGGGCGAACATGTGATGATTGTGAACGCTGAAAAAACTGTTCTTTCCGGGAAAAGAAGAAGCAAGGTGAACGAAGCAAAGGTGTTTCTCGAAGTTGGAGGAGTGGGAAGAGGGCCGTTCCACTACAGAAGGCCCGACAGAATAGTCAGAAAGGCCGTCAAGGGCATGCTTCCAATGAGGAAGCCGAAAGGCCTTCAAGCTTACAGAAGACTGCAAGCGTTCATAGGAGTCCCGGACAATCTTAAAGACCAGAAGATGGGCACTCTGGCGGATGCTCAAGCCAAGAAGTTGACCTGCCCATATTTCACGGTCGGCGAACTTGCGAAAGGAATAGGTTGGAATCAAGGAGAATAGGTATGCCTGCCAAAAAGAGTTTAGTTGTTAGCGGAAAAAGAAAAACAGCCACCTCACGCGCCGTCGTGAGGACTGGAATCGGAAAGGTGCACATTAACAGAACTCCGGTGGAGATTTTTGAGCCGGAAATCGCGCGCGAGAAGATTATGGAACCACTCATACAGGCTGGAGATGAGGTTCGCAACCAGTTGGACATAGACGTGAAGATGTCGGGCGGAGGTTACATGGGTCAAGCTGAGGCGGCTAGGATGGCGATTGCGAACGCCATACTGAAATGGACGAAGAGTTCACATCTGCGCACGGTTTTTGCTGAATACGACAGAACGATGATTGCTGGAGACAACAGGAAGAAAGAACCCAAGAAGTTCGGAGGACCCGGAGCGCGGGCGAGGAATCAGAAGAGCTACAGATAAAGAGGTTTGGATCGGATGATAATACCTGTTAGATGTTTTACTTGTGGTAAACTGGTTGGAGACAAATGGGAGGAGTTCGCTAGAAGGGTGAAGGCTGGAGAGGATGCTGGCGAAGTTTTGGACAGTCTGGCGGTCAAACGTTACTGTTGCAGGCGGATGCTTCTCTCGCACGTGGAAATATTCGATGAGGTGCTGCGGTTCTCCGAAGAGGCTGAAAAACGAAAAGAGGCCAGAAGCTACTAATAGGGCGATTGAAAGGGAAAACCATGTCTACAATCATTGAAGACGTAATTGCGAGAAAGGTCTTCAACGGCCGGGGAGAAGAAACGGTCGAAGTTGATATCATCACAACCTCGGGCTTCGGTAGGGTTGCAGCCCCCGCGGGGAAAAGCAGGGGAAAAGCAGAGGTCGTTTATTATCCGCAGGGCGGAGTGGAACAAGCGGTAAAAAAAGTTGAAGAACTCATAGCGCCGGAAATAGTGGGCTTGGGCGCTGATTGTCAAGAAGAGATCGATAAAACTTTGCATGACCTCGATGGTTCAAAGGATTTTCGGGCAATCGGCGGCAACACCGCATTCGCCGTCTCATTAGCCTGTGCCGAAGCCGCCGCAAACTCTTCCGGGCTACTGCTCTTTCAGTACCTGGGCGGGCATGTCGCGCACGAACTTCCGTATCCGCTTGGCAACACGATAAGCGGCGGGCAGCACGCTCAAGGAAAGTCTCCTGACTTACAGGAGTTTCTGGTTCTGTCACATGGAGCCGAAACTTTCTTGGAGGCTGCGACGGCTAACATAATGGTTCACAGAAAAGTCGGAGAGACTCTGGTGAAGAAAGATAAGCTCTTCGGCCAGGGAAAAAGCGATGAGGGCGCGTGGGTTGCCAACGTGGGAACCGCGGAGGCCTTAGAGGTTATGGCACGGGCCTGTGAAAATGTCGGTGCGGAAATGGGTTTCGAGTGCGGGATGGGCGTTGACATCGCATCTTCTTCGCTGTGGAACGGCAAGACCAAGACTTACAACTATCAGAGGGAGAAGAAAACCAGAGACTCGGGGGAACAGCTGGAATTCATCCTTGAACTCATCAAGAAATATCATCTGACTTATGTCGAAGACCCATTCCACGAAGAGGACTTCGCAAGCTTCGCGGAGTTGACAAAGAAAGCCAAGAACTGCTTGATATGCGGCGACGACCTTTTCACGACAAACAGCGAAAGACTAAGTCGCGGGATAAAGTTGCACGCGGCCAACTCTATCATAATAAAGGTCAACCAGGTGGGCACGCTGACGGACGCCTGGGAAACCATCGAAATGGCGAAAAGAAATGGATACGTACCAGTGATGTCTCACCGTTCGGGTGACACATGCGACTGGCATATAGCACACTTGGCCGTGGCTTTCAAATGCCCCGTAATAAAGACGGGGGTTGTTGAAGGCTCTCGCATCGCGAAAATAAACGAGTTAATAAGGATCGAGGAGTTTCTTGGGGACAGGGCCGTGATGGCCAGTCTTGATATGCTTCAAGGAGGATAGAAACTTGTCTGAGGATGATGGCAGCAAGGAGAATATCGAAGAAGAAACTGCGGAAGAAACCGAGGATGAAGAGACGATAGAGGAAGAGGTAAAACTGACGGAGGAAACCAAAGCGGAGGCAACAGAACCAAGCGTTGAAGCGGCTCCGGAAGAAGAACTTCTGATTCCGCGAGACACGTTGCTGTCCGCTGGAATACACATCGGAACCAGAATGAAAACTGGAGACATGGAACAGTTCATATACCGCGTGAGGGCCGACGGCCTGTTTGTCTTGGACGTTAAGAAAACGGATGATCGCATAAGAGTTGCCGGCAAGTTCCTTGCACGATTTGAACCCGGAAAAGTTGCTGCTGCGGGGGCTAGACTTTACGCACAAGAACCGGTAACCAAATTCTGTCAATTAACCGGAGCAACTCCTGTGATCGGACGGTTCATTCCGGGACTCTTGTCAAATCCGTTGTATCCTAACCGCATCGAACCAGAGGTACTCCTAGTATCTGACCCGAGAGCTGACATCCAAGCCGTAAGAGAGGCGGCTTCCGTGGGGATACCTGTGGTGGCTCTATGCAGCACAGACAACGAGTTTAACGGGGTGGACCTCGTAATCCCAACGAACAACAAAGGCCGACGCGCGTTGGCCGTCATCTACTGGCTCTTGGCAAAGCAGACACTGCGCGAGAGGGGCGAATTGGCGATGGACAAGGACCTGCCCCTGACAATCGACGATTTTGAAGCGAAGATTGCGCGGGAGGAGGAGGAAACCTAACCTAATGGTGAAGGTTCGGCGTCCAACACAAGCCGGAGCCTTCTATGAAGGAACCCCTGACGCGCTCAAGCGACAAATAGAGAAATGTTTCACGGACAAGCTCGGGCCAGGAAAGCTCCCTGAAGTCGCAAAGACTGATCCCACAAACGTGATAGGGCTCATCTGTCCTCACGCAGGCTACATGTATTCGGGGCCTGTGGCTGCACACGCCTACTACGAGCTTGCCGTTGACGGCAAACCCGATGTTGTAGTCCTTCTCGGTCCAAACCACACTGGCCTTGGTAGCGGTCTGGCCGTCATGAATGAGGGTGTTTGGCGCACGCCTCTAGGCGACGTTGAGGTAGACCGCGAGACGGCAAATGAAATCGTGCATGAGTCACGTATCGTGGACATTGACGATTCTGCTCATAATCATGAACATTCAATCGAGGTTCAACTTCCATTTCTCCAGTACCTTTATGGCTCAGCATTCAAGATTGTGCCAATCTGCTTCCTCATGCAGGACTTGTCCTCAGCCAGAGAGGTTGGGCAGGCAGTGGCCAAAGTCTTGCTTGACAAGAAAGCCGTCATCATAGCCTCCTCAGACATGACTCATTATGAGCCTCAGGAAAGTGCGGAAAGGAAGGACAAGAAGGCTCTTGAAGCAATCGAAGCGATGGATGAGGTTCGCTTTCAATCAGCGATCGAAACCTACAACATCACTGCCTGCGGCCACGGTCCAATAGCAGCTTTGATTACCGCCACGAAGGTTTTGGGAGGAAGAGAGGCAAAATTATTATGCTATAAGACCAGTGGAGATGTGATTGGCGACCGCTCAAGCGTGGTTGGGTACGCCGCCGTGTGTTTCACGAAATAGTGGTGCAGAATGGGAGTCGTTGCCTCAGCTCCCGCGAAAGTTATACTCTTCGGAGAACACTTCGTAGTCTACGGTGAGCCCTCCATCGTTTTGGCCATAGACAAACGCGCATACGCAACCGTCGATCGCCGCGACGACAAGCGCATCCATCTGCAGTCGACAAACCTGGGTTTCGCGGGCTTCTTCGAAGATGGAAATTTCAAAGTTGAAAAGGGAGATGCGAAAGAAGCCAAGATGAAGTTCGAGGCAATCAAGCTGGCCGTAGAAAAAGTCATGAAAACGTGCGGGGAAGACGTTGGTCTGAATATTGAAATCAACTCAACCGTTCCTGTCGCAGCGGGGTTGGGCTCTTCCGCAGCCGTGATAGCCGCTGTAACAGCAGCAACCGGTTCCCTTCTCAAGGCAAAGATGTCAAAGGAAGATGTCTTCCGCATCGCTTGTGAAACCGAAAAGGTCGTACATGGTACCACCTCAGGGGTGGATCCTGCGATTTCAACATTCGGCGGCGCGCTCCTTTTTCAAATGGACACAGGATTCAAGCCTCTGGAAGTGAAGGCGGACATCCCCCTCGTCGTAGGAGACACGGGCGTCGAGAGATCTACACGAGTTCAAGTTGAAAAAGTGCGAACCATGATGGAGAACTACCGGACCCTGTTCGAGCCTCTACAAAGAGCTGCCAGAGAAATCGTCCTTAGGGCCATCGACGCCTTCAAGGAGAACGATTTGGTTACTCTTGGAGAGCTGATGAACATCAATCACGCCTTGCTCTACGCCTTAGGAGTCTCCGACGAGTCACTCGAATGGCTGATAAACGCCTCACGCAAGGCAGGAGCCCTAGGCGCAAAACTGACAGGAGCCGGAGGCGGCGGATGCATGGTCGCATTAGCGAAAAACGAAAGGATAGAACAAGTCATGGACGCGATAATGACAGCGGGCGGAAGACCGTTCATAGCGAGAAAAACAGATGAAGGGGTCAAAGTTGAGCAAGCCTGAGCTTACGGTTTTGAAGATTGGCGGATCCGTCATCACGGACAAGAACGGCGAGCTGGCCCCTCGAACACATGAAATAGCCCGTTTGACGGAAGAAATACAGAAATCCAACGTCAAAAGGTTGATAATCGTCCATGGAGGCGGAAGCTTCGGTCACCCCTCAGCCCAGAGATACGCGATAAAAGACGGGTTGAAGGAGGCTTCGCAGAAGATCGGGTTCTCAGAGACTCATCACGTCATGACCGTGCTCAACGGCTTGTTCATGGACTCTCTCATCTGGCACGAGGTTCCAGCGGTAAGCGTTACACCGTCTTCTTGCATAATCACCGAAAGCGGAAGAATAAAACATTTTGAAGACGCAGCCATAAGAGCACTGCTGAACATGGGCTTCATTCCCGTCCTCTACGGAGATGCGGTCGTAGACTCAAAAATGGGCTTCACAATCCTTTCGGGCGATCAGCTCGTCTCAGCACTCGCCATGAGATTCAACGCAGAACGCATAGTATTCGGCGTCGACGTGGACGGCCTCTACGATGCCGATCCCAAGGTGGAGAAAACCGCCAGGATGTTCAAGCACTTGAATCCGGAAGAACTGAGGAAGCTTCAGAACAAGCTTTGCAAGCCGACGGCCCGCGACGTTACAGGCGGCATGTTCGGCAAAGTCGTGGAACTGTTGCCCGCCGTCGAACAGGGGATCCAGGTGACCATAATGAACGCGTCGAAGCCAGGCAACGTCTGCAAGGTTCTTGAAGGAAGACCAGTAGAAGGCACAGTGATAAGGAAGGAATAGATTTTGGCAGAGAGGACGAGAAAACGGAAAGCAGAGCACATAAACATATCCTTGAATCACAACGTCCAGGCTAAAGAAGTGACAACAGGCTTTGAAGACGTGTTATTCATTCACAGGGCTTTGCCGGAAATCGACAAACAACAGATAGATTTGTCAACAACAGTTTTCGGTCACAAGTTTGCGGCACCTCTGATGGTGGGCGCCATAACCGGTGGAACGCATGAAGCCACAAAGATCAACGCAACGATAGCCGAAGTCGTTGAAGAACTTGGCTTAGGAATGGGGGTGGGCAGTCAGCGCGCCGCGCTGGAAGACAGGAAGCTTGAAGAATCATTTGCCGTAGCAAGGAAGAAGGCGCCAACAGCCTTTCTCGTTGCGAACATCGGCGGGGTGCAACTGGTTAACGGAATAGGCTTCAAGAAGGTCAAAAAGACAATGGAAATGGTTGAAGCAGACGCGTTGGCCATACACCTGAACGCTTTGCAGGAGACAGCCCAACCTGAAGGACAGACGAACTTTGCAGGAATCCTCGAAAAGGTGGCTCGAATCGCTGAAGAACTGGACAAGCCTATCATCGTCAAGGAGACGGGCGCCGGAATGGCTGCTGAAGAGGCAAAGAAGCTGGAGGCCGCAGGAGTCAAGGGCATAGACGTGAGCGGGGCAGGCGGAACAAGTTGGGCTGCAGTTGAATACTACCGCGCAAGAGAACTCAGAGATGCTTCCAGACAGAGACTTGGAAACCTCTTCTGGGACTGGGGGATTCCAACAGCGGTGAGCCTCGTTGAAGCTTCTCAGACAGTGAGCATTCCTGTAATCGCCTCGGGGGGAGTACGAAGTGGAGTGGACATGGCCAAGTCCTTGACCCTGGGTTCAAGCCTGACAAGCCTTTCCCAGCCAGTCCTTCGGACAGCGGTCAAGGGAACTCGGGAGACGAGGGATACGCTTTCGCTCCTGATGGACGAATTGCGAAACGTGATGTTTCTCATAGGCGCAGGATCAATCGAAGCTCTGCACAATGCTCCAGTTGTCGTAGTGGGTAAGACAGCTGAGTGGCTGAGAACAAGAGGGTTCGGCGTCGAGTCCTACGCGAGAAGAGGAAGGAATTAACCTTGAGCTTTGACGAATTTCTCGAAAAGAATGCCTCAACGGTAAACAAGGCGATTGAGAAGTACATCCCGAGAACCCTGTCAAAAAAAGCCATTCTCTTCAGAGTCAGTGAACCACGATACGCCTACAACTTGGAGGCCCTGAACAAAACAATTGCTGATCCGATATGGGAATTTCTTGACAGGGGCGGAAAACGGTGGCGCCCAGCGCTGTTCCTGCTGATATGTGAAGCGCTCGGCAAGAAATCCGCTGGTTTCACCGATTTCGCGATCATTCCCGAGGTCGTGCACAACGGAACTCTGATGGTTGACGACATAGAAGACAGCTCAGAATGTCGACGAGGCAAACCATGCACGTACAAAATATTCGGCCTGGACATAGCCATGAACGCTGGAAACGCGATGTACTACTTGCCGCTTCTTCCACTGCTGGAAAACAGAAACAAGGTTTCTCCCAGAAAACTCTCTCTGGCCTACGGGGTCTACGCTCAGGAGATGATCAACCTGAGCCTCGGCCAGGCCACGGACATAGCATGGCACCGGGGCTTGGCAAACGCGGACGAAATAAGTGAAAAGGACTACTTGCAGATGTGCGCGTACAAGACTGGAACCTTGGCGAGAATGGCCGCCAAGATTGCGGCTGTCCTGTGCGATGCGGATGAGCAGATGGTTGAAAAGCTCGCACACTTCGCCGAAAGCCTGGGCGTAGCTTTCCAGATGAAGGATGACGTTCTGGACCTGACTAGCGCGCAGTTCACAGAGAAAAAAGGCGGCCGCGGACAAGACATAACGGAAGGAAAGCGCAGCCTGCCGGTCATACACACCCTCAAGGTTTCAAACGCTACCGACAGGAAAAGACTCATCGAAATACTCAACATGCACACTTCGGAACAGAGGCTCAGAGACGAAGCCATCGCCATAATGGAGAAGTACGACTCGATAGAATACACCAAACGGTTTGCCAGAAGAGTCGTCAAAACAAGCTGGAAAGCGGCCGAGCAACTTCTGCCCAGTTCAGACGCAAAGGAAAAACTAAAAGCCTTCGCGGAATTCTTGACTGAGAGAAAAATCTAGACAATTGAGCGTAGAACCTGTGACGGACAAGATGAACACGGAGCTCAAGGAGTCCATTCGCAAGACGGCTCTGTTGAACGCGGTCAAACATGAGGGTAAGGCGCAGACCGGGCCTGTTGTCGGAAAGATACTGGGCGAAAAGCCCGAGTACAGGACCAAGGTCAGGGAAGTGTCAGACCTCGTTAACGAGGTCATTCAAGAAGTCAATGGTCTTTCGCTGCACGAACAACTGCACATTATTGAGGAAAAATGGCCAGAGGCTCTCGTGAAGGAGAAGGTGCAGGAAGAGAGGCATCTGCCGCCTTTGGCGAACGCGGCGAACTATCAGCGAATCGTCACGCGCTATTCGCCGAACCCCGACTGCGTGCTGCACTTGGGCTCTGCCCGGGCGATAGTGCTGAGCCATGAATACGCGCGCATGTACAAGGGCAAATTCATACTTCGCTTCGAGGACACTGATCCTAAGCTGAAGAGGCCAGTTCTGGAGTTCTACGATTGCATCAGAGAGGACTTGGCTTGGCTTGAGTGTAGACCGGATGAGGAGTACATCCAGAGCGACAGAATCCCGATATACTACGAGTATGCTGAAAAGCTGCTCAAGGACGGTAACGCTTATGTCTGCACATGTGAGCCTGAACAGTTTCGAAAGAGAATTCTGGCTCAAAAGCCTTGCGAATGCCGAGATTGCCCAAGGGAAGAGCATCTCGCAAGGTGGCAGCGCATGCTTGAAGGAGGCTACAGGGAGGGCGAGGCCGTAGTCCGCGTCAAAACAGACTTGAATCACCCCAACCCTGCGGTGCGCGATTGGCCCGCACTCCGCGTTCTTGACACTGAGAAGTATCCTCATCCGAGAGTCGGAAGCAAATATCGCGTGTGGCCACTTTACAACCTCGCAGCAGGGGTTGACGACCACCTCATGGGAATCACTCATATCATCCGCGGGAAGGAGCACCTCACGAACCAGGTTCGTCAGGAGTACATGTACCAGCACTTGGGCTGGAAGTATCCTGAAACCATACATTACGGCAGGTTGAAGATCACAGGAGCTTCTCTGAGCAAGTCGAAGATTGTTCAAGGGATGAGGGAGGGGCTCTACGAGAACTGGGACGATCCGCGCTTGGCGACTTTCGCAGCTCTGCGCAGGCGTGGAATAAGTCCTGAGGCGATTAGACGGCTGATGATTGACATTGGACCCAAAACCTCAGACGTTATGCTGAGCTGGGAGAACCTGTACGCTCACAACCGCAAGATATTGGATCCAGTCTCTGACAGGTACTTCTTTGTGCAAAACCCGCTAGAGCTAACCGTGAAGCATGTTCCCCAAGAGTTTGTCGCTAGACTTCGCTTGCATCCTGACAATCCTGAAAGAGGTTTCAGGGAATACACGATAACGCCCAGGGGAAACGATGCTAGCGTGGCTTTTTGGGTTTCAAGAAAAGATGTAGACTCTTCAAAGATTGGGACGGTGCTCCGCCTGATGGAATTGTTCAACGTGAAAATCCTGAGCGCAAGCATCTACGCCGCTGAAGCCTCTTTCGAGAGTGAGTCCTACGAGCAGGCAAGGGATATTAAGGCGCAGTTGATTCACTGGGTTCCGGTGGGCGAGGACGTGCCCTGCCAGGTTGTGATGCCTGATGCAACTCTGGCGGAGGGTGTTGCGGAAGGCCTTTGTAAACGGTTGAAGAAGGACGATGTGGTACAGTTCGAACGGTTTGGCTTCGTGAGGATAGATCGGGTTGACAACAAGTTAACGGCCTACTACGCCCAAAAGTGACGGAGGAGAAAGGTGTGCGACAGCAGGATAAGATAATCATTTGGCCAGCTTACTTCGATTCAACCAAAACGAGAAACGACGGAAGAAGAGTGTCAAGAAATCTGGCTGTATCTTCCCCCAAAATCATGGAGGTGAAGGAGGCCGCGGAGAAGCTTGGTCTAACGCATGAGCTTGTTGCTGATGTTGGCTATGCTAAGACGCCGTGGCTGAAAACCGGCATGATCCTGGTTAAGAAAAAAGGTTCAAAAGGCCAAGTAGTTCTTCTCATCGCCAAACAGCTTATGAAAATCCGCAGTACTCCCAGTTTGAAGTGACGCTTAGGTTTTTCCTTCTCCGGTCAGAACTGCGTTCAATATTCCGTGTTGTCCAGGCCGTGAAGTGATGCGTGCCTGGCCCAAAGGTGTCTCCACCACTGCGCCCTTCGTTATTACGCCTCTGCGGTCGTAGTCGATGTTTGCTGGGTTTTTTACGACTCGCACAACCTCGGTTTTCTCGGTCTTTCCAGTCTTAGGGTCGGTCACAGATACTTGTTTCTCGCTTAATATTTTGAGCTTGAGGTTTCCTCCTCTTCCTCTTGCAACCTTCCGTTTCTGTTCACCCATGAGAGTTTCTGCTGGAAACGTGCCTTGCTCGTATTTCCTCTTCTTTCTGTAGCCTTTTCTTCTGGCTCCAGACTGGGTTTTTTTGTGCTGGTCGCCGTGCCAAACGGACATGGTTTTCTCACTTGGTGCTAAATTTGGTGTTCACTATCACCATTTGTTAAAATATAAACCTATCCGTTTTCAGTTCGAGGATCCTCCACTTTCGGAAAATTCTCAAAAACACGCTTTAACTCTCTCTTCATCGATGCTGTGTCTTGGCTTAGACCAAAGTAATCCGCAAAGTATTCAGTCGTCCTGAGAACCATGGAACGCCCGTTTCTTTCGCTGGCAATCAAGCCCATATCCTTCAGCTCTTTTATGTGACCATAGGCATGGTGACCGCGCACGTCAACGACTCTTTTCTGTACTACGGGTTGCCGGTAGGCTATGTACGAAAGTGTCTTCAATGGACCGACAGAGAGCAACGGTCTGTTGACGAATTTTCTGACGTGCGGCGTGAAATCGCTTTTTAACTGCATGACAAATCTCTCATCCTTTAGTTCCAGGATTTCGAGGGCGGTGTCCCTGTTCAGGTAGTCCTGTATCAGTTTTTCCACAACCTTTCTTGTCCGGGCTTTTGACCGTGTCTTCAGAACCCAGCACAACTCGTTCATGTCTAGCGGGTGTCCAGCAACGTACAATGCAGCTTCCACAAGTACTAGGTCATTCTGTGGCTTGCTTCTTTTTTCTTCTTGTCCAACTTCCACGTCGGAATTGACTGCCTGTTTCTCAGCTTCTTGCAAGACTTAACTCTCCAACCGTGATGTAAATCTCCTCTGTCTCCTCGTTCTGCCACAGGTTTATCTTCCCCTCTTGGGCGAGAAAGAGCAGCAGGATGAACGTGCGGATGGCCTCCAGTCGTCCAACACCGTTTACGAGGGTTGAGAGCTCTATCAAACCTGCGCCTTTCACTCTCTCCGACAGAGATGCGTAGAGTTTTTCCATCTGGAGCTCGATTTCCATCAGGTACAAGTCTAGCTGTGGAAGAATCTCTGACGGTGTTGGCAGAACGTTCTGTGCAACCGTTTTTTCCAAGTGTATCAGTTTTTCGCCCTTCAAGACGTCATCCAGGACTTCCAGCAGGTTCTTTATCGTTGTTGAAGTCAGTTCGTGTCTAAGGGGCAGAAACAGGGGCGGAGGCAAGAAGTCCTGCGGTCCCTTGGGCGGTGGCGGTGGTTCTTCGAGCTTCAGCAGGAGCCTAGACTTCATGAGGTATATGAGAGCTGAAGAATCAAGGGCAACGCCGGAGGCTCTGAAATCGACCTGCCCTGTTTTCTCCATGCGCTCAAGGAATGACGTGAGCAAATAGGCAATGTTAACGTTCCAGGGTACAAGCTTCTCGAGTTTGTGAAACTCGAAGAGGATGTTCCATGGCGGAAGCAGATAGAACGGCTTTCTTGTGGCTGCAGAGGACATCAGCCCTGCGCCTCCAGGAATTTTGCCGAAACAACGTTCGAGTTTCCGTCGCGCATGTAGACGCCGTAGACTTTCTGGGCTTTGTTCACCATTTCAGGCTTCAGTGTGATGACTATGAACTGGGTCTCGTCCGACTCTTCCAGGAGCAGATCAGCCAGTTTTGAAACGTGCAGTGCGTCTAGGTGTGCGTCTACCTCGTCGAGAACGTAGAAGGATGCGGGTGTGAACTCTCTCAGGGCGAATATGAATGCGACGGCTGCCACTGAACGTTCGCCGCCGCTGGCTCCACCCACCACTATCGAGGGCTTGTTGGGAAATGTTACGATCATGTCTATTCCACCCTGGAACGGATCTTCAGCGTTTTCAAGCGTCAGCACAGCGTCGCCTCCTCCTGTGACCTTCGAGAAGTACTTGCGCAAGTTCTGGTTTATCTTGTCAAACGCTTCTGTGAAGACTCTGCATTTTTTGTGGTCAATTTCATCCATGAACTGCAGTATTGCCTGTTTTTCTTTTTCAAGCTCGTTCATTCTCATCGACAGTTCTTTGTAACGCGAAATCTGATCCGCGTAATGAGAAAGTGCAAGTTGGTTGACGGCGCCTATTCTTTCCAGTTCGAACTGCATCATTCTTATGGAGGTTTCGGCCTCTTCAACCTGTTTCGGCGCGACGGCCAGTGGTTGCTCATAGCCGAGGAGTTTGAGCTGGTTTCGGCGTTGTTCAAGCTGCAGCAGAGACGTTTGAACGTTCAGTTGAAGCTGGTTCAGCAGTCTGTCAACCTGTTCATATTCAGTGTCGAGTTTCTTGAGTTCCTTGTCTATGTCGTCAATTTGGGTCGTGAATTTTTTCGATTCTTCTCTCGCTGAGAAAACACTCTTTGAAAGCTCAACCCGGCTTTTCTCGAGTTCTCCCAATTCCTGCTTCAGTGATTCTCTATCTTTCAATGCTTCTTCGACTTCTTTCTCGACTCTTCCCTGTTGCTGATTGACTTTTGAAACTTGGATCTTGGAGTTTTGATATCCAACCCTTAACACATTGTCGAATTGCGACTGGAGTGTTGACGTTTCAGTCTGGGTGGCGCCGAGCTTCTGTCTTAGGGTGATTATTTCTTCGGCGAGTTTTTCTCTGTCAACTTCCATTTCCTGAATGTGTCCAGGGTCTGCCTTCCTTCTTAAGGACGCCAACTCGGTTTGGAGCTTCCGCAATTCCTTCTGGATTGTGCTTCTCTCAGCCCTGTGTATCCACATCTGCGATTTTTCATTCTCTATCTCTTTGTCGGTTCGCGTAACTAGGTGATCAATTCGTTTAACGTTTGATCTTGTTCTTCTGATGTTTCTTTTGACTCTGGCTATCTCGCGTTCCAGGGTGGTGATGGCTTCTGACAGGCGGGCGATTTCGACGCGGGTCTTGGCGATTTCTTCTTCGAAACCTGTGATGTCGCTTCCTCTTCTTGAGAGGTGCTGTTGCAGCGCGTTGACTGCTTCGTCTAGGCTTTTGATGGCCAGTTCGCTTGGGATTATCGTGGAGAAGTCTATTGGAGCGCGGTAGTATCCGCTTTCAAACGCGCCGCCTACCTCGTAGACGTCTCCGTTGACAGTGACCGCGCGGCAGCCTTTGGCGGAGAGGGCGAAGGCGGTCTTGTCATCTGAAACGATGAGTGTGTCTCCGAAAACAAAGTTGATTGCGGGCTCGAAGTTTTTCTCGTATTTCATGAAGAGTGGAGCTGCCCCGCTTATTCCCTCTTTTTCCGGAACCTTTGCGGGTTTGACGTTTGTTGCTTCTTGAAGGGGGATTATCTTTACTCGTCCGAGCTTCATTCTTCTCAGTGCCTCAGTGCAGGTGAAGGCTGAATCAAGATCTTTTACGACGAGTGCGTCTAGCCATCCGGTGGCGGCTGCTTCTATTGCGCGCTGAAAGCTCTTGTCAATCTTTATCATGTTGCGCAGTCTACCATAGACGCCTTGGATTACGCCGAGTTCGCCCAGTTCTTCTATGCTCCTCAACGCTTTTTCTTCTGCTGCAACGGTTTCTGCAAGTTCTCTCTGAGTTACGAACTCCACGACTGCTTCGCGGGCTGAATTAGCGATTTTTCCTGCCTCTTCTATTTCCCTCTCCGCAGCCTCCCTCTGTGCCATTCGTCTTTCGCGGGTTCGTTCCAGGTTTTTCAGCTGTGTCTTCTGTTCTTTCTGGACTTTTTCCAGTTCAAGGAATGACTTTTCCAGTTCACTCATCGTTCCAGAAAATCGCGTTTTTCGGTCTTGTATATCTTTAAGTCTTCTAGCATGCACTCTGATGGCCGTCTGGTTTTTCAGATACTCAGATCTCAGGAATGCGAGCCTCTTGTAGTCATCCTCCAGTTTAAGCTCGATTTCGCGAATTCTCTTGCTGTTTTCGCCGAGGTTCTCCCAAAGCTGAACAGTCTCCTGTGCGAGAACATCGTGTTCAGCCTGTTTCTGACTTGTCTGGTCGGAGATTCTGTCGTTTTCACTTCTCAACTGTCTGATTCTCAGACGATTTTCACGTATCTCTTTTTGAATTGACTGGTACTGTTCCAGGTTGTTTTCTCTTATCCGCTTCAGGCCTTCGAGGCTTGTTTTTCCAGAGCTTATTTTTGAGGCCATTTCCGTTAGTTTTGACTTGAGTTCTCCGATTCTCACCTGGACTTTCAGTACCTGTGAGCCGCCTTCTTCTACTATTTCTGAGCTTAGTCTTCGCCATTCGCCTTCAACGGCTCTTCTTTTCGATCTCCGACCATCCCGCAGTTGTCTCAGTTTTTCGAGTCTGCCGCCGATTTTTTCGGCTTCCGAAGAAGTCTCCTCCACCTTTTTCTGCGTTTGCGCCATTTCATACGAGATTTTGACTGTTTCAAACTTTCTTATCTCGCCGTGAATGAAGTTGGCTCTCAACAGTTCATTGCGCTCTCTTTCTAGATCATCCAGCCTTTTCTGCACTTCATCTATTCTTCCCATAGCCGTGCGGATGGAGATGTCTGCTGCTCGCAACTTCTCTTCTGCTTGAGCTTTTTCGCTGTCGTATTGGCCTATTCCCACCAGATCTTCGATTATTTTTCGGCGTTCCATGGGTGAGATGTCTGTCAGCCGTGTTATCGTGCCTTGCAAGATTATGTTCTGGCTCGTGGAGCTGATTCCAGCCATGGAGAGAATCTCCAGGGAGTGCGCTCTTGAGATTCTTCTTCCATTAAGTCTGTAGACGCTCTGCCCGTTTCTGTAAACCTCCCGTGAAATCGTAACCGTGACGGTGTCAACTGGCATGCGTCCGTCTGAATTGTCAAATTGGATGACGACCTTGGCCATTTTTGCTCTTTCCAGGCCGGTCTTTTCAGATCCGTGAAATATAAGTTTGGCAGCGGTTTCTGCACGGAGTCTTCTCGTGCTTAATTCGCCGAGCGAGAACAAGAATGCGTCCAGAATGTTTGTTTTTCCGCTTCCGTTAGGGCCTGTGATGACTGTGAAACCTTTATCTAGAGATACCTTAACGCCCTGCGGTCCGAATGACTTGAAGCCCTTAAGCTCTATCTTCTTAATGTAGGGCATTCAGTTTAAGCCCTCACTTTCTCCGAAACATGCCCCTATCTCATCGTAGACATTTGTCTGATGTTTTTATAAAAATGTTTACTGTGTCTCCAAGCTTTAACAGTTACGTACTTTTCAGTGTTCTTTTCCAGCCTTCGACTTGTACTTTGCAGCAATTTTCTTGACAAAATCTTTCAAGACCGCGTCTGGTCCCAAAACAACCAGGTACTCGTCGTTTTGGACTTTGCACGAAAGATTCGATTCCTTTGCAAGAGCTTTCAGTTTTTCGAGGGACAACTCGTTTGAGGGTGTGAGGCGAATCCACTTCTGTTCTCCGGGCACGCCGGAAATGAACTTTGTTTCCTCTTCCTCTTCATCCACGATTTTTCGGCCAGCTTCATCCGTCCGCTGAAGCCATTCATCAACGTATGCTTGGCCGAACCTTCTCTGTCCCTCAGAAATCAGGTAGGATTCTACATTTGTAAGGTATCCGTCAATTTTCTGTGCGTTCTCCCCGCGGCTTGGGTCAGCTTTCAAAATCTTGATTATTGTCTTTGCGCTTTTCAAGTCGCCAATTATGTCTGCTGGAACGGTTACTTCTTTTTTCTTGAAGTCGGTAACCATTTCTTCCAGCACCTTCCAAACGGCGAGGTATCCCATGGGCCAGTTCACTGTTCCATGTTTCTTTAGGCAATCGTATTTATTTAGGAATTGTCATGATAGGATGGAACAAATGAAAACTCTGGGAAATTGCTCAGAAACCAGATTGGGCTTGGATGGGTAAGCGTTTTCCAAATCTCTCTTCATAGACTATTTGGCGAAGTTCTTTTCTTTCTTTTTTCAGAATGTCGTACTTGGCGTGCCCAATCGGGAGAAGCGTTATCACACGGTGGTTTTTCGGGATTTCCAGAATTTTTTTCACTTTGGCCTCAGCTGAGTTCTTCTGGTCTTTCAAGTCAAAGATGCCAATCCAAGCGGTTTGCAATCCCAGACTGTGAGCGGCGAGGGCCATGTTCTGTGTTGCTATGGCCCCGGCCTCTACAAAGTGGTACGGGTCTTCCTCAGTGTTAACGGTGACTGCGATGCAAACTGGCGCTTCTCTTAGTCCCTGGACAAAAGCCGTGGGAACTACCTCGCTCAATTGTTCTTTCGTTTTCGGGTCTTTTATGATTGTGAAGTTCCAGGGCTGCTTGTTAAGCCAGGAAGGTGCCCACCGTCCAGCCTCAAGGACATCTTCAACCTTGCCCTGTTCCACACCGGTGCTTTCAAATCTGAGGGTTGTTCGTCTTTTCTTGATTACGTCCAAAACTGGGTTGTCCATAGGCTCATTCATCCTCTTAGTATCTGGTTAGAACCGTATTTTATAAGCTTTAACACTTTTGATCACGCGGCTAAGACGGAGTCTTGTGTCCGTTGAGGGAATATCCCGTTTTGTGAAAAGAGGGATTTTGACATGTTTTTTGGGCCAATAGAGTGAATTTCCGATTCTGCTTTTGAATTCATAAACGTTTAATGTTTCAGAAAGTTAGTTGTGTCTGCAGGGTGAGTTGTCTTTGAACGAACAAATCCTTCAAGCTTGCAAAGAATTGGTTGACGACGCAAAGCAGGGTTGCGCTGATTTGGTTTTTAAAGAAGTCTGTCTCGAAATTCTATCAAGAGCAAGTCACGTTTTGACAGAACGCCAATTCAAACAGCTGGCTACGTACACGTCTGAAAGAATGAAAGGGAAAATGTCTCTTGAACTTCAACAGGAATTAGCTATGAACAGGTAGGGCATAGCGTAGCTTCGCACGTTAATCGTCTCAGTATCATTAAGCGCATTTCAACTCTCGCTGAGGCTGTATCTCCGGTCGTCCTCACCCTGCCTTGCCTTTTTCGCAACATTTTTTTGTTACAGATACGACTTGAAACGGGTTACGTATCGGAGCTTAGCTGAGCTTGTAGCCTATTTTCCGCAGAAACTCCTTCCTCTCTTTGATGTCCAGCTCGGTTTCTATGCCCTTGCTCTTCGCCCCGTCGACTACGCCGACTATTCCTCTTCCTTGCTGTGTTTCTGCAATGATAATTTCTAGGGGGTTTGCTGTTGCGGCATAGATTGTGCAGACTTCTGGGACTCTCTTAACCTTGTCTAGGACGTTTATTGGGTAAGCGTTCTTCAAGAATATTATGAAACTGTGGCCGCAGCCGATTTCAAACGCAGTTTTTGCTGCGAGTTGCCTCAACTCTTCATCAGTTCCTTCATGCCTCACTAGGCATGGGCCTGAGCTTTCGCAGAAGCCTATACCGAACTTTATGTTGGGAACGGCGCTAACCAACGCTTCATACAGGTCTTCTACAGTTTTGATGAAATGCGCCATGCCCAGAATCACGTTGCAACCTTCACGCGCTTCAACCCTGACAGTTTTGTACTCCAACATTAGGATTCCCCTGCTTGCTTGCTAGTGTATTACTTCTTAATCTACATTTTTGAGTTTGAACTTTGCCACTTTCGCTGCGAGCGCGCGCGTTGCTAATCCAAGTATGCTGAAACACCTTTTGCATCATAGCCCAGCGAAGTCGCCCCCCTTTTTCACTTGTAATGTCAGATGTAATGTGTATGGTAACAAACCATGAAGAAAATCAGGCTGAACTACCGTTCAGAGTGGACTCGGCCCGTTTATTTGTAATGTCAGATGTAATTTTCATTGTAATAGTCAGGGATTTGGTAGTGTTGCCCGTGGTACAAAGCCAGAATGGTCAGGTCTGGCAGGCTTACTTCGCCGTTGCCGCCTACGTCGCGCGCGCCGAGTTTCTGGCTGAGAGAACGGGGCTGTTACATGAGGAATTCGCCGTTTTTTGTAGAAGGGCTTATCGTCTGCGCATATTTCTCCGTTTTCTTCATGTCTTTGAGTGTGCGCGCGTTCGCAGCTTAGCCCTTTTTTTGGTTGTCGGTCGGAAAAAGTGCCCAATAGTCAGTACAGACCCGAATCCGCTTCGTCATCATTTCTACGACAAGTTTTATAAGTCTCTGAGGCTTGTGATAACTGCGTCGTGCAAGAAGCGATTTTTGCACAAAACAAGCAAAAGGAGTTGAAATCGTAAAATGGCAGAGAAAGAGATGCACAAGGCAGTTTGCGCTGATTGTGGAAAGGAATGCGAAGTTCCCTTCAAGCCTGACACAAGCAGACCAGTATACTGCCGAGAGTGTTGGTCCAAGAAAAGAAACTCGAGAAGAAGATTCTAAATCAAGCTAATCGCTTTATAGAAACCGTCTTTATTCTCTCTTTTCTTTTTAAGTGCACACCATTCAGGTTGTGTTTCTAGTCCCTTCAATTTGCGCCAGAGACACGGCATGAGTTTCGGATTGAGGTTTTTGAGCCTCTGCCGTGGAAAGCGTGAGACCGAAAGCTCTAAATTTCTTGGCGTTCGTCTTTTGTAAAGCAAGTAAAGACGGGCCGGTAGTTCAGTTGGTATGAACGCCTGACTTGCACTCAGGAGGTCTGGGGTTCAAATCCCCACCGGTCCACCAGCGCGCATGCCTGTTCCTAAATTCATTTGCGGGCGATATATACTTCTTCATTCATGACACAGTCCCTTGCAGCGAGATACAACTCAAGCCTACTGCACCCAAAGAAGGAATTTAGGAACACCCTAGCGCGCTACCAGCCTCCGAATCTCTGAGCCGGCGGAAACATGTCGAATGCACAGCTTGGCTGTTGTAGAAAGTGCGGTCGTAAAGGTCAGCTGGGAGAGGCTTGAGACAGATAGCACAGCAGGCGGCCTTCTGTTCCGCTACTGGAACACTTGGAACTCGTGGAACGCATGTTTCCACTCTCTTTTTTTCTCTCTCCTTAGCGCGCGCTGAACCAGAAAGCGACTCTTGGGAATTTCAGGCCTTTCAGGAAGGAACAGAACAAAAGATGATTTTTGGCATGACCGGAGAGAAAGCGTCAAAACGTCTCTCATAGACTTGGGCCTCTTTATAGAAGTGGCTGAAAAAGACCAGGTGAACCAAGTTTTGACTCAAGAAAACCTGACGCCTGTAGTCGAGGCACTTCTTTGGCATCCAGTGGTCGATCGAGCTGATCCGGACTTTGGAAGGGCTGAGATCGCTTAGCTATTCATTCAAGCGGGTTTCAATTACCTAAGTGCTATGAGGGCTAATAACATGACTCTTTCTCATAAGCGGACGATAGAGGAAGCCATTGATTTGAGTAGATATCTTATGGAATCCTTTAGCGCGCGCTAGTAGAAGTACGTTGCTGTTATTATCGCAGATGCTCGACTGGCGTTTAGGTTGCCGACGGCGATTTCCACGGAAGCCGGCAGAATAGGAAAAGTCACGTTCGCCTCGTCTACTCCCGGGTTCACTCTGCGACTGTAGCTGAGGCCATTAGCATAGTAGGACACCTCTATGTATATGCTGGGAGATGCTGATTCCAATTGAACTGTAACATACCCTGCATAGCCAACCGAATAGGAATTATCAGCTTCCCCATTGCTCTCAAAGATGAAATAATGCTGGTCAAGCAAAATCTGAGATTCGCACAGATCGACAATATTGCTGAGCCTATATACCCCACTCACCACAAACACCAGACCAACCACGAGTACCACGCATGAAATTCCAAGCACAATGGCGATGCCTCTACCGACGACTTTCTTTTCACTCATCGTGAAACCTCTGATTTACTGTGTGAGGCCGTGGAAAATAAAGATTAGCACACATTCCGCCAAGCGCGCGCTAAAGAGATAACACCCGTGAAACAATGTTTCAGTAAACCTTTTATTCGCAAAAAACACACGTTTCCACTGCCGAAAATAATACAAATCGAAAGGAGAGAAAGGAAATGAAGATTTTAGCTGTTGCAGCATGTATTGTTCTTACAATAATGATGTTCGCACCGATTGCACCTGTCCACGCAATAGCACCGATAGCGGACGAACACATGAACACGATTCAGTACAGGTATTTTGACGGTCAAGACTCTCTGTTCACTGCCCTGCTGACGCCAGACAGCGCCGGCGGAATCGACATCATGGGTTGGCCGATTACAAAAGCCGAATATAACTTGGAAATAAACAACACGGCCATATGCGTCATGCCGTTCGTTGAGGCTGGCGAGTTTGAGATAGCCTTCAACAACAACTGGACTGACGGTGTCCACATGGACCGCAGAAGCCCAATGAACTTCACCGACGTCAGGAACGCGCTGAACTGCCTGGTGAATAAGCCAGGAGTAATCGCCGGCCCAACCCTTCAGGGTTTCGCCACGAGAAGCGACACCCAGGTTCCCGACCCGCTCATGCACCAGTACGTGAACACAGCCGTTTCTTACCCCAACTACCCATGGGAATTCAACGAGACCAAAGCCATCCAGATCCTCTACACGGGTGGCTGGTACAACCACGCCTTCTACCCGACACTCCAGAGCGCCATCGACACAGTCAACAACGGCACGATGGCAAGCAACGGTGGCACAACTAAAGGTGTCGTGTACTCCGGCAATGACCCCCACGGTCAATGGGGCGGAGGCGACCCGAAAGCCACCGCAAACTCTGCAATCGCCAACACCCCACTCGCAACCCTGGTCGCATATGTTCGAAGCGCAGACGCGCGAAAAGACCTGGGTGACATGTTCCAGGCCGAACTCACAAAGATAGGCATTCCCTCCGCAGAAAACTACAAGCCCTTCTATGCTGCTATGAGACCCTACGTGCTGGACGCACAGCTATACGACTGGGCAACCCTAGGCTACAGCATGGGCTCGCCGCCAAACTGGTGGTACACCGAGCTCACGCCCGCAGGCATCTACTCCGGAGGTCCCAACCCCTACCTAGTTGACGACTCAAACACGACCAAATATGCGCTCGCGGCCTTTTCAGACAGTACTCCAGCCCAATACAACCTTGACCAGTTGACTGTTCAGTACAACCTGGTCATGGAGTCCTACTTGGTGCCCGGCTACTCCCCAGCAACCTACTGCGCCTACAAGACAGGCATGTTGAGCATGCTGAACGAGCTGGGCTACGGCACACAAGGCCAAAACCAACTCCTGAACTGGATAATGTTGCACGCCAGAAAATCCAACATGGTGCTGTACTCTGGTCCTCCATCGGGTACGCCAGAAAGCAACATAATCTACTACGGCGTTTACAACCCGCCAGACATGCTAAACCCAATCTTCAGCGACGAGGTCTGTGACTTCCAAGTATTGGACGAAATGTTCACATATCCAATGGCTGCTAACCCGTACAATGACATCGTCCCAGGCAGCGCAATCACCGGCTTCCCACAGGGCAGCGACCTGCCCTGGATGGCCTACGCCTGGAAGATTGAAACCATCACCGACTCAGCCACAGGACTGGTGGGCGACTCGAACGTCACGTTCTGGTTTAGGCACGACTTCTACTGGAGTGATGGCGTGCCTTTTGACGTGAACGACCTCAACTACACCATATACATAAACGCGTTCTACGGTGACTCTTGGACCAACGCGGCAATGGTGTTCATGACCAACCAAACAAACGGCTACAAACCCTACTTCCAGAGATGGGACCAATGGACCTGCTCTGTCTGGGTCAGCACAGCGAGCTGGCTGAACCTGTACATGCCAAACGTTGAAATTGTACCGGAACACATCTACAAGTGGATACAGCCAAGCAACGCTACAGATGCCAATAATGGCGTATCGAAAGACGGTCTACACGGCCTATGGCCTGGCCAGGCCGCGGTCCTAGGCAACGTGCTGCCAGGCGCACCTTTCACGCTGTCGCAGCTCACCGACCCGAACCACGGAATGGAAATCACGTGGGTTGGCACAGGCCCATTCACGTACCGACCGGGCACCACAAGTTCCGGAGGGTTCGTCGCAGGTGGAGGCGTAACCCTCGACCGCAACCCAGCCTTCCCGATAAACCCATTGATAGTTGAAATAGCCTTCAAGTACACGTGGCTCAACACTGCTCCTTCAGCGCAACCGTCGGGCGGATACTACAAGATAGGCTTGGCGGACTTGGTTATGCTTGCTAACTCGTACCAAACCTACCGTGGAACACCGCCTGGAGCAGTGCCACTCATGCCAACAGGAGCCCACTATTGGAACCCAGCAGCTGACGTGGCTGCACCTGCAGGCGTCATCAGCCTGACAGACCTGGTCACGTTAGCCTATTTCGCCGGCGTGTATGGATGGTACTGGGGCAACTACAGCTACAACATACCAACAAGCCAAATTTCGCCTTCGGAACTGGCATACGCAGCACAATACGGCTGGCCATAAACCAGCAAAAACACCAACTCTCCCCCCCATTTTTCTGTCGCTCGCGCGTAATGCTTGAACGTAACAAAACCACTCAGACCTGTCTATATTGGCAAAGCACTACGCCCAACACTACCCATAACTCCCCTTTTCCATTGAGCAATCGCGGGCTAGCTGATCTTGAGAATGACCAGGTATTCATTGAAGGCTTCAGGGAGAAGTACAGGCTGGCCTAGAAGATCCGCAGGCGGTTCAAAGCCTCAAGCCTTTCTTTTTCTCTGTCTCAGGTCTTTTTTTGGCTCCATTTCTTTTCTGTTTTCGTCCTTTCGTCACTACCCCAACTACCACACAAGCCACAAGAAGTTGCCGAATGAAACCCATAAAGCGCGCTGGCTTGTCCCTAAAATGGTTAAAAATGGTTTTTATTCTTCTTTTGTCTTTTCGAGTTGGATATGGGCTTGTTTTCTGGGCAAATCTTGGCCGCGCGCTAAGATGGCAAATCAACG
>Ga0187866_1001062_pt1 | contig 27640 bp, 27 predicted proteins | sample June2016WEW_11_1_3_FD_133013 | JGI IMG/M metagenome (GOLD analysis project Ga0187866, IMG submission 133013) | Peatland microbial communities from SPRUCE experiment site at the Marcell Experimental Forest, Minnesota, USA - June2016WEW_11_150 | ecosystem: Environmental > Terrestrial > Soil >...
GTTGAATCGAATTATCACTTCATGGGCACGGGCATCATGCTGTTGCTCCTGCTGGCTTTTGTGATTGGCGGCATCATTGCCGTGACCCAGGCGCAGCGGAAAATTCCCGTGCAATATGCGCAGCGCGCCGTCGGGCGCAAACTCTATTCGGGCGGCACGTCGTTCATGCCGCTGCGCGTGAATTACTCCGGCGTCATGCCCATCATTTTTGCGCAATCCATCCTGTTGTTTCCCCAGCCGATTTGCGCGAAACTGGCCGAGTTTTTTGGCAAGACGCCGTTCCTGGGTGATTTCTTCCACGGGTTGGCGGTGTTGCTCGGCGAGCGTTCGGTTTTTTACATGACCCTTTACGGGCTGATGATTTTGTTCTTCTCGTATTTCTGGGTGGCGACCCAGTTCAATGAAATCCAAATCGCCGACGATTTGAAGAAAAATGGCGGCTACATACCCGGCGTTCGCCCCGGCCAGGGCACGAGCGATTATTTGCACAAGGCGATGAGCCGCATCACGCTGGCGGGCGCGATTTTCCTGACGGTCATCGCCATCATCCCCATCATCCTGTCGCGCGAACTGACCATTCCGTACGACGTCTCCCAGTTTTTCGGCGGCACCAGCATGCTGATCGCTGTTGGTGTTATGCTGGACACGATGCGCCAGGTCGAATCGCATCTGTTAATGCGCCACTACGACGGGTTTTTGAAAAGAGGCCGGTTGCGCGGACGATTCTGATTTTTCCCGATCCCGCCCGGATTACAAGCGGGATGGGGATGACGATTTAGATTGAAAGATGTCATTCTCAAAAGTGGGCGCGACCTGGAACTGATGCGGTCGGCTTGTGCGGTGGCGGGCGCGGTGCTGGAAACCGTCGCCGCATTCATCAAGCCGGGTTTGATAACGCGCGCGGTGGATGAATTTGCCGCGGCGCAAATCAAAGCACGCGGCGCGAAGAGCGCGTTCCTGGGTTATCGCAAATATCCATGCCATACGTGCCTTTCGGTGAATGACGAGGTCGTGCATGGGTTGGCAGGCGGCCGCGAATTGCTCTTCGGCGACATCGTGAGCGTGGACGTGGGCGTGTTTTACAAGGGTTTTGTCGGTGACACGGCGCGCACGGTGGTGGTGGGTGGTTGCGGCGTACTGGCGCAGCGGTTGATGGACGTGACGGAACGCGCGCTTTATGAAGGCATTGCCGCGGCGGTTCCGGGGAACCGTGTGACGGACATCTCGCGTGCGATACAAAATTACGTCGAAGGCAACGGGTTCGGCGTCGTGCGGGAATTCGTCGGGCATGGGGTTGGCCGCTCGATGCACGAAGAACCGCAGGTGCCGAATTTTGTCGACCCGAAAAGCAACCAGAAACTCCTGGCGGGCATGACCTTGGCCATCGAGCCGATGGTCAGTGCCGGTCGGCCCGCCGTAAAAATATTGAAAGACGGCTGGACAGTCGTCACGCAAGATGGTTCACTGGCTGCTCATTTTGAGCATACGGTTTTGATCACCGAGGGTGAGCCGGAGATTTTGACATGTCCGGAGACGAAGCCTTTCAGGTTGAAGGTCGCGTGATTGAGACGCTGCCAAACGGCACGTATCGCGCGGAGCTGGCCAACGGACACCGGTTGACGGCGTTCGTGGCCGGCAGGGCCAGAAGGAATTTTGCCGGATTGAAGCCCGGCGACCGGGTGAAGTTGCAGTTGACGCCTTATGATTTGTCGGCCGGGCGGATTGTGGTGGAAGACCGAATAAGTTAAACAGGTTAAATGAGTGATTGGTTAAATGAGTTGAGCGGCTGGCGCGGAGTTGAAACGCAGCTCAAACGAATCGCTCGTTTAACCAATTGCTAAAAACGACATGAAAGTTCGTGCGTCAGTTAAAAAGTTGTGCGAGCACTGCAAGATTGTGCGCCGGCGCGGTGTCATTCGCGTCATTTGCACGAACAAACGGCATAAACAACGACAAGGGTGAAGAAATGGATTGGTGGATTGTTGGATTGGCGGGTCTGAGACAATAATCCCAAAATCCAACAATCCAATCATCCGGCAAAATTTAATTAACAAAGCAGCGGCAAGAAACAAACGAACGAACTATGGCACGCATCATTGGTGTTGAAGTCCCGCCGAACAAGCGCATTGACATTGCGTTGTGCTACATCTACGGCATCGGCACGTCCAACTCGAAGGAAATTCTGGAGCGCGCTAACATCGACCCCGGCATTCGCGCGAAGGATTTGACGGAGCAGCAGCTTTCCCAAATCGTCCACGCGATTCAGGAGGGCAGATATGTCATTGAAGGCGATCTGCGCCGCGAAATTGGCATGAATCTCAAGCGATTGCAGGGCATCAAGTGCTACCGTGGCATCCGCCACCTGCGCGGGTTACCCGTGCGCGGCCAACGCACGCAGACCAACGCCCGCACGCGCAAAGGCCCGCGCAAGACCGTCGGCGTACAACGCAACCCGAACGCCAAGGCCGGCATCCACTAAGAGCATCAATTCTTAATTTTAACCATCCACCCATACATGGCTGACGAGAAGAAAAAGACCGCCCCCAAGAAGGAAAAAGCAGCAAAACCCGAGGTTGCGGCTGCAGAAAAGCCCGCCGCCAAGCCGGCCGGGGAAAAACCGGCGGCCGCCAAGGATAAAGCGGCCAAGAAGGCCGCGCCGTCGGCCAAAGCCCCGGACGCAGCCGAAGTTCCAACGGCTGAAGCACCCAAACCGGCAGGTGCGCCGGTGGCGGGTTCAGCACCGAGCGCTGCCGAACTTTTGGGCGAAGACGTTGCCGCCAAGAAGATCATCAAGGCCAAGCACGCCAAGAACATTGTTTCCGGCGTCGCGAACATCCTGGCTACGTTCAACAATACGCTCGTCAGCATTACCGACGCGCATGGGAATCTCATCGGCTGGTCGAGCGCGGGCCGCGTCGGGTTCAAAGGCTCGCGCAAGAGCACGGCCTACGCCGCGCAACAGGTGGCGCAGGACGCCGCGCGCCAGGCGATGTCGCATGGCATGAAGGAAGTCGAAATTCGCGTCAAAGGTCCCGGTTCCGGCCGGGAATCCGCCATCCGCGCCATCCAAGCCATCGGGCTTGATATCACCACGATCAAGGACGTGACGCCGATTCCACACAATGGCTGCCGTCCGCGCAAGAAACGCCGCGTGTAACCTTCAACTCTCAACCTTCAACCACCAACTAAAAATGGCTCGTTACACCGGTCCCCGCGTTCGCATCAGCCGCCGTTTCGGCACGCCGATTTTTGGCCCGACGAAATATCTTGAGCGCCGCAACTACGGCCCCGGCGTGCACGGCCCGAAGTCGCGCCGCAAACACACCGATTACGGCCTCGGTTTGATCGAAAAGCAAAAGCTGCGCTTTTACTATGGCCTGCTCGAACGCCAGTTCCGCGGTGTCTATGAAAGGGCACTGAAACGCCGTGGCGTCACCGGCGAACAGATGTTGCAGATTTTGGAGACGCGTCTGGACAACGTGGTTTATCAACTCGGTTTTGCGAACACGCGTGCCGCAGCGCGCCAGATGGTTTCGCATGGCCACCTCGCCGTTAACGGCCGGAAGGTCAACGTCCCATCGTACGGCTTGAAGGTGAACGATGTGGTGAGCGTCAAGAATTCCAACGTGTCGCGCCAGTTGGCAACGAAGAACCTGGAGCTGGCGACGAGCCGCGCCGTGCCGGATTGGTTGTCTTTGAACAAAGAGGAATTCAAGGGCACAGTTCTGCGGATTCCGACGCGTGACGAAATCCAGCCGATTGCCAACGAGCAGGCGGTGGTCGAATTTTATTCCCGCTAACGAAAAATCAACCACGGATGCACACAGATACAAACCAGAATGAGCGGGACATGGTATTTTCATCCGTGTTTATCCGTGTTCATCTGTGGTTAAAAACGAATGACAATTATATGGACTTCGGATGCTGTCGGGAATAACGGCAACGAGGTCAGATTAAAATTGTTGAAAGGAAACCATGCCAGTACGTCTAGGACGATTCGAAATGCCCAAGCGGTTGAGCAAGGAAGATTCAGCCGCCACCGAAACTTACGCCCGATTTGTCGCCGAGCCGTTTGAAACCGGCTACGGGCACACTATCGGCAACTCGCTGCGGCGCGTCCTGCTTTCCTCACTCGAAGGCGCGGCCATCACCTCCGTCAAAATTGACGGCGCAATGCATGAATTTGCGACCATTGACGGCGTGGTCGAGGACGTGACCGACATTGTGCTGAACCTGAAAAGAATCAAGTTCAAGGCGCATTCGCGCGACGAGCAGACGTTGTTGCTTTCCGTCAACAAGGATGGTCCGATCACCGCCGCCGACATCCAGCTCAATCAAAACGTCGAGCTGGTCAATCCCGACCAGCTCATCTGCACGCTCGATAAAAAGAAGAAGTTCGAGATGGAGTTGACCGTGAAAATCGGCCGTGGTTTTTGTCCGAGCGACGAAAACAAGAAACCTGGCCAGCCCATCGGGGTAGTGGCAATCGATTCGCTCTTCTCGCCGGTCACGCGGGTGCGTTACGCCGTGGAGGCCGCGCGCGTCGGCCAGCGCACCGACTACGACCGGTTGATTCTGGAAATCTGGACTGACGGGCGCATTTCACCCGACGACGCGCTCACGCAGGCTTCGGCAATCCTGCAGCATCACCTTGACGTGTTTGTCGGCTACGACAAAAACGCGGTGGAATTCGAGGAAGCGGCGGACAAGCAGGACGAGGAGAAGATGAAGATGAAGAAGCTTCTCAACATGAGCGTGAACGAAATCGAGTTGAGCGTGCGCGCGGCCAACTGCCTGAACAACGCGAACATCACCACCGTCGGCCAGCTCGCGATGAAGACCGAACAGGAAATGCTCAAGTACCGCAACTTCGGCAAAAAATCGCTCAACGAGATCAAGGAAAAACTCGCCGGCCTGGGCCTGACGCTCGGCATGAACTTCGAGCCGGGTTTGCTGGATATCGCGGCGAAGGAAAGTCCGCAGAACAATTAAGGCCAGTCTATGCGACATTTGAAGCAAACGGCCAAACTGGGTCGCACCTCCGAGCATCGCAACGCCATGCTGGCGAACCTCGTTTGCAGCCTCATCAAACACAAGCGGGTGACCACGACGCTCGCCAAGGCAAAAGCCGCGCGGCCGGTCGCCGAAAAAATGGTCACCCTTGGCAAACGTAACACCCTTTCCGCCCGCCGCGCCGCCGCCGCCCGTTTGCACGCGCGCGGCACGACGGTTCAACTCACCAGGGACGAACGCCGCAAATGGCGCGACCAGGAGGATGTTGTGCGCATCCTGTTCGAGGAAATCGGGCCCGCGTTCAAGGAGCGCAATGGCGGTTACACGCGCATCATCAAAATGGGCCGGCGCCAGGGCGATGCCGCGCTGCGCGCCATTTTGGAATGGGTGGATTATACGCCCGTAACTCCCGCCACGCCGGAAACAGCGGCTGGCGAAGAAACCGAGCCGGCTGAGACCAAGGCTGAGGAAAAGTAAAACGGTTGGAATATTTCAAGCCCGCTCCCGCAAGGCAGGCTTTTTTGTTTGTCGCTTTGAAAAATTTCAACGAAGCCACAAGAACACGAGGGCAGCCAAAACGAGCGCCGCCGTCAGCCACCAAAACCAACTGATGCCGCGTGGCTTGACCGGCCCCGGCTTGAATTCTTTTTTTACGAAATCGTCATGGTCAAAATCCTCGTCGGGAAGATTGAGGCCGTTGTAGCGCGCTTCCTCCGACCAGCCGGTTTGTTCATCTGAGCCGCATTCAGGACAGGCTTTGGCGTTGGGCGGGATTTCCGCGCCGCAGTTGGGACAAACCTCGGGAGCCATGAAAATTTACGACTTCAGATTTACGATTTGCGGGCGCCTGCCAATTCAGCCGGTTGTCGAAAATATGTGAGATGCGTAAATCGTAAATCGCAAATCAACCGCCGGCGCCGGCGTATTCCTCGTCCGTCAGCAGGTTGAGTCCCATGAGGATGTAATCGTGCGAAATGGCCTGCATGTCCTTGACGTAATTTTCCAGACGCACAAGCTGGCTGAAGCCGAGCAGGGCGAACAGTTTGATCGCCCTGGCTTGTTCGCCGATGAATTCAGCTTCGACTTTTTCCAGGCCGGCGCGCCGCGCGATGTCCACGATCTCGGAAACCAGCGTGCTTCCCAGGCCGCGTCCGCGATGCTGCGGGTGCACCAGCACGCTCACGCGACCGATATGCCGTCGCCAGCCGCCCAGTTGCTGGTGCAAGGTCGCGTCGCCGACAATCTTGCCGCCGATCAGCGCCACCAGCGGCAGGTTGCGGCCGTAGTCAATGTTCCGGCACCAGTCACGGATGACCTCGATGTCGGTGACGCGGTGCTTGATAAACATCCGCTCGGGTTCGGGAATGCCGAGGAACAATTGGTGAAAGTCCTTCTCGTCGTCGCGGCGCAGCGGGCGTAGCGTTGCTTTCGTGCCGTCCTTCAACGCAATGACCTTTGGGAATTGCTGGAGTTCCAGTTCAATGTTGAATGACATGGGTACTTTCCCTTTTGGTGGCAGTTTGAGCCAAACGCCGCGCGCCCGCAATCCGCAAATCCCCGGCTCATCGGCCGATGCCGGTGACGTGCTTCATCAAGCGGTTGTTGACTTCCGCCGGGTCCAGACTCCAACGCGCTGCCAGCAGGGGGACTCTCCGGGTATTGGCCTCGGCGCTCTCATGGGTCACTGGATTTTCTCCATAGCCAAAACATTTCAAGCCCAATTCAATTTCCGGCAGGGTTTTGTCGCCTTGGGTCCAAACCGTTTCGTCCGCCCACGCATACGCGCGCGTCACGCAACCCTCGTCCATCCGCACCCAGGCGTGATGGTGCAATACCCCGTTGGCATGGAAAAACTGGACATGGCCCAGCCTGCGGCTCAATGCGGTCAAAAAATGAAAGCACGCGTCCGCGTCATCGCCGGGATTCGGCAAACCCGGACCGGTGACGATGACCCAGCCATGCACTTGCGGGCTGATGAAAAATGTGCGCCCGCCAGTCATGCCTTCCGACCACGAATCCGCCGTGGAACGTTTCAGTCCCAGGGCCGCCTGAACACTTTTGGGATTGGCTGAACGGACGGCCAGCCAGGTTGTCGGGCGTGGGAGGAAAGGCGGAAAAAGCAGAAAGGACTTTTGGCTTCGGCTGGCCGCTGGCTGCAAATAGTGTGCGCGGCGATACAACGCATACAGCAGCGAAAGGAAGATGATGCCCATACCTAATGCCACACCGTGCAACACTAGCAACATCAGCGGAAGCGTGTCCGCGGAACTCATGGGCCGAGTTTACACCCGTTCCCACCCCGAGTTCAATGAAAATCTGGCATGAATTCCCCTGTTGGGCAAGTTGGCACCCGTGCCAAACCAATCAGTAGTGGTTAACCTGGTATAACGATACCGTTTTTACTGATTCGATTTTACCCACCATTGCCGGACGCAAAGTGTGTAGTGGCGTCAACTACTGGTTAGCAACAAAATCGCTACAGCAATGATAGTGGTGAGAATGGTGACGGGGATGCCAATTTTCGCATAATCCCAAAAACCGATTTTGATGTGGTGACGCGCGGATTCGACAACAATGATGTTGGCTATGGAGCCGAGAATGGTCAGGTTGCCGGCAAAGGTGGTGGCCAGCGCCATGACCTTCCACATGAGTTCGGGATTGGCGAAGCCGGGAATCCATTTACCCGCCACGAGCACGAATGGCACATTGGAAAACACGTTCGAGCCGGCAACCGAAAACCACGCCAGATTTCACGCCTGAGCTGCAGCGCTTGAACCGAATAACCCGTGAAGCCGGTGGTAAATTTGGTCCGGCAGACCGGTGCTGGCGAGTCCTTCCACGACGACAAAAAGGCCGGCGAAGAAAAACAAAAGATTCCAATCCACGAGTTTGAACACCTCGTGCGTGTCGCGCCGCGCCAACACCATGACCAGTGCAGCTCCCGCCAGCGCCGTCCACGAAAGATTGAATCCGGCCAAAAATCCACCAAACACCAGCATGAGCACCCCAAAAGTCAGCCCAATCAACTGCCGGTCAGTCCGGCGTGGCGCGGCTTCAACGGTCTGGATGGAGGCAGCACGAAGGGTCTTGCGAAAGGCAAAACTGAGAATCGCAAATTCAACGGCCAGGCCGGCGATGGAAACCGGTAGCAACGACAGGGAAAATTTGGCGAAGTGGATTTTGGACAGGTGGCCGATGATCATGTTTTGCGGATTGCCGACCAGCGTGCAGGCACTGCCGATGTTCGCGCTCATCGCCAGCGCCAGCAGATAGGGCAGCAAAGGCAAACGCCCGCGCACGACGACGGCGACGACCAGCGGCGTCAACATCAGGCAGATGGTGTCGTTCACCAGCAACGCGGACAAAACGGCGGCGGTGAGTGTGAGATAGAAAAGCAGGCGCTGCGGTGTTTGGGCGACGCGCAACACCCGGTCCGCCGTCTACTCAAAAAAGCCCGCCAGATACAGATACGCCGAGATGAGGCTCATGCCGAGGAGCAGCACCAGCGTGTCGTAATCCACGGCGCGATAAGCCTGTTCGGGTGTGAGCACACCGCACGCCACCATCAATACCGTGCCCAAAAACGCGGCCGCGGGGCGGTTCAACGGCAGAATGTGCAACTGCCGCCCGCTGAGCAGCAGATACGTCAGGGCGAAAATCGCCAGGGCGACAATTTCCTTTGTGTGCATGGAGAATTTTAACAGTCCCGGAATCGGAGCATCAGGAGTATGAACCTGGGAGCGCCGGCATCTTGCCGGCGTACTGCAGTCTTGGGAAATCGCCGGCAAGATGCCGGCGCTCCCGGTTGAGGGAAAGAAAATCTCGCCAGCATTATGTTTCTTTGCGCGGGAATAATGGTGCCGGTGCGCCGATTTTGTGGCCGGGTTTTAATCCACCCCAGGCTGCCTCGGAAAATTTGTCCGGCGAACCGGTCAAGCCAAGTTGCACGTAAATCTTCCCCGCCGTGCCGGGCAGGAACGGCCAGAGCAGAACGGCGAGCACTCGGCACGTTTCCGCCAGATTATAAAGCACCTCGTCGAGGCGTTTGGCTTGCGCCGGCTCTTTGGCCAGGTTGAACGGTTTGGTCTGTTCAACGTAAAGGTTCGCGCGGCTGATGAGCGACCAGATGCTTTGCAGCGCGGCTTGAAGCTGGTTTTGTTTCAGCAACCCTTGCGTCTCGTTCACCGCTTTCGCGGCGTCGGCTGCAAGTTCATCGTGGTTCGCCGGCACGACGCCGTTACGATAGCGCTTGAGCATCGAGAGCGAGCGGTTGATGAGATTACCCAGGCCGTTGGCGAGTTCAGCATTGTAGCGGGACTTGAACCCGGCGTCGGTCCAGTTTCCATCCGGGCCGATGTCGAGTTCGCGCAAAACGTAGTAGCGAAACGCATCCAGACCCCATTCATTGATGACCGCAATCGGGTCAACGATGTTGCCGGTGCTCTTGCTGATTTTCGCGCCGTCCTTCTGCCACCAGCCGTGCACGAGGATTTGTTTCGGCAGCGGCAGGTCCATCGCCTTGAGCATGATTGGCCAGTAAACGGCGTGAAATTTCAGGATGTCCTTGCCGATGACGTGAATGTCGGCAGGCCACAAACTCAGTTGAGGGTTGAGAGTTGAGGGTTGAGAGTCGAGAGCGGACAAGACAGTTGCATCGCCATGGGCGGCGGGGATGCTGATGTAATTCACGAGCGCGTCAAACCAGACGTAAGTCACGAAATCCTTGTCGAAGGGCAGGGGAATACCCCAGTTCAACCGCGCCGCCGGTCGCGAAATGCACAAATCTTCGAGCGTGTTGTTCTTGAGAAAGCCGAGGACTTCGTTGCGGCGGTAATTCGGGGCGATGAACGACGGATTCACCTCAATGTAATCAATAAGCCATTGCTGGTGCTCGCCCAGCTTGAAAAAGTAATTGTCCTCCTTCAACTCGATGACTTCACCGTAGCTGGGATCAAAAGTCCCGTCCGGGCGGCGGTCCTTGTCGGTCAGGAAGGTTTCCTCCTTGGTCGAATAAAAGCCCGAGTAGGTTTGTTTGTAAATCTGCCCGGCTTCGAACACTTTGGCGAGACCGGCCTGGACGATTGCCTTGTGGCGCGGCTCAGTGGTGCGGACGAAATCGTCGTTGGTCAGTTCCAATTTTTTGGCAAACGCCTGCCAATCCGCCGCAAGCTGGTCGCAATAAGCCTGGGGATTTTTACCTTCGGCAACGGCGGCCTGCTGGACCTTCTGGCCATGCTCATCGAGGCCGGTCAGAAAAAAAACCTCCTGCCCCAGACTGCGCCGCGACCGCGCGATGACGTCGGCAATAATTTTCTCGTAGGCATGGCCAAGATGCGGCTGGCCGTTGACGTAATCAATCGCAGTGGTGATGTAAAACCGTTTGTTCATCGAGAAGAACAGTGTGACGCACAAACGCGGCATTGGCAATCTTCCCATTCATTCTCGTTGTCGCTCCTCGTTCTCGTAATTGGAAAATCCAAGAGCGATGCACTCCTTCACGCTTGCCGCAAGGACAATTCGGGGTATAATGACCGTCGGCTGTGGCGGAAAACCAGCCAAACAAAACCGCATGAACAAAGAACTTTCAAAATTCGCCGCGCGCCTGCGCGAGGCCGTTCTTTCGGAGGGCCGAGTTCCACGAGGCCCTGACTCCGAACTTCAAAGTCCGAATGGGGGCTCGTGTAACTCGCCCCTCCCAGCTTTTAATTCCCTCGCCCTCGAACTTTTCACGCTGCAATTCAAACACAACGCCGCATATCGTAAAATCTGCGAATCGCGCGGCCTGACGCCGAAAGTGGTCGAGCATTGGACACAGACTCCCGCCGTACCAACTGCGGCATTCAAGGAATTGGAAATGACCTGTCTGCTGCCAAACGAAAGCACCGCCGTTTTCCATTCCAGCGGCACCACCGAACAAAAACCGAGCCGCCACTATCATTGCCCGGAATCATTGAAAATTTACGAGGCGTCGTTGTGGTCGTGGTTTGAGCAAAAAGTGTTTGCGGCTGGTAGGGACGCACGGCCCTGCGCGTCCGGAAGTTCCGGACGAGCCGGTGGCTCGTTCCTACCTCTTCTGATTTTGACCCCACCGCCTGCGCAGGCGCCGCATTCCTCACTCGTCCACATGTTTGAGACTATTCGACGAAAGTTGTGCGCACCGGAATCGGTTTATGTTGGAAGACTGGTTGACGCTAATGTCATGAGGTGGGGCGAGCGTCCTCGCGAGCCGCAATCTGCAACCCACAACGGCTCGTCAGTAGCCTCGCCCCACCAAACAGCAATGATGGAGCATGGTTCTTGGACCTTGGATTTCGGCGCCGTGCTTGCTGCTTTGTCCCCCAAATCCCAGACCCAAGACCCCAGACCCCAACTCCTGCTCGGGACGGCATTTTCCTTCGTCCATCTGCTGGAGTATCTGGCGGAGAAGAATTTACGTTTCCATTTGCCTGCAGGTTCGCGCGTGATGGAAACCGGCGGCTACAAAAACCGTTCCCGCGCCATGCCCAAAGACGAATTGCACGTGCTCATCACGGAACGGCTTGGCATCCCGCCCGAAAACATCGTCTGCGAATACGGCATGAGTGAATTGAGTTCACAAGCTTATGACCGCATGGCGGGTGACGAGTGGCGAGTGACGGGCAACGGCGGCGCGTCTCGCCACCCGTCACCCGTCACCCGTCACTTTTGCTTTCCTCCCTGGGCACGAGTTCAAATCATTTCCCCGGAAACCGGACGCGAAGTGGCTGATGGCGAAACCGGTTTGATTCGCGTGTTCGACTTGGCGAATGTCTTTTCCGTCATGGCCATTCAGACCGAAGATTTGGGGGTTCGCCGTGGCGAAGGCTTTGAATTGATTGGCCGCGCGCAACTGGCCGAACCGAGTGGCTGTTCGTTGATGACCGCTTGAAAACAGAATTTGAAACCACGAAGGACACAAAATGACACGAAAAGAAAAACAACTTTTCGCAGGTGCGTGCTTTCAAAATCGCGCGCTCGCGCGCAAAGAATTTCGGAACACAGGTGGCAGCAAGCAAAGTGCCTTGTCACGTAGGACAGGCATCTTGCCTGTCTCCATCTTCAAAGTGGGAGACAGCCGGGACGGCTGTCCCACGCGAAATCTTATGTTGCTTTCGTGTGATTCGTGTGTTTCGTGGTTAAATTAAGTCACATGAACCTGCCGAACTATTTTCTCGCTGATTTGCCGACGGAAGCGACGCTGTCGCCGGCCATGATCACGGAGGCGTGCCAGACGCTGAAGCGCAACCGCGAACGCTATCTCGCGCACCGCACAACCCATCATCTTGTGAACGTTCTCGTCGAAGTCGCCAAAGGCTGGTTGCACGCAAACAACCGGTTCCGGAAATTCGCGTTGGAATCCGGTCCGGTGGCAACCGGCTTTTCGCGCGCAACGCTTGCGAAAGGCTTCGACAACTTCTTCCAGCAATTTACGCCGGAGAATTTTTCGGAGCTGCTCGAACAGGAACTCGGCCACGCGTGGCGTCTCGACAAATTTGTTGTCGACGGGAAACAATCCAACCATGCGGCAATGACGATCGGACCGGAACTGCTCGTCCACATTGCGGCCGGTAATATCCCGAATCCGACGTTGATGAGCATCGTGCTCGGTTTGTTGACGCGGTCGGCGCAGTTCGTGAAGTGCGCGAGCGGCTCGGCGTTTCTGCCCCGGCTGTTCGCCCACTCCATTTACGACACCGACGCGAAACTTGGCGCGTGCCTCGAGATTGCCGAATGGCGCGGCGGCGATGCGGCGCTGGAGACGGCGCTGTTCGCGGAGGCCGATTGCGTGACCGCAACAGGCAGCGACGAAGCGCTCGCCACGATTCGCTCGCGATTGCCGGTGCATGTCCGGTTTCTCAGCTACGGCCAGCGCGTCAGTTTTGGTTTTGTGGCGAGAGAAGTTTTAGCGGGTCACCATCTGCGGCGGGTTGCAGCGCGAGTGGCGGACGATGTGGTTGCCTGGAACCAGCTTGGGTGCCTTTCGCCGCACGTGATTTATGTCCAGTCTCGCGGCGAAATTTTGCCGGAAAAATTCGCGGAACTGCTCGCCGACGAATTGGAGCAGCGCGAACAAACCGAACCACGCGGCGAACTGGCGGCAGAACACGCCGCGGTCATTGTCTCACGCCGCGGATTTTACGAGGTGCGCGCGGCGCATTCACCGGACACACAGATGTGGCACAGCAAAAATTCAACCGCCTGGACGGTGGTGTTTGAGGCGGACGCGCGGTTTCAAATGTCGTGTCTGAACCGGTTTGTTTATGTGAAAGGCGTGAAAGATTTGTCCGAGCTGCTGCAAAATGCCGAAGCCGTGCGCGGCAAGGTTTCGACGGTGGGCATTGCTGCGCCGGAGGACCAGATGGAGGCATTGGCGATGCAACTGGCGCATTGGGGCGTGACGCGGGTGTGTCCGCTCGGCCAGATGCAAAATCCACCGCTGACCTGGCGGCACGATGGCCGCCCGGCGCTCGGTGATTTAGTGACATGGAGTGACTTGGAATTATGAAAATGGAATTGCGAAAAACGTTTCAATTTGAAGCGGCACACTTGCTGCCGCGGTTGCCGAAGTCGCACAAATGCCGGCGGCTGCACGGCCACAGCTTCAAAGTGGACATTGTTGTGGCCGGCGAATGCGACCCCAGGCTCGGCTGGCTGATGGATTACGCGGACATTTCGGCGGCGTTCCAACCGCTCTGGGAGAAGCTCGACCACCGTTACCTGAACGAAATTCCTGGTTTGAAAAATCCGACGAGTGAGGAAATCGCCGTCTGGATTTGGAAGCGATTGAAACCGAAACTGCCGCTGCTCACGGAAGTCGTCGTGGCCGAGACCTGCACGGCGCGGGCGGTTTATCGCGGGGAATAAATTTTGTTTTCGGAGGGGCGAGCTATGTGAGTCCTCATCTGGGCTTTGAAGTTCGGGGTTCGGAGCCAGGGACTCGTGTAACTCGTCCCTCCGAGATTCTACGGCGAATAAACCAGGTTCGTGCCGGTGAATGGGTCTTGCGGAATGGCTTGGAGATACTCCGGCACCAGATTGGCGATGCTCGCCGGCGGTTTGCCTTTGTCCAATTCGTAGGCGCGGGCAGCAAGGTCAACCGCCAATTGCCTCGTCTTCATTTGCTGTTTGTTGAATTTTTCTTCGGCGTGTTGCTGTAATTTCTTCAACTCATCGTGCATCATCAGTGCGGTGATTTTTTCCTGTAAACTGGAATAGGTTCGCCACGACCAACCACGCTCCTGTTGCATGACATCGTTCCAAGTTTGTCTTTGGGCATCGAGAGTTTCCAAAGTGACGGCCGTTTCGCGGCAGGATTTTGCATCCAGTTGGCCGACGAGTTTCTGCAGATTTGCGACCCCAATTGCTTCGATGGCCGTGCCGACCAATTGATCAATCACGACTCCGCCGCGCGCCGACTCGTTGCCCATGTGAAATAGGTCCAGGTAAGACTTGGCAGCGTTGCGGGTATGCCCCTCCATTTCTGCCAGCCTGCCTTCAGCCGCGAACGCTTGAGCGAGGTGTTTGAGAGTGATGAGGTCTTGAATGTGATTTGTTGAATAAGCTTTGGAAAACTGAAGCGGCACCCTACATTGATTGCTGAAGGCAACGCGGGCCATTGGCAGTGCTTCAGCGTTCGCCGATACGGTTTCGCGCAATTGTTCTTCGTCCATTCTCTCAAAATTCCAAGTATTGCTCGACACCATTTCTCCGGCCTTCACGAGATCATCATAGCCGTTGGGATTGGGTAGCGGTGCCAGCGGCGGGAGCGGTTCGGTCGTTCCGGAAAGCAGGAAGGCAAGAAAGACGATGAAAGGAAACGCCAGAATAAAAATCGCGATGAGCCAATTGCGGGTTTTGGTGGTCATACCCGCGGCAGCTTGGCAAAAAGTTGGGCGGCGTCAATCATTCAGGTGTTGACGCGGCGTGGCGAATTTCATTTAACCAGTGGCGGAATTTGAGGTGATACATGGGAAATACAGCCGACAAAACAATTGACGCCATTGGCCGGATTGAAACCAGGGTCGTGGATTTCCTCACCGACTACGGTTTTCAAATCATCGGCGCGCTCATCATCCTTGCCATCGGCCTGGTCATCGCGTGGTGGATTGGGCGTGCGCTCCGGCAATGGCTGGAAAAGAAAAACGTCGAGCCGCCGATCATCATGCTGGCCGTGCGCGTCGTTCGGCTGCTCATCTTTCTGGTCGCATTGCTTCAGGCGTTGGAAAAATTAAGCGTGCCCATCGGGCCGGCGTTGGCGGGCATCGGCGTGGCCGGTGTGGGCATTGGCCTGGCACTGCAAGGGGTACTCGGGAACCTGGTTGCCGGCTTGACGATCATTTTCACCAAGCCGTTCCGTGTCGGCGAATGGATCGAGATTGCCGGCGTGTCGGGGCAGGTGAAGACCATTGAACTCTTTTCCACCACGCTGTTGCACACCGACCTGTCACGTGTCGTCATTCCCAACCGCAAGATCGTCGGCGAAGTCCTGCACAACTACGGCAACATCCGGCAGCTCGACCTTTCTGTTGGCGTGGCCTACGGGACGAATCTGAATGACGCCACGGCCGTTGTCCGCCGCGTGTTAAGTACCAACCCGCGCGTGCTCAAGGAACCCGCACCTATCGTCGGCGTTACACTGCTCGCCGATTCCTCCATCAACATCGCTATCCGCCCGTGGACCAAGGTGGAGGATTTCATCCCGGCGCAGGTGGAAATCAATCAGGCCATTGCGGAACAACTCCGCGCCGCCAACATCTCCATTCCGTTCCCGCAACGCGAGGTGCGGTTGTTGAACAGCAATTAAGCAACGGCGTGTGCCTTGCCGTGATGCATTTCGGCGTGGACTTTGGACACGCCCTTGACCAGCGCGTCCCACTCAGGTTCACTCGTTTCCCAACCGCCGCTGAACCGCACGGCGCGAATGGCTTGCGCGGTCTTGAATCCCATTGCCGCCAGCACGTGCGAGGGCTCTTCCTTGCCGGTCGTGCAGGCCGAGCCGGTCGACACGGCAAACCCCGCCTTGTCGAGCCGGATGACCCATTGATGCTTGCGGTCGCCTTCGGGCATGAGCGCGGAAACGGTGTTCCACAAGCGCGGCTGGTTCGCGCCCACGATGGTCGTGCCGGGCACGGCGTGGAGCAGTTGACGCTCAAAGTTGTCGCGCCACACGCCGCGCAAAATGTGTTCGTTGCGGGCAATCTGCTTCTCCCGGATTTCCAGGGCCGCGAGCATGGCGACAATCGTCGCGACGTTTTCCGTCCCGGCGCGTCGCCCGCCTTCCTGTTTGCCGCCGAGGAGCAGGGGAGTGGTCTGGCTGCGATGCGGCACCTTCAAAAAGCCGATGCCGCGCGGTCCGCCGAATTTGTGTGCCGCGCCGGTCAGGAAATCGCATTCACCGAGTCCTCTCGCGGGCATTTTGCCAATCCATTGCACCGCGTCGCAGAAGAACGGCACCTTGTATTGCCGGCAAATCGCCATCGCCTCGCGCCACGGCTGGATGACTCCGGTCTCGTTGTTCGCCGCCATGACGCCGACCATGCCAGGGCGCGTATCCGCCAATTCAACCGTGAGCCAGTCCAAATCAATCACGCCGTCGTGCGTGACGGGAATCACTCGGGCGCGTTTGCCGAAATAATGCTGCGACGACTCCATCACGCACGGATGTTCGATGGCCGAAACCCAGACGTCACGTTTGGCATCGAGCGTGCGGGCAAAGTGGTGCAGCACGGTGTTGTTCGCCTCGGTCGCGCCACTCGTCCAAACGATGTCCAGCGGATGACAGCCGAGAAATGCAGCCAGTTTTTCGCGCGCATCGGTCATGGCCCGCTCCGCCCGCGCGCCGAACTGGTGCATGCTGGACGGGTTGCCGCCGGTTTTTTCGGTGGTTTCCAGCCAGGCTTCCCGCGCCTCGCGCATCACCGGCGCCGTGGCGTTGTAATCAAAGTAAATCATCAGTCGGATAAGATACGATTGGCGGCAAGACTGGCGAGTTTTTTTAAAGACCCGTTTAGTTTGGAGTACCGCGTTTACGCGGGCCGCCTGAAGGCGGAACTCCGAACGGCACAATGCGGACGCCCGGTTGCTGCCAGCACATGCAGAATCTTCCGGTGTGCGGCGGTGAAAGCCAGTTGTTGCATCTGGGCGTGCGTCAACCAGACGCCACTTTTGGAGGGACGAGCTATGCGAGTCCCTGAGTTTACTGGTTTTGAATGGGGACTCGTGTAACTCGTCCCTCCGGGATTCACGTGCCATGCTTCCAGCGTGATGCGATAGCGCGTGATGGAATGTTTCACGGTGCAAAGCGGCGAAATTTCCTTTGGCTTGATACCAAAAATCTGCACTGCCGTTTCTGCGACGGCACCAGAACGCGGGTCTGTGACCCGCAGCGGGTTCACTTTTGAATCGGCATGCTGCGGCTCGGTGAGCCGCGCTCCAATTTCCACATTCGGGAATTCCCACAAATGCGCGTTCACCACGCCCGCCGGTCGTTGGCGAACGAGAAAGCGTCCGGTTTGCTCAACAATGAATGCAATGAAATGCCGCGCGGTGGTTGTCGCGCGGTGGCCGAGGTTCGGCAATTCTTCGACGCGGTTTTCGCGGAAGGCGACGCAGAACTTTTTCACCGGGCAAACCGGACACAGCGGATTGCGCGGCAGGCAAACCAATGCGCCAAGTTCCATGAGGGACTGGTTGACATGCGAATTCGCCGAATCGTCCTCGTTCTCGTCCTTCGTTCTCGTCCTCGTTGAGGGGCGTGATGCGTGATACGTGATGCGTGATGCGTGAACGACCAACTCTTCCGCCAGCTTCCAAAGCTGCTCATTCGTCCTCTTTTCGAGTGGATTTTTCCCGATGCCGAAAATACGCGTCAGCACACGGATGACATTGCCGTCGAGGATGGGCATCGGCTGGTTGAAGGCGATGCTGCAGATCGCGCCGGCGGTGTAACGCCCAATGCCCGGCAACGCGAGAACGTCGTCAAAATGTTGCGGGAATTTGCCGCCGTGCTTTTCCACGATTTCCCGCGCGGCCTTTTGCAAATTGCGGGCGCGGGTGTAGTAACCCAGTCCTTCCCAAAGCTTGTGGATTTTGTCCGGGCTTGCGTTCGCGACGGCTTTGATGGTGGGCAGCTCGCGCATCCAGCGTTTCCAGTAGGGCAGGACGGTTTTGACCTGTGTCTGCTGGAGCATGATTTCGGAAACCCAGATGGCGTAAGGATCGCGAGTGCGCCGCCACGGCAGGTCGCGGGCGTTGGCGGCAAACCAATCCAGCAAAGCTGAAACCAGCCAGGCCGATTTCGGAGTTCGCCCGTCTTTGCTTCGCTTCGACGCGGCAAGAATCTCGGAGTTCGGAGTTTGCTTTGCCATCCGCCGGAATTATTGCCGCAGAGAGGGGCAAAAGCCGCAAAAATTTGGCGGGGCAAACGCCGGAGGCGCAAAAGATAATAGCCCACGGTGAAACCGTGGGTTGGTAGTTGAAAATGTTCAAGCCTTGGATGGGGCGAAAGAAAATTTTTAAACGGAAATTTCCGTCGCCCCTGCCGGGGCTTTGTTTATTGTGCGACTTGAACCCACGGCTGGCGCCGTGGGCTACTTTCGGTCGCTGCTCCGCAGCTTCAAATGGTTTTGATTGCCTAAAAATCTTTGTGCCCTTTGTGTTCTTTGTGGTTATGATTTTTCAGTGCAACCGCTGACTTCCTACACGTGCAAGCTCACCGGCGCACAGGCGTCGGCGCTGGAGGCCGCCTTGCGCGCACGAAACTGGAAATCGCGTACGGTTCCCTATGCGCGCTTTGCCTTTGAGTCGGACAAATGCAACGTGGTTTTTTATGAAAGCGGCAAGCTGGTGGTGCAGGGGAAGGGCACGCAGGAATTCATCGAGTTCCTGTTGGAACCGGAAGTTCTGAAACAGGCGAAGCTCGGCTATGAAACCGTTCTGAATCCCGAATTGCTGTTGCCGCGCATCGGCGTGGATGAAAGTGGCAAGGGCGATTTCTTCGGGCCGCTATGCATCGCCGGCGTTTATATCAACGAGAATGTTGTTAAGGCATGGCAGGGCGCCGGCATCCGCGATTCCAAGAACATCTCGAGCGACAAAAAAATTGCCGAGCTGGCGGAAAAAATCCGCAAAACACCCGGGTGCATCGCCGACGTCGTTACGATTGGCAACGAGGCCTACAACCGGCTTTACGCCCGAATGAAAAACGTGAACGCGATTCTGGCGTGGGGCCATGCGCGCGTGATTGAAAACCTCATGGGCCAGCGGCATCAGATGAAGCCCGTGCCGGTCAAGGCCATCAGCGACCAGTTCGCATCAAAAAAAGAAGTCGTGGCAAAGGCGCTGATGTCGCTGGGCCGGGAGATTGAGCTGGTGCAGCGCCATCAGGCGGAAGAAGATTTGGCGGTGGCGGCGGCTTCCATTCTGGCGCGTGATGGCTTTGTGAAGGGCCTGACGAAATTGGGAAAGCAGTTCAATTTGGAATTGCCGAAGGGCGCTTCGGGTGCGGTGGACGAAGCGGCAAAGAAATTTGTCGCCGAACGTGGCGCGGAAAATCTGGCAAAAATTGCCAAACTACATTTCCGCACAGCGTTCCGCGCGCAAGGTTTGCCGGAACCGCCAAAAAAGGAATGGCGGCGTGGTTGATTTTCGGAGGGACGAGCTATGCGAGTCCCAAAATTTCAGGGCCTCGTGAAACTCGGCCCTCCGAACGACAAAATGAAACCCAATTTCATCGAACTGCCCGGCTGCGAGCCGATCCCGATTTTATACGAAGACCGGGCGGTCATCGCGATTGACAAGCCGCGCGGATGGATGCTCGCGCCGGTGGCGTGGCAGAACACGTCGCGCAATTTGCAGGCAGCCATTGAATCCTCCATCGCGGCGGGCGATTTCTGGGCGCGGTCGCGCGGATTGAAATTTCTTCGCCACGTCCATCGCCTCGACGCGGACACGAGCGGCATTTTGCTTTTTGCCAAAAGCCCCGGTGCGGTCGAAAGGTTTTTTGATTTGTTCGAGAGCCGCAAAATAGAGAAGACGTATCTGGCCGTCGTGGTCGGCGAGCCGAAGCAAAATGAATGGACGTGCGAACTCAAACTCGCGCCGGACAAAAAACGATTCAGAAAAATGAAGGTGGATTCACGTCATGGCAAAAATGCCGAAACGCATTTCAGAGTTTTGGAAAAACACGGAAAACTTTCACTGGTGGAGGCGCGGCCTGTCACCGGTCGCACCCATCAGATTCGCATCCATCTTGCAGAATCCGGACTGCCAGTTGTTGGTGATGAGCTTTACGGCAAAGGGAGAGGCGACGCACCGCTGGGTTTGCGCGCGGTGCGATTGGCCTACATTGATCCGTTCACGAAAAGACGCGTGGACATCCGCGCGCCAACGGAAAAGTTTTTGAAGGAGTTTGGATTTTAAAATAGGTAGGGCGGGCAGTCCTCTGCCCGCCGGTCGCACGTAAACCGATGATGGCGCGCACGGAGTGGCGCGCCCTACCACATCTAATCCGCGTATTTCACGCCGCAGCCGTAGGGTTTCGTTTGTGCCACGGGCACCGGCTTGCCGGCCAGCAACGCGTCCACGGCCTCACTGACGTAATTCCTGGCCTTGGTCGGGTCGTGATTGGGCGTCGGCTGGTTGTCAATCGCCCCTTGATAGACAAGTATGCCATCTTTGTTGATGACATACATATCAGGCGTGGTTTTCATGCCGTAGAGATGGCCCACCGCCCCGGAGCTGTCATCAATCCACGCGGTCACGTCCATTTTTTCCATGGCCAATTCCTGTCTGGCCTGTTCCGGCGTGCGATGACTGGGATTGTTCGGGTTCACCGAATTCACGATGAGCCACACGACACCCTTGGCGGCCAAATCCTTTTGCAGCGCCTGCATTGCGCCGGTCTTGTATTGGTTGTTACAAAACGGACAATCGGAGTTGTAGGATTCCAACACGACAATCTTGCCCTTGTAATCGCTGAGTTTGACGGTCTTGCCATTGATGTCCGTGGCCGTGAAGTCCGGCGCGGGCTTGCCGACTTCGACCGCCTGCGCCGCCAGGGCCATCGCCATGGTGGTCAATAAAACAAACGCTTTTTTCATAGGTTCAGTGTTGTTAATTGTTCGGTTAAGAGACACCAATCTATCGGATTCCGTTCAAAAGTCAAAGCAGAGTTCGACCGTTTCGGGAACACGCAGCGATTACCGGTGAACGCGGGAATTCGGACCTCTGCCCATGAACTTCGTAGCCGTGGACGTCAGTCCGCGCAATTTGAATCCAATAAAATCAGCGCCGACTCACGTCGGCGGCTACGGTTTAAAACTATCAACGCGTCGCCTGGTCAAGCGCGTCCAGCACGATGCCCGGCGTCAAAATCTGCGGCAAAATAATCGGCTGGGCATCAGGATTTTTCGGATAAACCAAAACCAAGGGCACGCCCGCGCGATTGAAACGGTTCAACTCCGCTGCAATGCTGTCGGGGAAATGCGTGTAATCGCCCACCAGCGCCACGGCATTGATTTCCTTGAGTTTTTTGCGGACGGACGGGATTTCAATGGCGATTTTTTTGTTCACCTGGCAGGTGAGACACCAATCAGCGGTGAAGTCCACGAGCGCAGGCCGGCCCGCTGCCCGCGCCTGCGCGACGGCTTCCAAGCTCCACGGTCGCCAGTCAATGCCGTCCGGCAATGCCTTCGATATACCCGCCGCGTCCGCGACGACAACCGGCTCACGCCAATGCAACTGGTTTTCCAACGCGAACGCATAGCCGCCGATCAACAGAATCAACACGATAACGACAGCGACGCCTTTGCCAGCCCGACCGCGCTGGACAAATGCACCGAAAATCCAGGCTGCGAACGCCACCAGCACGAGGAAAATGCCAAGCCATAAAACGCCCTTGCCGTAATTGTCCGCGGCGAGATTGAACAGCCAGACGGCTGTCAGCAACATCGGGAAGCCCATGGCGATTTTGAATTTCTCCATCCACGCGCCGGGTTTAGGCAAAAACTTCAGCCAAATGGGATTCCAACTTAATGCAACATACGGCGCGGCCAGTCCGGCACCCACTGCAAGAAACATCAGCACAAACACCGGCGCTTTTTGGGCGAAGGCGAAACCGAGGGCGATGCTCAGGAATGGCGCGGTGCACGGCGTGGCCAGTGCCGTTGCCAGCACGCCGTTGAAAAACGCGCCGGCCGCGCCTTGTTTTGACGCAAGCTGTCCCGCCGCGCTCAACACCCGTCCGCCCAGCGTGACCTCGAACACGCCGAACAAGTTCAGCGCGACGAGCGTGACGAGCGTGGTAAGCACGACGATGAATTCCGGGCTGCTGAATTGCATGCCCCAACCGGCGTGATGTCCGGCGGCCTTGACGCCGATTACGATGGCAGCCAGTGCGAGAAACGATACGAGCACGCCGGCGGCGTAAATTAAACCGAGCGCGCGGACGCGGTGCGGTTCGTGTTGCGCGTGGTTGATGAAACCGAGGATTTTCAGGGCGATGACCGGCAGCACGCACGGCATGATGTTCAGAATCAATCCGCCGATGAAGGCGTAGAGCAGAAATTTGCCGAGGAACCACACATCATCCCAATCACCGAAATTGAAATCAAGAATGCCAACGGGATTTGGCGGGATCGGGCCTTGTGCAATCAATACATTTGTCGGAGCAATTTCACTCACCGGCAATTTGACATTCCATGCGAGGATGTGTCTGAAACTATTTGTCAGAACAGGCGCATTGGTGCTTTTTGGAAGGACCAACAAGCCGGAAATTTCCTCCGGCCAATCGGCATCAAATTTTTTTACAAGTTTGCGGAGACCGATATTGCCGCCTTTGGTAGGAATCATTTCGGTTGCGCCTTGAATTTCATAATGATCATTGGCGTCGGGATAAAAATCCGCCTGATGTTCTGGTCCAGCCCATTCAATGACCAATGGCCGTGTATCTCCATCCGCTGGCTTTTCCCACCATGTGCGGACATCAGTTCCAAGCCAATTTTGCGGAAGCGGCATCGAATGTTGCCACAAGTGAACTATGCGTGCTCGTTCCGGGTCGGGAGTAGTTTTAATTTCTTCATCGGGACTGACAACATTGAGCGTTGCTTCAACATCTGCGCTGGCGGGAAGACAAACCTCTTTGCACTCCAGCCAGGAAACGTGGGCTTTGATTACCACTTGGCCGGGCGGAGAGTTGGAAGCGACTTTCAAAACAGCAGGCAGTACAACTTCGTCTTCGTAGCCGTAGGTGGTCACTTCAACGGGCGGAAGTTTTTTCGGCACCGGCCAGCCGGCATCAACCACGGTGACATTCGGTGGCAGTTGCCATTCGATTTTGGGGGCCATACCGGCCGCACCGGGATTTTTCCAGTAAGTGTGCCAGCCGGGTTCCATTTTCAAATCCACGAGTGCAACGGCCCTGCCGCCGGGGTCGGGATGGCAGGCATCCATGCTCAAAACCAATTTCGCTTGTGTATGCGCGGCCTGCGCTAAATTCCCGGCCAGGCCGAGAAAAAGGACGGGCAGCAGTTTCAAAATGGTTCGCACACGGTTATAGATGCCTGAAACGGGGAAAAATTAGAACATTTTTCACATTTTATCCCGGATTGAAAATTCCGCCCGATAAAATAGCCTGAACCCGCCGATGCAGACCGGACCCAGTTCCTCTTGCCACTGGTTGCGTGCGGGTGACGATATGTTTCCTGCGATGCTCGCGGCCATTGACGCGGCGTCTCAATCGGTCTGCCTGGAGATTTACACGTTTGAGGAATGTCCGTTGGGGCGCTGGTTTCGCGAGGCGCTGATGCGCGCATGCGGACGCGGGGTGCGCGTGCGCGTGCTGGTGGACGCGGTCGGTTCGATTTTGTTGCCCGACCATTTTTGGGAGCCGTTGCGGAAAGCCGGCGGCGAGGTCCGCTGGTTCAACCCCATTGCCTTGAAACGCGTGACGATTCGCAATCATCGCAAACTGCTCCTGTGCGACGAACGGATGGCGTTCGTCGGCGGTTTCAATATCTCGCCGGAATACGAAGGCGACGGCGTGAACGACGGCTGGTGCGACGTGGGATTGAAGATCGAAGGTCCGCTGGCGGCCCGGCTGGCGTCGTCGTTTGAAGAAATGTTTGCGCGCGCCGATTTTCGTCACCGGCGGTTCATGCGCTGGCGCAAATTCAACGCCAAGCAAACCGAGGTGTTGCCGCCGGAACAAATGTTGTTCAGCGGGCCGGGGCGGGGACAAAGCCCGATCAAACGCGCCTTGCGAGGGGATTTGGCAGACGCGAAAGATGTTCAGATCATGGTCGCTTATTTTCTGCCGTCGTGGCGGCTGCGACACGATTTGATGCATGTCGTCCAGCGCGGCGGGCGGGTGCAATTGATACTGTCCGGAAAGTCTGATGTGTCTCTTTCCAAGCTCGCCGCGCAGAGCGTATATCGGCGGCTTTTGAGGGCCAACGTGGAGATTTACGAGTATCAACCGCAGATTCTTCATGCGAAGTTGTTCATCGTGGATGACGCGGTCTATACCGGCTCCAGCAACCTTGACACACGCAGTTTGCAAATCAATTACGAACTGATGATCCGCTTCACGGGCGGGGAAATGGCGAGGCAGGCACGCGCGATTTTCACGGACATCCTCCAACATTGCCGCCGTGTGACCCGCGAAGACTGGCGCAAATCGCGCACCCTCTGGCAACGGTTGAAACAACGTTGGGCCTATTTCCTGCTGAACCGGATTGACCCGTACGTGGCCCGGCGGCAATGGCGCGGGTTGCGGGATTGATTAACAACAGCATGCGCTTGTGGACCGTGCATCCGAAGTATCTCGACGCCGGGGTCTGGTGGCGCTCTGGCGTGAAGCGTTGCTGGCGCAAAAAGTTCTGCGCGGCGCGACACGCGGCTATCGGCATCACCCGCAGCTTGTTCGGTTTGCCAAAACGAGGAATCCACCCGCCGTGCTGGTGACATACTTGAAGGCCGTTCACGACGAAGCCGTGCAACGCGGTTATAAATTCGATGCCGCAAAAATCGGCGCGGGTCGGTTTCGTGGAAAATTGAAGGAGACACGCGGACAATTGCTTTACGAATGGCGGCATTTGAAACGGAAATTAAAGCAGCGCGATCCCAAACGGCTCCGTGATGTGACTTCGATAATAATTCCCGCGCCGCATCCGCTTTTCAGGATTGTGCCCGGAAAAGTGCGCGAATGGGAAAGGGTGAGGTAGCAGGCAGCGGTGGTGCTGGTCTATTAAAAAGGTAGGGCGCGTCACTCCGTGCGCGCCGGGTTTTATGTTTGGGGGAACGGCGGGCAACGGAGTGCCCGCCCTACCTTTCGTGTCATTCGTGTGTTTCGTAGTTGATGAATCTTCTCAGCCATAGCGCGAGCGCAGGTTCCATTCGTTCAGCAAACCACGGGGAATTTCCGACAGAAACCGCGAAGGCCGTTGCGTCCCGTCGCTGCCGGAATTGCCGAAACTGGCGCGCAGCAGCGGATAGCTCAGGTAAAGTTCGGTCTTCGCCCGCGTGATGGCCACGTAAAACAGCCGGCGTTCCTCCTCCTCGCCCTCGTCAATTTCCATCGAGCGCGAGGATGGAAACAATCCGTCGCAGAGCATGATGACGAACACAGCGTCGAATTCCAGGCCTTTCGCCTGATGAATCGTTGAGAGCCGGATTTTGTCCGTGTCGTCCCTGGCCGCCCGGTCGCCCTCGGCTTCAACGTTGGTGAGCAGGGCGAGTTGCGTTAAAAAATCCTCCAGGGAATTGAATTGATAGGCGAACACGGCGAGTTGTTCAAGGTCTTCCAGCCGGGTGCGGTAATTGGCAAAGTTTTCCTTGAGATAGTCGTCGTATCCGGCGTCAATCACCAGCCGCAGCATTTTTGCCGCGCTCTGGCGGACGGTTTCGTCTTCAAGCTGCGAAATAGTCTCGACGAACTGTTTCCAGGCGGTGGCAGCTTTCGCCGGGATGGATTTGGCGCAGGCTTGGAGCGCCGTCCCGACGCGCGGCCGGAGATGGGAGTTGGCAGATGGAAGTTGGGGTTTGTTTGCATCTGACGGCTGGCTTGCCATCTTCGATCTTCCATCTTCCATCTTCGTGGAAAAAATCTTCCAGATTTTTTCCGCGCCTCTGGTGGCAATGCCGGGCAGCAATTGCGCGAGCCGTTTGAACGCGAGTTCATCCTGCAGATTGGCGACGAGTCTGAGATACGCCGTGGCGTCCTTGATGTGCGCCTGCTCGAAAAACCGGATGCCGCTGGTAATGGAGAAGGGGATGTGGCGTTTGGTGAGTTCAAGCTGCAATTCGAGCGCGTGAAAATGCGAGCGATAAAGCACGGCAATCTGGTTCATGCTCGCGCCTTCGTCGCGCAACTCCATCACCCGCTGCGCGATGAACGCGGATTGTTGTGTGGCGTCCGTGCACGCGACCAGCGCGGGTTTCAGGCCGGGCTTGCGCGCAGGCGTGAGGATTTTGGTGAACTGGTTCCGGTTGGCTGCAATGGCGGCGTTGGCAACTTTCAGAATTTCCGGCGTGCTGCGGTAATTGGTCTCGATTTTGAAGACGCGCGTTTCGGGATGGCGTTTGGGAAATTTCAGGATGTTTTCAAAATTCGCGCCGCGCCAGGCGTAGATGCTCTGTGCGTCGTCGCCGACGACCATGACGTTGTGGTGCCGCTCGGCGAGCAAATCAATCAAATCGCTCTGGAGCCGGTTCGTGTCCTGGTATTCGTCCACGAGAATGAACTGGAAACGGCGCTGGTAATGTTCGCGCACATCGGCGTGCTCCCGCAACAGCCGGAGCCAGAGCGCGAGCAGATCGTCGAAGTCCATTGCGTTCGTCGCGCGTTTGCGGGCGGTGTAACGCTTTTGCACGTCGGCGACCAGCCGGGTGATTTTTTCGAAGTAATCGAATTGCCGTTCCAGAATATCCGCGGTGGTGGTGTGCGTGTTAACCGCGAGCGAAAAAATTTCGCAGAGCACCTCGGGTTTTGGGAAATGCGTGCCCTTGGTTTCAATCCCCGCGTCGGCAATGCACGTCTTGATCAGGTCCTTTGCGTCGTCGCGGTCGAGAATGGTAAAATCGCGGCGGTAACCGAGCAGGTCGGCGTGCGAACGCAGGATGCGCGCGCCGATGGAATGGAACGTGCCGCCCCAGAGCGACGCGAGTTCCTGGCCAAGCAGGCCGGCCACTCGACGCATCATTTCGCTGGCGGCCTTGTTGGTGAATGTCAGCAGCAGGATGCGGTCGGCGGGAACGCCCTGTTCGAGCAGGTAAGCGACGCGATAGGTGAGCGTGCGCGTCTTGCCCGAACCGGCGCCGGCGATGACGAGCGCCGGCCCGGGCGGCGCGGTGACGGCGGCGAGCTGCTGCGGATTGAGTTCGCGCGCGTAATCAATCTGCAGATGGACGGCGGAATGAAACGGTTCGAGGACGTAATCACGCGGCATGGCGCGGAATTGAAAAGGCAAATGGACGAACGAAAAAGAAAAATCGTGAGAAAAGAATCCTTGACCGCAGATTACGGGTATGTGGTTTGGCAATCAATTTTTTCATTAAAAGCGTTTTTTGCATTCAAGCCGGGAGCGGGGTGAACTTTTTGTCTGGATCAAGA
>Ga0187866_1001069_pt1 | contig 27538 bp, 15 predicted proteins | sample June2016WEW_11_1_3_FD_133013 | JGI IMG/M metagenome (GOLD analysis project Ga0187866, IMG submission 133013) | Peatland microbial communities from SPRUCE experiment site at the Marcell Experimental Forest, Minnesota, USA - June2016WEW_11_150 | ecosystem: Environmental > Terrestrial > Soil >...
GACAAAACCGGCCTGGCGACGCGAAAGGGACGCCTCTATCCCCGTCATTTTAGCCTTCCGATCCGGCGAACAACACATTCGTTGCAGCTGATAGTCGAGGCCACCGCAAAGGGTAACCTTGAACTACGGGTCAAGCTTGGACTCACCGTCGCTGCAAGCCCGGACAATCTGGCCACGCTCATCCGGGTCGGGGGATGGAACGCGGATGCTGTCGTACGGGCGGCGAAAGATCTTGAAGCTTTCTTTCTGGGAATCGTGAAGGCGTATACGGAGCAGTTTGGAATCGAGGATCTTTCCTCGGAGAAGATCCATGAACACCTGAATCAAAAAGTGCCTGCCTGCAAAACATCGTTTGGTCTGGACGTGATCTCGCTGACGCTTCTTTCCTTTGAGCCGGTCAATCCCCAGATCTCAGAGGCCCTGAGGCAGCAGGAGCATGCCCGCATACTGGAACAGACAGAACAGCTGAACCAGAAAGCCCGCGTTGCGGCGGCGAAGGCAAAGCTGAAGGCAGATGAAGAAATCGCCCTTCTGGAAAACGAACTTGAGCTGAAGAAATACAACCTGAAGAAGAGCCAACTCGAGCGCGAGTCGTCCCTCTCCGACATTCGCGTTGACGAAGAGCTGAAGCAAAACCGCAAAAAACTTGAATTTGACAAAGAGGAGCTTGATGTTCTTAGAAGCAGCCCGGAGCTCCTCATGCTCACACCGCAAGCAGCGCGCCTGGCTGAGGCTAGCCAGGGGTTGAAAAACGCCCGCACCATCGTATCGCTTTCTCCACAGGACCTCTCACAGGGATCTGAATTGCTGGGGACACTACAGAAGATTCTGCTGAGCGCCATCGAATCCTATCGTACAGAAGCGAAAAAGGCGAAAACGAAACGCCCCGTCGAATAAATCACTAACCGGGGGCCTTCTCTTTGCCGAGGGGTCACGCGCACTCCATGCAAACACACGCCAAGGATCCACTTTCCTTGTTCCGGCTTAAGACGCTCAAGGCGGCCAGGGTTTCTGAAATCAGTGAAACCACAGCCTCCTCTGCCGCGGCACTGGAAGAGCGCGTCAATTTTCATATCGGCAATCCCGTTCAGGATGTAAGACTCGCATCTGCATATCTGCGGATTGTCCTTGGCGTCGACATCCGTCGCGAGGATCTCTGTGACAGCGAAACCGACAATATTCTGAAGCATCTCGATTGGGATGCCCAGGACGAGCCGAAGCTGACGTTCCTCCGCAACCTGATCCACAAAAGCGCCCCCTACACGCCGCGTGGTGGATTCGCGCGCAACAATCCAAACAGTCTCGTTAAAGCGTTTGCCGACTGGCTTCAGAGCCAGCCGGAGCCCCTGTCGTATGATCTGGGTCAGACCTCAGGAAGGCGGGAGATTATCCTTGCGACTGGCGGAGTTGAGGAGTCTCTTCGGGTCCTCTTCCATGCCCTTTCGTCGTTTCTCGTGCAGCAGCCGGCACAGATTTTCCTGCATGGACCCGACGTCGCCATCGATAAAGAAGCATATAAGGGATTGAGGTTTGAGAAACTTCCGGATGACGAATCCCTTGCCCTGCGACAGCTCGGTGAGCACTTGGTCCGGTCTCCACAGGTTCCCACTATTCTCATCATGGGTTCAATTCTTGGCGAGGAGGCTCGACGATCGCTCCGCGAGACAAGTCTTGATTGCCCACTCTTTTTCGTCGAAGCCAACGATGCTCCGAATCATCTGTCCCTTGCCCGCGAAGCAAAACTTACACAGCGTGTTATGCGTGTTCTTACTCCCGCCATCTTCAACAACAGGCTGCGTGATTTGGCCACAGTGTTTCTGACCGGCAATGCGGACATCCTTGGCATTTTCGAATCGACGCATTTTCAGCTGAAGGGAACCCCCTCGGCTTCCGAAATTGAGCTTCTCACGTATCTTCTGGAGAACGGAAGTCAGCCCAAGCCGATGGAAAGTCGCAGCAAGGAGATTGTGGTTGAGCCCTCCTATCAATCTCTTTTCCATGGAGTCCGACAGAGGAATGCGTTTCCCGTCTATGCGCGGCTATTGGATGAGCGTCTGGGTAACTATGTTGCGAGAGTCTCGGAGAACCTTGAAGGGCGAATCGAGCGGATTACCGGAAAGCTCCGCAGCATTGCTGAAAGGGTGGAGGAGTTTCGTTCACTTGCCCCGTTTGACGTGTTCGCCCAAACGGACACGAGAAGCTTTCTCGATGAGCTGCCGCGGCAGATTGATTCGCCAGAGTGGCAAGGCGAGCTGGAGCAAAGCCTTCTCCAAGCCTTCTTGAAACACCATCCAGAGTACGAGCTATCGCGAAGTGTTGTAGTAAGTGGGTCGTCGAGAAGCGCACTTGGCCTCCTTGGATTCCATTGTGGCATACGCGAAGTCGTGGTGTCGGACCTTAGCTGGAGTTATGAGCACTGTTTCCCAACGGTCCATCCTGTCCCATTGACGCCAATGTTTGCTCTCGATGTGGACGCTATGATTGAGGCTGTACGGGATCGACTCGCATCGGATGAGGGGTGGCGGGAGTTTGGTGCTGTGGTGCTCAACAATCCGCACAACGCGACAGGACGTGTATTTGACGAAAGTGGACTAAAGAAACTCATAGCATGGCTTCTCGATCATGGCGTCTGGGTTATCGACGATCTTTCTTATCAGGAAGTAGCCCCCTCCGCCGTCCTGCCCCACATAAAGACGGTTCGCCAGCTTGCAGATGAAATCGTTGCCGGGGGACGGTTAACAAAGGAACAAACGGCCAGAGTTATTACTGTCCATTCAGTCTCAAAGACGGACTCGCTGGCAGGTGCCCGCCTGGCGATCGTGGAAATACGACACGAGAAGCTCTACCGCCAGTTTGTTCAGTCACACAAACACATCCGGCCGAATCTCGGCGCCATTGCACTGACATATTTGTTTTACCGCAACGAGCCGGAAATCGCCCAGGCCTATTGGCGTCTTCGAAATCAGATTCTTCGTGAACGGACAGATGCGCTCCTTGAAGCAGTCGCGAGCCTTCCGCGGGATCGCAATCCATTCGAAATCGACATTATTCCCCCAACAGGAAGCCTCTACCCGCTGCTGGTTGTTCATCGGTTGCCATCCGGGCTTTCGCTCGATTGGCTGGCTTCGGGGCTGGCACGGCAGGGGATAGGGATGCTGCCACTTTCCACGTTTGCGCGCACGGAGGACGGATTTGACACGGGGCGCAAAACATTCCGACTTACGCTTGGCGGCTCGGACGGTGCGGAAACTCTCCTCAAGAAAACGCGCCGCGTACTCATAGATCTTAACCGGCTCATCGCGGAAGAATCGTCCCGATATAACCGCCTCTATTCCCCACTCCGGTCAAGGCGAGAAACTACAACAGAGGCCCAGGAGTTAGTACACACGGATCGTTGGAAACGCATTGAAGAGGGGGTTATCGCCGCATGTCGGAACGCCAGCCTAAGACACTACCGTCAATTCCGGTTCGGCAATTTGGAGCGGCGATTCTGTGATGAATATGTAGTGGATCGACTTGCCGTTTTCAAGCAACGCAGCCTGGATAGGTATCGTCAGTGCGCTCAGCTCATCCAAGAGCCGCGAGCGGACGCTGGAAAATCGCTAACAGCGCGACTCGAGCGGGAGCTCTATAAAGACTCACTCCCGCGTCGTGACATCACGTTCCGTCTGCGCACGAGCGATCGAACAGTCCATCCAACACAGATGTACTCGATCCAAACGGAACGATGCTTCGAAAACATTATTGATAGACTTGTCCATGACGAATCCGTCACAGTGTCGAGCGTGGAGCGTGCCGCACAGTGTCTACTCGAGGAGTATCTTGGTCTAAACGTCGCAATCACGTCAAGCGAAGAGTCCGATGAACTTTTGCTCGACCTCGGATCGATGATCGCGGCAGAGAACTCGGCCCTCCTGCGGGCTGGCGATACGCGCGCCCACATGATGTCATTCTGGGGGGACTGGGATGGAAGCAATCGGCCGTCCGGTCAGGGTCACAGGCTGGTCGCTTCGACGCTGATTGAGAATGTCAGTCACCTGGCGAAACTGCTCTCCGTTCTGCTGAACGCCGACAAGAGTATTCGAATTGCCCCGGAGCTCGCTGCTGAAGTTCAGACATTATCAGAGAGCAATCGGCGGTTCACAAAACTGCTGAACAATATCACAGACCTGACGCACCAGCTTGAAAAGCGCTATCGCGGAATTTTGCCGTTCAGTGTAAAACCCGGAGCAGTACGAAATATCGGGATGAAGTTGCGCCTCGCGCGAGATCCACTCACGCTTCTCTGGCAGCACAATGACAGGCTGGAGCGGAAGATGGTGGATTTGCGTATCCAACGGAGAGAAACACTTGAGTACTATTTTGCGCTCAATAAGCGGCTAAGAAAACAACTCTTTGCCCTGATCCCAGTGATTCAGCAGAATATCAGCAACGAGCCGCTTTTGAGAGAGGCGTCCCTCTTCCGCGATTTACTGCAACGGATGGTGATCACCCCGCGCATCGATCAGGCGATGATCACCACACAGGATTCGTTTGCGATCGATACCACCGTTTACAACATCTACGAAATCAACGAACTTGCTGCGAAATACGGGAACCCGGGGATCATCCTTGCCCTGCAGGTCAGCATGTCGACACAGGCGGAGGCACTGATCACGCTGGACCGCAAGCTGCGCTCACGCCGTGAGCAGGTGCTTCGAAACAATCCACAGCTCGAGCTGCCAATCATCCAGCTTATCCCGCTCTTTGAGGACCTCGATGCGGTCCGCTCGATCCCCTTGTATCTTACAAAAATCTGGGACTACGCTCTTCAAAGTCGCCGTGTTAATCAGGAGACAGCCGATCGGTTTGCGGAAATCGTCTCAGAGGTCTTCATTGCCGGTTCGGATTTGAGCCAGCAAGTTGGCCAAGCGGCGGGAGCGGCCCTGTATCGGCAGGCAAAACACGAAACGATGCTGTGGCTGGCGGAGCACCAAGTCATCGATCGGGTAAGGATGAAGATGGGAAGCGGTGAACCAATGCAGCGGCAGGGAGGGTACTATGCGAGCATGTCCGGCGAACCCGCGTTTATGAAGACGCTCCCCGCGCAACAGCTCATTGCTTCACATCTTCATGCAGCAGCACGAAAAAGCACGCAATATGCAACAACGCCGCTCATGGGGATTTTTACGAGCGGCGACCTCCGGACACTTCAAAGCACCATCTCAGAGCAACTACGCTATCTCCCCGTTCAGGAAATGGCGAACATTTTGTATCACCTGTGGGAGTCACAGCGAAGACATCGGAGCGACCTGATTCGCGCAGCAGAATCCCTCGTGGAAAGCCGCCTCCAGCAGAAGAAACGGGGTGAGCAAGAGCTCGAGCGACTGACGGTCGGAACAAAGGATTCTGTCTACGATCAGTTTACCACGTTGCTGACAGAAGATTTCCGGCAGATTCTTTATGGCAGGGAAGAAGATGTGGTTGGTATTCATATCATCTCTTATTTCATTGCCCGAACGATGCCTCAGTTGCGGGACCGGCCCACAATCCGCCCGACTGCCGGAGCCGGGAGCGAGCGTGGCCAGCGAATTCTCGAACAGATTGCCAAGATCATACCGCTCTCCAGACATGGAAGTCGCCTGCGCGCAATTGCTCACAACCAGGCGCAAACAGCTGTGCTGGGCTTCAACCAGCTCACAACAGGACTGTTTCGTGCCCTTGACCGATTTAGGCAACTTGAATTCAAAGAAGGGGATTCGCGATCGCTGATTGCGGATCGAGTGCTGCCTCATCTTCCGGTATACGAGATGCTTCACACACTCAGGATCTACCATGATCCGGAGCTGACATTCCTGAAGCGGATTGAGCCGTCCTTCCCAGCCGGGACATCGGCATTTCTCGCGGTCAGAGAGGACAACGATAGCCTTCCACACTATGTCCGACTTCTGCAACAGGAGTTGTTGCGCCGTCATGGACTCGATGTCAACGACTTCTTCGAGAACGGAACATTTACCAGAGAACTTCTTCCCTCGCTTCGGCCCGACCTGGCGGTGTTGCTCCAGGGAGATCTCTTTAACACAGATGTTGAAAAGTTGCTTGGCAACGCCCGTGGATCGATGGACGAGCGATGGCGAAAGGAAGTGAACCGCCTTCTTGCTGTGCCGGTGGAGATACGCTCATGGCGGAAAAGCATCTGGGAGTTGCTGGAGAATCCGATCACTCAACGCGTCCAAGGTTTTGTTGAGCTGGCGGTCGCATTGAATACGCTTTCGCGCAATCAGCCTTTGAAAAACGAATCCAGTCCGCTGCGAGCTATGAAGATGTCTTCCGAACTTTCGCACTTCTTTACAGCCGCCAACTCGACAGATGACATGCGCCAATTCCTAGGCGCGGCACTGAGCTATCTTGGGGCAATTTCAGAAGGGATGGTTGAGGTTCCGGTTGCGATCGTGCGGTCGTTGAAGGAGGTGGAGAAAATCGCAAAGATTGAGGAGCAGGCGTTGTCTCCGGAAAAACAACAACTCCTTCGGTTCTATATGCTCCAGATAGCCAGACTTGCGGGAGAGAACGGATAAGGCAGAGGGTCGAAGCATCGGAATAAAATCAATGAAAAACTCCAACCGGTACAGAGCCGATTGGGGTTTTTGACTTTCTACGTCTTCAACGCGGCGGTTAGACTCCGTAGGGAACCCAGATATTCTTGACCTGAGTCGATTTAAGAAGAAGCTTTTCGCTCTTCATTCGGTACCAGTCAATCTGTCCGCCGTCGGGGACCCATGTCTGTTTCATATTACTGATGGAGGCCTCTTCAATCGCCCTTCCGCCTTCGGAACCACCGAAGAACCAGACCGCATCGACATCTTCATGCTCAGCAAGGACTTTGGCAACGGCATCCGGGTTCTGTGCTGTGAGCATATTGATAACTCCGGAAGGGACATCGGAGTGTTGAATAATCTGGACCAGATCCATCGCTGTCATAGCATGCTTACCCGAGACTGCAACAACGGTGTTTGCCATGGCAATGGCCGGAGCGAGGATGGAGATAAGACCGAGCAACGGCGAATTGTCGGAAGCCCGCATTCCAATTACGCCAACCGGTTCGCGCAGCCCGACAACCAGCCTTCTGCCGAGCACTGGTTGGACGGTTCCGCCAAATTTATCGGCGTACGCCCCGAATTCAAAAAGCTGACTAATCGCCTGGTCAACTTCGGCGAGCGCCTTTTCCGGGGCACAACCCGTCTGGGCTGCGAGGCCGGCAGCGAAGCGTTCCTTCTCGGTTGCAAGATTCTCGGCCCAGAAGTAAAGGATTTGAGCCCGCAGATGAGCCGCGGACTCAAACCAAGATGGGAATGCGGCGCGCGCAGCTTCAACAGCATTACGCACATCTTTTCTGTTCGCCTCGCCAACGACCGCAAGCAATTCACCAGAAGGCGATGTAACCGAAAAACTCCCGGCCTGATCCGGGCGGGTAAGCTTGCCGCCGATCAGGAAACGGAAAGTGCGGTCAATGGTGGTACCGTTGCTGGTTAATTGGTGAGTGGTTGAGTGGAGAGAAGTTAATTGGTGATTGGTTAACTGGGAGGCGCTGGGTTCGGTTGGTTTCTCTTGACCGTGGTCCGTGTCTACCAGCACATCGTACATTCCCTCGCGCCCGCCTTCGCGACCGTAGCCGCTCTCTTTATATCCTCCAAAGCCCGCAGCAGCATCGAAAAGGTTTGTTGAATTGATCCAGATTGTTCCGGCTCTGAGCTTACGCGCAACATCCATCGCTGTGTCAATATCCTGTGACCAGATTGAAGCTGCGAGGCCATAACGAGTATTGTTGCCGAGCTGAACAGCTTCAGCCGGCGTCCGGAAGGTCAGAGTTACCAGGACTGGGCCGAATATTTCTTCCTGTGCAATCGTGTGAGAGGGTTCAACGTTGGTGAAAAGTGTCGGTGGAAGGAAAAAGCCCCCCTTCGGACAGACGACATTTTCCGGCTGCCACATCACAGCCCCTTCTTTTTTGCCAACATCCATCATCTCTGTTATTTTTTTGAGCTGTTCAGCGTTGTTGATCGCCCCCATATCGACGGCCTTGTCGAGAGGATTGCCAACCCGCAACTTGCTCATACGGCGCTTGAGACGCTTTATGAAGTCGTCGCGAACCCCTTCCTGCACGAGAAGACGCGATCCGGCACAGCAAACCTGTCCTTCATTAAACCAGATTCCATTGACAACTCCCTCGATGGCAGAGTCCAGATCGGCGTTCTCAAACACGATAAACGGTGACTTTCCCCCCAACTCCATGGTGAGGTGCTTGTGGGATCCTGCCGTTCCCTTCCGGATGATGCGACCGACCTCTGTTGAACCCGTGAACGTCACCTTCCAGGGTGTTGGATGTTCGTAGAGCATGGTCCCGGTTTTCGAATCCCCGGTGAGGATGTTAACGACACCCGGAGGAAGCTTCACCTCATTCATCAGGATGTCAGCCAGCAGGAGGGCCGTCATCGGCGTCGATTTGGATGGCTTGAGGACTACCGTATTTCCAGCAGCGATTGCAGGAGCAATTTTCCAGGCAAGCATGAGGAACGGGAAATTCCAGGGAATGATTTGCGCGATCACTCCGCCGGGGCGATAGCCGGAAAATTCATGCTCCATCGTCTGGGCCCAGCCGGCATGATAGTAGAAATGCCTGATGACGACGGGAACATCAATGTCCCTTGTTTCGCGTATTGGCTTGCCGTTGTCTAATGATTCAAGAACCGCGAAGATGCGCGCGTGTTTTGCCACAGCGCGGGCGATCGCATACAGATAGCGGGCACGCTTGTGGCCGGAGAGAGCGCTCCACGCGGGAAACGCTGCCTTCGCCGCGTCGATAGCGGCATCAACATCTTCCTTTGTCCCCATCGCGATTTCGGCGAGCACCTCATCACTCTTTGCCGGATTGATCGTCTTGAAGTAACCGCCGTTCTTTGGCGGCTGCCACACACCGTTGATGGAATGGGAAAACTTGGAGCCGTGGGACTTGATCCATTCCCGCGTCTTGGCTTCGGATTCCGGTGCCGGACCGTAGTCAAGTTTGTCAATGAGCGAAGAGAGTTTATTGTTGTCCATTGTATTATCTCAAGTTATCGTGTAAATCAGTCTCCGATAGTAAACTCGAAATCCGAAGCACGAAACAAATACCAAATGCGAAATCAGAAACAACAGACGAGGGTTCTCGATTCGAATTTGTCTTTCTCGGATTTGTTTAGGATTTCGTATTTAGGTTTTCGTATCTGGTTCGTCAACCCATCGGGTGATACTGTGCGTTGGAGTAATGGCCGAACGCAAGATGCCTGAGCTGGCGTTCAATATCTGTAAGCAATCCACTTGCGCCAATCCGGAAAAGGTCCGGCCTGGTCCACTCAACGCCCAACTCTTCCAGCATGAGCGTCAACCAGAGCATGGAATCTTTGGCTGAGCGGATTCCACCGGCGGGTTTGAAACCAACCTGCCGTCCATGTAACACTCCAAGATCCATGAATCGGCGTATTTGACGGACCATCACGAGACCACCTGGAATGGTTGCGTTCGTCGGTTCGAAGCCCGTTGACGTCTTGATGGTATCTGATCCCGCCATGATTGCAACAGCCGAAGCGGCAGCAATGTTTGTTAAGGTCTCAAGGTTCCCAACACCGAGAATGGTTTTGAGCTTTGCCCTGTTGCCACACGCTTCCCGGTAGGCCACAATCTCGTCGTACAGTGATTTCCATTTGCCGGTCAAAACCTTTTCCCGACTGATGACCACATCGATCTCCGTCGCCCCTGCCTTTATGGCCAGATCAATCTCCGTGAGTTTTACCTTCATAAACGTCTGTCCGGATGGAAAACCGGTTGCCACAGACGCGACGGGTAGGCGGCCGTTGAGACACTGAACCGCTGTCTTTACCTGCGCGGGGTACACGCAGACGGCGGCTGTGGTGATTGACTGCTGGCCGAGGCCTAATGCGCTTATGGTCTCGTGTTCCAAGGGGGCGAGCGCTTTCGCGCAGAGGCGCGCTACCCTTCCGGGAGTATCATCACCAGCGAGCGTCGTCAGATCAATACACCGGATGGCCGCCAGGTAAGCGGCAACCTGAGCTTCGACCTTAAACGTGCGGCGGGTTCCGAGCTCCACAGCCCGGGCCTCGACTGCGCTCTTGTTTACGCGAATCGATTGAACGAGGCCGGGATCGAATGGCACCGGTGCATTGGTGTGAATTCCCACATCGCGTGTAGAACGTGATGATGATCCGGATCGTCTCTGCACAGCGGGGCTGCCTGCCCGCCTTCTCGCCGATATGGATCGTCTTGCTGAACGTTTCTCTGGCATGGAAATCCTTGCTCTGGTGCTTCTACTCTGTCACAAATGAATTGATGGACTGGTGAGACTCAAGAACAAACCGAGCGTCTCTTGTATGGTACCGAAATAGACAGAGAGTTTCAAATCAGACTCCTCCTTATGCGGTCACCTGCGACACAAACTGTTGCCTTTCAATTGGAACTGCAGTAGCTTTGAGATGCGGAGTCAGCGGATCCTCTCCCCGATGCACCGATCACATCACACGTTCGGTTCTGCTTCCTGCTCAGCGAGGCTTCCATGATCAGATAACGGACTTCGCCATTCCACGGTTTCCAGCTGCCTAGCGCCACGGGGCAGGCCCAGACACCCGTAAATAAGGAGAACCCTGCGGTGACATCAAATCCATTTCTCGGCGTCTTCTTTCATTGGCTCGGCGGATTGGCTTCCGGAAGTTTCTACGTACCGTATCGCGGTGTAAAAAAGTGGGCATGGGAAGTGTACTGGCTCGTAGGGGGATTCTTCAGTTGGATCATCGCACCCTGGATACTTGCCTCCATCAACACGAACGACCTGCTGTCGGTGCTGAAGGAAGCACCATCGGACAGCATCTTGTGGGCGTATTTCTGGGGCACCATGTGGGGCCTGGGCGGGCTCACCTTCGGTTTGACCATGCGTTACCTCGGCCTGTCACTTGGAATGGGCGTTGCCCTCGGCTATTGTGCGGCGTTTGGCACGCTCATGCCGCCGATCTTTCATGGAGAATTTGCAAGCAAAGTGCTTGGCACGCAGTCGGGCCAGGTCATCCTTCTTGGTGTCGGTGTTTGTCTGCTTGGAATTGCAATTGCAGGCCTGGCTGGTCGCTCCAAGGAAAAGGAAATGACCGATGAGCAAAAGAAGGAGACGATCAAAGAGTTTAATTTCACAAAAGGCATTCTTGTCGCAACATTTTCGGGAGTGATGAGCGCGTGCTTTGCCTACGGTCTCGATGCCGCCACACCAATTGCAGAGCTTTCAGCGAAACACGGAACGACAGCGCTCTGGGTCGGATTGCCAAAGCTGTGCGTGGTTCTTCTCGGAGGTTTTACGACGAACTTTATCTGGTGCGTCGCCCTGAATATCAAGAACCGGACCGGATATCAGTACTTCAACCGCATGATACGCGTTGAGTCCAAGGACAAGAACAGTGGGACCACGGTTGAGCTGTCCGCAGTGCGCGCCCCGATGTTGAACAACTATCTCTTCAGCGCTCTTGCCGGGGTGACCTGGTATATGCAGTTCTTCTTCTACACCATGGGCGAAACCCAAATGGGCAACTACAAATTTTCCAGCTGGACGATTCACATGGCCAGCATCATCATCTTCAGTTCGTTGTGGGGGATTGCGCTGCATGAATGGAAGGGGAGCAGCACATCGACAAAAACAAAGCTCGCTATCGGTCTCATCACGCTTGTTCTCTCCACTATCGTTGTTGGTTACGGAAACTATCTTGGGGTTGCTGCAAAACCATGAAAAAGTGGGCACCCAGAGCGCTCGTCACCCTGCTGATTCTTTACGGTGCCATGCTTATCCCCGACCCGGAGCCAAACGTCTCATTTGATGACGTACGGGGAGGCTCAAAAAAGGCATTCGCCTGGAACCAGGATGCCTTCTGGACGCAGCTGGAAAAGCGGTACGTTGAATCAAAGACCGCCGGCTGCAACAGAGTGTACCATGCGGTTGACAGCCTCCTGGCATTGGCATGGAAAAACCTTGCATTCATTCATACGAGCCCTCTCGAACCCGGAAGCGTTATCTTCAGGCAACACGAAAACCTGATCTTCGGAATTGGCTCACTGGTAGCTCCATGCCCGGATGAATTCGGGGAGTTCAAGCGACTTGTGGAAGAATCGCGCAAAGCGATCAAACGACAGTCAGAACACTGGGATATGAACAAAAGGGAAGCGCGGGAGACTCTCTACCGGCTTCTCTACGGCGGTCGCGGTGCCGTTGAGGAGATTATGCTGCAGCTCCCGGCGGATTCGACGAAGGATCCAATTACTCTTGGCACAGATGAACCATCACAGACTCCCGGTGCGAGCATTCTTGGAGCAACGATTCACAGCGGAGACATACTTGTCTCGCGTGGTGGTGCGCCGACCTCAGCTCTGATAGCTCGGGGAAACGACTTTCCGGGCAACTTCTCTCACATTGCACTTGCCTACGTCGAACCCAAGACACGGCTCGTGAGCCTCATTGAGGCGCACATAGAGCGTGGCGTCACTATCTCAACACCGGAGCAATATATCAGGGACACCAAATTGCGCGTGATGGTCCTGCGGCTCCGCAACAATCTTGCACAAATTCAGGCAGATCCGATGCTGCCGCACCGGGCGGCCGAGTTCGCGCTCAAGAACGCAAGGGAAAAACATATTCCGTACGATTTCAGCATGGATTTTCAAAACGCAGACAAGTGGTTTTGCTCTGAGGTCGCCTCCTTTGCATACAAAAACTTCGGTGTTCAACTCTGGATGGGACTCTCTCATGTTTCGTCTCCCGGATTGCGAAGATGGTTAGCTGGTTTCGGCGTGGAGCACTTTGAAACCCAGGAGCCGTCAGACCTTGAATACGACCCGCAGCTCTGCGTGGTGGCGGAGTGGCGTGACCCCGAACAGCTTCGGAAGGATCATTTCGATAATGCGGTAACAGAAGCAATGCTGGAAGGTGCAGAAACGGGTGATCGCCTGACCTATGCGTGGTATATGCTTCCCGTCGCGCGAGGAGCGAAAGCATATAGTACGGTCCTAAACCTTTTCGGAGCGGAAGGACCAATACCAGAAGGGATGTCTGCCTCGGCGGCACTGAGGAACAGGTATTACTCCGGCGAGCACACCGCAATCAACGAGGAGCTTACCCGACTGGAAGCAGATTTTAGACGGCAAAAAGGATATGCAGCCCCATTCTGGGGTCTCATGCAGATGGCGCGTACCGCTAAGCAAACGGTTGAATCCCGTTGAACGTTAGACACCCCTCTCAAAGACGAGAAGAACCCCCCATGAAGAAGACCTGGCAAACAAGCACCATGAAGGTATCTGAGACCCTGATGCAGGAAGACCTGAAAAAGAACGCCGTTATCATGGCCGCGTTTGCTTATCACGCGGCAATGAGCGATCAACGAATGCCGCGCAAACCAGTGAAGTAAGCAGAGCGCGGAAAATACCGGAGCTTGAAATGAAAGGGATATCTCTGACAGTAATGATGATGCCGACTATAATTTTTTTGTGTGTCGGCGTCGTTCGCGCTAGGCAGACCGAATCATTAGGAAAGGACACAGCCGTGGTTTCACAGCAACGCGTTGTTGAATGGAAGCTCGAAGATTTCAACAATCCAAACGCCGAAGGAGTGACCAAGGCGGGAGATCCCCACACCGTCGACAGCCCGTACGGAAAAGCGGTGCACTTCGACGGCGTGAAGGATGGATTATTTCTGAATGCTCTTCCAATCGAGAAACTCACACAGTTCACCGTAGAAGCGTTCCTGCAGCCAGACGGAAAGGCACCGCACGAGCAGAGGTTCCTCCACATGGGTGAAGCGAACGGTAGCCGGCTACTCCTTGAAACACGGGTGACGGACGACGATCAATGGTACCTTGATGCCTTTATCAAGTCGGGTGACTCGTCCTGTACGCTGATAGACAAAACCAAACTTCACGCGACAGGGATATGGTATCACGTTGCTCTTGTCGTAGATAACGGGAAGATGGATACCTACGTCAACGGCAAGCATGAGCTCAACGGGAACGTTGCGTTCTCGCCGTTCAAAGGAGGAACAACGTCGGTCGGTGTCCGGATGAACCGGGTTTCCTGGTTCAAGGGAGCCATCTACAAGATCCGAATTACACCAAGGTGCCTTGTGCCCTCAGAATTCATGAAGCAATGATTCCTGGTCCACCATAAAAAACCAAGAAAGGAAACGTTATGAGAGTTCTCCTCTTTGCGTTGACCTTCCTGGCGGTGACCGGTTTGTCGGTTGCCCAGGAAACCCGGACCGAGGTTACGAAGTCCACCACACCCGCAGATGACGCGAAAGCCAACAGCGATTCTGTTCCCGATGTCTATGCACTCAGCGGTCAGTTCGAGCGCGTGGTGGTGCTTCGTTTTAAGTATCAGGCCGACCTGCTGGCTGGCATGGAAAAAATGGTCAGGGAGCAGAATATCCGCAACGCGGTTATTCTTGCCGGGGCTGGGTCCCTCACGGGTTACCACTTTCATCTTGTGAGCAACCGCACGTTTCCATCAAAGAATATGCTCATCAAGAACCCGAGCGCTCCAGCGGACCTCGTGAGTATGAATGGATATATTATCGACGGCCGCATCCATGCCCACATGACTCTCACCAACGAAGACAAGGCCTTTGGCGGCCACCTCGAACCCGGAACTACGGTGTTCACGTTCGCGATCATAACGCTGGGAGTTTTTAAAGACGGAATCGACCTTCGTCGCATTGACGATAAAACATACCGCTAACAGATCGAGGAAAAGCAAACCACAACGATTTTTGCTCAAAGGCAGTCAATCTTTTGCGAAGAAACATGATTTTCACAAGTTGACCCTCTTTCGGAAATGGGTTAAAACCCAGGAAGAGGTTGGTTAGGATTTATTGCCATGTCCTAAAGGGCGTGGCAATGGCCCCGACCTTCAGGTCGGGGAATAGAAGAAGAAGCAATCGGGCTTTAGCCCCATTTAAAGAAGCGGTCAACTTGAAATGATTCTTAAAGAACCACTCACATCCTCGCTCAGTAAAAAGAGAAGCATGAGATCATGAGTCGCTCATCAGCGTATTGTATCGTTCTTCTTCTCCTCGCGCCTCTTGGCGCAGTCTCTCAAGCTCAATCGAAGATACCGACGAAGACCCCGGAACCAGGGCTGCTTTTCTATCTTTCCGGCGATCACGGTTTCAATGCCGATTATTCCGCTGGGGGGACTCCCGCACCCAATTTTCTCCAAAACGTGAAAATCATTCCTGATGGAGCAAAAGGGCCCGGGTTCGCATGCGAGGACAAACAGCTTATGTCATACTGGGCGCCTGGAAACATTTATGCGGAGAGAGGAACCCTCAGCTTCTTCTGGCGATCACGCGAGCCGGTCGGGAAGACCGAGTTCCCCATCTTTCGTGTTGGATATGCCGATCACTCCAGCTGGGATATGGTGTGGCTGCGCATCGATTACAATGGTCATGGCTTTGACGCGTTTGTGACGGATGTGAATTTGTCGCGGGTTCGAATATCATATTCACTCTCGCCGTTTCCGCGCCCAGAACAATGGATTCACCTTGCCTTGACGTGGGATGAAACCGTTGGAATTCGCTTCTTCGTTGATGGGAAACAGATTGCCCAGAAAGACAGCGTGGTGGTGCTCTACGCGGGTCTCGACCAATTTGGGCCCCATTCACGGATCATAAGCCCGGTTCAGGTGCAGAGTGCCTACAACTTCCAGCGGGGCGGCGACATCGATGAGGTTCGCATCTATGACCGCATGCTTTCGCCGGAGAACATCGCCCGACTTGCCAAAGGCGGGACGGCCGGGGAGGTTCCCGTCCTGATAAGGAACCTTCAGGACGCCCGATGGAAATCGGAATGGCGATTGAGGTATGGATGGAATCTGGATCTTCCTCCGTATCTGGATCAACCGTTTACGAGAGTGCGCAAGGTTGAAATTCAGAACGCGTACGATCTGAAACGCTGGTGGTGGAAGGGAATAGACGGAATCCGCGAGACGACATGGCCGGGCGTCTACAATCGATCGCGCCTCCCCGGGCGAAACGATTATTTTCAACTGCCCGACTGGGACTGCTATTCGCTGTCGGGAAAATCGATCACCTTCTTCATGCCCGACGAGACGTGGAACCACCTTGAAATCTCAGGCGGGGCATGGGGAACAATGACGCTGGCCGCATCGAATGAAAGCAAACAAGAACCTGACACTAGAGAGCTTTTCGCCCGACCAAAAGGGCAGGAAAAAACCGTCCATCGATTGTTGAAACCAGAGTTTGGGGGGCGACTGCAATTCAAGAATGAAGTGCAGGAGACACCTATTGGAGAGTTGTCCGCTTACAATGTTGAAGCCGGAAGCGAACCTCATGGTCTTTGCACACTTCGTTATTGCTTGAACGGCGGGTTAGAATCGACGAGCAATGAAGTGCAGCCCTTGATGAAATTCGTGAATGGCAGATTTCTGCCGGATGAACGGTCGGCAATGATTGCCTTGCCCGGAGCCTGGTTGCGGGAGGAACAGAGACGGGCCCCGGAGAAACATTTGCCGCTCGTACACATTTTCGTTCCCTACGATTCCCGCTCTGCAATGCCAGCGGATGTAAGCCCCGACTCCTCCTATGCGTGGGAAAAAATCAACGGTGGACTTGATGGCGTTGCCATAGATCTGCCGGCGTTGGATCTAAAACCGATCGATGGTAATCTTATCCCTTTCAATATCCAGATAAAGGATCCTCTTTGGCCAAGTCGCACCATGCTCGATTTCTCTTTTTCTGTGAAGCCCGGCGAGGCGCGCACGTTGTGGCTTGACACGCGGGATCGAATCTTGCCAAAAGGCAAAAGTCTCTATCTGACAATTGCTTCAGCCTCTCCGGATTTTGGTCCAAACACACTCGAAGGGGCTCAAATCCGGCTTGTCTTTAAAGCGTGGAAAGAAGCATATCGTGAGCATGTTCAGGATCGGTTCAGTCAAGTTCGGGATAACTACGCTTTTCTCGTCGAGGAGCGGCCGGATGATCCACGGTTCAATCTTTACAACCGGTTCGAGAGTGATGTCAACGATCTGCTGACTGTAGACCCGAAACACTATCCCGGTCAGAACTATTGGTACGATATCGACCATAATCATCGAAAACCACTCTTTGTGCAGCCCTCCGTGCCGGATGGAATTCCCGCCTGGGCCTTCCGCCAGATCGAAGACCTCCGGTATTTCAATCGATTTGTTCTCTGGTGGATCGATAACCGCCAGATCCAAGACGGAGAACTCGGCGGTGGGCTTTCAGATGATGACGATCTCACGAATTGCTGGCCCGGCGCCGCGCTGATGGGATGCGAACCGGAAAAGATCAGCAACGCCGTGCTCCGAATGCTGGATGCCATCTACGAAAACGGAATGTTCACAGGCGGGCTCTCAACAATCCAGACAGACGGACTGCATGCACACGAAGAGGGGATCGAAGCGCAAACGCAGGCAATGCTGGTGGACTATGGAAGCCCGAAACAGGTAGAGCGAATGATGGAAACCGTCCGCGCCCTGGACGAGAAATTGATATTGAAGAACAAAGCCGGTCACAGGCATTTTCGGTCGAGCTATTTCAGCGGCACAAAAATCGCAGACGAAGGAATCTGGGAATGGTCGCTCCAGCAACAGGAGTATTTGCTCATGGAGCCGGTTCTGACTCTGGCTGAATTCAACGGCAATCCGCGGGCGCGCCAGCTGGCGATCGATGTTGCAGACGGATTGCTGGCACATGCCAGGAAAGACAGCAAGGGGAAGATTGTTCTTGATTCAGAGATCAACTTCTCGAGCGACTCAACCAGACCATCTCCGCTCGGAACAAAAGGAATGCTTGCTTCTAGCATGGGAGATGGTGCAACCATCAGCACGTCGTCGGCAGCGCTTCAGCTTCTCTGGGGAGTCTATCGGATGACAGGTGAGAACATGTATCTTCAACCCCTGCTTGATCTTGGCGATGGCGTTCTGGGATTACTTAGTCACGATGCTCTCGACATGTTGAACCTGCGGGAATCCTGGGGAAAGCAAATCGCTGCAAGGACAACGCCGACGAAGGGAGCCGATCTGTACCGGCACATTGCCTGGCAGGTGACGGGAAACAAATCTTATCTTGAGCACTACTATGCAGACCAGGCAGAATCGTCGGCGCTCAGGGAATACATCAACACCGAGGGATCGCTCTGGAGCGACCGGGTTTTCGCGGCGAACCGGGAATTGCAGCGCTCAAGGTTGGGAGGAGTCGCGCTTGTCCGTGGTGCCATTCATTCTGGTCATGCCGTGAGCTGGAAGTTCAAAGCCCCCGCTACAGAACAGAGCGTTGCAATCCTCATTCCGGAAGCGACTCCTTCCGATATCAAAATTATCGCATACAACCTTGATCAAAAGCCGGTTGAAGCAACGATGACGCTCTGGAATATAGAGCCCGGTACGTGGGTGCTTGTGCAGGGGCTCGATTTGAATGGTGATGAGGCAATCGACACGACGCTTTCAAAGCAGACAATCACCCTTGAGCGAAGCAAGAGTGTCCAGATCACCTTTGCTCCGCGCACAACAACCATCCTTGCGTTACGGCTACAATCGAAATCAACTCCCTACTCCATGCGCCCCGATCTTGGGATTGGAAGGGAAGACGTCGTCCTTGAGGGAAACACCGTGCGGGTCAAGGTGCACAGTCTTGGCTCTGTGGAAACATCGCCAACGACGGTCGCAGTCATTCATGACGGAAGGGTAATCGCTTCAGCCCGAGTGCCAGCCATCCCAGCGCCCATTGATCTCACGCCAAAATGTGTTGATGTCATCATTCCACTGCCTCCGGGGGTGAAAGCTGAAGACTGCAGTGTGGAGATCGATCCGGAAAACAGCATGAACGAAATCACACTCAATAACAACCGCGTTGATCTACAGAAGACAGATCCGACAAAGACCTTAGGCGCGCGAAGCGACCAGGTCGTCGGTCTTGCCAACAAGCCGCGCCCCGAGCATATTGCCTTCAATGTCTCGGATCCTGTCGCGGTGGCAAAGTGGTATTGCGATAACCTGGGGATGAAAATTCTTCGCAAGAGCGCCCCTCCCGCAACAACACACTTTATAGCCGACTCCGCTGGGACGATGACGCTTGAACTTTACAGAAATGAGAAAGGCCCAATCCCGGATTACTCATCGATCAGCCATATTTCAATGCACCTTGCTTTCACCGTTGATGATGTGAGCGAAGTGAAAACCCGATTTCTGGCGGTGGGCGCAAAGCTGGCAGAAGACATCGTCACCACACCATCCGGTGACCGAATTCTCATGCTGCGCGATCCATGGGGTCTTCCTCTCCAGTTTACGGTGCGGGTGTCCCCCATGCTGAAGTCGGGGGGCCTTCGGTTCGAACATCTCGCGTTGAACGTCGCTGATCCGCAGAGCGTGGCAAACTGGTACGTTGAAAACCTGGGGATGAAGGTGGTCAGGCAAGGCGGCCCACCTTCGTTCACGCATTTTACTGCAGATGATGGAACACATATGATGATCGAACTCTCAACCAACACGACGGCGCCCATCCTGGACTTGTCGAAGTTTAACACCGTGTCACTCCACTTCGCGTTTATCGTAGAGGATGTCCGATCATTGCGGACGGGCTTGATTGAGGCGGGAGCAACGCTGGCGGAGGAGATTCGCGAAACCAACGCAGGCGACCAAGTGCTCGTCTTGAGGGATCCGTGGGGTCTTCCGATTCAGTTCATCAAACGCACCGAAGCGCTGCTGAAGTAGAACCCCCTGGTCGAAAAGCGGAATGCGCAGCGAGAAATCCGAAACACGAAATCCTAAATCCTAAACAAATCCCAAATATAAAATACGAAAATCCGAAGGAGACTCTATTTTTTGGTTTATGACTCTTCGGATTTGTTTCGAATTTCGAGATTAGGGTTTCGTATTTCCCTCGTATTTCGATATTAGGATTTCGGATTTAGAGCCAGTCTCGTACAGCCGCTCTTAGAAACGGTTCCAGACGATGCGATCACCGACGGAGATTTTGTGCCGGTCCGTATAGCCCGCATTCACCTCAATGACGAACTGTGCAGGCTTTGACGACGCATAGGATTGTTCAGAGTACGGGGTCGTGTTCTTGTGAATGGTAACGATCTCATCTTTGCTGTTCACGAAAATCATGTCCAGCGGAAGCACGGTATTCTTCATCCAGAAGGCCCTCGTCTCATCCGCCTCGAAGATAAACAGCATCCCTTGATTCTCCGTGAGCTTGTCGCGATACATCAGCCCAAGCTGGCGCTTTGACTCATCCTGCGCGAGTTCAACGTCGATTGCGGAGAGAAAATCCTGTTTTCCGGTCTGGAAACGAACTTCACCCTGTTTCACAAATTCGTACACCCCCGTCTGCGTCGTTGTGGTTGATGGCTGTGTGATAGGTGCGGGCTTGTTGGATGGCTGATATGTCAGGACCGCGATCAGCGCAAGGATGAGAACAACGGTGCCGGTGACGGCGGCGATGGATTTTGTATTCCTCTTCTGCGGGCGTGGAGCCTCAGCCGGCTTCTGTTTCTTACTCATGAGGTTTGTTTCCTGTCGGAGAGTTATTGCGTTTCTAGTTCTTGAAGAGGCCCTTCAGGGCATCCTGGAGCCCCTTCTTCTTTGCCTGATCGATGCGGGCGTCGAGTTCCTTCTTTTTCCCGTCGAGCAAAGAAAGGTTTTGATTCACCAGAGACTCATAGGAACGCAGCGGCGACAGCGCGTCCTCCTTCTTCTGGTTAAAGATCTTGTCAAATTCCGCCCTCTTGTCCGCTATGACCTGGTTCACCTTCGCGCGGATATCGTTCTGCAGCCGGGCGAGCTCATCGCCGATGACCTTTTTTGTCCGGGCTGCCAGCTGGTCGTCAAGGTCGGTGCTGAGTGCCACATTGAGCGGGCCACCGGTGTTCCACATGCGAAGCCCCACATTGAAACCGGTAATTGAGGCGAGAACCTCGCGTGTGATTCGCTCAACATCATTTTGAGGCGCCCGGTCGAAGACGAGCGAAAGATCATGGAACACCAGCTTTAAATTTGCATCAAATTGGTCACCGGGCACCGAGGCATCAGCGGAGACATTGATCCTTGTCTTTGTAATTCGGGAAGGGACAAAATCGGCCTGGCCGAAGGCGATGTCGGTCTCCGGGATGTCCGATGCGGTTACCTTATACTTGTCGATGGGGATGTCGGGCCTGCGGTCAAAGGATGCGTCGATCGTAAAGCTGCCGCCCCCCGCCTTTGAGCCGGCAAGCGCGATCGTGAGAGGAAGTCCGGTCAGGCGCTGGTTGGCGGAAACGTTCTTGACCTCCCCCTTCGCGTAGAAATATTCCGGGTTCTGATTCTTGTCCTCACCTCCCGAAATGGCGATCTTCTTTATCCACCACTTTGGGTAGGACTGCTCGACAGGAAACGATATGTCCTGTCCCTTGAAGCGGGGCGGCTTTTCGTTGGCTGGTTTTGAAGTATATTTTGGAATGTTCGTGCGTGCAAGATCAGCGTACGATATGTACGTGTTCACCTTCTGAAGAATCTCTCTTCCCAGCAAAAGCTTCGCGATTCCCTGAGTGCTGAGATCCGGAAGCCGGGCAAGCCGCTTCACTGTTTCATAATCAGCTTTCGCGAGGTCATCGATGGCGCCCGCAGAAGCGTAAAGACGATTGATTTGGTCGGTGACGGCTGTGCGGCGATTCTTGAAGGTCTCGTTGAGATCCATCAGCCCCTTGTATGCATTGTTCGCGTTGCCGAGAGCGGCCGTGATGCTTTCAACAGTCTTGAGTTCGTTGACATTGATGGCCACGATGTTCGATCGAATTTCAGATATCCGTTGCTTTGATTTCTCAATATCGTTCAATGTCGATTGCCATTGCTGGCTTGCCTCCTGCACCCGGCGTTTCAGCGTATCGATGTATTGAACGGATCGAAGATTCTGTACGTTCAGAAGGCTATCGATCTTTAGTTCCTTGCGAATCTTGCTGATATCGAACACCGGAGCTTTTTGAGCTTCGTTCGTCAGAGAGGCGGTTGCGCCCGAAAGGAGTGACGGTTCACTTGGCTTCGGTGGTGGTTTCGGCAGTGATCCGTCGGTGGAGCGCTTCGTCCCCAGCACGAGCCCATTCACCTCCATTGTTTCGATGATGTACTTTCCTCGCAGCAATTGCCCAAAGTTCAGAGCGAACCGGACATTGCCCGTCTCAAAAACGTTCTTCCATCGATCATGCGCATTTGCCACCTGAAGGCGTGAGAATTCAATCGCGATGGGTGACAAGGAAACCCTGAGATTATCGATCTCGACCTTTGCACCCACAACGGCCTCGCCGGTCGATTCGAGACCGGACTCGACCCAGCGATCTATAAACAGATAGACAACGAGGCAAAGAACAACAAGAGGAATGAATATGAAGTATACAAATTTCTTGCGCATGTCTATGATGCTAGATTTTTGATTCTGTCATACCACTGCACAAGGGTGCTCTTGCTGATCACCCGATAGATTTTCCACTTCTCGATTCTTGTATGGAGATGCGCTCGGTAGGCGAGCACAAATTGTCTCATGCCAAAATAGACAGGAAGAAAGAAAACGAGACTGATCAGCAGGCTTCCTAAGACAACCGTGTTGTTGAAACGCGTCAATGGTACGATGGGGGCATTGTACAGGCTGGCCCAGAGTGCCCGCAACGCAGAAATGTCGGCGAGAAAGAAGTATCCGACCGCATGAATGAGTGGATCGAACAGATATGCGATGAGGGCAAAAAGCGTAGCCGAGAGAAGTGCCGCGCTGAGATTGACGTCAAGGACCAGGATAATCAGCCAGAGGATTAGACCCTGGAGAGTCAGGAACGGCATGAATCCGACCATCGAGCCAAGAGCAAAGCCCCCCGCAATCTGCCGTGGGGTTTGGCCCGCGCGGAGAATCTGGATAAAGTTTTTGACGATTTGGAGCCAGAACATGGCTAGGCGGAAACCGGAGGTTAATTGGTGAATGGTGACTCTGGTGAAAGATACGGGAAGGTGGGGAGGGATTCAAGACGTGCTGGTGGAGGAACGTTGAATTCTCAACAAGAGTAGACCGGTCGGGTATTGCGAGAAATGCAGAGGAAACTTGAGAGGTCTTACAAGCTTAGTAGAAAGAATCAGGCTGAACGGAGAGCATTGACAATGTTCAGCCGTGCCGCGCGCACGGAGGGGAGAAATCCGCCGATGAGTCCCATCAAAAGGGAAAAAAGAAGGGAGGAGACGATAATTGTTGGGGAAAGGGCGAAGGAGAATGCAAGTTCTGAGAACGAGCTGAAATTGAGTGTCGAAATAGTGAAAAACTGAAGCGTGGACGCGAAAAGGAGGCCCACTCCGCCACCGATCAACGACAGCAGAAGTGATTCGGTTAGGAACGCTGCCAGCACACTTCGACGGCGGAACCCGAGTGCGCGCAGTGTTCCCACCTCGACGGTCCGGTTCGCCACCGCCGCATACATGGTGATCATTGCTCCGATGGTCGCCCCTGCGCTGAAGATCACCGTGATGAAAATCCCGAGGATCCTGATGAATCCCGCCATGAGTTCCGACTGTTCCTCGAAAAACCGCTTCTCCGTTTTCGCTTCGAACTGTTGCAGTCTCGGTTCTTTGTCGAATGCCGCGGTAAATTCCTTAAACGCCTCCGGCCGGTCAAGACGGAAGGTGAGCGTCGAATACGCGTTGCGATTGAATGCGTCGAGCAACTGATCTGTGTCGCCCCACATCTCGGAGTCAAAGCCACTTCCGTCTGAATCGAAAATGCCTACAACGGTCCAGTTGTCCCCCGCGAAGCGCACAATATCGCCGATCTTCGAACCGGCAAAATGCTTCTCGATCGCCGCTCCGGTGATGAGTTCACGGGCTCCCCACTTGAACATACGCCCCTCTTTGAGGCGGACCTGCGGCCTGAGGGTGAATGCCTGAGCCGAAACCCCGCGTACCGTGACGTTGCTGAGACCTCCATCCACCTTGTTGAGATTGATGACGACAACCGGTTCGCCGGAAGCGATGGGTTTTCCATCGGCTGTTTTCGCAATGTGCGGAAGAGTTAGTATGACATTTGCCGTTTCCCTGTCGATGATGCTCGAGATCTCTCCATTGGCAGCCTTTCGTGCGACGAGAACATTCTCATCCGAACCGGTTGCAATGAGAGTTTTCTGAACTCCATACGCCATCATCAGCACGGCCGAGAAAACAAACACGACAAGAGCGATGCCAAGAACCGTAATACCGGTCGTCAATCGGCGGGTTCCCAGATTGCGGAGAGTATATTTGAGAGGGATCTTCACTTATTCTTTGCCCACCAAGAATGAGAGCGCTTAGCCAACATGTCGCAGCCCGTCAACGATTTTCGTTGTCAATGCCCGCTGGATGGGGAAAATCGACGCAACAACACCAACGACGAGAGCCGAAGAGGCAGCCAGAATCACCGTAATTGGCTCGATATTAAAGATCGGGAAAAACCCTTTTGGTACCGCGGCAGCAAACCCCGCGACAAAGGGGAAGGTGAAGAACAAACCAAGCCCGCCTCCGAGTACAGAGATGAGCATCGACTCCCCAAGGATCAATCCAACAAGATGTCCGGCTGAAAATCCGAGAGTCTTGAACACGGCGTACTCACGGGTCCGCTCACGGGCGGACATGATCATTGTGTTGCCGACCACGAGCATGATGATGCCGATGATGACGAAGGACATGAAATTCATTGCCGTGATGATGGCACTAGCCGCCGCAACGAATCCCTGCTGGAAAGCGCGTTCGGTCTCTGTTTTTGTTTCCGCGCGCGAATTCTTAAAGAGGCCATCAATCTGATCTGAGATAGTCGCCGACTGTGCCGGGTTGGCAATCTGGACGACATACCATCCCACCTCCCCGGCACGACCTGGCGAATCTTTCTTCATCTGTTCGTCAAGATATTGCCAGTGGAAGAACATCTGCGTTGCATCGGTGGTCTTGTCGCGCGGCTTGTAGATACCACGAACGACAAACCGCCAAGTGCCGGGATAGATATCCCCCTCAATCTGGATGATATCGCCGAGCTTGAAGCCGTACTGTTTCGCCAGATCAGCACCCACAACGCATGAATTGCGTTCGCGCTTGAAACTCTGAAGCTGTTCCGAGTCGAGCAGAAACTCTGGATAGACATCAAAGAGGGTCTCCGGGTCGACCGCCATCCGGGCGAAGAACTGGTTCTTGTCGATATAAACGCCCTGAAACCAATTCAAATACGTGACCTGTTCGACGCCGGGAAGTTTCGCGACTTGATCCCGGTATGAATAGGGAAGAGGAAAAATGAATGAAACAGCCTGCCGTGTAATAAGGCGGTTTGCGGCTGAGCCCTCCACGCCGGCATACCATGCGGTGACCACCGTACGGAGTAAGCCAAAGGCCATTACGGCAATGGCAATCGCAAGGATTGTCAGTGTGCTCCGGAGCTTGTGGCGCAGAGCATTTTTGAATATGAGTTTGAAGACTTTCATCGTCTAGTCTTGCCGGAACTCCCCTTTATCAAGATGCCGGATGATGTGTGCTTTTTCAGCCGCCCTGGGGTCGTGTGTTACCATCACAATCGTTTTCTTGAATTCCCTGTTCAGCCGGTCCAGCAGCGTGAGAATCTCGTCTGCCGATTGCTTATCGAGATCGCCCGTCGGTTCGTCGGCAACCAGGATTGTCGGATCGGTGGTAATGGCACGCGCAATTGCCACGCGCTGTTCCTGTCCGCCCGAAAGCTGTTTCGGGTAGTGGCGCATCCTGTCATTCAATCCCACAACCGTCAGCGCGGTTTCCACGTGTTGTCGCCGTTCCTGCTTTGAGAGTGACGTAAGCAACAGTGGCAGCTCGACGTTCTCATACGCCGTAAGGACAGGAATAAGATTGTAGAATTGAAAGATGAAGCCGACGTTTGAAGCACGCCATTTTGCGAGCCGCGATTCGTTCAACGTCGCAATATCCGTTCCGGAGACGTTGATGCTTCCTTTGTTCGGTCGATCGATGCCGGCGATGAGATTCAAAAGCGTTGTTTTGCCCGATCCGGACGGGCCCATCAGCGCGAGGAATTCACCAGAAGGCACATCGAAAGAGATGTTATTGAGAACGGGGATTTCGAAGCTATCCCGCCAATATGATTTTGAAACGCCCTGTACCCGAATAATTGGATCCATATTCTCTTTCCTGTCCGTCTGATTCTTTCGAACGTGGAGTTATCGAATTTTTATGCGAGAACCGTTGCCGATCTGCTCCGTCACATTGGTAATAACCTTGTCGCCTGAAGACACGCCCTGCGTCACCTCCACGAGTGCGCCAAATTCCCTGCCAACAACGATTGGTGTTTCGACAGCCTGGTTCTCGTGAACAGCATACACCACCTTCTTGCCGCCCCGCGTCGCAACTGCCGTGAGCGGAACCGTCAACATCGGTTTCGCCGACAACGCAGCGACATCCGCGGCTTTCGTGAGAAACAGAACCTTGGCACTCATCTCGGGGAGCACTTTGCTGTCATATGATTCAAAACCAACCTTTACCATAACGGTCGCTTTCGCGCGGTCTGCTGTCGGGACAACTTTGGCGACATATCCCTGGTAGCGAACGGTGGGGTACGCGTCCAGCGTAATTTCGCATGGTTGATCGGGAACAATCCGCTCGATGTTGGATTCCGAAACATCCGCCTCAACCTGGAGAGAACCCATGTCCGCAATCGTTACCACCGCCGACTTGGAGCTTGCGCTTGCGGCCATCGGGGCGACCATTTCACCGACATCAGCATTCTTTGTGAGAACAGTACCATCAAAGGGCGCACGGATAAGCGTGTTTTCGAGGGCCACCTCGGCTCCGACAACGGTGGCTTTCGCCATATCGATGGACGCGAGGACCCGTTGGTACCGTGCTTCCGCCGCGTCATAATCTGACTGCATCGACACGCCGCTCTGCAGAAGTTTTTTCTGGCGATCGAGCCACTGTGTGGCATCTTTCAGATCGGCCTCGTTCACCTGGAGGTTGGCCCGCGCCTGTGCGAGAGAAGCCTTCATATCGGTGTCTTCAATGCGAGCGAGCACCTGCCCCCTTTTCACCCGATCCCCCTCAACGACACTAAGGTACTCCAGTCGGCCGGTAGCCTTCGACGCAACAGCAGCTTTTCGTTGTGCGACGACGTAGCCGCTCGCGGTGAGGACTGCGTTTGCCTGGGAAGGGGATGAGAGCGAGGCTGCGGTGAGTTGAACCTCTATAGCAGACTCGAACGAACGTGATAAGAGGATATAACCAAGAACAATTATCAGAATAGCAATGCTTGGAAAGACGATAACCCTGAGCGAGGACCGTGGTCCACGCGACTGAGGCTCCTCATCTTGTGAGCGATTAATGCGTAAGCCGGAGAGGTCGGCGTTCTTATTTTCCATGATTTCGGATTCGAAGAATTGAAGGTGCTGGGTGCGCAGATGATACGGGAGAATCCTGTTACTTGTTTCAAAACAATATC
>Ga0187866_1001077_pt1 | contig 27486 bp, 24 predicted proteins | sample June2016WEW_11_1_3_FD_133013 | JGI IMG/M metagenome (GOLD analysis project Ga0187866, IMG submission 133013) | Peatland microbial communities from SPRUCE experiment site at the Marcell Experimental Forest, Minnesota, USA - June2016WEW_11_150 | ecosystem: Environmental > Terrestrial > Soil >...
GTCTCGGTGAGCGTGCCGATCTGGTTGACCTTGATCAGAATCGCGTTGGCGACCCCCTTGGCGATCCCTTCCCGCAGGATCTTCGTGTTCGTGACGAAGAGGTCGTCCCCCACCAACTGGATCCGGCCGCCCAGTCGCGCCGTGAGCGCGCCCCAGCCGTCCCAGTCGTTCTCGGCCATGCCGTCCTCGATGGAGACGATGGGGTACTGGTCCACCCAGCGCGCGTAGAACTCGACCATCTCGCCCGAGGTCAGGCGCTTCCCGCCCTCGCCCTCCAGGACGTACCGGCCCTCCGCATAGAATTCGCTGGCCGCCGGGTCCAGGGCCAGGAAGATGTCCGCGCCCGGCCGGTACCCGGCCTTCTCGATGGCCGTCAGGATCAACTGGACCGCTTCCTCGTTGGTCTTCAGATCGGGCGCGAAGCCGCCCTCGTCCCCCACGGCCGTGTTGTAGCCCTTCTTCTTGAGGACCCCTCGCAGGTGATGGAACACCTCTGTCCCCATGCGCAGCGCCTCGCTGAACCGCTCGGCGCCCAGCGGCATGATCATGAACTCTTGGAGGTCGACGGTGTTGTCCGCGTGCTTGCCGCCGTTCAGGATGTTCATCATGGGCGCCGGCAGAACCTTGGCGTTGACCCCGCCCAGGTACCGGTACAGAGGCAGGCCGTTATCGTCGGCCGCCGCTTTCGCCACTGCCAGGGACACGCCCAGGATGGCGTTGGCGCCGAGCTTGCGCTTGTCATCGGTCCCGTCTAGCTCGCACAGGAGCTGATCCAGGATGGCTTGCTCGGTAGCTTCCAGGCCCACGACCTCAGGCGCGATGGTCTGGTTCACGTTCTCGACCGCCTTGGCGACGCCCTTGCCCAGGTAGCGGCTGGAGTCTCCGTCGCGAAGCTCCAGGGCCTCCCGCTCGCCCGTGGAGGCCCCCGAGGGGACGGCCGCGCGACCAACCGCCCCGCTTTCCAGCAGGACCTCCACCTCTACCGTCGGGTTGCCCCGGGAATCCAGGATCTCGCGTGCATGCACCTCGGTGATTTCACTCATGCTCTATCTCCAATGAAAAACGGACCACGGACAGGGGACCACGGACCGCTGACAACCGACCGAGAGACCCGTTGCCAGTTGTCAGTGGTCAGTGGTCGGTTTTCAACTCTCAGTTCCAAGGCCGATCAGGCGTTGGCCCTCGGCAACGATGGCGTCCAAGCGCGGCTCCGTCGAGGCCTCGCCATAGAGGCGGACCACCGGCTCTGTCCCGGACGGCCGGAGGAGGAGCCAGCTGCCGTCTTCCAGGATCATCTTCACGCCGTCCAGGCGGTTGACCTGAATGACCGCGCGGTCCGCCAGGCGCTTCGGCGGCTCCTCCAGCTTGGCGCGCAACTCCACGACGGCGCGAGGGGGCAAGTGGTAGTTCAGCCGCCTCGTCAGGATGGTCCCCACCTCGGCGTAGAGGGCTTTGAGGAGATCCGCGAGCCGCCTGCCCCCGTGGGAGGCCACCAGCTCCGCCGCCAAGAGGCAGGCCAGGATCCCGTCCTTCTCCGGCACATGGCTCTTGACCGAGAGGCCCGCGCTCTCCTCCCCGCCCAGCACGACTTTGTCCTGCGCGATCAACTCTCCGATGTACTTGAACCCGACCGGCGTCTCGAAGACCGGGATCCTGAGGTGCCGGGCCACCGCGTCCACGAGATGGCTTGTCGCCACGGAGCGGGCCACGCCGCCCGTCCAGCCGCGCGCCTTCACCAGGTGGGACAGCAGGAGGCCCAGGAAGTAGTTGGGCTCGAGGAACGAGCCGTCCGCGTCCACGAGGCCGAAGCGGTCCGCGTCCCCGTCGACGGCGAGGCCCAGGTGGGCGCCCGTCGCCACCACCCGGGACGCCAGCTCTCGCAGGCCCTCGGCCGAGGGTTCGGGCGAGCGGCCGCCGAAGTAGGGATCCCGCCAGTCGTGGAGGAGGATCACCTCGCACCCCGCCTCCTGAAGCAGCCTGTCCAGGTAACCCCGGCCGGTTCCGAAGAGGGGATCCACCACGACCTTCAGGCGCGCCCTGTGGAGCGTCGGGAGGTCCACCAGAGCGCGCAGCCGCGTGAGGTACGCCTCCCGGGGCTCGATCCGCTCGACCAGTCGGGACGCCTCGACGTCCGGGAGCGACGTGCCCGGCGCCCCCACGCCTTCGACCTCGGCCAGGATGGCGTTGGCCCGCGTCTCGATTTCTTTCGTGGCCGCCGGCAGGGCGGGGCCGCCCCAGGCCGCGGAGAACTTGACCCCGTTGTACTCGGGCGGATTGTGGGACGCCGTGATGATGATGCCGCCGGCCGCCTGCCGGCGGATGATCTCGTACGCGATGACCGGGGTGGGCGTATCCCGATCGGTGAGGAACGCCCGGATCCCCTGGGCCGCCAGGGTCCTGGCCGCCTCGGCGGCGAAGGCCTCCGACAGGAACCGGGTGTCGTAGCCCACGACCACGCCCCGGGTCTTGGCCCCGGACTCTTGCGCCGCGACGTATTCGCCGATGGCGCGGCTCACCGCCCGAACGCCGCCGAACGTGAAGTCCTCGGCGATGATCCCCCGCCAGCCCGAGGTGCCGAACGTGATCCCGCCCATGGCCGAATCCCCTGTCACGCCGCCGAGCCTTGCGCCAGCCAGTCCTTCACCTTGTCCCGGTACGTGCCGACGATCTGCTCAGCCCGGGTCCGGCTACCCGCCTCCGCCAGGATGTGGAAGGAGGGCTTGTCCTGGTCGGGGTAGATGGCCGCCCAGTCGGGCCCCAGGTGGATCTTCACGCCGTCCACCAGCTCCACCTCCTGGTCCTTGGTCGCCTCGATGAGGGTTCGCATCAGCGTGCCCTTCATCTCCCAGGGGCATGGCACATCCTCCCGGGCGGTGACGCGCTTGGGGATGTGCCGGATGGCCTCGTGCAACGTGACGTCGCTCAGGGCGAGCATCTCCAGGATCTTCAGGGTGCCCAGCATGGCGTCGAAAACCGGCTGGAAGCGGGGGAAGATGAACCCGCCGAAGGCGTCCCCCACGAACACCATGCCCTCCTCTGCGGCCGCCTCCATGATGGCGCGGGGCGCGATCTTGGTCCGCTGCACCTTGAAGCCATGGGGGCCGGCCAGTTCCTCCAGGACCGCGCTGGCGGTGATGGGCACGCCGATGGTGCCCGCGGGCTGCGTCCGCGCCACCAGCAGCGCAACCACGGCCAGGGCCAGCTCGTCCGGGATCAGATCCCCCTTGTCGTCCACCAGGAACAACTTCTCCGCGCCCGTATCCAGCATGATCCCCAGGTCGGCCCCCAGGATCCGCACGATCTCGCACAACTGCTTCAACGAGCGCTGGAACTCCTCCGCGGTCTTGGTGATCTTCGTCTCGTCCATGTAGGCATTGAGCGCGATCACCTCGCACCCCAGCTTGCCCAGGACCGCGGGGAAGATCGTGGCTGCGTTTCCGTAGGAGTAGTCGATGACCACCTTGGGGGCCCGGGCGCGGATGGCGTCCCGGTTGATGAATCCCAGGATGCCCTCCTGGTAGTACTCCACGTCGTACTCGGGGAAGCTGAGGGTGCCGGTCCCCTCGATCTTGGCGCGGCGGAAGTCCTCGCGGAAGAACAGGCGCTCGATCCCCTTCTCCCGGCTGGCGGAGATGTCCAGCCCCCGCTCGTCGAAGAACTTGATGTCGATCAGCTCCGGATCGTAGGGCGACTTCCGCACGTGGACGCCCGCCACGGCCCCATGGACCCCCATCTCGTAGCGCACCACCGGGATCGGCGTCGCCCGCAGGTCGTGGACGTCCACCCCCGACGACAGGAGGCCGCAGATCATGGCGCGGTTGATGATCCGCGAGGTCCGGTGGGGGTCGCGGCTGGTCCTGACGACCGCGTGCTCCCGCAGCGTGGCGCCGAAGGCGGCACCCAGCTTGGCGGCGAATTCCGGCGAGATCTCGATGTTGCCCAGGCCCGTGACGCCGTAGGCACCGAAAAGGGACCGAGCCCACCGCTCGCCCCACACCAGGCTGGTGGACAGGGTGGCCCCGTCCTCCACCACCTTCTGGGGCCAGACCTTCACGTCCGCCTTGAGCACCGACCCTTCGCCGATCCGGCAATTATCGCTGACCAGGGCCCCCTCGAAGAGGCGGGCGCGTGCCTTGATCTCGCTCCCCCGACCCACGACGTTCTCTTTCAGGATGGCGCCGCGGCCGACGTACACGTTGTTCCAGAGGATCGAGTCGGCGACGACGGCCCCCTCTTCCACGATGCAGTTGTCGCCGATCACGCTGTTCGTGATGCGGGCGTTGGCCTCCACCCGGGTGTTCCTCCCGATGAGGACCGCCCCCCGCAGCCCGGCGGTGAAGTCCACGCGGCTGCCGCTGCCCAGCCAGATCTCCCTGTCCAGCCCCTCCACCCTGCGCCCGGGGATCTTCACCTTCACGTGCCCGGCCAGGATATCCTGATGGGCCAGGCGATACTCCAGGAGGTCCCCCACGTCCCGCCAGTAGCCCGAGGCGATGTAGCCGAAGAGCTTCTTGCCCTCCCGCATCATCAGGGGGAAGAGGTCCTTGCTGAAGTCGAACTCATGCCCCGGCGGGATCAGGTCCAGGACCGACGGCTCCAGGAGGTAGATCCCGGTGTTCACCGTATCGCTGAACACCTCGCTCCAGGTCGGTTTCTCCAGGAAGCGGCTGATGCGGCCGTCGGGCTCGGTGATGACGACGCCGTACTGGAGCGGGTTCTCCACCCGGGTGAGGAGGATGGTGAGATCGGCGCCCCGCTCCTGGTGAAACTGGAGGGCGGCCCCCAGGTCAAAATCCGTCAGGAGGTCGCCGCTGATCACGAGGAACGGTCCGGAGAGCTGCGCCTCGGCATTCTTCACCGCGCCCGCCGTCCCGTAATCCTCGGCGGCGTTGACGTAGGTCATGCGCACGCCGAACTCCGAGCCGTCGCCGAAGTGGCCCTCGATGAGGTCCGGCTGGAAGTGCAGGAGGGCGACCAGGTCCGTGATCCCGTGGCCGCGCAAGAGGTCCACGATGTGCTCCATCATGGGCTTGTTGGCCAGGGGGATCATCGGCTTGGGGATGTTGTGAGTGAGCGGTCGCAGGCGAGTCCCGAAGCCCCCTGCCATGATGACGGCGTTCATGGCGCCACCCCCCCGGCGCGCCGGAGACACGAAGCGGCGCGCAACCTCTCCACAACGCTCGCACTATAGGCGTCGCCCGCGAGCATTGTCAAGGGGCTTTCCCCGCAAATCAAGGGCTTGCGGCTCAGGTGGATGGCGACGGAGACAGGTAGACTCGGGGGACGCGTGGGCCGATGTGACAGAGGACTTCGTAGCTGATCGTTCCCTGGACCTCCGCGACCTCGTCTGCGGAGATCTCTTCGGTGCCCTGCCGGCCGATGAGCACCGCTTCGTCCCCCACGCTCACCTCGGGAAGGTCCGTCACGTCCACCATGGTCATGTCCATGCAGACCCGCCCGACGATGGGGACCCGCCGCTCGCGGATCAGGACGTGCCCTCGATTCGACAGGAGGCGCCCCACGCCGTCGGCGTACCCCGCGGGCAGCGTCGCCACGGTTAGATCGCGCGGGGCCACGAACGTCCTGCCGTAACTCACGCTTTCGCCGCGAGCCACGTCGTGGATCTGGCTGATCGCCGTCCGGAGGCGGAGGGTGGGCCGGAGCATCGGCTGGGCAGGATGCTGCCGGCCGCGCGGGTGGCAGCCGTACAACATGATCCCCGGCCGCACCAGGTCCAGTCGCGCCTCGGGGAGGAAGAGCAGGGCGGCGCTGTTGGCCGCGTGCCGGATCGGCACGGGAATGCCGGCGGCGGCGAGGTCGCGGGCGGCCTCGGCGAAGCGGACGAGTTGCTCGCACGCGAAAGCCGGATCCTCGGCCTCCGCCTCGGCGAAATGCGTCATCAGCCCGACCAGGCGCACCGAAGAGAGGGCGCGGATCCTCTCCGCCGCCCCGCGGACGTCGCCGGGTCGAACGCCGACGCGGCCCATGCCGGTGTCCACCTTGAGGTGAAGGGCCAGCACTCGCCCGCCGCCGCGGCCCGCTCGGTTCAACACCTCGGCCTGGCCCGGATCGGACACACACTGATCCAGATCGTGGGCCGCCACGAGGTCGGCCTGCTCGGGTGCGATGGGGCCGAGCACCAGGATGCGGGATGCGATCCCCGCGCCACGAAGAGGAATCGCCTCTTCGGGGGTCGCCACGCCCAGCCAGGTGGCGCCCGCGTCGAGGGCCGTCCGGGCGACCGGCACGGCCCCATAGCCATAGGCGTCGGCCTTGACTACCGCCATGACCTCCGTCCCTGGGCCAGCCAGGCGGCAGGCCAGCGCGACGTTCGCGGCGATGGCGGAAAGGTCGATCTCGGCACGGGTCGGTCGCACGAGCAATCCTCCCTCGGACGTTGTGGTTTACCCCCTCGCGGCGAAACATACCAGAAAATACAGCTAGTTGCAAACCCTCTAGGTTACGTATGGATCGACAGGCGCCCCTCTGATCGTCTGGTAAAGCGTAAAGAAAAATGGCAAAAAATATAAAAATATCGCCGATCCACCCTTATTGCTCCGGACGAACTTCCTCTATTCCTGAAAATTTGCCTTGCAAACTCCGACCAGAGGCTCTAAATTGCGTGAGGCTAGCACTCATCCTTGGAGAGTGCTAATAGGCGACTGCTGTTAACCTAAACTCACTTTCGCCTCCCGGACAGTCAGCGGAAAACACAGAACAGCCAAAGCCGAGCGTGCTGCGGGCCGGGGCAAGCCCGCGTGGTTTTCCCTCGCTTCAACGGCGGGGGACGGTGGTTCGACTCTTCGAAAGGAGTAGCGCACGATGAGGAAGATCAAGCCATTGCAGGACAGGATCCTGGTCAGGCGCCTGGAAGAGAAGGAGGTCAAGAAGGGAGGCATCATCATTCCGGATACGGCCAAAGAGAAGCCGCAGGAGGGCGAAGTGGTGGCCGTCGGTCCGGGGAAGGTGACCGAGGATGGAGAGCGGCAGCCGATGGAAGTCAAGGTCGGCGACAAGATCCTCTTCGGGAAGTACTCCGGCTCCGAAGTGAAGCTGGGGGACGAGGAGTTCCTGATCATGCGGGAGGAGGATGTCCTCGGCATCCTGCAGTAGCCCGGACCGCGCGAAACTTGTCTCGATCTGGTGGGATCAACAGATTCACGATTGCAAGGAGGAGAGAGCATGCCAGCCAAGCAACTGATGTTCGATGAGGAGGCCCGCCGGGCGATCCTCCGCGGCGTGGACAAGCTGGCCAACGCCGTGAAGGCCACCCTGGGGCCCAAGGGGCGCAACGTCGTCCTGGACAAGAAGTTCGGGGCGCCCACCATCACGAAGGACGGCGTCACGGTCGCCAAGGAGATCGAACTGGAGGATCCCTTCGAGAACATGGGCGCCCAGATGGTGAAGGAGGTCGCCTCCAAGACCTCCGACGTGGCCGGCGACGGGACGACCACCGCCACGGTCCTGGCCCAGGCCATCATCCGGGAGGGGATGAAGAACGTCACCGCCGGCGCCAACCCCATGGCCCTGAAGCGCGGGGTTGACCGGGCCGTCGAGGCCGTCGTCGAGGAAATCGGGAAGCTCTCCAAGCCCACCAAGGGCAAGAAGGAGATTTCCCAGGTGGCCTCCATCTCGGCGAACAACGACCGGACCATCGGCGACCTCATCGCCGACGCCATGGAGAAGGTGGGCAAGGACGGCGTCATCACCGTGGAGGAGGCCAAGGGGGTCGAGACCACCCTGGAGGTGGTCGAGGGGATGCAGTTCGACCGGGGCTACATCTCCCCCTACTTCGTCACCGACCCCGAGCGGATGGAGACGGTCATTGAGAACCCGCTGATCCTGATCCACGAGAAGAAGATCAGCGGGATGAAGGACCTGCTTCCGATCCTGGAGCAGATCGCCAAGATGGGCAAGCCTTTCCTGATCATCGCCGAGGAGGTGGAGGGCGAGGCGCTGGCCACCCTGGTGGTGAACAAGCTCCGCGGCACGCTCGCCTGCTGCGCGGTGAAGGCCCCCGGCTTCGGCGACCGGCGCAAGGAGATGCTGACGGACATCGCCATCCTCACGGGCGGCGAGGTCATCTCCGAAGAGTTGGGGATCAAGCTGGAGAACATCCGGCTGGATGACCTGGGCAAGTGCAAAAAGGTCGTCGTAGACAAGGAGAACACCACCCTCATCGAGGGCGCCGGCAAGGCCAAGGAGATCGAGGGCCGGATCAAGCAGATCCGCACCCAGATCGAGGAGACCACCTCGGACTACGACCGGGAGAAGCTGCAGGAGCGCCTGGCCAAGCTGGCGGGCGGCGTGGCCGTGATCAAGGTGGGCGCCCCCACCGAGATCGCCATGAAGGAGAAGAAGGCCCGCGTCGAGGACGCCCTGAACGCCACCCGGGCGGCCGTGGAAGAGGGCATCGTCCCCGGCGGCGGCGTGGTGCTCCTGCGATCCATGGCGGCGCTGGACAAGCTGAAGGTCTCCGGCGACGAGAAGATCGGTGTGGAAATCGTTCGCCGCGCTCTGGAGGAGCCCATCCGCCAGATCGCGGAGAACGCCGGCGTCGACGGCCCCATCGTGGTCCAGAAGGTCCGTGAGGGGAACGGCGCCTTCGGCTTCAACGCCGAGACCGAGGAGTACGAGGACCTCATGTCGGCCGGGATCATCGACCCGACCAAGGTCACCCGGATCGCCCTCCAGAACGCGGCCAGCATCGCCGGCCTGATGGTGACGACCGAGTGCATGGTGACCGAGATTCCCGAAAAGGAGAAGACCCCGCCCATGCCCCCGCATGGCGGCGGCGACATGTACTAAGCCGGCAGGCTGCGGCAGACAACGCCGGAGCCGGATGCCCAGAGGGCGCGGTGTGCTGACCCACCCGCGGCTCCGTTGACGTGGAAGGCCCCGGGGCGGTGATCCCGCCCGGGGCCTTCATCTTTTTTTCCCGGCGATCCGCGTGACCCGGCGACGGGGCCGGCTGCCATCCGGACGGGTGGAGGGGGCCGCGGATTCTCTTTGACGCAAGATCCTCCAGTGACTACAGTGAGGCCGGGATTGGCTTGCAGTCCCCGGGGAGGAAGCTGTGCAGGTGAAGTGGCGGAACCTCCGGATCGCTCCGGTCGCACGCCTGGTCCGATCGGAGCCCCTGGAACGGCCGGCCGGCCACCATCGCGCCGAACTGTCCGTCACTGGGATGGTCTGCTCCCTCTGAGCGTTCAGGGTCCGGCGGGCCCTGGAGGGGCTGCGAGGAGCGTCTGCGGTCAACGTGAACCTGGAGCGGGAGCGCGCAAGCGTGGACTACGACCCGGGTGCCTTGACGGTCCCCAGGATGCTCGAGGCGATCCAGCGCAGCGTGATCCTGTCCCGCTTCCGCCGGACGGTCGAGCGCGCTGCCCGAGGGCGCCGCGGCCAGCGCGCCTGATGACAGCGGCACACAGGGCTGGGGGAGAAGGAGACGCCGTGGCCGGGTCGGCGCGGATTCCCGTCAGGGTCGAAGCCTACTCGGGCTACAAGGCGGATGAGTGGCCAGTCGCCTTCCACCTGGGGGGGCGGCGCATCGCCGTCCGGAAGATCCTCGACCGCTGGTACGGGGAGGACCACGCCTACTTCAAGTTGACCGGGGAGGACGGGACGGTGTACATCATCCGGCAGGATCGGTCCTCCGACATTTGGGAATTGATCCTCATGGAGGTTCCCACGCCACCCGGCACGCAGAGAGGCAACTGATGCGACGGCTCCGGCCGTTTCCCGTCGAGGATCTTCTGCTCGCCCAGGTCATCCCGGGCTTTCTCTTCCCGGTGGCATGAACGGTCCTGTACGAGATCTATCACGAGGACGGCTCGTGCTACACGACACTGATCCAGGAGATCCTGGGGAGCGAGGGCCTGTTCCCGTACTTCCTCATCTCGACCGTGCTGATGGCCTTCCCCGTGGGGATGGTGGTGGACAGCGTGCGCCACGTGGCGGGAGAGGTCTGGCTGGGCATGCCCCGCCTGCCCCGCTTGCCGCGGGGCCGCGCCCCGGCCTCCCCCCTGCAGTGGATCGAGCAACTCGGCGCCCTCCCGGAGGATTTCGAGAAGCGGTACGTCCTGTACCGGCACGCGTGGGCCACGCTGCTCGCGCCGGCGAAGGCCGCGGGGAACCTGGCCCTGGTTCTTCTCACGCTCACCGTCTGGTCCGTCATCAAGATCGTCCGGATGGGAGGCTGGCGCGTCTGCTCCCCGGCGTTCGTCGTCGGGACGCCCCTCGTGGGATTGGGCCTGGTGATGGCACTTTCGATCCGGTACGCGAGCAGTGTGGCCGAGTTTCATCGCCGGGTTCAGGAATCCATCCTCCCTTCTACGGAGGCCGCCCTGCCTGGGCCGACAGGCGAGGTTCCGATCTCCTCATCCTCCCCCTCGCCAACCCTAAACGATCCCGCCACGGGAAAGTGAGCAGCCCAGAAGAACATCGCGTCTTCGCTTGACAATGGGGAATCATCGGTTCTAGCATCTGGGTCGCTCTCGGAGGTCCGGCCGGGGAGCCGCAGAGGGCACCGCTAGCGGTACCGGCTGCGGCTCGTTCCCTTTCGGGCCGCCATTTGATCCCGGAGACGAAGCCATGCGAGTCATCATCGTGGGATGCGGACGGGTTGGGTCAGGGCTGGCCAATGCTCTCTCGGCCGAGCGGCACGAGGTGGTGATCATTGATCGCAGCCCGCTCTCCTTCGGGCGGCTGTCGCGGGATTTCAGCGGTCGAATGCTCATGGGAGTGGGATTCGACCGCGAGATCCTCCAGAAGGCCGACATCGAAGGGGCCGATGCCCTGGCCGCCACGACGGACAGCGACAACGTCAACATCGTCGTGGCCGTCACCGCCAAGGAAACGTTCAAGGTCCCTCACGTGGTTGCCCGCATCTACGACCCCCAGGCTGCGGAGATCTATCGTCGGGAAGGCATTCCGACGGTCACCCCCACCCTGATGGCAGCCAATAGCATGAAGACGATGATTTCCCATCCGCGGTTGGCCAAGCTCGCCACCTGCGGGAGCGGTGAGGTGGAGTTCATCACCATCCAGGTGCCGAAGGGCCTGGCGGGGCGCACCGTTCAGGATCTGATCATCCCGGGCGAATCGCTGGTGAGCGCCCTGGTGCGCCGGGGTCAGGCTTCGATCCCCAGCGCCGATACCCGCCTGGAGGCCGAGGATGAGCTCCATGTGGCGGTGGCAGCAAAGGCCCTTCCCAAGTTCGACAAACTCTTGGCCTACTGACGGCGAGGAGGCCGGTATGCTGGCCGTGATCATTGGCGGAGGCCGGGGGGGGTCGTACCTGGCACGAGATCTTCAAAGTCAGGGGTACCAGGTGAAGGTGGTGGACCGCCGTCCCGAGGTTGTGGCGAAGCTCCGCCAGGAGATCGGAGGCGACGTGGTCTGCGGCGATGGGTGCAGCCCCGAGATCCTGGAGCAGATCGGGACCGCCAAGGCGGACCTGGTGGTGGCCCTGACCCACAATGATGAGGACAACCTGGTGGTCTGTCGCTTGGCCAAGCACCACTTCCGCGTTCCCCGGGTGATCGCCCGGGTCAACAATCCCTTGAACGAGTGGTTGTATACGAAGGACTGGGGGGTGGACGTCCCCATCAGCCAGGTGCACCTCACTTCCAAGGTCATCGAGGAAGAGATCGGCCTGGGCGAGTTGGTCACCCTCCTCAAGCTCAACCGGGGCGCGGCAGCCCTGGTGGAGGTGCGTCTGCCCGAGACATCCCCCTGCCAAGGCAGGGCCATCCGCGATCTCGCTTTCCCCTCTGATGCTGTCATCGTGAGTGTGATACGCGGCGGCAAGCTGGTGATCCCCCGCGGCGACACCACGCTCGAGGCCGGGGACGAAATCCTGGCCGTGAGCACCGTGAAGGCTGAAAAACCCCTGAAGGATATCTTGGTCGGGCCTGCGTAACTAATCCGCCCGCGTGCGAGCGGGATGAATTTGACAGCCCCTTAGGCTATCGGTCGGCGCGACCGTCCTTCTGGCCCTCCACTCAGACCATCATTGAATCCATTCCAAATCTGACGGTGTCGTCTGGGAAGCAACGAACCCCACCTCCTCGCATGTCCTAACCCCTTGTCCCTTCACTATCGAATTCGCCTGGGCCCCAACCCGTCGGCAGGCTGTGCTCATTTACACTTCCTTGACGCGCGACCCATGATTTCTGACGGCTTCTTGATTTGACCCTCTTGGGCACGTGCCCTACGTTGAAAGCGGAAGGGAACACCGCGATGGGCTGCAGGCCGCAGGAGGTCAAAATGAACAGTCACGAACCTTTCGCGCCCGATGCCAGAGTGATTCGGTTCCCGGGTTCCGCGAGGGCTCGGAGCAAGGATCATTCGCATCGGCGTAACGCCGTGAGGCGCCGCAGACATCGTTCGACGCCTGCTTGGCATGTGCTCTACGGTATGGTTGCTCTGACCATCCTGTTCTTCGTGGTGGCGGAGGTCGAGTCGCCCGTGGGTGGTTGGCGCACGCTCACCGAGTGTCTTGCCACCCTGCTGATCATCGGTGTCATGGCGCTCTGGGTGCGCGCGAACCGAGCGGTGCTGGCAGTCGCCGACGCCATTCCGTGCGACGGAGGAGCCCAGGAGAATCCTGTGGCCTACTCCCCCCGACAGGTGTCAGTGCTGCGTCTCGATTCTCGAGCAATCGAATTCAGCCAAGGGTCGCGGGCTCAAACGGGGCCTGCGGAAGAGGAGGATGCAAAATGCTTCGCCAAGTAAAGTCGGCCGTAATCCCCTTCATCGGCATCGCGTTGATCATCAGCACTGCCGTGCTGCTTCGGTTCGGCCTGGCGTTGCATGCCCTGCGGTAGTCGCGGGCGTGGGTGCCCCCGACCCGTAGGACTCGCAAAGGAGGCCACCCGATGGAGAGCGTGACTCGCGGCGATCCCGCCAAGGTACTGGCAACAGAGGCGAGGGCGGCGGTTGAGATCCGTGCCGATGCCGACCTCATGGCTGAGATGAAGGCGCGGCTCGCCCAGGAGACCTGGGTTTCCAACCGTGGCATTTGGGTTGACGCGAGAGACGGGACCATAGCCCTCGTAGGCGTCGTGAACAGCGAGGAGGAGAAGGCCGCTCTCGCGACGATGGCCCGGGGGGTCGATGGATGCAAAGGGGTTGAAAACCATTTGCTCGTGAAATCAAAGTGGCGTGACTATGGGGTGGTGTAACTGAAGGGACTCATCTCCCCTCCGTTCGCCTGCAACGGCCCCGGGGACTATTCCGGCAGGTGGCCGTGGTAGACGTGATGGCGGGGATCAGAGGAGAACACAGATGAGGGTCAGGGAATTCATGAGCCGAGAGGTTGTCACCTTGCGGCCCGAGGATTCTATCCAAGAGGGGGCGCGGCTGTTGACAAAGAACTGCACGAGTGCCCTCCCGGTCGTCAACGGTGATGGCTCCATCGTTGGCATGTTGACCGAGGATGATCTGCTCATTCGGCTGAAGAACCGGCGCCTCTCCTGGTGGCGGACAATCTTCGCGGATGGGGCAGCGCTTGCTTGCGAGTATCAAAAGGCAGTCGGGACGAAGGTGAAGGACGTCATGCGCCCCACGCCTGCTCCGGTGGATCCCGAGACCTCCCTCGAGTCGGTAGCTCTACAGCTGGAGAGGGCCGGCACCGGTCTGCTGCCTGTCCTGGCCGACGGACAACTGATGGGCACGGTGAGTTGCGGGAACTTGGTCAAGGCGGTAGCAGAGACACCAGACCACAAAGAAGCCTCATCCACCGACGACGAACTGGTCGCCGAGATGAAGGACCGGATCGCCCATGAGCCATGGGTCTCCAACCGCGCCATCTGGATCGGGGCCAAGAACGGTGTGGTCACGCTGTTCGGCATGATTGAGACCGAAGAGGAGAAGACCGCACTCGGGATCATGGCCCAGACGATTCCGGGATGCAAAGGGGTTGAGAACAACTTGTTCCCGAAATCTCTGCTCCCCGGCCGTGGCCACTGGCTATAGCCTCCCGGAGGTGAGGAGGTCGGCACCGCCATTGCGGCTGCCCATCATCTGAGCGGCTAAAGAGGTGGTTTCTCTCCTTTCTTTACGGATTCTTCATGTTCCTGCACAGAGCCTTAACGGCTTCTTGATTTGACCGGCACGAGTTGAAGACATAGCTTGCTGAATCGTGAGGGCGTAAACCGCACGGAGGAGAGTCCATGAACCTTGTGGTGTGGTTGCCGGCAATGTTTCTCTTGGGCCTCGTCAGTATGGGCCTCTTTATCGCTTTTGTGACCGCCTGCGAAAGGATTTGAGGGGCAGACCATGATCTATGTCACAGCGGCAGTAACCGTTTTCCTGTTTGTCTACTTGTTCACGGCGCTCGTACGACCGGAGTGGTTCTAGGAAGAGGGAAAATTGAGTGTTTCCGCGTCCTGCTAGATGATGGAGGGCTGCGCCCATGTGGCTTCTACCTCTCATGATCCTTGCGACCGCGGTAGTTCTGTCGATCCCGTTAAGTCGGTACCTGGCGTGGATCATGGAGGGAAATTACCGTGCGCCGCGCGTGCTCCGTTGGTTTGAGGAGCGCCTCAATTCCGGGCCACAGGACTGGAAGCAGTACACGATAGCGCTGCTCATTTTCAACGCAGTGCTCTTCGTCTTCGGGTTCATTGTCCTCGCGCTGCAACCGGTAATGCCGTTGAACCCGCTGGGGAGGGGGATGTTGGCGCCGACGACCATTTTCAATACGGTCGCCTCGTTCATGACCAACACCAATCTCCAGCACTATTCCGGCGACCAGCATTTCTCCAACTTCAGCCAGATCGTCTTCATCATCCCCATGATGTTCCTGTCGGCCTCGGTCGGTTTCTGCGCGCTGGTGGCGATCATCCGGGCGTTCCGGGGCGAGAGGACCGTCGGCAATTTCTTCGTCGACATGTGGCGGGTGGTGGTTTACATGTTTGTGCCGGCCGCCCTGATCGTAGGGATCCTTTTCCTCCAGCAGGGCATGCCGATGACGTACCAGAGTGCGTATGAGGTCTCGACGCTCGAGCCGGCAGCGATGGGGACTGCTGACAGCGGTCAGCCCAAGACGCAGACCATCGTGGTCGGTCCGGTGGCGGCCGTCATCCCTATCAAAATGCTCGGCACCAATGGCGGCGGGTTCTACGGCATGAACTCTGCCCACCCGTTCGAAAACCCGAGTGCCTGGTCCAACTTCATCACCACCTTCGCCATGATGCTGTTTCCCTTCGCGCTGGTGCTGATGTACGGCCGGATGCTGCGGCGGATGCGCCACGGCGCCGTCATCTATAGCGTCATGCTGGCGATGATGATCGGCCTGATTGGGTGGGCGATCTATTGGGACACGCTCAAGCCGAATCCCGGGTTGACCGCGAATCCCGGCAGTCGGGCCTTCGAGATCCCGAGCGCGACGGCGCCGGGAGGGAAGCGCGTCCTCACCATCCCTGCGGTGGCTGGGTTACCAGTGGACCAGCACCTGGGCAACCTCGAGGGCAAGGAGCTGCGCTTCGGTACCTCCGCTGGCGCGACGTTCGCGGCCGTGACGACCGACGTGACGTGCGGCGCCGTGAATGCCGAAGGGGACAGCCTGAATCCCATGGCAGGTCTGTCGCCCCTGGCCGGCATGTGGATCAACGCCGTGTTCGGCGGCAAGGGCGTGGGCATGATCAACATGCTCTTGTACCTCATCATTGGAGTGTTCATCGCGGGCCAAATGGTGGGCCGCACGCCCGAGTACTTGGGCCGGAAGGTCGGGGCGCGCGAGATGAAGCTCGCGATGATCGCGTTGCTCGTCCACCCCATCCTGATTCTGGGACCGAGTGGCTTGTTTGCCGCCACGAGTTGGGGCACGAAAGCGGAGAGCAATCCTGGCCCCCACGGGCTCTCGCAAATCGTGTACCAGTTCTCCTCGGCCTCGGCAAACAATGGGTCGGCGTTCGATGGGCTCGGGGTGACGTACGGGCTCAATAATAACCCGAACCCGTCGCCCACCGCGGTGCAATGGGACATCGCCGCCGGCCTCGTCATCCTGTTCAGCCGCTATCTCCCGATCGTCGCGCCGATTGCAATGGCCGCGAGTCTGGGGAGGAAGAAAGAATCGCCCGTCACGCTGGGAACCATGCGGGACGACACCACAACGTTCGGATTCTTGCTACTTGGCACCGTGCTCATCATCGGCGCGCTGCTCTTCCTGCCGGTCGCCGCGCTTGGGCCACTGGCAGAGCACCTCGGGCCGATTCCATTCGGCGGGTAGGTGCGGCCGCTTCGCCAAATATTCTCGAAGCTGAGTAAGCCGGTTTGAGGAAGGAGCTCGCAAAATGGAAGCAGCGAGTGCTGCAAAGACTCCCGAGAAAATCATTCCGCAGGAACAAGGGCCGCGCCCGCCCCGCCGGATCAGGCGCCAGGACTTGTTTGCACCGGATCTGGTGCGTGCCGCGCTCAAGCAGTCGTTCGTCATGCTGCGGCCGGACATCCAGTGGAAGAATCCGGTGATGTTTGTCGTGGAGGTCGGGGCCTTCCTAACGCTTCTGTTTGTTGTCCAGGCGGCGATCGGCGCCTCCGCGAGCCAGGTCCCCCTGACCTACTTTATCGCACTGGACTTCTGGCTCTTTCTGACCGTGCTGTTCGCCAATTTCGCCACGGCCCTTGCAGAGGAGCGTGGCAAAGCCCAAGCCGAATCCCTGCGCCGGACCCGGCGCGAAACGCCCGCGTATCGGCTGCGCGGGAACGAGATCGAGCGCGTTTCCTCGGCCGACTTGAAGCCCGGGGACCTCGTGGTCGTGGAGGCCGGGCAGGTCATTCCGACCGATGGGGAAGTTATCGAGGGTGTGGCAACCGTTGATGAGTCGGCGATCACCGGCGAGTCGGCGCCCGTGATCCGGGAGGCGGGGGGCGACCGATCCGGCGTCACCGGCGGGACCACGGTCTTGTCAGACCGGATCGTCGTGCGGATTGTCGCCCGCCCAGGGGAATCGTTCCTGGACAAGATGATCGCTCTCGTAGAAGGCGCGGTGCGTCAGCGCACGCCCAACGAAATCGCCCTCACCCTCGTCCTCACCGCGTTCACGGTGATTTTCCTGATCGTCGTGGTTCCGCTGTGGCCGATGGCGTGGAATGCCGAGCAGTACATGACGAGTTACCTCGGCCTGCAGGAGCCCCTCAAGAGTCTCGGCACCGATGTGCCCACCCTGGTCGCGCTTCTGGTGTGCTTGATTCCCACCACCATCGGAGCCCTGCTGGCCGCGATCGGCATTGCCGGGATGGACCGCGCCCTTCGCGCCAACATCATCGCCAAGAGTGGCAAAGCGGTGGAAGTCGCCGGCGACGTCGATACGGTCCTTCTGGACAAGACCGGCACCATCACGATCGGTAATCGCCAGGCGACGGAGTTCATTCCTATAGGAAAGTACGCCATTGCGGAGGTAGGCCGTCTGGCAGCGTTGGCGTCCGCGGCCGATCAGACGCCAGAAGGCAAAAGCATAGTCAGAGTCTTCCTGTCGCAGAGCCAGACGCCCGCGGCGGTTGCCGCTCCTCACGGCGCGCAGTTCGTTCCGTTTACGGCACAGACTCGAATGAGCGGCATCGACCTTCCCGATGGCCGGCACATCCGCAAGGGCGCGCCGGACGCGGTGGTCAAGTACGCGGAGAGCCTGAACGGTGGCGTGCCACGGAATACCATGAGCGAATTGAATGTAATCGTGGAAAGGGTCGCCTCCAAGGGTGCGACGCCGCTCGCCGTAGCCGACGGTGACAAGATCGCCGGCGTGGTTGTCCTCGAGGACATCCTGAAGCCGGGTATCCGGGACCGCTTCGCCCGGCTACGGCGCATGGGCGTGAGCACTGTCATGATTACCGGAGACAACCCCCTCACGGCCGCGACCATCGCAAAGCAGGCGGGGGTGGATGATTTCATCGCCCAAGCCACTCCGGAATCAAAACTCGCCTATCTCCGCAAGGAACAGGCCGAAGGCAAGCTCGTCGCCATGATGGGCGACGGCACCAACGATGCGCCGGCGCTGGCCCAGGCGGACGTCGGCGTGGCCATGAACTCCGGCACCCAAGCCGCCAAAGAGGCCGGCAATATGGTCGACCTCGACAGCGATCCGACCAAACTCATCGAGGTGGTTGAGATCGGCAAACAACTCCTCATGACGCGGGGGGTCCTGTTCACCTTCTCGATCGCCAACGACGTGGCCAAGTACTTCGCCATCGTGCCGGCCCTGTTCGCCGGGACGCTGCCGTGGCTCAAGGCGATGGACATCATGCACCTGCATTCGCCGACGTCGGCGATCCTCTCGGCCGTGATTTTCAACGCGGTCATCATTCCGCTGCTCATTCCCATTGCGCTGAAAGGCGTCAAGTATCAGCCTTTGGGCGCGGACGCCCTGTTGCGGCGGAATTTGCTGATCTGGGGACTCGGTGGCGTCATCCTTCCGTTTATCGGTATAAAGCTAATCGACCTGATCATGGTCGCCATCCACCTGGTCGCCTGAGTGGCGGTCGAGGAGAAAAGCCATGTCGCGCTATCTCTCGAAGAGCTTGTGGCTCCTCGGAATTATCGTCGTCCTGGTCTGTGGGATCTACCCCGCGGTGCTGTGGGGGATCGGCCAGGTGTTCTTCCCCTTCCAGGCGAACGGGAGCCGGCTCCTGGGCCCCGACGGCAAGCCGGTGGGCTCTCTGCAGGTCGCCCAGCCGTTCACCAAGGATGAATATTTCCAACCGCGCCCCTCGGCGGCGTCCTACGACGCGTCGGCCTCCGCCTCCTCGGCCTTGGCCGCCTCCAACTACCAGCTCCGCGATCGTGTCGCCAGGGCCCTCGGCCCCATCGTCAAGTACAAGAGCGGCGCGAAGAAGGGGCAGCTCGTGGCGCCGGACGTGGAGAGTTGGTTCCAGGCGGACCGGTCCATGGGAAATCCGCACATCGTGGCGCAGTGGGCCGATGCTCACAACGGACTCGCCCAGGCGTGGGTGACCGGAGATCCCACCCATGGCCAGTTCGTGGACGCGTGGGCGAAGAAGTATCCTGACGTAGTGGCGCAGTGGGTGAAGGAGAATCCGGGGACGCCACAACCCAAGGCTCCAGACCTGGCGGTCGTCTTCTTTGAGACCTTCTCGAAGGAGAATCCGGGGCAGTTCCCTTCGGCTGTCACGCATCCGGCGGCCGACGGCAAGACAGTCACTGAGATTCAGCCGGTAAAAGAAGGAACGGACATTCAGTCGATCTTCTTCGACATGTGGCGGCAGGAGCATGCGGATGCCGACCTGGAACAGGTGCCCGGAGACATGGTGACGACCTCGGGCTCTGGCTTGGATCCGCACATCACCCTTCAGAATGCGCAATATCAGTTGGACCGCGTCGCCACGAAGTGGGCGCAGGATACGAAACGGGACCCGGCACAAGTCCGACAGGAAATCGAACAGATCCTGCAGCAGAGGGCCTGGGCGCCGTTTGGCGGCCTCGTGGGCGAAAAGGTCATCAATGTGCTCGAAGTAAATCTCGAGCTCCGCAAGCGCTACGGCGCACCCTCCTCCTGAGGGTGAGGGGAGGGGGACAGAAACTTGCTCTTGGTGGGTACCTTGCGAAACGGAGATACTGGCCTGACCGTCGGCAGCAATCTATGAGCCTGTTATACGTTCGAAAGCACTCGCTTGGTGAGTATGCCGTGGATGGTTTCGACGTGAATGCCGTCGGGTGGGTCCTCACGCTCAATGCACGCGTCTTGAGTCAAGAGGACCGACGGGTGCTGTATGGTCTTTGGACTCAACTCCTGCGCGGTCAAACAGAAGACAAGAGCAAAGTTGATTGGCTGATCCGCTGGATGCTGCCGCGCTCGATCAGGCTCTCGGAGAAGAGCACGGGAGCATTCGCCAAGCTTGTGGATCGCATGGCAGAACTGCGCCCAGAGCGTTTCGGCTACAACGCCCTCCGCAAGCGCCGCGATGCCTGGCTGCTCCAGACGGCGCTGAGCTTCCTCTGTTGGTTTCTTGCGGCGAAGTTTCTTCCGAATTCATTTCCCCTATTCAGAGAGATCGTGCCGACGCTCTTCGTGATGAGTTTTGCTTGTTTGGTTCCCACAATGACGCTCTGGCGGGCCGCGGCTGCCGTAAGACACCTCAGCGCCAAGTGGCAGTTGACGTACTCGGCTGCTATCCCAAGAGGGTCTGAACACGTAATGCCTGGAAAGTAGAAGCCCATCGGGGGACTCGGCTATCCTCCTCGGGGCTCGCAACCCGGAGAGAGGAGGCCAAGACCCGATGCGCCTGGAAACGTTTATCAGGAAGTCGCTCGGAAGGACAGCCCATACCGTGGTGAAGACGGAGGAACTCCCGGACGGGCGCCTGGTGGCCCACGTGGACCGGCTGCCGGGGCGCCGCCGGTGTTGCGGGCAGTGTGGGCGGCCCGCCAGCAGGGTGGCCCCCTTCTAGAAGCTGGCGAAGACCATCCGCACGCACCGCGACGGGATCCTGGCCTGGACGAAGCTCCGGGTCACCAACGGCGCCCTGGAGGGCATGAACCACAAAGGGAAGGCGATCAGTCATCGGGGGGTCGGCTTCCGGACGACGCGGACCTATAGCGCGAACATCTACCATTGTTGTGCAGCGCTCCCCTTGCCCTGACACTCTTGGGAAGGGAGCCCAACTTAGAGCGGCAGGACGAATGACCAGGAGATGGTCGAGATCGGGGTTCCTTTTCGCGGCGATGTTGGCCGCCCTCCTGGCGGCCGGTCCAGCATGGGCGCAGACGGCTGCGCCAGCCCTCGGGAGCGAGGCACCAGCGTCCGGTCAGGCGGATACCGGCGGATTGTGGACACAGGACACCCTGCTCGGCGATACGGGCGGGGTGCGTCCGGCACTGGCGACCTACGGGATCTCGCTCGGCTTGTCCGAAACCAGCGAGGTGCTTGGCAACGTCGCCGGCGGCATTCATCGCGGCGCCGACTACGACGGCTGGACCCAGATGAGCCTCACACTGAACACTGAAAAGGCGCTCGGCTGGGCTGGCGGCACGCTCAACATCAGCGCCCTGCAGATCCACGGCCGCAACCTGAGCCAGGACAATCTCGACACCCTGCAAACCGTCAGCGGCATCGAAGCGGACCGCGCGACACGCCTGTGGGAGCTGTGGTACCAGCAGGCGTTTCTCGGCAGCCGGGCGGATGTGAAACTCGGTCAGCAGAGCCTGGATCAAGAGTTCATCGTCAGCCAGTACGCCGGCCTGTTCCTCAATTCGATGCTGGGGTGGCCAATGGTGCCAGCGGCCGACCTCTATGCCGGCGGGCCGGCCTATCCCCTGTCCGCGCTTGGCGTCCGGCTGCGCGCACATGCGAGTCCGGCGCTGACCGTGCTGGGCGGCGTGTTCGACGACAACCCGCCGGGCGGTCCGTTCACTGACGATTCCGCGCTCCACGACGGTGAGGCGTCCGGCACGCGGTTTAACCTGAGCACCGGCGCCCTCTTTATCGGCGAGCTTCAATATGCGGCTGGCCAGTCCCCGACCAAGGGTTGCACGAGTGTGACGTGCGGTCTGCCCGGCACCTACAAGCTGGGCGCCTGGTTCGATACCGCCGGTTTCCCGGACCAGCATCTCGGCACCGATGGCCTGTCGCTTGCCAATCCGCTCAGCAACGGAATGCCGCGCACGGATCGGCACAATTTCAGCCTCTACGCGGTCGTGGACCAGACGGTCTGGCGCGCCGGGTCGGACAGTCCGCGCTCGGTCAGCGTGTTCCTGCGGCCGATGGGCGCGCCGGGCGACCGAAACCTGGTCTCCTTTAGCCTCAATGCCGGGGTAACGCTGCAGGCACCCTTCGCAGGTCGCGACAATGATGCGGTCGGGATCGGCTACGGCTTCGCCCAGGTCAGCAGCGGCGCTGCCCAACTGGATCGCGACACCGGGTTCTTCTCCGGCGCGCCCTACCCGGTTCGGTCGAGCGAAAGCTTCCTCGAGCTGACCTATCAGGCCCACCTGACGCCGTGGTGGGTACTGCAGCCCGACTTTCAATACGTGTTCAACCCGGGCGGCGGCATCCAAAATCCGGCCAACCCGAGCCGGCGGATTGCCAATGAGACGGTCCTCGGCCTCAGGACTGTCATCACCTTCTAGAAGAGCATGCGGACATTGCTGTGAATTCTGCGCGTGCGAGGGACCTTCGACCGCGAGGAGGCCCTGTCCTGGTGCGACGTGATATAAGGCGGAGCGATCCCCCACGGACGGCGGCGGCCCCGCCACGGACGCAGCCCTGCCGCGGTCGCGTCCCCCGCCGGGGCGTCGCCTTCCTCAGGCCTTTGGTCGGCGCCGCCAGTGGACCCGGGCCCGCGGCGCAGCGCATCGGAGCCATGCCCCCGCCCGAGAAGCCCCGCGACAGCGCTTGGCCAGGTCCCGGCGGGCGGCTGGGAGACCTCACCCCGACCAGCCCGCCGGGACGTCGGGACGGGCGCCTATTCTCCCTATGTCCCCTCCCACCCGACCATTTTCTGGGGCGATTTTCCTTCAAATCCTGCATCGGGCGCTCGGGGATCGCCCACGGTACCCATTCCGCCCCGCAGTCCCGGCCACGGCCGCGCCGGGAGCAGGAAGCCACGGCCCGCGAGCTCCCGAGTGGCACGCCGGCCGCGCGGTCAATGAATCAAAGGAGTTAGCGCAGTGGCCAGGCCCATGGCACCCGCACTGGACCGCTCGGGCGAGGCCCCCGGGGACCGTGCAGATCCGGACCGCTCGGGGAGTTCCCCCCTTCTTGTTCCCCCCCTGTTCCCCCCTCTTGTTCCCCCCCTGTTCCCCCCCCTGTTCAGGGGGAGGAACCATGAAAATCCGTATCAGAAATATGGTGACAGACCTCCTGAAGGGGTATATACTTTTTGCCGATGGCTACCCACCCTGTCCAGGTCGCCCTCCCGATTGTCCTGACGCCCGCCGAGCGCGCAACCCTGGAGCGCTGGGCACGGGGGCGCCGGGTCCCTCGCCGGCTCGTCCGCCGGGCTCGCATCATCCTGCGGGCGGCCGCCGGGCTCTCCAATGCCGCCATCGCCCGGGCTCTGCGGACCGACCGGGAATGCGTCGGCCGCTGGCGGGCCCGGCTTGCCGCCGAGCGGCTGGCGGGGCTCCCGCACGAGGCCGCCCGTTCCGGGCGCCCTGGTAGGGTCGAGGGCTGGCGCGGTACCCCTTAGGCTCCCCTTGGCTGTCTCCGCCGTTTCCAGCTTCGTGCCCGTATAGGTTCGCCGTAGGCCCGTTTCCAGCCCCCGCCCGGTCAGTAGGGTCGAGACTTCCTATGGCGACTGTCAAGGGCCTTTCGCACTCACGCCACCTGCCGGAGGTGCTGGCGGGCCATCGTCGCCAGATGGTATTCCTCTCGGTACGGGATCTGGCGTTGCCAGAGCACGAAGATGATTTTCAGCCACTTCGCCGCCAGCGCCCGCAGCGCCTCGTGATGCCGGTGGCCTCGCGCCCGCTGGCGATCGTAGTAGGCGCGCGCCCACTCGCTCCGGGTCAACGAGCAGAGGGCGAAGAGGTGGAGCACCGTGCGCAGGTGCCGATTGCAGGCGAAGCGGAACTGGATGTATTGCGTCTTCCCGCTGCGCACGGTCACGGGCACGACGCCACTGTGGCCCTGCAGATGCTGCCAGGAGGCCCAGCGCCCCACCACGTCACCGAGCTCCGCCCAGATGGTGGGCACGAGGATCCCGTGCCCGGCCGGCAGCGTGGTCGCCCACTCAGCCGCCGGCATCCCCGCGAAACACTCGGTCACCGCCTCCCGGTACTCGGCCACCGCGACCACGACCGCTTCGAGCTGGGTCACCAAGGCGCTGACCAGCCGGCTCTTCGCCCGGACGACATGGGCCGGGACTGGGACCTGGGGCTGACAGAGGAGCTCCCAGAGGGCAGTGGCCTGTTCCGCTGTCCACCGCTGCGCCCGGGCAAAGTGTTGCCACTGGTCCCGCGTGAGCGCCGCCACGGCCTGGGGCGTGGGGTAGGCCCGGAGCAGAGCCCAGGCCCGCTGGGTGGTGAGGTCGGGGCAGAGCTCCAAGGCGCGCGGGTAGTACTCCTTCAACGTCACTGTGAGCTGGTTCAGACGGCGGGTCTGCTCCCGCACGAGCCGGGCGTAATCCCGCGTGAGGAGCTTCAACTCCTGCGCGGCCTCGGAGCTTGGCTGGAGCGCCTGGAGGTGTGGATGGTCGGTCCGGAGGAACGCCGCCAGCACGTGGGCGTCGAACGGGTCGCTCTTGGATTGGCTCGTGCGGAAGCGGTCCCGCGCCCGATCCAGGGCCTTGGGGTTGACCGGGAAGATCACCACGCCGTGATCCAGGAGGGAATCCACCACCCGGCCATCCGGGCGCTCGATGGCCGCCCAGAGCTCGATGCCGGTGGCCCGCTGTTCATCCAGCCAGCGGCCCCATTCCGCCAGTCCCTCTGCGGTGTGGGGGACCGCCCGACTCACTACGCGGGTCCCCTCGTCGTCTTCCACCCAGACCGCATGTGCGGCATCCGCCCAGTCGACTCCGATGTAGTACCGCATCACGTCCCCCCTTCTCCCAATGCGGCAGGCCGGAGAGGAACGGTGGGTTGGCCTTATATCGGTCCTCCGTGGGACGACTTCCTATGGAACCTGGCACCGTTCGTTCGCTGGAGGGGACAGTCTCGACCAGATCCTCTCCCGGGATGGACTGGCGCGGGTCCTCGAGCAGCGAACTCCGGATCCTGTCTCGTCGGGGGACCATTGTACCCAACGTCCTTGCTTTTCCCTCCATGGTGGGGATTTCACTCATCATGATCACCGGGATCGCTGCATCATGATCACCCGGATCGCGCATCATGATCGGAGCGGAGCGACGCGGGTCATCGGTTAACTCTCGAGCTTTTCCTCCTTTCGCCGTGAGGGCCCTTTCAACATAAGCCGGTGGCTGTTGTGCAGCAGCCGATCGCAGATCGCATCCGCCAGGGTCGGATCCCCGATGGCCTCATGCCAGAGGGTCGGCGCGAGCTGGCTCGTGACGATCGTGGACCGGGTCCCGTACCGGTCCTCCAGGATCTCGAGGAGATCGCGCCGCTCCGCGTCCTGGAGGGGCACCAACGCAAAATCGTCCAAGGCCAAGACGTCCATCCGGGCCAGCTGGCCGAGGAGCCGGCCGTAGGTCCCATCGGCCCGCGCGAGCGCACATTCCTGAAAGAGCCGGGGCACCCGCCAGTACCGCGCCCGATAGCCTTGACGGCACGCCTGATGGGCGAAGGCGCAGGCCACGTAGCTTTTCCCCGTGCCGGTCGCGCCGCTGATCAGGATCTGTTGGTGCTCGGCGATCCAGCGGCCGCTGGCGAGCTGGCGGACGACGGCCTGGTCCAGCTCGCGCCGGGCGGGATAGTCGATCCCTTCGACACACGCCTGGCTGAGCTTCAGCTTGGCGGCCTGGAGCGTCCGCGTCAAGCGGGCATTCTCCCGGGCCACCCACTCGGCCTGCACGAGCAGGGCGAAGCGCTCGTCGAAGCTGAGCTGGGTGCAGCTCGCGTCCTGCTGCTGGGCGGTCCAGGCGGCCGCCATCGCGCTGAGCTTGAGAGCCTGGAGCTGGTCCATCGTCGGGGGGTTGAGCATACCTCTCTCTCCTTTCCGTGTCCCTCACTGGTAGTACTCGGGCCCGCGCAGCTGGTCGTGGACCAGGGGACGGGCGGTGGGGGCCGGATCGGTGGCCGGCAGCGGACACCGGTCGAGCCCGTGCTTCAAGATCGCATCGACATGCCGATACGAGCGCGCCCCGACCGCGACGGCCCGGGCACAGGCCGCTTCGAGCCGGATCGCCCCCTCCCGTTTCGCGAGCCGCAGGATCCCGAGGCAGGAGCGGTAGCCCTGCTCCGGGTGGGGCCGGCTGGCCAGGATGGCTTCGACCAAGGCGGCCGTCTGGGGGCCGATCGTCTGGGCCCACGCCACGATCCGGGACGGACTCCACTCTCGGTGGGCCCGGTGGGCCTTCGGCATGTGGGCGGGATCGGTCGTATGCTGTCCCCGGGCATGGCTCCGGAGGTGGGCCGCCACGCGCTGGCCGCGGTGGAAGATCTCCACCGTCAGGGCGCTCACGCGGACGTCGACCGGCTGCCGGAGCGGGACCAAGGTGTGGGGAACAGAATAGTAATGGTGATCAATCTCGACGTGGTAGTCGATCGAGACCGTGGCGCGCTTCCACTCGCCATAGACGAAGGGGTCCGCGGGCAGGGGCCGCAGCGCCGGCCGATCGAGGCGCGCGAACAGCTCTCGCCGGCTCGCCTCGTAGTGCCGCATGCGCCGCTGGTTCAGGTCCGCGAGCAGCTCCTGGATCCGGGCGTTCAGCGCGCCCAGGGTATAGAAGATCTCGTTCCGCAGCCGGGCCAAGATCCACCGCTCGGCCACTTGCACGGCGACTTCGATTTTCGCCTTATCTCTCGGCTTCGCCGGGCGCGCGGGGAGAATCGTGGTGCCCAGGAACGCTGCGAACTCCTCGAACGTGCGTTGCAGCCCCGGCTCGTACCGGCAGGGGACGGTGACCCCCGTTTTCAGTTGATCGCAGACGAGGGCGACGGTCACGCCACCAAAAAAGCGAAACATCCGCTCGTGGCTCCCGAGCCAGTCGGGGAGCTGCTGGGTGCGGGTGGCTTCCGCGTAGGTGTAGTTGCTCGCGCCGAGCACGCCGACGAAGAGCTCGACCGCGATCACCTCGCCGGTGCGGGGGTCCACAATGTGGGGCTTCTGCCCGGCGTAGTCGACGAACGTCTTCTCCCCGGCCCGGTGCTCCTGGCGCATGCTGAGCCGATGCCGGGCGAGCCACTGGCGGTACAGATCGCAGAAGCGGGTGTACCGGTACCCGGTGGGGTGCTGCTCCAGGTACTCGAGGTGGAGGAGCTCCAGGGTGACGCCGGGCTTCTTGCGCTCGGCGTGCAGGTAGGCGCAATCCGGCTGCGGGCGGGCGCGCCCGGGGGGTGTGGGGTCCCCGTAGAGCCGGGCCTCGAGGGCGTCGTCGGTCAGGGTCTCGACTTGGGGCCAGTCGAGGCCAACCGCCCGCGCCCGGAGGACGGCGGTCCCGACGGTGCCGACACTGACACCTAAGCTCTGGGCCACCGCCCGATGGGTGCAGCCCAGGACCCACTTCTGTCGCAGAATCTCCCGTGTGTGGCGCATGGACAGTCGCTCGGTCGCCATCCCGTCTCCTTTCAGGCGGATGGCGCGTCCGACTCTCCCGCGTCACTCGGCTCCAGTGGCCATCCCCCTTCCGGGAGGATAGCGCACGGCGTGATCATGATGACCGATCCGGTTGATCATGATCATGATCTGCGTGATCACGATCATGATCCCGGTGATCATGATGGAGTGATCCGCGTGATCACGATGGCATGATCCGGGTGATCATGATGGCGCGGCACCCCCACTTGAAGACCCCCCGGCGAATGCGCTTGGTGGTGAGCTCCCGGAACCACCGTTCGACGAGGTTCAGCCACGACGAGCTGGTCGGGGTGAAGTGGAGGTGAAACCGGGGATGCTTGGCCAGCCA
>Ga0187866_1001079_pt1 | contig 27454 bp, 17 predicted proteins | sample June2016WEW_11_1_3_FD_133013 | JGI IMG/M metagenome (GOLD analysis project Ga0187866, IMG submission 133013) | Peatland microbial communities from SPRUCE experiment site at the Marcell Experimental Forest, Minnesota, USA - June2016WEW_11_150 | ecosystem: Environmental > Terrestrial > Soil >...
AGGCCGCCGAAGGTGATCGTCTTGCTGCCGCTGTAACTCGACAGGTTCTGATACTGGTCAACAATCGTGATCGTGAGCACATCACTGGCCCCCACCACTGGCGCCGTGGTCGCCGCCGTGATCCGATACGCGCTGTCCGCCGCCGCTGAAACCGTCAACGCCAAATCCCCCGAACCGCCCGTGCCCGTGCTGGTGTAAGTCCCGTCCGTCAAGTGCAGCGACTGCGACCCGGACGTGTACGCCTTCAGCACCCCCGCCCCCGAGGCCGAACTGCTCACGCCGCTGGCAAACGTCAGCGTCATCGTCGTGCCCTGGTTCCGCGCCGTGCCCCCAGTGTCCGTCACCGTCGGCGTCCCGCCCGTCGTCGGCAACCCGCTGAACACCAGCGTCGTGACCGTCCCACTCAAACTCGTCGCGTTCCCATACTGGTCCACCTGCGTCACCGTCAATTGATCCGTCGCCCCCGCCGTCGGCGTCGTGCTCGCCGCCGAAAGCTTATACGCGCTCACCGTCCCCGCCGCCGGAGTCAGCGCCAGATCCCCCGACCCGCCCGTGCCCGTGCTGGTGTAAGTCCCGTCCGTCACGTGCAGCGACTGCGACCCGGACGTGTACGCCTTCAGCACCCCCGCCCCCGAGGCCGAACTGCTCACGCCGCTGGCAAACGTTAGCGTCATCGTCGTGCCCTGGGTCTGCGCCGTGCCGTTCTTGTCCGTCACCGTCGGCGTCCCGCCCGTCGTCGGCAGCCCGCTGAACACCAGCGTCGTCACATCCCCATTCAAACTCGTCGCGTTCCCATACTGGTCCACCTGCGTCACCGTCAATTGATCCGCCACCCCAACCGTCGGACTGGTCGTCGTCGCCGAAAGCTTATACGCGTTCACCGTCCCCGCCGCCGGAGTCAGCGCCAGATCCCCCGAACCGCCCGGGCTCGTACTCGTGTGCGATCCGTCGGTCAGGTGCAGCGACTGCGACCCGGACGTGTACGCCTTCAGCACCCCCGCCCCCGAGGCCGAACTGCTCACCCCGTTGGCAAACGTCAGCGTCATCGTCGTGCCCTGGGTCCGCGCCGTGCCGTTCTTGTCCGTCACCGTCGGCGTCCCGCCCGTCGTCGGCAGCCCGCTGAACACCAGCGTCGTCACATCCCCATTCAAACTCGTCGCGTTCCCATACGCGTCCACCTGCGTCACCGTCAATTGATCCGCCACCCCAACCGTCGGACTGGTCGTCGTCGCCGAAAGCTTATATGCGCTCACTGTCCCCGCATTGACCGTGAACGTGCCGCTCGCGCCAGTTTTTCCGGTCCCCGCGTGGTCGGTGGCCGTGATGGTTACCCCCGACCCGGCTTTGCTCAGTGTCACGCTCTGGCCCGACAGCACACCCGAACTGAACCCACTCGACGGCGACGGCGTGACCGTGCCGCCCGCCCCGCCGCCGGTCTCGGTCAAGTCCACCGTCCCAATAAAGCTCGTCGCCGTGGCATTGTTAAGATCCTGCGCCGTGATCGTCGTGATGGCAAACGCGGTCCCCGCCGTCTGCGTGCCCGGCGTGGTCACCACAAAATGGTCCACCGGCCCGATCCCGGTCGAGACGTTCAGTTTCCCGGTCGTAGCGGCGAAGTAAGTGTCGTTCTTGTGGGTCGCGGTGGAACTGCTAGATCCCCATGTGCCTGACGCTTGGACTATGCCGCCAACCGAGAAGGTGGTGACGGGGTAGGAAGCGCTTGCAGCGAGACTAAGTTGGACGCCGGTGAGCGCCAGCGTGTTGAACGTCGTTGTCGTCGAACCGCCGATGCTCTGAGTGCCGGCGCCGTTGAACGTAACGGTCTGCCCCGCGCTGGAGGAGTAGGAGGTCCCGTTATTGAACCAGTTGCCGGCGAGGCTGAAGTTGTTCGCTCCTGCAGCGAACGTGGTGCTGGCCGCGATGGTCAGGTCTCCTGCAACCGAGGTGGTTCCGGCCTGGAGCGTTTTCGTGTTACCGCCGCTCAAGGTGAGGCTGCCGTAAGCCTCGGCGCTCACATTCTGCGCCGTGCCGGCGTAGTTGACCGTGCTGGTCGCGCCGAAGGTCTTGGTGCCGCTGGAAACCGTGACCATGGAGGATGTGCCCGTCAGATTAAAGGTCGCTCCGCTCGCAACCGAGAAGTTCTTGCCCGACGCGAGCGTGATGGCTAACCCGCCGTTGGCCAGAGTGCCGGTCTGTACCGCGATGTCTCCAGTAACGTTCGCGGAGGTGATTACCGCGCTCAGTGTGGCGCCGCCCGCATTATTGAAATGGAGTATGTTGTAAGCGCCCGCGGTGAAGAAATTGACGGTTTGCGCCGTGCTGTCCGCGTAGTTGAACACGCTTCCCGAGGTGCCGGCCGTGAGCGTTGAGGAAGAGGCCGGAACGGTCAATGCACCCTTGAGATTCAGGTTTCCGGCGCCTCCCGACATATCAATGACCTTGTTCGCGGCAGCGGAGGTAACAAACGTCATGCCGCCATTGGCGTTCAGTGTGCCCGTCGTAATGACAACCTTTCCGATTAAGTTGGCTGTTCCACTACCACCCGCAAAGGTGATCAGGCCGGAAACCGTGGCGGTGCCGCCATTGATGTTCCACGCGGTCGTGACCGCCGCGCTGGGCTGGTTGATGGTCACTGCCCCGTTGACCGTGAGCAGGGTCGAGCCGCTGTGCGTCAGTGAGCTTGCGGTGCCGGCCGCGGCAAACGTCAAGGTCCCGCACGTGGCGCCAGTGTTCAGCGTCACCGTGGCGCCGGTGGCGATTGAAAGGCCGGCAAAGGTGGTGCTGGAGGAACCGCCAATGGTCTTGCTTGCGCCCGTGAATGAAACCGTGCCGCTGCCGGCGGTAAACGCGGAAGTGGAGCTGTTGTTCGCCCAATTGCCGGCAAGATTGATGGTTGTCGCCGTCCCCGCCGCCAACGTGCCTGAGGTCAGGGTCAAATCCCCGCTCACGGTCAGGGTCGTCGTGCTGCCGCCAACCGTCACCGTCTGGCCGGAGTCGTTCACGATGAGGTTGTTGAAAGTCTGGCTGGCCGCCGAGCCCCCGATCGTTTGCCCTGCCGTCGTGCTGTTGAAGGTGATCGTGCAACTGCTCGGCGTGAACGTCCCGCCGTTGTTCGACCAGTTGCCGCCAACGGTGTGAGTAAAACTCCCACCATTGAAGGTCGTCCCCGAGCCAAGGGTGACGTTTCCCGTCACGTTGATCGCCGCCGCCGCGGTCGCCGACTCGGTGCCTGACGTTGTGAAGTTCCCGCCCACCGCCGTCGTCGAGCCCGGCAAGGTCATCGTGCCGGAACCGCTGAAGGCAAGGTGATAATAATTTATGGCTTTTACGGTTTGGCCGGCCCCGGTATAGTTAACCGTATTGGGCGTGTTGCTTGTCGCATCCAGACCGGTGATGCCTGAAGTTCCGCCAATCGCCAGCGTGGGAGACGTTGTTCCCTGGGTAAGTGTGCCAGCTCCGCTCAGGGCGGTCGAAACCGTCAGTGTGCCAGGGTTATTGTTGAGATAAGTGCCACTGACAGTTAAGGTCGTAAATGTAAGCCCCGAAGCTCCGGTGATTTGCTTGGACGAGCCCGTCAAGGTAACACCCGTTGCACTTGCCGTAAAAGTCCCTGTGTTGAGCCAACTTCCCCCCACGGTAATTAGCGCTGTGCCTTGAGTGATGTTGCCAGTTCCGGTGAGGTCTCCGGTAACATTCACAATAGGATTACTGGTCAGCGTCGCCGTCCCGCCGGTCACGCTCCAATTACCACCCACCGTGAGCGTGCCCGCCGGGGGTGTTTTTGCGCCCGCACCGGAGAATGTGAGGTTCGGATAGCTCGGTGTTATGGAAACTGCTTGAGCCGCGGCCGACGCATACTCGACAGTGGTACCGGCCGTAATATTCCTGGTGCCAAAAGCCGGCCACGTTGTTGCGGCAGTGTTACCGAGTCTGAAGGTACCGGAAGTCAGATTGAGCGTTCCACTCGAGGTAACCTGGTATCCACCGTCGCTGAAAATACTGCCCGATGTTGTATCGCCTATTGTGAGAGTGGTAACCGTGGTGGCCGCCGCCAGGGTCACTCCGGTGGCATTGTTTACTTTAAGGGTTGTGTAGGTTCCCCCCACCGCCGTTTGGGCCCCGGCTCCATTGAATTCCACCGTGCCGCCCCAGGTTAAGCCTGCGGGTATTGGCGTAGTGCTGGTTGCGGTAAGGACGCCGGTCTGAATTTTTCCGCTATTGCTCAGGCTGGTTAAAGTGCCGCCCAGGACCAGCCCGCTGCCCAGATTAAGCGTATCACCGGAAGTCGTACTTAACGCGTCGTTTACGGTCAGGATATTGCCGCTGGCAGCGGCCGTGAAATTCAACGTTACATTGCCGGAAATGAGCAACTGCCCGATCGTCTGAGCAGGGATATCGGTTACCGTGCTGCCCACGCCACTGAAGATAAGAACGTCCGCGGCGGAGGGCGAGGTTCTGGTGGGCGTCCAGTTGGCGGCCGTCTGCCAGTCGCCCGAACCAGATTGATTCCACGTATAACGTCCCCCTTCACTCCCGGCAGTGACATAAGTGCCCGGTGCGCTCTGGTTCCTGTACTCGGTCGTGATCCAGCTTGCGGAACGGGCACTGTTGGAGATGCGGACTTCGTCCAGGGTTCCGGCGAAATAACGGTTCTCACCCCCAGAACCTTGGTAGCCGCCGAAGTAGGTTATGCTTGATAGCGGAGCCAATGGCGCTGTCAGCGCGTCACTAAATATCTGCGCTCCATCATAATAAATATGGGGATAGCTAGAGGCATCAATCACAAAAACAAAGTGATGCCATCCCGTTGCGTAGGTGCTGGCACCTGCGTCAATCCATCTATTGCCTTCATAAAGACCCATTACATGATTTCCCGCAGTTTCAAAGAGGGTGCCATTGCCTACGCCTATGGCATAGCCCTGGTTTAGATTAGTACCGCCGATTTTTATAAATGCCCCTTTGAGAGAAGTCGAGGATAAGTTTGCCCAGCATTCCATGGTGACACTGGCTGTACCGAGGCTAAAAGTGGAAGCTACCCGATCGTCTGAAGTCGTTCCGTTAAAGCTCAAGCCGCCGGCAATTTGTCCGGTTGCTGCAGTAGGCGAACTGGTCCAGGTGCCGCTGGTTCCACCGGTGACAGAACTAGCCGAAGGGCTGGCGCTCTCGTTCAAGTGATACACGCCTACATAGTTGGCATCCCAAACGCTGGTTGCCGCTTGTTGGTCGCTCGCACCGGAGTTTCCGTAGTACATGTAGAGAACGGTATTGGCGCCGAAAGCAAGAGTGGGAACCTGCACCCAAGCCACTAACGTGCCACTCGAATACTTTTCTCGTTCGTAATTGAGCTTGGTGGTTCCATCACTCGAGGTGAAAAGAATGTCGTAGCCGTTGGCCAGGGCATGAGCCGATAGGCCGCTGTCGGAGGTCAAACTTACCAGCACGGGAAAGCTTGACTGGCTGCCGGTGGACACCATTGAGGAGTTAATGGTGATTGCCTTCCTGTATAACCAGGTTCCCCCTGTACTATACCAGCTCTGCGCCAACACGCTGGAGGTGCAAGCGAACAAGAGCACGAGCGCCAGCGCCGCTCTGAGTGTTCGCAGGACACCTTTCCGCATGTTGCCCGCTGTTTCCATTCGTGTCCTCAACGTCGGCTTCGACGCCGGTTCAAAGTCGGAACGCGGCGGGAGGTTGAGCTGGTCAGGGCCTGCCGGAGAGCAAGGGCGGTGGTCAGCCGGCTGGTCAAGGAAGACCCGGGCAACCGGGCGGGCGTCCGAGGGAGCTTCCCTTTCCTTTCGGACCTGCTCACGAACCATGAACTTGATGGGGGGGTAGTTGGGCTCGGAGTGCCGCCTTCAGGCGGTCCAAGCCGCGTAAACGCGGAACTCCAAACGGTCGGTTCATGGAAAGGCGGAGGCCGATGAAGCTGCGTCCCCGGCGGCCCGGCCAATTCCCGCGCGGTAACTGGCCGGTTCAAGCCCTTCGTCTTCCAGGCACGCTGCGGAAGGAGGGCATGTCGCGCAGTCGGTTCAAGGCCTTGCGGCGCGGACCTTGGTCCCCAAGGCCGCCAGCGCTTTCGGCTGGGACAGGACGCGCTCACTGGGGCATGGACGGTATAACCCCACATTCGTCATTACCTGATGGAATGACGCCAATCGTAATTACAATTAATGCAATCAAGTTGATGCCCATACCATGCAATAAGAGCGAGGTCAACAGAAATACTCACAGAAATACTCACAAAACGGTCATCTGGCGGTCAATTACATAAGTGTAAGTTATATGTTTATTAGTTGCCATTGCGCGGAACCGGCGGCCCTTCACCGCGCGCTTCCGGGCGAAACCCCCGCCCGACGGCGTGGGCACTCCCCAGCTTCCGACATCGCTTTTCGCGGTACGCTACGCGCTGGGTCGGTCTTTCGCTATGGGGTAAAACCCTACCTGTATCCTCGAGCACAAGACCTGAAATCAGCGCGTTACGGGTAGTGTCCCGCTTGTTTCACAGGTGGGGCCGCTGAGGGCCGACGGCGGCGACGCCGTCGGCTGCGCCCGGGACGGGCGCGCTCCCCATTCCCAAACTCAGAGGACAGAAGACGGAAGACAGAGGACGGAGGGCAGAAGACAGAAGACGGGCAGTTGTCGCGGCCCAGCCGTCCGCGACCCACCGTGGTGCCTCGTTGCGGGAAGCAGGGGAGCGCGGTCGTCTCGCCCGCCGTTCGCCGCGTCCTCGCGGCGAACCTCCGGATCCTCGGATGACAACGTGAATTCACCCGCCGTGGGTGCAATTGGACGGAGGGATGCCGACGGCGGGGACGCCGTCGGCTGCGCCCGAGACGGCCGCGATCCCCATTCCCAAACTCAGAGGACAGAGGGCAGATGTGGCCCGATCAGGACACTGCCCGCGGCTAAGGCTGCTGGACGTCGCCATTCAGGAGTTTTTCCAGCTCGGGCTGGCGCGGCTGGCCGGAAGCGCGGGCGCGTTGATAATGCCAGCGGGCGAGTTCGAGGAACGGCGGTTTTTGCGTGGCGTAAATGACGGCGAGATTGTTGTGCGCCTCGGCGAAACCGGGGGCCAGCGTCACCGCGCGCCGCAAGGCGGCCTCCGCCGGACCGCGCAGTCCTTTTTCGCTCAGGGTGATGCCCAGATAGTTCTGGGCGATCGGGTTGTCCGGACTGTATTTCACGGAGCGGCTCAGCACGTCGAGCGCATCGTCGAAGCGCTTTTGTTTGAAGCGGAGGAGGCCCATGAGCGAGAGCACATTGGCATTCTGCGGATCCTGCGCCAGGGCGCGCTGGAGCGTCGCCTCGGCCGTCGCCAAATGGTCCTGCTCGATCTGGGTGGCGGCGAGGTCGCCCAGCATGGCCACGTTTCTTTCGTCGTATTGGAGGGCCTGGGCGTATTTGGCCTCGGCGTCCGCGAGCTGGTGGCCGGCGAAGGCGCGCTGGGCCTCGGCGATGAGCGGCGCGGCCGCGGCCGGCACCTCGCGCACGGGCTTCGTGCCCGCGGTCTGGGCCTTCGGCTGGCTCACACTGGCGGTCGGTTTGAACAGGGCCAGTTCCTCCGGGGTGTAAGCGTCCTTCTGCGATTCATAAGCCGCCAGGCGGGCCCGCAGAATGGTGACTTCCTCGGCCAACTGGCCGCCCTGCGCCAGTTGTTTGCGCTCGTGCCGGCTGTCCAGTTCGCGGTTCAACGCCGCGACCCGCTTGCGCAGTTCGTTGCGCTCGCGTTCGAGTTCCTGGATTTGCCGCTTGCTCTCGGCCCGGGCGACCTTGGCGTTCGCCGGCGGAGTCGGCGCCGACGCGGCGGCGGGAGCCGACGCGGCGGCGGGAGCCGGGGCGGGGGCGGGGACGGCGGCGACGCGGGGCGCGGGTTTGGCCGCAAGTTCGCCCAGGCGTTTCTCGAGCGCGGCCTTTTCAGACTGGAGCGTCGCCGCCCGCTTCTGCTCGGCGACCAATTCGTTCTGCGTGGCGGTCAGGCGTTGTTTCAGCTCGTTCACCTGAGCGGCGGCCGCCGCCAGCGCGGTCTTGTCCGGGGACTCCTTGGGCGGCGCGGGGGGGGCGGCGTGGCTTGGCGCCGCCAGCTTGGCGTTGGCGTCCTTGAGTCGCTGCTCCAGGGCCGCCTTTTCCTGAGTCAACTTGGTGAGGGTGGCGGACTGCCGGGAGAGGGCCAGATTGGCATCCTTGGCGGCCTGCTGGGCCGCCGCGAGGGCGGCGGCATCGGCCGCGTGTGACGTGGTGGCTTCACGTTTTTGCAGGCGCGCCTGGAGCTTGTCCCGGTCGCGGGTGAGCGCAGCGAGTTGCGCCGATTGACGGGCCAGGTCGTCATTGGCCTTCTTCAACGAAGCGCGGGCGCCGGCCAGGGCGGCCGGATCAGCCGCTTGGGCAAGTTTTGCCTGCTGGGCGGTGACATTGGCGCGCAAGGCATCGTTTTCCTTCTGGAGCAGCTTGATGCGGTCTTCGGCCCGGGCCAGTTCCCGCGGATCGAGCGTGGCGGGCTTCACGGCGAGGGCCTCGCGCAGCTTTGCTTCGAGCAGGTCACGGTCCTTGCGCAGGCTGGCAATCTCCTGGTCCAGGGCGGTGATGCGCTGTTCCCGCTCGTCCTTGGGCGGCGGCGGGGCAACGGGAACGGCATTGGTTGACTGAGCGCGCACGGCGGCGGGGCCGAGTTGCTCAGCGATGTATTGGCGCCGGTAACCGACGATGTTGGGATTCCAGTACGGAAACTCCCTGGCCAGCCGGTCGAGGGCAGTCTGCGCTTCCAGGTACTTCTCGGTCGCCGCCTGGGGCTGGCCGTTCTGGCGCAGGTTGTCCGCGGCCTGGATGAGGTTGTAAACCATGACGAACTGGTCGTCCGCGCCGGCGGCGGCGAGCCGGTTGCAGAGGAGGAGCGCCAGGGCCAGCGCCACGAGACCCACACGTTTCATGCGGCCAGCATAGACAGGGCGCAGCACGTTTGGCAATGATTCCCCGCAGGGCGGCGCCGAAGCCCCCGTCGCCCGAAGGCCACGGCGGCAAGCTGGCGTTTCGCATCCAGTCATGGAAGATTCGCTCGATCCCGGCTGCCGCTGGGACACACAACGCGCAGCAAGTCGCATGAACGAAGCGCAACTGACCGGCCAGCGTGAACGGCGGAGCCTGCCCGCCGGGCGATGCCGTCAATCCTCGGTTCACGAACCGACGCGGCGGCTGTTCCTCTTGCTCCTGGCCATGGCGACGGGAGGCCTGGCTTCCGCGGCGACGCCCCGCAACCTGGCCCTGGCCGCGCGGGCGTCGGCATTCGAGACCTACCAGGGGATGTCCGCGGAGCTGGCCAACGACGGGAGCATGGACACCCGCTGGTCGGGCATCCCGGGGCACAACGCCGGCGGCTGGTTTCAACTTGAGTGGGATGAGCCGGTGCGCGTGGGCGAGGTCGTGGTTTTCCAGCACGACCGCTACGTGAAGGAAATGGATGTCGAGGTCTGGGACGAGACCACGCAGGCGTGGGTGATCCTGCAGCACCTGGGCCAGCCGGATCAAAGGTTGCCGAAAGTCGTGGTCAGCCGTTTTGCGCCCAAGTCCACGAAGCGCCTGCGTCTCGCGAACATCACCAACGGCCCCAGCTTCACCGAGGTGCAGGTCTTCGAGCAGGCGTTCGCCCACCCGCCGGTGGTGAATCTGGCCGCGGACGCCAACGGGAGTTTCCTTGGCATGGTGTCCGACGAATGGGGTGGCGCGCCGGTCGCTGGCGCCGAGGTCTCGGTGTCCGGCCAGGCCAAGTCGGGACCGTGGAAGGCAGCCGCGCGCAGCGACGAACATGGCCTTTTCTCCATGACCATGCCTATTGGACTCAACGGCAACGTGGCTGTTGGCCTGGGCGTGCCCGACGCTGGCGCAGCGCCGGCGGTCACTCGCCAGTTCGCCGCCGCGGGCTTTCAATACGGGCTGACGCCGCCGAATCTCCAGCGGCAAGAAACCAGTCTCGCGGGACCGTGGCACTTTGCGCCCGATCCGCCCGCCGATTTCTGGAAACCGGAATTCGATGACCGCGCTTGGGCCGAAATTCGGGTGCCCGCGCATTTTGCGATGGAAGGCTTTCGGTCGCTCGATGGCGTCGGCGGGTACCGCACGCGATTTCATCCACCCGCGGGTGAAGGCCGGCTCAAGTTGCGTTTCGACGGAGTTTACAGCGGCGCCGAGGTGTGGATCAACGGCCGGCGCCTGGCCGATCACGAAGGCGGCGCGCTGCCGTTCGAGCTGGATGTCACGGAGGCGGTGACGAACGGCGACAATCTGCTGGCGGTGCGAGCCACCGAGCATACGGCGGTGAGCGACCGGCTCGACAAGATGAGCGAATATGCCGACTTCCCGCTGGCCGGCATCATGCGCCCGGTCCACCTGTTCCGGGTGCCGGTCGTCCATGTGGGCGCTCTCGCAGTGACCACCACGTTTGACGCCGCCTTCCACGACGCCGTGCTCACCGGGCAGGCGAGTGTGCTGAACGAATCCCTGGCGGCGATTTCCAACGCCTGGCTGGAGGTGCGGCTCGCTGATCCGGAGGGAAGGCCGGTGCCGGCGGATCTTAAGCCGCTGCCGGTTTCCGCCGCTCCCTGGCAGCGGACGGAGATCCACTTCACCGTCCCCGTGGCCGCTCCCAGCCCATGGGAAGCGGAACATCCCCGGCGCTACACCCTCACGCTGACGCTCAAATCAGGCGGCGTCGTGCTGGAGGAGCTGGCCCAGCGGATTGGCTTTCGTCAGACCGACATTCGCGACCGGCAGTTGCTGATCAACGGCCGGCCAGTGAGGATTCGGGGGACCTGCCATCACGACTCGCATCCCGTGATGGGCCGGGCGGTCACAGCGGAGCTGACCCGGCAGGATCTGGAATTGATGAAGGAAGCCAATCTGAACTCGCTGCGGACCTCCCATTATCCGCCGCTGCCGGACCTGCTGGAGATCGCGGACGAACTGGGAATTTATGTGGAGGACGAAGGCTCCTTCTGTTGGGCGGATGCCACGGATGATCTTCGGCTCGTGCCCCGGGTGATGCAACTCAACGCCGAACTGGTGGCGCGCGACCGCAATCATCCGAGCGTGTTCCTCTGGTCGGTGTGCAACGAGAGCGCGTTTGGCTACGGTTTGGAACGCAGCCACGAGTGGATGCGCCGCGCCGACCCGAGCCGTCCGAACGCCGGGAGTTACGATCGCGGCTCGCTGGAAGTTCTGGCCCGGCACAACCCGATCACGCTGGCCGACCTCGCGGAACGGGAGCAAGCGGACAAGCCGGTCCTGTGGGATGAGAGCTGGTGCATCTTCCAGGGCATCTGGGGCGACGTCGCCGAGTTGTGGGTGGACCCCGGCATCCGTGATTACTACGCCGAGCCGCTGCCGGCCATCTACGCGCGGATGATGCAGAGCAAAACCATTGCGGGCACGCAGATTTGGGCGTGGTCGGATGACCTCTTTTGCGTGCCCAATCGCGGGCTCGAATATGGCCGCAGTGTGACCGCGTCCCATTTCATCGAACCGCAGTATCGCCTGCCCAACCGGGGTTTGGTTGGCGATGCGCCGTGGGGCGTGGTGGATGGCTGGCGGCGGAAGAAGCCGGAGTTCTGGATCACGAAGAAGCTGCACTCGCCCGTCAAAATCAAGGACGCGCCCCTGCCCCTCCCGGCGGACGGTCAGCCCATCCGCATCGCCGTCGCCAATGAGTATGACTTCACCGACCTGGCGGCGTTGACGATCCGGTGGAAACTCGGCCGGGAAAGCGGGACGGCGCGCGCCTCCGTCCTGCCGCACACGAACGGTGAGTTGGAGATCAAACCGGCACAGCAGCCGGAAGAGGGTCAGGTCCTCGCCCTGGACTTCGTTGATCCTGCCGGCCGGGAGGTGGATGCCTATCGCCTGCCGCTGGGCCAACCGCGTCGGCAGATGCCACCGTTGCGCGGGCCCGTTCCCGCGCCGCTGCACATTCTGCACGAAACCTTCCTCGCGGGGCCGGGCACGCGCGTGGTGGGCCGCGATTTCGAGCTGGCCTTCGACCAGGCCAGCGGCGCCCTGCGCCGGGGCGTTGGCTTTGGCCAGGCCCTCTTGTTGAGCAGTCCGACACTGCATCTGCTCCCTGCGGCCACGCCGATGTCTTCGCTGCCGAATCCGCTCAGTTGGCGCCTGGACAACCTGGAAATCGGACCGCAAGGCACCAACGTCCGTGTGCGCATCCAGGGCCGCTACGACCAATTCGAGGGCAGTTACGATCTGCTGATTACTCCCGCAGCCGAGGTGACGGCCCATGCCGCCTTCAAGTACACCGGCGAGAAACTGCGGGCGCGGGAGATCGGCCTGGCCTTCGCGGTGCCCCGAGACTGCGACCTGTTCCGATGGGAACGCCAGGGCGAATGGAGCGTGTATCCGGAGGACCACATCGGCCGGCCGCTTGGCCAAGCCCGTGCGTTCGCCGCCCACGGCGATGCGCTGCCGCCCACCTGGCCGTGGGCGGAAGACAACTCGCCGATGGGTTCCAATGACTTTCGCAGCACCAAACGCCACATCCATTGGGCCGCGATCAGTTACCCCGACGGCCCGGGCGTCTGGGTGGAGTCGGATGGTTCGCAACACGCGCGGGCCATGGTGGAATCGGACCGGATTTCGCTGCACGTGAACGACTGGTACGGCGGCACGCAGGTCGGCTTGGGGGAATGGACGAGCAACTACGGCGAAGGCCGGCCGGTTGCCCGGGGCGACACCCTTGAGGCCACGGTGCGGTTGCGACTCGGAACGCCCCGGAAGGCGGGCGCCGCAACCGGGACCGAATAGAACCATCATGGGGCGGACAAGATCTGCGTGCATTCACCATGGCGTGGCAGCGTGCGGCCGTCGGGAAGCTGGCCTGGCTGGTGAAAGGCCAGGGTGAATCCGCCGGGTGCGGATGAGGCAAGGGCAGATTTTCGGCTGGTTTCTGAAACCGATCGTGAGTTACCACTTCATCAGGCGCGCCAATGAACCGGTCCACAGCCAACTCGGATTGATCGAGTCAATGGCGACCGTGGCAAATCACACGCTCGAGCCGCGGACTGGTTTCAAAGTGCGAGTCCGGGTTTACGATCTCTCAATGCATTTGTTCTTCGACAAACACGAACTGAAGGTCCAACCATGAACCGTCGCGAGTCGGAAACCGTGATCCTTATAACTATGTCTCTCAAACAATCCCCACTCCTGCTTTTGTTTTCCGCCTTCGTGTTGGCGGCCGCCGCGGCGTTGCCCGAACCCGGCTCGAACATCAAGGAAATTGACCTCGTCCATTTCTCCCACACGGACGTGGGCTTTACCGACAGTCCCAGCGTCTGCCGCGAGTTGTATCGGCGCTATTTGGATGTCGCCCTGGACACGATTCTGGACTCGATGAAAGGGCCGGCCGGGAAGCGATTTTACTGGACGGCCGAGTCCACGCTGGCCGTGAACGATTGGTGGCAGGCCGCGACGCCCGCCCGCCGCCAACTGTTCCTCAAAGCCGTACACGGCGGACAGTTGGAGGTCACCGCGCTGGCCTGCAACAACACGCCGTTTATGAATGCCGCCCAGTGGCAAACCATGGTCCACTGGCTGCCCGAAGACGTGTGGCGGCAGGTCCACCCCACCGTCGCCATCCAGGACGACGTCAACGGCGTGCCGCGGGCCGCGGCGATGGCGTTGTTGGACCGGAGCATCCGGCATCTTTTCACCGGCATCAACGAGGACAGCGGCGGGGTTCCCTTCCCGCGTCCCGCCGCGTTTTGGTGGAAGATGCCGGATGGCCGGCGGCTGTTCGTCTGGCTGAACCTGGGCTACGGTTCCGGCTTTGATTTCTTCGAGCCGGGCGAATGGCGCCGCGGGCCGGTTCCACGCGCCGCGGATGCCACCTACCGGCCTCCGCGCGCCGGCGACATCCTCCGCAGCGACGAGGCGTCGGTGCGCGCCGCGCACAAACTCTGTCTGGAACGATTGCGGCAGATCGAAAACTCCGGCTACCAGCATGAACTGCTGACCATTTCCATCACCAGCCAATGGCGCTTCGACAACGATCCGCCCTTTCCACCCCTGGCCGGGTTCGTCGCCGCCTGGAACCGGTTGCAACTCCAGCCGCGCCTGCGGCTCACGACGGTGGGCGACGCCATGACGCGCATGGAAAAGGTCATGGGACCATCCGTGCCCGAGTACCGCGGTGAGTGGACGGACTGGTGGGCCAATGGCACGGCCTCCGCGCCGCGCGAAGTGGCCGCCAGCCGCGCCGCCAAACGGTTTCTCGCCGCCGCCCAATCACCGCTGTGGGGACCGGTGGACGCCCGTGTCCGGCGGGCGATGGACGACCTCTATCGTGACCTCTGTTTGTTCGACGAGCACACCTGGGGCTCCAGCCTCAGCGTGGCCAAACCCTATAGTCTCGACACCCAGGCCCAGTTTACTGAGAAAAGCATTCTGGCTTATCGGCCCATGGCGCGTGCGGAATGGTTGCTGTCCCAGCGCGCCCGCACGCGCCTGCTGCGCGAAAGCGAAGGATTCTTCCTGGCCAATCCCACTCCCGCGCCCTTCAGCGGCTGGGTGCGGATGGTCGCCACCTGCCTACGCGACCACTCTCAAACCGTGGAAGACCCACAGACGGGTGCGCGCATGAAGCTCTATTTTGAACCGGGCATCCAACCCTGGGGGCGTCCGCAAAAGCCGGAGGACCTGAGCCGGGAAGACCTCTCCGCCACCTTCCCGGATCGCGCCCCCAACCAGGTGGCGAAATTCTGGGTGGACCAGCTCGAGGGCAACACGGTTCGCCGCCTGCGCCTGCGCCGGGAGCCCATGGAAATGGAAAAACCGTCCAACCCCACGAAGCCGGAAATCGCAACCGATGCGCAAGGCTGGCCGGTTTCGGCGCGCTGGCCGGGCATGGAGCGTTCGCTGTTTCTCGAGGGGTTCGGCGATTTGACGGCCGTGGAAGTCAACGGTTTTGCGCCCCGGCATGCGCTGGCGGACATCCGGGGCCGCCAGGGGGAAGATCGGGAACGCCTGCGCCGGGAGAAGCTCACCGAAATCGCCGCCCAAGCCGGGGAAAGGGCGGCCGTCGAGGAAACACCGCATACGATTATCTTCACCCAGGCGATCCGGCATCCGCGGCTGCAGTGGGCAACCCGCGTGGTGGAACTCTGGAAACGCGAACCGCGCGCGCGGCTGACCCTGCGCATCAACCGGCTCTCCTCCGCCGCGCCCGAAATCTTCTACCTCGCCTTTCCCCTGCCGACCGGGGACGTTCTGCCCCGACTGAGCAACGGAGGGCAGCCGTTTACTCCGTTTGCCGACCAGTTGCCGGGCACGTGCCGGGACTATTTCGCCTTTGACGGTTGGGCGGATTACGCGACACCCGAAGGTCACTGGCTTTGGGTCAGCCGTGACGCGCCGCTCCTGGCGCTCGGAAGTTCACCAACCCTGGCGAAGCGCCAGACCCCGCCGAAGGATCCTCACCGTCTGCTGGCCATGATCTTCAACAATTTCTGGTACACCAACTTCGTCGCCGACGAGCATGGCATCATGGAGTTTCAATTTGACCTGGTTTGGCGGCCGGGCGCTGAGGGCCGGGTTGCGGATTTGGCCGCGGCTCTGGCCGGCGAGCCGGTCATGCTCATCAACCCACAGGCGCCGGAAGATCCGCGTCTGCTTAAGAACTTGTTTCAGCCATGACGGACTCCGGGAGCATGTCCGCTGCCGGGGCATGGGAACTGCGGCCCGGGGGCCGGGCCGCGGGCGCGGAGAAGCTCGAGGCGCGGGATCGCTTCGGCGTCCACGAATGAAAGCCGTGCTTTCGTTCATGCTCCTGGGCTTGTTGACCGCGGTGCCCGGTGAGATCCTCAATCAGGTCATGTCCCGGCGGAACTCGGGAGCGTTCTGGACGACGCTCGGCAGCTACAGCGTTCTTTTGTTTGCGGGCTTTTTCACCGGGAAGCTGATTTTCCATGTCATTAAGAGCAGAGCGCGCGCCGCGCTTGCCCAGTACCTTTTGTTCGGTTCGCTTGGACTATCAGTCGAATGGTTCCTGCTGGGTAATGCGCCGGTGCTCGACTTGCTGCAACTCGTGGTCCAGCCCGGCATGTTCACCTATTGGGGAACGATGTTGCTGGCGCCGCGGCTGCTTCAGGAGCCCGCGGCATTCGCTCGGCTCAAACGGGCTTTTGGGGTGTACTTTGCCGCCTTTTCCACACTCTATCTGCTGGTGGCCGGACTCCTTCCTCGGGAGCGGGGCGGCATCTTCATCGGTTTCATCATTTTCTCCGTCGGCAATGTCGGCCTGAACTATTATTACGGGCTGTACTTCGTGCAACTCCACGCCCAGGACCATCCCACCCCCCGACCCGCAACCGACTGATGGCCCGAATTCGAGACCTTGAACTCGGCGTCGGTCAAATCCGAGGAGGTGGAAATGGGTTTCTGTAAATGTGCGTTCGCCGGGCTGCTCCCTACTCCTTCGGGGGAGGCGGAGCGGCGGCGAGGCACAGGGGCTCGACGAAAATGCGGCAGCCCTGTTTTGGACTTGAACCAGGCCCGGCGCCGGCCTCGATGGCCATGCGCACCGCCCACTCCTGGTTGCAAATGCCGCCGTCGTCGGCTACACCCCGCCTGCGACCGCACCGTCCCTGCAGGCGACCTTCGGGCAACTGGCAGGAGGGTCGGCCGAAGCCTTATGAATCTCTGCATTTTTCCGAGTCGCGATGCCGCCAACGCCGCCGCTGTGGACGGCCTGGCCGGATGGCTCGCCGCCCCCGGCGTTCGCAACGTGATGGTGGCGGGCGGCAACACGCCGCTCGACCTCTATGCCGGCATTGCCCGGCTTGGCCTCAACCTCGCTCATCTGAATGTCTTCATGCTCGACGAATATGTCGGCGTGCCGGCGGATGAACCGCGCAACTGTGCCAACCTGCTGCTTCGAACCGTCGTTGCCGCCTGGCACATCCCGCCCGACCAGTTCTTCGCGGTGAGCTCCCGGCGTGAGGACGCGCTGGCGAGCGCCATTGCGCAGGAGCGGCGGTTGGCCGCCGGCGGACTGGACGTCATTATCCTCGGCCTGGGGCCGAACGGACATCTGGGCTTCAACGAACCCGGCAGCCGCCGTGACTCGACGGCCCGCGTGGTGGACCTCGTCCCCAGCTCCGTCGAGGCGAACCGCCGGTGGTTCGGGGGCGACTATGCGCCGGCACAGGGTGCGACCGTCGGTTTGACGACCATCCTGGCGGCGCGGCACGTGCTGTTGCTTGGCTTTGGCGCGCACAAGCAGACCGCGGTGAAAGCCATGATCGAAGGCCCGGAGACGGCCGCCTGCCCTGCGTCGTTTTTGCAGTCACATCCTAACACGTTCCTTTTCCTGGATGACGCTGCGGCCGGCACCTTGGATCGCGAGACCCGGCGTACCCGCGGGGGCGGCCAGTGATCCTGATCGTGACTGCCAGGGTGGTTGACGACAACTTCACACCCAAGCCGGGAAGCCGCACCCGCGGGGGGCTTGCGCGCAGGGGCGGGGCTTGTTGCCTCACAGGAAAAGGAAACCGAAGGATCGGATGAATTTGGGGGGTGAACGGCGGGCTAACCTGGCTTTCCCTCGACTCGCGCTCAAGGTGGCCAGCAAGCCCGGCAACGTCGTCGTGTCGCTGCGGTTGCCGCGGAGCACCTCCAGATGGAGCGGAATCCCCCGGGCATCGGTGGCCACGGCCAGAATCACTTGCGGACGGTCGGCACGATGGTCGCGGCTGTGGCCGTCGCGACGGATGCCGGTGGGGCCCTCGCCCTCGAAATACACGCTGGTCAAATCATCGAGCACCAGCGAGACGCCCTTCGGAAAGCTCTGGGTGAAAAGCTCCTTTTCCAGGTTCAGATTCCAGCCTCAAATCTCCGCCTCGTCCTCGTGCATATAAACGGAGACATTGGCGAAGCCTTCGACGCCGGTAAGTTCCGACTGCAGTTCATGGGAGCGGGAACTGTCGCGCAAGAGGAGCCGGTAAGTCACGTCCGTGCCTTCATTGGTGGCCCGGCGCTCACTGGCCAGATCCAGCCGCCTCGCATGGCGTTTGAGGATCTGCTTCAAGACGGGGAGCCGGGCGGCCACCTCCCCGGTCACGCGCAGGTTCAGCACGGCGTCATATCGCCGCCGCGTGCCAAAAGAGATGAACCGGAGGCAAAGAAAAGCGGCGCCGATGCCCAGGGCGCTCATGGCGCCCGTGGAAAACCGGGTGGTGCCGACTGCAACACCCTCCATGATCGCCCAGAGGATAAAGACGGTATCGCGCGTATCTTTGAGGACGTTGCGGAAGCGCACGACACCGAAGACCCCCAGCAGGCCAAAGGCGACGAAAATGTTGCCGGCCATGGCGAGCATGAGCATGGCGACGATCAACGGCATCACGGCCAGCGCGCCGACGAAGGTGCGCGAGTACGAGAGCGCCTCGTGGGTCCACATATACACAAAGCCGATGAACATGCCCACGGCAAACGCCAGGACGATCATCAACAGGATGATCAGGGGGTCAGGGTTACTGGGCGAAACCGAGTTGGTCAGGTCGAAATGGGTGATCGAGTTAACGAAATCGTTCATAGCGCCAAATCCTGCTCTTGTTCCGGCAACACGCCCCGGCTCCACTGGAGCTGCTGCGCATAAATGCACGCGGCATATTTGCAGACGGGAATCTGCTGGAGGTTGAAAATTTTAACCAGATCAAACATCCAGCGCGGCGCCTGATTGTCGAATTTCAACTCGAGGATGACCCCGTCCTTGGGGAACGGCGCCAGGTAAGGAGGCAGATAGGGACGCCAGCCGCGGTTGGGGACCCGCAAACGGCCGCTGCCGTCGTAGCGGCTGCCGTGGATGTAGCGGTCGAGGGTCACCCGCAGTTCTTCGTCATCCGCCGATTCGTAGATTTCCCGGTAATAGGAGACATAAATGGCCCCGCCGGCGCGCATCGTGTTCGCGAACATCCAGAAATCCTCGTTCACATCCTGCCGCCGTTTGCCGTGGATGAGGTGGGTGCAGTCGGCCCAATAGGGCTGGCTGGGCCAGCCAGCGGTCAGGATCTGGCGGACGCCATCGCGCGTCATCATCGCCCGGTCCTTGCAGATGACCTCGCTGACGCGGCGCTTGATCTCCAGAAAGGCGGGCCGCTGCCATTCGTCGTCATAGAAACGGATGCGCAGCTTCATCCGGTTTTTGTGGCCGGTGTAGGCCTGCCGGAAGAAGAAAAAATCGGGTGAATCGAGGTACAGGCTGATCACCGGGTGGCCGCGGATCGGTCCGAAGCCGTTGTGTTCGGAAGGACGAAGATAGCTGGAAACGAAATCCGCCACCGCCACGGCGCGTGGTTCCTCGATGAGGTATTTCAGCTCAAACCGGGCGCTGTGTGCCATAAACCTGCTCGAAACGCCGGGTCTCGTGCGTCAGGACTTCGCGCGCCAGACGGATGCAGTCCAAGGGCCGGGGGCTGAAGACGGTTTCCTTGCCCAGCATGATGGCATCGGCGCGCTGGCGGGCGATCAGCGACAAGTCGGAGAGTTCGGCCCGTTGGGGGATGCCGGTTGCCGCGAAGGTCTCCAGGATTTGCGTGGCGACGACCACCGGTTTGCCGGCCCGCCGTGCGGCGACGACCAGTTGCTCCTGAATTTCCGGCAGGCGCGTGCAGCCGACGGCCAGGCCGAGATCGCCCCGGGCGACCATGACGCCATCGGCCCCGGCGATGATCGCTTCGGCACACTCGATCGCCCTGACCGTTTCAAATTTGGCCATCACGCGGACTTCTTCCCCGAGGTGCTTGCGGACCTCCGCCCGGCCTTCGCTTACGTCCTCGGGCGAGGCAATCAGTGACAGCGCCACCCAGTCGGGCATGAGCCTGGCCGCGGCGAACTCGTCCAACAGCTCGCGGTCCAAGGGCGTAACCGGCGCAAAACCGCTCGAACTGTCGGGCAAGAACAGCGAGTTGGACGACTTGAGGGGGATGGTTCCCTCGACCAAGTGGGCGGCGACAAACCCATGCCGGAACCCATCCACGCCAAAGATGAGCCGTCCGTCGCAAAACAACATGCGGTGATTCGGAGCCAGCTTGTCAAGCAACTCCCGCAGACCGGGCAGCGGCACGGGCCACGCGCCGTTTTTCCACGGCGCCTCGGTGGCGACCTCGGGATCCCAGAAGAGCACTTTGTCGCCGGCCGTCAGTTGCAGGTCCGGCATCGTCCCGGTCCGCGGCCGGGAAGAGGGAAGATCCAGCAGCAACTGGATGGGCAGACCTGCCTGGATCGCCGCTGCGCGGGCGGCCCGGGCGTTTTCCAAGTGTGGTCGCTGGCGATACCCACAGGGCAGCCGGACCCAACGAACGCCGGCCTCGATGGCCTGGCGCAGGTCCTCCTGCTTTTCCAACGTCGGCCCCAGCGTGGCCATAATCTCGGGCACGTTCCAAGTGGCTGGCTCGCCTCCCGTTGAACGAGGTTCAACAGTGGCGGGTTGCCGCGCAGAAGAGCAGTTCGTCATGTCAGTTGAAGACCAGATTCCATGCCAAATATGGCGGAATTGAAACAATCGTGTGAAAAAAAGTCAAGCGAATTGAAGAATACCCTGAACCGACGCTTGGATTCCAAACGGTTGTCCAACTGGTTGTTGGGGAGGCGAATGCAGAGGGTGGGCGCCTTTGATCCGGGCGTTGAAACGCGCGGATGGCCGGCACTTTCGCTCGGCGATGATCAGGTTTCGGCCAGCAACAGGAGGGCGCGACGGTTCGGTTTGCCCAAGGTCGTGACGGTCGAGAAACCGGCGCGGCATGCCATCGCCTGGATTTCCTGGCGGGTGAACCAGGTCTTGTTTTCGGGTACGTGGCCATATTGGGTTCGCGCGGCCTGATTCAAGAAATCGAAGACCAAAAAGCCCCCCGGCACGAGGGCGGCTCGAGCGGCGTTCAGGATGGCCTGGCCTTGTTCGCACCCATAATGCGAGAGCAGCACGCCGCGCGAGAGGATCGCGCCGGCCTTGGGACAAAGAGACGGGAGTTCGAAGCAGTCGCCAACGAGGAATCGGGTTTTGGCAAGACACTTGGCGCGGGCGACGCGGATCATCTGCGGGCTGATGTCAATGCCGATCCCCCAGGCGAAAGCGGAAATCACTCCGGCCAAGACCAAACCGGTGCCACAACCGGCGTCAATGATGCCGTGGTCAGCACAGAATCGTCGGCGCTGGGCAATGAGGCGTTGGACGAGGCGGGTGAACCGGCCGTAGGCGTCGTCTTCGTTCAGGTGACAGGCTGGATCCGCCAGAGCGTGCTCCCAGGAATCGGCTCGGGCATCCCAGCGGGCGGCGATGGCGGCAAGCTGGCGGTGCGCGTAAATCTCCCGGAGGTTGCCAATTTCGGATTGCTTGCGGCTCATAACCGGATCTGACCTTTCAGCGCGTGGTAAGTGGCAAGCAGTTCGTCCCGGCCGAGGTAATCGCGCCAGTGCCACCGCTCGGGCCGGCCAAGTTCGGCGGTGATGATGCGGCGCACCAACTGGGTGGGAACATCCCGGCCGTCGTAGGCGCGGCGGGCGCCGTCATTGTCCTGGACGAAGAGATAGCCGAATTCGGCGCGCCGGAGTTTGGCCAGTTCGGAAAGCGACCCGAGGGAAAGATTCATCCGCCTGGCCAGGTGCGGGTGGACTTGAACCGCCGCGGGGAAGATGTTCAGGTGCGCGTGATCCACGCAGCAGACGCCTTTGCTCCAGTCAGGGGCGGGGCCATGCTCGAAAACCAGCGGTGCGACGCCCCAGCGTTGGACGAGGACCCGTTGAATCGCCTGCAACAAGCGTTCGAGGTGATCGAACTGTGCCGGCGCGAGGTGCGCTAATGAGAGGACATGTTCGCGGGTTAGCAACAGCAGGCCGCCTTCCATAAACTCTCCCAACGGAGGCATGACCACGAAATGTTCGTCTTCATACACCACCCGGCAAGGAAGACGATCCCCCATCATGCCGGCGAAGATGCCAAGGCGGTCGTTCTCGAACTCGGCGCAAAACGGACAATCATAGCCCATCCGGGTGGCGCAGGCCGTGGCACTGCCCGCTTCCGGCGGAGCGGCTTCGAGGTGCAGTTCGAATAGATCGGCTTCCAAGGCGGCGAGGGCGCGGGCGCGGTGGGGCAAGGGAGACTGTCCCATCGAAGAACCGCTGAGGCCGAGCGCTTCAGTCCTTGCCATGTCGTTTTGCGGCAAAGCAGCCGCTGCGCCGGCGCGCCGAGCATGGGCGCGCGCGGCCGCCTCGCCTGGTTCGGCGCGTTGGAGCGAGAGGCGCCCTGCCTCGGAAGGATCGGGGATGAACAGATCGGAAAGGGGCATCCGCTCGTCGCGGTGCGGACGGAACAGGTCAATTCGGCCCCGAACAGCGCCGGTCCAGCTTCGCAAAGCGCCCTTGAGCCAGCAGCCGAGATGGCACTCCATCACCGCCCGGTCGGAAGTGCCGGCCAGGAGCCGTCGCAGTCCCGCGCTGCCGAGGCTGCGGAGGACGGTCGAGGTCAATGGCCCTGGGAATGGCGCGTAGGCCTCCAACACCAAACCGGTGTCATCAACGAGCACCGGCCGGCCGAACAGGGCGGCGGCGGCCCGGGCCTTTGCGGTCAGGGTTTCGATGAAATTGAGGCTCTGGAGTTCCGGAAGGGGCAGGGCGGGCGGCTCGATCCTGAGCCGTAACCGCTCCAGGTCGGCAGCGAACGGGGCGAACTTCGCGGGATTGGAGGTAACCAGCGTGAGCATCGGTTGCGTTCAGGAAGCAGCGCCGGCGCGCGCGTCGCCATTCCCGCCCGGAGGCAGGGGCAGGACGATGCCATGCCCGCCCGCGTGTTCGCGAATCAATGCCGTCGCCCCCTCGGCGATGGTTTCGGGTCCGGCTTGATTTGCGTCGAGCAACAGCACCTCGCAACGTTGCCGCGCCAGCCAATGATAGAACCCCTGTTCGCGCGCATGAAAAGCCGGAGTGGCCGTCAGCTCATCCAACCGGCGGGCCGCGCCGCTTTTGCGGGCAATGCGCGACTGGCAGGTTTCAAAGTCCGCTTCGAGCACGAGGGTGAGGTCGGGAACGGGAATCTGGGCGGCAACAGGCTGCAACATGGCGAGCAAGGCTTCCAGCCGTTTTGGACTCTCGGCGCCATGCACCGCGAGGGTGGACCAAAGTGAGCGGTCCATGATGACGAGCGGGTTGGGACGGCCCCGCAGGACGCGCATCTGTTCACAGCAGCCGCTAAGAAAGAACATGGCCGAGGCAAACCATTCCGCGTCGCGGATCATGCGGGTTTTGAAAGCATCTGAGAACCAGGCGGCATCGGTGCCCAGGCAGGCGGGCGCGGCGAAGCGGCGCGCGAGCAAGGGGCAAAGGGTCGTTTTACCGGCGCCATTGGGACCTTCGAGAGCGACCACAAACGGGCGGGCGGCATCCCGGCCCGCAAACCGGGGCAGGTGCAATGGCTCGAGGGCGAGGCGATGACGCTCCGCATCGCAGGGAAGCTTCATGCGGCGGGCACCGGCACCGCCGGCCGGAAGACGTTCATGGAGTTGCGGGAAAGCGGCGTGGTATAGATGTAGTCCGCGCCCGGGCCCGCCTCGTCGCTGCTGACGTAACCGGCGGCTTCGAGCGCCGCCGCCGTGTCCTCGAACAATTGCCGCAATTGGTCATGGCTTAGATAATCGAAGCGGATGCCGCCGTCGAGTCCGCCATAACAAAAGCTCTCGAAGGCCTTGGGGTCCGCGATCCGAATGCCGAAGCGTGAAGGGTCGGTGTAGTAGATGGTGCCGGGAAACGGGATGAGCTGATGGATGGAGATTTCGTGCGGCCGCAGGTCGAGCATGAAGGGAATGGACTCGTACTGCTCTTCCAGCGAGCCGGGCAAACCGTAAATCCAACCGGTCTTCACCCGCAACCCGGCGTCGAGCGCCGCCCGGATGCCGCGCCGAATTTGTGCTGTGGTCATCCCTTTCTTGGCCTCGCGCAGGATGCGGTCCGAACCCGATTCGACACCGAAATAAACTCGCTGGCATTCCGCCGCGCGCATCGCTTCCGCTACCGTCGAGTCCACACGGTCCGCGCGCATCTGGCCAATCCATTGGACGCCAACCCGGCGGGCGGCGCAAGCCCGGCAAAAGTCCAGGATGTCAGGTTTGCGCAGCAGAAAAATGTCGTCGGCAAAAAAGATTTCGCGCGCGCCATGGACGTCGCGCAAGTGCTCCATTTCCGCAATCACATTCTGGTGCCAGCGGACGGCCACGCCATCGCTGCGGACCGTGCCGGTATAATTGCAGCAGAAGGCGCAATGGTGAGGGCATCCGCGCGACGCGAGCATCGAGTGATGGGTGTACTTGGAGAGATGATAAAGGTTCCGATCCACGAACGGCAGCTCATCGAGGGCAGTGGTCTGGCACCGTCCTGCCGTCCTGACGACCTCGCCGGCACAGGTGCGGAACAGCAGGCCCGGCAGGCCGCTCAGGTCCCGTCCCTCGGCCACGCCGGCCACCAACTCGAGAATGACCGGCTCACCTTCGCCCAGGACAACGACATCGGCCCCGTCGCCCAGGAGATCCTCGGGAAACAGCGTTGCGTGGATGCCCCCGGCCAGGATCCGCACGTCCGGGTGCAGTTGCCTCAGCCTCCGAATCTGCTGCCGGGCCACGGGGTAATTCGGCGTAATGACCGAGAAACCGGCAATGTCGGGCTGGAAATCGGCGACCAGTTGCGACAGTCCCTCATCCCCCGCGCCCTCGACATTTTGGTCGAACAGACGCACTTCATGCCCGTGCTGCTTGAGGAGCGTACCGAGGAACCCGACCCCCAACGGGTATTCGCGGTACATCTGCTTGGGATTGTACGATCGTGGAACGACGAACAAGACTCGCATCAGCGGCCTCCTTGCGGTTTGCAGTTCAGCAGGAAACGCTTCCCTTGCGCAAGGAAATCGGCGATGGCCGGCTGGTCCTCGTGATAGACGTGGCTCGAGCTGATGAATCCCACTACGATGCCGGCCGGCCGACCCAACCCCTCCGCTACGCGCCGAGCCATTTTCGCCAGGCAAAGCCCATCGGCATAGAATTTCTTGAAGGCGTCCTGGCCGCGAGCGAAGTAAATGGTCCGCAGGGCGCCGGCGCGAACCAGGAATTGAATGACGTTGACACACGGCACCTTTCCGCCGCCGGGCCCGCACAGTGTTACCACCGCCCGTTTGCTGGCCGGTTCGGCGCGCAGGAGCGAAATGACGTCCTCAAAATCGTGCCGGCCGCTTGGGCCCCGCATCAGGTTCGCGTAACGGTGCTCCAGCGCCCCGGCCCCGTGCTCGAAAAACACTCTCTCCATCTCCGCAATCATCCGGCTGTCTCCCAACTGCCGGATCAACTCATCGTCCTCAGCCCCGGCGGGAAAAGCGACCTGCACCCCGAGCAACTCGAGGCTCTCTTGGTCCACGGAAACCCCGTTCTGGACCGTGATCTGGACCAGATTAATCCAGGCTTCCCCCAGGCTCCCGAATCTCAGGTCATTCATGCCGGCCGGCGTTCCTGTGAGCGAGCGATCAAGCACTCACGAAGCACGATGTTGCGTGAGCCGGCGGAAAAGTCAAGCGGAGGGTAACCACCCTGAACGGCCGGCATATCGTCTTCCGGTGGTTTGCTCCGGCTGTTACTCCCGGCCGTTGTCGGCCGAGTGGCCACCGCCGGCAGAACCCGATCACGACCTGGTCTGCCACCGGCCCAGCCTGACGGCACGCCGAAAGCGCCGGGTGGACCAGGGGCGCGCTGTGCCGCGAGACGCGCACCTGCCAGGCAACGATACGTGCACTAAGTAATCGTCACAGGAAGAGGGACACCAACGAACTCTGGTGTGACCCGGGCGACCCCAAAGCCGGCGGGTGGAACTGAACCCTCGCCTGGTCTGATTCCAACCTTCAGCCCGGCGCGCGCCGGGCTTTTGTTTCTGATCGGGCAGTTGACGTCCGTGGGCGCCGCGCGGACGGTTTCCAGTGGAGAACCGGCCACCTGCCCATGCTGACCAACCGGCTGAAACCGGTATGAAGTACCCGGCTTGCCATGAACCGAAGGACCAACCCATCATCGCCAGTTGGCGCTCAATTCCCGGTCAACGGAGGCATCACCGCCTGTCTTGCCGGGGCGTCGGACGGATCGGTCCAGTGAGGTTGACCCGGACGCGGCGGCGCACCTCCGTGGACACGCCGCAGTGCTCCAGGAATGCGGCAATGCCGCCGGCGGCGTCCACCTCCTGATAGAACGCTTCAATCCACGCCTGTTTCACTTCGCCGGTGCCGTGGCTCTGGAGATAATCCGCGGTGATGACGTCGCGGGGCGTACCCAGTGACATCAGGAGCAACGCCGTCATGATGCCGGTGCGGTCCTTGCCGTGCGCGCAATGGAACAAGAGCGGCAGGTTGTTGGTTTCCGCCAGGAGGCCGAAGAAGGAACGAATTTCCTCCGGATGCTGTCGGAGGACAAATTTGTAGTATTGGCTGCCCGTAGTCGCCCCTTTGGCATCGAGCGAAAGCAGAATGCGGGTCCGGAGGGTTTGCAGCCAGGCTGGAGGATCAGCCCGCTTGGGGGTGATCTCGGCGGCTCTGCGCAAGTCAACGAGCGTCCGAATCCGCAGTTTCTCCAACGTGGCGACATCCCCGGGCGACAGTCCCCACAGCGCCGCCGACCGATAGATCAGGTTGGTGCGGATCGGGCCATGCTCGGTGGGCAATCCCCCCAGTTCGCGCAAGTTGGCCTGGGCATCCTGAAGGACGACCGTCCGCCCTTCCGCGGCAAGTCTCAAAGGCGCAAGGGTTAGGATCGCGGCCGCCAACAGCGTTAGCCAGAGCAGACGGCGCGGCGCTTGAGCAGGGCGACGGGGCCAGGCGCGCTCCCGACAAAAAGGGAACCAGGCCAGCAGGTTCTGTGGATTCACCGTGACCTCCTTGGCTTCAATAATCCCAAGGAAGACGCCGTGGACAAAAGAGGCATAGTCGGCGGGGCCGTTGGCGGCGGGGAACTGCTCGACGGCGACGCATGGTGAAGACGACACATCGAAACCGCCGCGGTAGCGGACGATTGGCCAAGGGACGGAAGGAAACGCAATCGTGAGTTGATGCGATCTTTCCGCGTCTTCCATTCGGATTTGCACATGCTGAACTTGGACAGATAAACTACCCGCCCGGTTGTCGTTGGGAAGTCCCAAATGCGCCCGGAGCCTCTGCGATGCAGAGCGTCTTGGGATGGGACATCCGCGGGGCAGGATCAAAGTCAGCATTGGCCTCTAAATAAGCCTTGCCTTCCCGCGGCGAAATGGCTTATGCTGCGGCAACATGAACTTGACTCAAATCGCCTCTGCGGACCTCAAACGGGTCGTCACGCTGGTTGAACAAAAAGAAACGCTGCTGGCCCAGGTCGCCCAACTCGACGCTGAACTGGCCAGTTTCCAAGCGGGTGAATCGGCC
>Ga0187866_1001081_pt1 | contig 27427 bp, 24 predicted proteins | sample June2016WEW_11_1_3_FD_133013 | JGI IMG/M metagenome (GOLD analysis project Ga0187866, IMG submission 133013) | Peatland microbial communities from SPRUCE experiment site at the Marcell Experimental Forest, Minnesota, USA - June2016WEW_11_150 | ecosystem: Environmental > Terrestrial > Soil >...
ATTCCGGTCTGGGACGAAAAGGTCTGCATCCAATGCCTGAAATGCGTCGCCATCTGCCCGCACGCGACCATCCGCGCGAAGGTCTATGAACCGGCGGCGCTCAAAGGCGTACCCGCCACTTTCAAGAGCACGGACAGCCGCAATCCGGAGTTCAAAGGCTGGAAGTTCACGCTCCAAATCGCGGCGGAGGATTGCACCGGCTGCAGCCTGTGCGTGGACGTCTGCCCGGCACGCAACAAAACCGAAACGAAACTCAAGGCCATCAACATGCGGCCCCAGGCGCCGCTGCGATTGCCGGAGCGCGAGAACTGGAATTTCTTCCTCGCCCTGCCCGAACTGGACCGGCGCAAGGTCAAGACGACCCAACTGCGCCAGCAACAGTTCATGCGGCCGTTGTTCGAATTCAGCGGCGCGTGCGCCGGCTGCGGCGAAACGCCCTACATCAAAATGCTGTCGCAACTTTTTGGCGACCGCGCCGTGATTGCGAATGCGACCGGTTGTTCTTCTATTTACGGCGGCAATCTCCCAACGACGCCCTACGCGAAAAACGCCGAGGGGCGCGGGCCGGCGTGGTGCAATTCGCTGTTCGAGGATAACGCGGAGTTCGGCCTCGGTTTCCGCGTTTCGATTGACAAACAAAAGGAATTCGCAACGGAACTGGCGAAGAAACTCGCGCCGCAACTGGGCGACGTTCTCGTGACCAGCATCGTCAACGCCAATCAAGCCGACGAAGCCGGCATTTACGAGCAGCGCGCGCGCGTGGCCGCTTTGAAGGAAAAATTGCAGAAGTTGGATACTGCCGACGCCAAATTGCTGCTCGACCTCGCCGATCAACTGGTGCGGAAGAGCGTGTGGGTGGTCGGCGGCGACGGCTGGGCTTACGACATCGGTTACGGCGGGTTGGACCACGTGCTGGCAGGCGGACGCGATGTGAACGTGCTCGTGCTCGACACGGAGGTTTATTCCAACACTGGCGGGCAGATGTCCAAGGCCACGCCGCGCGGCGCGGTGGCGAAGTTCGCCGCCGGCGGCAAGGCCATGGGCAAGAAAGACCTCGGCCTCATCGCCATGACCTATGGCAATATTTACGTGGCCAGCGTCGCGTTGGGCGCAAAGGACGAGCAGGCGCTGCGCGCGTTCGTGGAGGCCGAATCCTATCCCGGTCCGTCGCTTATCATCGCTTACAGCCATTGCATCGCGCATGGCATCGCGGTGGACATGGGCGTTGGCGCGCGTCAGCAGAAGCTCGCGGTGGAATCCGGCCAATGGCTGCTCTACCGGTTCGACCCGCGGCGGGCCGCGGCCGGCGAGAATCCGCTTCAGTTGGATTCGCTGGCTGCCAAAATCAAGTTGCAGGATTATCTGCTCTCGGAAAACCGGTTCAAGATGCTCACCAAGAGCAAACCCGAAGAGGCGAAAAAGCTCTTCGCCCAGGCGCAGGTGGATGCCGACCGCCGTTGGAAATTCTATCATTCTCTGTCGGAACGCGACACCGAGGCCGGCAATGGCCAGCCCGCGTCGCCGACGCCCGCCGCCACGGCGGATCAACAACCGTGAACGCGACACGCACAATCATTGGTAGGGCGGGCTGTCCCCAGCCCGCCGCCGGTTTGCGTTCCCCTGACGGCGCGATGAGGACATCGCGCCCTACCCCCGCAAAGGAGAATGTTTTATGGACCTGACGACCAAATATCTGGGTTTGAAACTGCGCACGCCGCTGGTGCCCTCGGCCTCGCCGCTGTCGGAGGACATTGACAACCTCAAGCGCATGGAGGACGCGGGCGCGTCGGCGGTGGTGCTTTACTCGCTGTTCGAGGAGCAACTGCGCCAGGACCGCGCCGAACTGCATCGTCATCTGGAACAAGGCACCGAAAGTTTCGCGGAGGCGCTCACTTATTTTCCGGAGCCGAAGGAATTTCATCTCGGGCCGGAGGAATATCTCAAGCACATCGCCAAGGCGAAAAAGGCGACGCGCCTCCCCATCATCGCCAGTCTGAACGGCTCCTCCCCCGGCGGCTGGACGCATTACGCCAAACTCATCCAGCAGGCCGGCGCGGACGCGCTCGAACTGAACATTTATTACATCCCGACCGATTTCAATCTGACGGGCACGGCGGTGGAACAAACCTATCTGGACATCCTCAAGGCGGCGAAATCGGAAGTGACCATTCCCGTCGCCGTCAAACTCAGCCCGTTCTTCAGCAATTTTGCGAACATGGCGAAACGGCTCGACGACGCAGGCGCGAACGGGCTGGTGCTGTTCAACCGGTTTTATCAGCCGGACATTGACCTGGAAACGCTGGAAGTGAAACCGAACATTTTGTTGAGCACGCCGATGGCCATGCGCGTGCCGCTGCGCTGGATTGCGATTCTCTGCGGCCACGTCCGCGCGAGCCTGGCGGCCACCAGCGGCATCCATCGCGCGTCCGACGTGTTGAAGATGCTCATGGCGGGCGCCGACGTGACGATGCTTTGCTCGGTGCTGATCCGGCACGGCGTCCGGCAAATCAGCACGATTGAGCGCGACCTCGTCGCGTGGATGGAAGAGAACGAATACGAATCCGTGTCCCAGCTCAAAGGCAGTCTCAGCCAGAAGAAATGTCCCGCGCCCGGCGAATTCGAGCGCGCGCAATACATGCGGGCCATCTCCAGTTATCCCGTGCCGACGGTGAATCAATAATTCCAGGATTCAAGGCGCAGGACCCGAACAAAGGCAGGGACGGCTCGCCGAGCCGTCCGTTTCGGTGGGGCGAGAGTACCCGCGAGCCGCTTCTTAACCGCTCGTCCACGCTTGTCTGCGCTAATGAGTGAAGATTAGCGGTTCAACGCCCGCAAAATTCTACCGCGTGAAGCAACGCCTTTTACGCGGTCCGCCGCACGAGCTGTGAATGTTCGGCAGGGACATCCCGCCGGGATGTCCGTCTGCCCTGCGGACGCGCGGGCCGCGCGTCCCTGCCTTGTATTCGTGTGCTCCCAATCCGCCACCCCGCATGCCGCTGCATTTGGACATTGAACACGCCGGGGTTTTTCCTACGCTGGATGACATGAGCAAATCCAAGAAGCCGGCCACGGGCGAGGGTTATCTCGGCGAAATCATGGTTCACAAAGTCTCCCGTGCAGTGGGCGTAGTGGAGAACGTGGTCGAAGCCAAGGCCGGGTGGCCGCCGCAGATCATACTGAAACTGAAGGATGGCACCTTCAAAAAAGGCAAGCTCAGCGACTTCCGGGAGCCCAGCCACACCGAACGGGAACAAATCTCCTCCGTGTAGCTGCAGACTCCGATGAACTCCGATAAATCGCGAGCAGGTGACCGCGGATGGACGCGGATTTGATTCTCTCAACTCTCAACCAATCATCAACCACGGATGGACACGGATAAAAGCCTCGGAAGAGGCGACCGATAATAGCCCACTGCTTTAGCTGTGGGATGAATCGTCAAAAAGAATTTCAAGCCCCGGAGGGGCGGCAGAAGATTCGGCCACAAAAGAACGCAAAGACCGCGGAGAGACAAAGGCTTCATCGACTTTGAGAGAAAACGGGTCCGGACATCAGGAACCGAGGCTTTCGGGTGCGCTGGCGCGAGCAGCCAGTTATTAGACGGTGGACTCCAGGTTTTAGCCGGGAGCGTACCGGGTGATCGCCGACCGCAGGGTCCCAAGTTCGATAGGTTTGCAGATGAAAGAATCAACGCCACCCAGAGGGCAGTCGGAAGACTGAAGTTTCTCCGGATAGGCGGTCAGCATCACGACGGGCTGCGTAGGTGAGCGCCTTTTGATGGCCGCGGCCAACTGATCGCCTTTCATCCCCGGCATAAGGTAGTCGGTGAAAATCATGTCGAACTTGCCGGGCTTAAACAGGGCCAGCGCCTCGGCGCCGCTTTTGGCCGCGTCAACGATATGACCTTCACTCGCGAGCAGTATCTGGAGGGTGAGGCAGACGAGAGGTTCGTCGTCCACGACCAGTATGTGTTTTTGCTGTCCAGTGCGTTCGTTCATTCTCGTCACAAAAGGGCAATTTTCGTGCCAGTTCTTTTGTTTTTTTACCGCCTGGCTTGGGCGTCGGCATCGCTTTGGGGTATGTTGCCGTAACCCGTTTCGGGAGAACAACCGCGCCACCTGCTGCGTGAGGCAATGCCGTTTACGCCGACCGCCCGCCCGCCTGTTTTTTAACCACGGATGGACACAAATGGACACGGATTATTTACCACGAAGAGGCACAAACGGCGCAAAACTTTAACCGCGAAACTCGCCAACCATGCGAAAGTTCGGAGGGCGGAGCTCCGCGAGGCCCCAACTATAACCACGAAGACCACAGAGATCGCAAAGAGAAGAGCCTGTTAATTCCTTTTTCTATGTGTTCTTTGCGGCCATTTCAAGTGCCCTTCAATCCGTTTCCTTGGGAATAACTGCTGGAGCACAGCTTCTATCTTCGACACTACTGCGAGACACTACCAGAATTCCGGCACACCGCGTCCGCCATCATTCCATTTCGGCGCGACCAGGCGCGCGTCCCTGCCGTTTGCGTCAATTCGTGTGGTTCGCGCTGTTCGCGGTTCAGATTTCCTCGTCTGTTGCGGGCTTTGCGCTTTTGGGCGGCAAATCCGTTTCCACGCGCTTGGCGGCCACCCATTGCTCCGCCGACGGCTTGTCGCCGGGGCTGCGATTGACGATGCCGCGAAAGGCATCAATCTGTTTGTAAACCTCGGCGCGCGTCAGCTTTTTGGGAATGGCCATGTGCCATTCTGCCATCGCCTTTCCGAAAATCGAGTTAATTCGTGGTCGAATTCGGGTCCCGGTTCCCGGATCGAATCTTAAACCGAAAGCCACCAAGTGAACGAAGAAGGAATCGAACAGCGCGGCAAGTCGGCGCGACCGGTCCGTCTTCATCCCGCAGGGCGGGACTTCGGCGCGACCGGTCCGTCTGCATGTTATTTCGCCGCAACGAGGAAAGTGGAATGAAGAATGCGGACATCAGGCTTTGAACGTTGAACAACGAATTAACAAAGATGTGAAGAACAGCGGATGGTTTTCATTCCTTTGTATCCTGGTTGCCTGGTTGTAACACTCCCTTAATCCGCGTAATCCGCGGTTAAAAAACATTGAGTATCGAACATTCTACGGGAATCGCAGGGCCGGACAGTCATCGCCGAACGGCATTGATTGTGGAAGGCGGAGCCATGCGCGGGGCGTGGGCGGCGGGTGTGCTGGCTTTTCTGCATGAAACCGGCCGGCGGCAATACGACCTCGTCTACGCGGCTTCATCCGGCGCTTGTTCGGCGGCTTATTTTGTCGCGGGACTGTGGGAACCGGGTCTGACCATCTGGCGCGAAATGGCCAGCAAGGTGGTGCGCAAAACCAATTTTCTCCGCCGCAAACCTATCATTGATCTGGCGTACCTGGTGGATCATGTCTTTCGACATCACATCCCGCTCTCGGTCGAGGCGCTGCAAAAGGCGCCCACCCGCTTTTTCATCGTGCTGACGGATTGTCATACGGGTGACCCGGTTTATTTCCACGTTTGCGATGACCGCGTTTTTGCCGCCCTCCGCGCCACGTCCACCATGCCGCTGGCGACGCGCGGGTTTGATTACGTGGACGGCCATCCGTTTGCCGACGGCGGGGTGTCGGACCCCATTCCCATCCGGCGCGCGATCGAAGATGGCGCGACGGATATTACCGTGGTGCTCACGCACAAACTGACTTTCCGGCTCAAGCCGATCCCGCGCTGGCTGGGGCGGGTTGCCTACCCGGAATTCCCCAAGGTGGCCCAGGTCTGGACGGCCCGGCAAAATGTGAATTATAACGCCGCGCTCGAATTCATGAAGCAACCGCCGGCGGGTGTGCGCATTCAGGTGTTTTGCCCGCTCCGACCGCTGCCGGTGGGCTCCCTGACCATCGGGCGGAAACGAATCGCGGCCGCCCTGGCCCTGGGCCACGACGAGGCGCTGGAGCAGGCCAAGACAGTGGTTGAGGGTTGACCCGCGTAAAAGGCCTTTGGCCCCACGCGGTAGTGGGAAACATCTAAAATCCCGTACAGGGACGTGGTCCCCACGGGACTTTACGTCCAACATCCGACACCAAACGGGGAAGGCACCCGCCTTCGTTCCGTTTTGCGGTATTCGACGCGGCAGGCGAAGACGGGAAGGAAGGACGAGGGTGGAGATCAATTCAAGCCTGAACCGGAAACTCTAAGAATCCGTGAAACAGAAGGACGCCGGGATTCAGGCGCTCAAACAAACCGTGGCCGAACTCAAAGAAACCTTGACGCATTTGACGCAACAACCTAATTGTATGGCAGAGACATGAAAACCGGACTCAAGATCATCCTCATGGCGCTGGCGCTCACGCCCCTGGTCGCACAGGCGCAAACCAATTGCTCCATCGACTGGTTCACAATAGACGGCGGCGGCGGCACAAGCACCGGCGGCGTCTATACCGTGAGCGGCACCATTGGCCAGCCGGATGCCGGCACGATGAGCGGCGGCAATTACTCGCTCACCGGCGGGTTTTGGGCGCTTTATGCTGTGCAAATGCCCGGTGCGCCGTTCCTGACCATTGCCGTCACCGGACCGAACACCGTCGTCGTTTCCTGGCTGGCGGGGGCGGGTAGTTTCACGCTCCAGACCAACAACAATCTGAACACGTCAAACTGGGTCAACGTTGGCGGCACGGTGTACAGCAACGGAGGAACAAACAGCGTTATCATCAATCCACCAGCGGGCAACTTATTTTTCCGGCTGAAACAGTAGCATCTGTTTGGGACAGCTCCGTCGGCGGGCCGGCCACGCAAGCACGGCCGTCCTTCGATTCAGCCTTGTTCCCGTCCTCGAACCCGGGTGACGAGGCCCGAGGACGAGCAGGAAGGACGAGGCCTCGTCTTTTCCTGCATTGCGGGATTCGGCGCGGCAGGTCAGCAGCTTCAGCTTTTCAATCCGGGACTCGCATCGCTCGTCCCTCCGAATGCGGCCTTAAAATACTTCCGCCTTCAGACCGGTAACCTGGCGCACGGTTTGCGCAATCTGGGAAAGTGTTTTCAACGGCAGATGCCCACAGTCGGCGCGCATCACCGGCCGCGCTGCGGAGTAAATCTGCACCAGCGATATCCTCGCCCCCTCCGCCTTCAATTCCTTGAGCCGCCGGGCATATTGCTCGGTCTCTTCCAGCGGCGGTTCCTCGCCATTAATGGCCGGGAACAGGCTTTGAATGACCACCGGTCGCTCGCGCGCCAGCGACAGGATGTTCTTCAGCACCTTATCCAGCGATACCGCGCCCCGGTTCACCTTGTTCAAAAAGGCCTGCGTGCCGCCGTCGAGCTTCGCCCAAATTTCATCGGATTTGGTGAGCCGTTTCAATCCTTCCTGCACCTGCGGCCGATCGAGGCCGGTCGCGTTCGTAATCAACACGATTTTGAAAAACGGATATCCACCCAACGCCCGCACGCGCACGACCGCCTCCAGGGCTTCGGTGAAATTGGGCGTCAGCGTCGGCTCGCCATCGCCGCTCAATGCGACGTGGCGCAGTTGCAGCAATTCGTCCGGCAACGCCTGATACGTCGGACGCTCGCGCAACCGGCCCTGATGCACAAACATCAGCGTCCGGCGCAGTTCATCGCCCATCGCGTCCACGTCCAGCGCCAGCTCGCGCGGCGGCGTGCGACGGTCCACCTCGCAGTACACGCAATCGAAGTCGCACCGCTGGTCGGGGTTCATGTTCACGCCCAGGGACAGGCCGTGGGCCCGGGCGGAGATGACCGCATAGACAAAGCGGTTGTTCAGGAAATCGCGCGGCCGGTCAAAGGCCGTCTCCCGCACCGGGGGGTGATGCATGACCGCGGGCTTTTTCTTTTCCGGCACGGTCGGTGCCGTTGTTTTGCCATTAACTTCGTCCACAATTCTTATACGGCACGTTAAGCGCGCCCCGAATCGGATACTACACGGTTATTGTCAAAGTCTTGACATGCTTTGCATGGCCCAATGGCGGGGTTTCAGGGATGATTTGCAGGCCAACGTAACGCTGGCGCGCGAATTGCTCAAATTTTGGCAATGAAGGAACATTTTTTGTCAATGCGCGACATCGCGCTTGGAGCCGGGCGGCCAACTGTTGTAAGCTTTCTGCATGAACGCGAAGCATGATGCGATCAAAAAGCGTGACCGGGCGGCCTGGCTCAAAGGCGGCGACGCGATCTGCCTGAACCCGCCGTCCAATCCCAACGGCCGGGTCTGGCGATTGGTGTTGCTGGGCGCGCCGGGCGTCGGCAAGGGCACGCAGGCGGAGTTGTTGTCCGAGCGGCTGGGCGCCTGCCAGTTGTCCACCGGCGACATCTTCCGTGCGGCCAAATGCGTGGGGAATGGCGAGCGCTCCCCGGCCCTCGAGGCGGCGTTGCATTACATGATTCGCGGCGATTTGGTGCCCGACGAAACCGTGTTGGGAATTGTGCGCGAGCGCGTGCGCTGCCTGCATTGCTGCGGCGGGTTCCTGTTGGACGGTTTTCCGCGCACCGTGGCCCAGGCTGAGGCGCTGGAAACCCTCCTGAAAAAGGAAAATGTGCCGCTGACAGCCGTGCTCAATTACGAGATGCCGCTCGATCAGATCGTCGCCCGGCTTTCGGGCCGCCGCACCTGTCCCAAGTGCAAGGCGGTCTATCACACCACCAACCGGCCTCCGCGCGTCCAGGGCATCTGCGACCATTGCGGCGGCGAACTGGTGCAGCGCGAAGATGACCGGCCAGAATCCGTTCGCGTGCGGATGGAGACCTACGAAAAAAGCACCCGGCCACTGATTGATTTCTACAAAAAACGCGGATTGCTGGTGACCGTCATCGCGGATACTTCGGCCGAGGAAGTCTATCAGCGCACCATGGAGACGGTTGACGCTTCCGTCTCTCACTAACAAATCCTCGGTAACTGTTCGCCGCTGGGCATGTCGAGAATCCGGTTCGTCCCAATCGCGCTTTTCAATGTCACCAGCGGCGCGGCGCTTTCCACCACCTTGCCGACGATTGCCGACCCTGCTCCGACGGTGTGACGGTTCATGATTTGCAGCGCGCGCTCGGCGTCCTTTGCCGCGATGAACGCGGCAAAACGGCCTTCGCACGCGACGTGCAACGGGTCGAGCCCGAGCATTTCGCACGCGGCATGAACGTCTTCGCGTACCGGAACGGATTTTTCGGCAATTTCGATGCGGACACCTGCCGTTTCAGCGATCTCGTTGAGCGCGCCGGCCAGCCCGCCGCGCGTGAGGTCGCGCAGGCAATGAATTTCGATTCCCGCTTTCAGCAGTTGCAGCACGAGATCAGCTACCGGCGCGGAATCGCTTTCGATGGCGCTCTCGAATTGCAGTCCTTCGCGCACGGCCATGATGGCCATGCCGTGCCGGCCCAAATCGCCGCTCACCAGCACGGCGTCACCAGGTCGGACGCTCCCGGGCGCAATGACAAAGGAGTGTTCGATGATGCCAATGCCGGCGGTGTTGATGAAAAGGCCGTCGCCCTTGCCCTTGTCCACCACCTTGGTGTCGCCGGTGATGATTTGCACGCCGCAACGCTGCGCCGCGTCACGCATCGAACAAACGACTCGCCAGAGCGTATCCATCGGCAGACCTTCCTCGAGGATGAATCCGGCGCTAAGGTAAACCGGACGCGCACCGCTCATGGCAAGGTCGTTTACCGTGCCGTACACGGCCAGCGAACCGATGTCGCCGCCGGGAAAGAAAATCGGGCGCACGACGTAGGAATCAGTCGTAAACGCGATTTTTTTGCCGGTCAATTCCGCCACTGCCGAATCGTGCCGGGTTTCGAGCAGCGGATTGTGGAACGCGGTCAGGAACATTCTGCCGATGAGCTGGTGCATCAGCTTCCCGCCGCCGCCATGCGCCAGCAACACGTGCGGATACTGCGAGATGGGAATCGGACAGGCGGGGGTGAAATCTAGTGGGTCGCCGGGCATGTTTAATTATTGGCAATTATCAATAACCTGAGCGAGCGGTTTCCTTCTCGTCCTCGCCGTCGTACTCGCGCTCGAAAAAAAATCGAGGAGGAGGACGAGAACGAGGATGATTGGGTCATTGCAAAATTCATTTTTGAACCGGTGCGGGAACGTCTGTGTGCCTCCGATACCGATAGTAAGCCGCGCAGGCGCCTTCGCTCGACACCATGGTCGCGCCGAGCGGATGTTCCGGCGTGCATTTCGTGCCGAAGGCCGGACATTCGTGCGGTTTGATTTGTCCCTGCAAAACCAGCCCGCTGAGACATTCGGTCGGCTCCTCCACGCGATGTTCCGCCACGCCGAATCTCTTTTCGGCGTCGAATGCAACGTAAGCGTCGTTCAAACCAAGGCCGCTCTGCGGGATTTCGCCGATACCACGCCATTTGCGCGGCACGACCGTGAAAACCTTGCGAATCAATTCCTGCGCGGGCCGGTTGCCCTCACGGCGCACCGAACGGGTGTACTGGTTTTCGACCTCGGCGCGGCCGGATTCGAGTTGCTGCACGACCATCAGCACGCCCTGCAAAATGTCCAGCGGCTCGAAACCGGTGACGACAATCGGCACGTGATATTTCGCCGCGATGGGCGGGTATTCCTCATAACCCATCACCGTGCAAACGTGCCCGGCGGCCAGAAAACCCTGCACTTTGCAATTCGGCGACGACAGCAACGCCTCCATTGCCGGCGGCACGAGCACATGCGAAATGAGCATGGAAAAATTCTTCAATCCCTTGTGCGCCGCCTGATATACCGCCATCGCCGTCGCCGGCGCTGTGGTTTCAAAACCCACACCGAAGAAAACGACTTCCCTGGCCGGGTTCTGCTCTGCGAGTCTCACGGCGTCGAGTGGCGAATAAACCATGCGCACGTCGCCGCCCCTGGCCTTGACCGAAAGTAAATCGGTCGTGCTGCCGGGCACACGCAGCATGTCGCCGAATGAGGTGAAAATGACGTCGGGCCGCGCGGCGATTTCGTGCGCCTTGTCAATGATTTCGAGCGGTGTCACACACACCGGACAGCCCGGCCCGTGGATGAGCGTGATTTGTTCGGGCAGCAGTTCGTCAATGCCGAACTTCACGATGGCGTGCGTCTGGCCGCCGCAAACTTCCATGATGTTCCACGGCCGGGTCGTGAGACGATGGATCTCCCGCGCGAATTGCTGCGCGCGTTCGCCGTCGCGATATTCGTCGAGAAATTTCATGGCTTCAACGTAGCGCAAGCGTCCCGCCTGCAGCCTTCACTCAATTTTTTTGCCGGCGTTGGCAGGCGAGACGCCAGCGCCACCTTCCCCCAACTCGCCCAGTTCCTCCATCTGCTTCAGGTAATCGAAGACCTTGTGCGCCTCGTCTTCGTCAAGCCGGTTGAGCGCAAAGCCGACGTGGACGATGACGTAATCGCCGACTTTTGCCTCCGGCACATAGGCGAGACAGGCTTCCTTGAGGATGCCGCCAAAATTGACCTTGCCCATGCGCGTGAGCGGGTCGTCGCCGCTGATGCTTTCAATTTTTCCTGGAATCGCCAGACACATGTCTTTTCAATCTAACCGGTTATGCGCAGCGCGGCAACCACTTGCCCCAGGGCAATTCCGCCGTCGTTCGGCGGCACGCGTTGATGCCAGTACGGTCGAAAACCTTCCGCCTGCAACCGCCGCACTGCGCGCTCCGTCAGATAACGATTCTGGAAACAACCGCCGGAAAGCACCACGCGGTTTTGGCCAGCGTGCCGGGCGACCGCAATGATCGCTTCGACGAGGGCGTTGTGAAACCTGGCGGAAATCTGACCAATTGGAATGTCATGCTGGATGTCCGTGAGAATGGCTTCAATCATCGGTGACCAATCGAGAATGCGTGTTGCGTGTTGCGTGTTGCGAGTTTCGCCTTTTGCGTGCTCCGCCGTTTTTTCAATCGGCAATCGGCAATCGGCAATCGGCAATGGGTAGGCTTCGTCAGTTTTAACTCCATCCAACGCGAACTCCAGTTCCATTGCGGCCTGGCCTTCAAACCGGATTCGCTGCCGGAGATTGACCAGCGAGGCGACGGCGTCAAACAACCGCCCCACGCTCGTAGTCACCGGCGAATTCAATTTCTTCGCCAGCATGGTTCTCAGCGTGGCCAATTCTGTTGCCGAGAATGCGGCGACTGGCGCAAGCGCTGCTGCAACATTTTGATGCAGGTGCATCAAAAGTTCGTTGTCAGAGAAAACCAGTTCGTGGAGCAATCCGAGCGCGGTGCGGCGTGGTTCCTTCACCGCCTTGTCGCCGCCGGGCAATCGAAACGGACGCAGATGCGCGACACGTTCTACGGTTTTATCGGTGACGAGGAAAAATTCACCGCCCCATACCGTCTCATCGAGGCCGTAACCGGTGCCGTCCCACGAAACGCCGAGCGCAGGCGTCGCGATTTCATTCTCCGCCATGCAGGATAAAACATGGGCGATGTGATGTTGAACGCCGACATATTTGATAGGGCGCGCAGTCCCCTGCGCGCCGTCGGCGGCGGGCAGAGGATTGCCCGCCCTACCCGCAGGCGAGGACGCCTGTGCCACGATCTCTTTCGCAAACCTGGTCGAGAGATAATCCGGGTGCAAATCGGCGGCGACAATTTGCGGTTTCGCTTCGTAAAGCCTTTCGAAATCAGCAATAACGCGACGGAAGGCAGTGTATGCCTGTTCGGTTTCCAGGTCGCCGATGTGCTGGCTGATGAAAACCTGATTGCCGACGGAAAGCGCAATCGTGTTCTTGAGGTGCGCGCCAACCGCCAGAATCGCTTTCGGAGGGCGGAGTTCCACGACGCCCTGATTCTTCTCGTCTTGATTCTTGGGGCTCGTGGAACTCGCCCCTCCGAAATTTAGAATTGGTATGGGCAGTGGGGCATAGCCGCGGGCGCGACGCAAAACCAGCTCCCGATCCAGCATCACGCGCACAATCGAATCATCCACATGCCGGACGATGGGACGGTTGTGAACGAGAAAGACATCGGCGATGCCGCCGAGGCGTTCGAGCGCTTCGCGTTCATCCGTGCAAATGGGTTCATCGCTCAGATTGCCGCTGGTGGCCACGACGGGAAATCCGAGTTCAGCCATGAGCAGATGATGCAACGGCGTGTAGGGCAGCATGACGCCGAGATTGGGATTGCCGGGAGCCACGGAATTGCCGATTGCCGATTGGCGATTGTGGATTTTGGCAAGCAAAACAATGGGCGATTCGGGTGAACGAAGAAGGCGTTCTTCGAGCGGGGGAACTTCGCATTCGGCCTTGATGCTTTCCAGCGACGGGAACATGAGCGCGAAGGGCTTTTCCTCTCGATGTTTTCGTTTGCGCAAAAGCCGGACGGCTTTGTCGTTGCGCGCATCCACCATCAAATGAAACCCGCCGAGTCCCTTGACGGCGACAGTTTTGCCGGCACGAATGGCAGCGGCGACGACGAGCAAAGCATCGTAGCCGCGCTCGTGAGAGCGCGGATTTTCCACGTTTTCACAAACGCGGCTACCAAGCCAAAGTTCCAGATGTGGGCCGCAGGCCAGGCAAGCATTGGGCTGCGCGTGAAAGCGGCGGTCGCGCGGATCGTCGTATTCGGCCTGGCATTGCGGGCACATCGTGAACGACTTCATCGAGGTGTTCGCGCGGTCGTACGGCAGGGATTCGATGATACTGAAGCGCGGCCCGCAATTCGTGCAGTTGGTGAACGGATAACGGTGACGCCGGTTCTGCGGGTCGAAAATTTCGCGCAGGCAATCGGGACAGGTGGCAATGTCGGGCAGCACGAGCGCGGTTTTCCTGCCGCCGGTCTCGCTCTCGCGGATTTCAAAACTGGTGTAACCAACCGCGTCCAGCCACAAGGCCTCGAGGCTCTGAATAAAACTGCGCACGGGCTTTTCCGTTTCGAGGCGGAGCAGGAATGTTTCCAGCGCCGGGCGCGGGCCTTCGACTTCGATGAAGACGCCTTGCGCCGAATTGTTGACCCAGCCGGTGAGCTGAAGTCCGGTGGCGAGACGGAAGACGAACGGACGGAAACCGACGCCCTGCACCGCGCCGCGAACGCAGACCTTAAGTCGCCTTGGCTCGGGAGCAAGGCGCTTCACACACCGAATTTTTTTGGGATTCTCCGGCTTCACGAATTTCAACGGCGCGTTGCATCCCCTCCCTCATTTATTCGTAATCACAGTCCATGTTCCGGTAGCAGGGTCGTATAATTCGTGACCGTGAATCGGGTATTTGTCGAAGCCACCTTCATAAACCAGCACCTTTCCATTGGATTGTAGGGCGGCGCGTTCACTTGGATGTGGGCTGTTCATCGAACCCGTAGCCGTCCATTGCCCTGTCGCCGGATCATATATTTCCGCGCTGGTAAGATCGTGCAATCTACCATCCGCACCAAGATTTTCACCTCCCATAACAAGTACTTTTCCATTAGCTAGCAGAACCGCCATATGAAATTCGCGTGCGACGTTCATTGAACCAGTATCCGTCCGTTTCCCTGTTGTCGGATCAAACAACTGGGCACGGGAAAAAATATGGTTAGCGTCAGTTGGAATTGCAGTTTGAAAACTGCCGCCTGCTATCAGTTCCCTGCCGTTTGATAGCTTTGTTGTCGTCCAGCCAGAGCCTGCGCCCCCTAAAGGGCCATCATTCATAGTGAAGGCCTCCGCTTGTCCCGCCGCCTCCCGATCAATTGCTCTTAAAGCTTCCAGCAAAGTGCCGCCCAAGACTTGGATCATCTCCATGTCTGGTCCGGTAATAAGGTTTGTATAGATGGACATGAGTTTTGGTACCGCGATCTTCGCCGCCGGCCCGTAGCTGCCAAGCGAATTGGCCGCGAGTCGCCGCGGATAACGGTTGCTGTCATCCAGCAATGGAATGAGCGCGGGTATGACCAAGTCCGGATCCTTGCCAGCAAGAAAATCAGCGGCATTGCCCCGGATGATTGGATTTGGGTGTTTGAGGGCATTTATCAACAGCCGGGTAATCACCTGCGGATCACCGCCGCCTTTTTGCCCGAGCGCCAGAACCACAACACCCACCAGATCCTCGTCGTTGATGGCATTGGTCAAGACAGAAAAGCCCTTTGGCCCAACCTGGGTCAAAACCTGTGCGGCTTCGGAGCAGGTTTCAGGATCATGAAGTAGCTTGCTGAGTTGGGGAACGGCCGATTCCGCATTTGTTCCCAAAATGGCAAAACCGTCCACGGCAATATATCGTATATCTTCAGCCTCCTGCTGTCCGTAGAGTTCCTTAAACGCCTTGCTTTTAAGCTTGGATACAACTCGTTTTTTATTCCACTCTTTTGCGCCTAAAATGTCGAGCAATGTGGGAATGCAGTTGGTCCCCATTTGCCGGATGGCGTTTTGTTGAGCCGCCGTATCTCGTTCCACCAGCCAGTCGCTTAACGGCTTGCCGTTGAATCCCGGCTCGCTGGCTTGCACCGATGGAACGGCGAGCAGGCAAAAGATTGCCGGGATTAAAACCAGGGTAAACCGGCTGATATATTTTCGTGGCTCGCTCATATCACTTCTCGATTTCAAAGCCTTCGAGGACCAAGTCGGTGGAATTCACGGCCTTGAGGTCCAGCGAATCACATTTTGGGCAGACATCCGGCAGGTGGTCTGTCTCGAACTGGTGTCCGCATTTCGCGCAGCGCACAAGCGGCGCAACCTGCGTCAGCTCCAGTGTGGCGCCTTTGATGAGGGCACTCTCCTTTTTAACGACTTCAAAACTGAACTGCACGTGCTCGGCGCTGTGGCTGGTAAGCGGGTTGAAGCGGATTTTGACGAGCTTGACACGCTTGGCGCCCTGCGCGGCAGCCTGTTTTTCAACCGTGTCAACGATGGCGCGGACGAGATGGACTTCGTGCATAAAATGTCATTCAAGTCTGCCACCGCCTCATGCGCCGGTCAATGCGCGAAGGCGGAACATCGCTTGGTGGAGCATGGGTCGTTTTGGTGGGGCGAGCGCCTGTCGCGCCGTAGCTCGGCGAAGGCTGATCCTCGCGAGCCGGACTAAATTTTCAACGGAGCGGCTCGCCGGGAGTCTCGCCCCACCAATCTTGGTCGTGTCCCGTGTGGATTTCAATGACCACCGACCAGCGCCCGGATCTTGTCCAGCGCGGTTTCATAACCCCGGCGGGCCAGCGGCGAAAGTTCCTCGCCGAAACCGAGATTTTCGACGGGAATGGTCAGCCACCAGGCCGGCGGGCAACGCCCGAAAAGTTGCCGCGCGAACGCCAGCAGCGTGCGCGGGTCCGCGGCGTGGGCCATGAGTTGCGCGCCGTCGGCGGGTTCGATTTGGCGAAGCTGGACTTCGGTGGAGGCGTCCGCGGCCGCGTCCACGAAAACCACCGCGCGCGCGGTGGAAACCGGTTCCGCGAGTTCAGGTGTGAGTTGATGGCGCACGATGGCGACCACGCGGGGCAGGGCCAGCCCGGCGACCGCAGCGGCCACCTTCGCCCCCACGCCATCATCGCTGCGCAACGTGTTGCCGTAGCCGATGACCAGAAAGTCACCAGCCTGGCCTTCAGCCTCGTCCTTACTCATTCACCCAGAGTAAAGGCAGGACGCCGGCAAAGCCAGCCGGACTACGGTGATCGAATCCGGGCGCCCATGTCTCTGTCCAGATTCGCCCGGCGGGATCGGTAACCATGTATTCCTTCGCCAGGAACCAGTCAATTCTCCCGGCGTCCCGGTTGCGTCACGGCACCGGACCAGCGGGACTGCCGGTACCCAGAGTCGGAGGCTGCATCATGGAGCCGGGATTGCATCCACCGTTCTGCCGGAGGAGTATAACGTCAACAATTCGGCACATTTTCCGGCTACATCGTCTTGCCCTGTAATCAGTGCAAGGACACGTGCGGTGTTGGCCATTTCGGCGGCATGGGAGAAGTCGCCGGCTTCGGCGTAGGCAGCCGCAAGCGTTTCTATGGACAGTGGCTGCCGGTATTCGGTCAACTCAACCGCTTTGGTGGCCAATTGTACCGCTTCTTTTCCATTGCGTAATTCGGGATTGCCGGCCGTTGCCAGAATCCAGGCAAGCCGGTTTAATACGATTGGATTGTCGGGTTCCACTTGCAGGGACTCGCGATAGGATTGGATGGCTTGGGGGAGCTTGCCATCCTTTTCAAGCTGGAGGGCGATTTGGTATCGCCTCATGGCTTCCGGGTTGACGGGAGGGACTGTTTCGTCCTGCACCAAACCAGAAGTGCCTGAAAAGCTTGGCACAACTCCAGCCTCCACTTCCCGCCGGTTAGTGGGTTGCGAATTGAATTGCAACCGGGAAAGGATCTTTACGACGTCATAATTCTGGGGGGGAAGTTTTCCGATGACGAACGGAACCGGCCCAAAATTTATTGTATAGAATCCCGCAGTTTTGCCGTCTACGCCCCACATCAGATTCATCCATGAAGAGGGTACGTAATGGAATTGTTCCACCCACCCCACACTGTCTGGCGGAAGCGCAATAAAAATGCCGATTTCCGGCACCACGACAACGTCATCCGGTTGAAGCAATGACCGCTCGACATCGATAGGCCGGCCACCGAGTCTTTCCATGTAATATTGGAAACCCATATGCCCCTCAAACCAGACCGTGCGGTTCGTCGTTTTGTATTTTGCCATGATTTGTTCCGCAGCCGTCCTAGCCGAATTGGCCAACTGATAGTCAGCCATTACCAGACCCAACGTGACGGCGGCGGCCGGAATTAGCGGCCAGAGCAACCCCCACGTCACAGCGTTCCCCCTCATCGCCTCCAATCGCCGCACCAGCAGAATCACCGCCGCCGGAACCATGGGAAGAAAACTCCGGGCGCACACCGTCCAGTTCAGTACCGCCGCAAAAAAGAGTCCACTCATAATCCAAAGGACCAGCATCACAGAAATTGGGTTTCGCCGCCGCCAGACTTCCGCCACCACCAGCAGTAATAAATGCAAGCCACCTGCAATCAGTATCGCCACTTGCAGCAGGAAATCCCAGTGTTTCGACATCGAGAGATGCATAATCCTCGGCAGCCCCAGGTTGTTCCACTGCTCAAATAATCCGAGCCAGACACCGAAAATGACCAAGCCGCCTGCCAACCATACCCACCGCCGCCACAGCCACGGCGCAAAGAACAGCAGCGGCAGCAGACTGCCACCGGCAAAGGCCAGACCGATGATTCCTCTCGCCTGCCAATCGCCAAGAGCGCGGACCGTCCGGGCGTAATAGGAAGCACCAGAGAGCAGCCCTCTCCCATACATTTCAGCCGTCAGCCACTCGTAACCCAACACCATCCCCAACGGCACGGCCAAGCCCACCAGCCACCATCCCAATTTGCGCGTCCGCAGCAGAGTTAAGACGGGCAGTAAAGGCAACAAGGTCACCGCGCTGTACTTGGTCAGCACGGCCAAACCCGCCAGCACCCCCGCCCCAACGTATTGCCACCGGCTTTGCGCACTGCCCAAGGCCCGCTCCCACAGCACCAGCGCCCAAATCCAGAAAGCCAACATGAGCACATCGCACATCAGCGTCGTGCTTGAAACCAGAAAGGCCGGCGTGAAGATCGCCACCACAGTCGCCAGCAGCGGCCGGGCACACCACATTTGAGCCAGGGAATAAATGCCCGCCGCGGCCGTGAAAGCCACAACCAGGCACGCAAGGTGCAGAGCGATTTCGTGCCAGCCAAACAATGAAGCCACCCCGGCCAGAAAGTAGGATAACAGTGGCGGATTATAGTTGGCTATCCACATGGGGATCGTTGACGCCCACCAGTCAACCTCGGAACCATAGAAGTTGCCGGGATGTTTTTGAATCCATTGGCCCGCCCAGACGAAGAGCGGGTCATCCATATGGATGGCCTTGTTGATGAACGGCCCCAGACACCCGGCCAGAATGACGCCGATCACGACCAGGGGATGTTCTGAAATCCAGGATTTCTTCAAATTCTCAGGTTGTGACGCTGCGCCCATCTAAAACGACGTAACGTTACCAACTTGCCAGTCAACGAACAACTCTCGAAAGTTGCGGAGGGGGATCCTGTTCGCTGGCATGTGAACGCGAACGGTGAACAAGCCATAGGCGAGCGTTTACGCAAACATATCAGCTAATTGGCTTTCCTTGAGATCGGGAACCATAAGCCGATTCTGCGCTCGGCAAAACGCACCGTCACCCCGCTTGGCGGCAGGATGGAATGGAAATTATCCGCGTGCGAGTTCGTCCAGCACCTGGCCATCCGGCGCGACGAGTTGGACGTGCAATGGCATCTGGCCGACGGCGTGCGTGGAACAGCTCAGGCACGGGTCGTAGCAGCGGATAGCAGCTTCGACGCGGTTGAGCATGCCTTCCTTCAGCTTGTTGCCCTTCACATATTTTTTCGCGACGGACAGGACGGCGCGGTTCATCGCCAGGTTGTTGTGTCCGGTGGCGACAATCAGGTTGACCTTCTCAATGCGCCCGTTTCCGTCCACCCAGTAATGGTGGAACAGCGTGCCGCGCGGGGCTTCAATCACGCCGACGCCCTGTGGGTTGGCCGGCCGGCCGGTAATCATGATGTCCGTGCTGCAAATGTCCGGGTCGGCAAGCAACTGCTCGATGCGTTCGAGCGCGTAGAGAATTTCAATCAACCGTGCCCAGTGGTAATAGAACGAGCTGCACCGGAGATGGTTGCGGCCGGCCTTCCACTCGCGCAACGCGGCATTGGCCTGCGGCGTGGAAATTTTATCCGCGAGATTCAGCCGGGCCAGCGGGCCGACGCGGTAGATTCCGGCCGGATAACCCAGCCGTTTGATAAACGGGAATTTGAGATAAGACCACGGCTCGGTGGCCTCGGCAATGACGTCCAGGTAATTGGCCGGCGGAACCTGGTCCTCGACGATTTTGCCGTTCACATCGGTAAACCGCAGGTTGCCGTCGTAATGCTCCAGCGCGCCGTCGGGCTGGACGAGACCCATGTAATTCGAGTCGAAGCTGGCGAAGCTTTCAACTTCATCGTGGTGCGCCTCTTGATATTTCTTGAGCAGGTCGAGCGCGAACTTTGCCTGCGCGAACGCCTCAGGCAGGCCCTTGCGCATCTCGTCGCGTTCGGCGACCGTGAGCGCCTTGTTGACGCCGCCGGGCACGGGGAAATCCGGATGGATTTTGCGCCCGCCGATGAGCTTGATGACTTCCTGCCCGTATTTGCGCAGCCGTACGCCTTTGATGGCGATGTCGGGATGCTGCTGGATGAGGCCGACGACATTGCGGATGGCCGGGTCGGCGTCGTAGCCCAGCAACAAGTCGGGCGCGCTCAAATGGAAGAAACTCAGCGCGTGCGATTGCGTGAGCTGGCCCATGTGCATCAGCTCGCGCAGCAGCTTCGCTGGACGTGGAATCGGCGCGCCCAGCACGGCGTCGCACGCCTTGGCGCTGGCCAACAGATGGCTCACCGGGCAGATGCCGCAGATGCGCGCGGTGATTTGCGGCATCTCGGCAAAGAAACGGCCTTCGCAGAATTTCTCAAACCCGCGGAACTCGACCACGTGGAACTGCGTGTCGGCCACGTTGCCCGCCGCGTCGAGCTGGATCGTGATCTTCGCATGCCCCTCGATGCGAGTGACGGGGTTGATCGTAATGGTTCTGGTGCTGGTTTCAGTCATAACACAAATTCTTCTCGTTCCATTGCGGCATGCGACCGGCGAGCAACTCGGTGAGCACGTACCAGATGGTGTCGGCATCGGGCGGGCAGCCGGGAATGTGGGCGTCCACCTTCACGAACTCCTGGATGGGACGGACCCGGTTCAGCAATTTGGGCACGGCTGGAGGCCCGGGAATGTCGCCGACTTGCGTGCTCTCGGTCTCGACAAACCCGCGTGCCATGACGTCTTCGAGTTTGAACTGGTTGCGCAGGGCGGGAATGTTCCCGGTGATGGCGCAATCGCCCAGCGCGACCAATACCTTGCAGCGCGCCCGCAGCGTGCGCAGGACGTGTTCCTGTTCCTCGTTGCAGACGGCGCCCTCGACAATCCCCACGTCCACGTTGGGAATCTCCTTCACATCGGTAATCGGGCTGGCGGTGATGTCCACCAGTTTGACGAGTTCAACCAGCCGCTCGTCCAGATCCAAAAACGACATGTGACAGCCGGAACAGCCGCCCAGCCACACCGTCGCCACTTTGACTTTGGGTTTGTCGCTCATATTCGCCTTCACCTCAAAACCGCTTCCAGAATTTCCCGGTCCTGGCGCGCCTCACCGCGCGGCGGCAACACCGCCTGTAGCGGCAGTTCGCGCCCCTCAAAATTGGTGATGGTGCCCTGTTTCTCGCACCAGATGGTTGCCGGCAGCACGACCTTCGCGAGGTCGGTCAGCCGCGACTGATAGGCCGCCTGCACCACGACGCAATCAATTTCCTCCAGCAGTGCCCGCACGTATTTCTCGTCCAGCAACCGCGCGCCGCCGTCCGGCTCGTCGCTCGCGACGATATGCAGGAACTTCAGCGGTTTCGCGTCGAGCCACGGGCCGACTTCTTCCACCGGTTCGATGCCCCCCGCGGCGAGCGTCAGGCTGTTGGGGCTGGTGGGCAGGGCAATCAACGCCGGCGCCTGGCCGGAAGTTTTCCCTTCAAAAACCTTGACGAGCCGTTCGAGCACAGACACGCCGATAGGCGTCATGGCCTCCGGTCCGTAAACCAACACCGGCCGTTGCGCGTCCTTCAACTCCTCAGTCACGCGGGCCCAGAATTTGCGTTCCAGACTGACGACGTTGGCGCAAAGGGTGGCATACTGGTCGAGGTCGCTTTTACGGGTGTGGAAAATGAGCAACTTCGCCTTGCGCAGACGCACCGTGGTGCGGATTTTGGCCGCGACCACCCCTTGCGCGCGGCTGGGCTGCGCCCCGAGCACGATGATGGCATCGGCGTCGTGCAATTTCGCCATGCTGTCCGGGCTGCGGTCACCTTCGGCGCACAGGGCGGCTTCGTCGCGGGCAACGAACATCCCGATGCGCTCGAACTTCTTCAGCGTAGCGACGGTTTCGTTGTTCAGACGCGGCGAGACGAGCACGGCTTTCTGGGCGGCCTTGGCCTTTTTTGCGGCCTTCCGTACAACCTCGAGTGCTTCGTCCCAGGTGGCCGGCTCGAGCGTGCCTTTGCGGCGGACCATTGGTTGCAGGATGCGCTGGCGCGGTTCGGCCCAGGTCTCGTAACGGCCACGCACGCAAAGGTGTCCCTGGCTGACCGGCGAATCGAAATCGCCAAAGACCTCGACGATGCGGTTTTCCTTCGTATAAACCTGCAGGCCGCAGCCGACGGGGCATTCGGTGCACGTGGTGCGGACGGTCTGGCAGGTGTTGAGCTTGCCACGGAACGCGGCGGCCTTGTCGAACAGCGCCCCGGTGGGACATGCCGCGACGCACGCGCCGCAGCTCGTGCAGGTATCCGATGTGCCGAACGTCGCGCCGAGGTCCACGACCACGCGGTTTTTCGCGCCGCGATTGGCAATGTCGAGTGTGTGAGTGCCTTCCATTTCCTCGCACGTGCGCACGCAACGGGTGCACAGGATGCAACGGTTGTGGTCGAGGGCGAGGTATTTGCCCGACACGTCCACCGGCCAGGCGGGATAAAGGTAGGGGATGCTGATGGCGTCAATGCCGTGGCGGTAGCCCTGCTGCTGGAGTTCGCAATCGCCCTTGTTCATCACGCAGAACGGACAGATGTGGTTGCGCTCGCTGAACAACAGCTCCAGTGTGCTGCGGCGCAGTTTCTGGAGCGATTCGCTATTGGTGACGATTTGTTTGCCATCCATGGCCGGGGTCGAACACGCCGGCACCACCTTCGGGCTGCCAACGATCTCGACGATGCACATGCGGCAGCCGCCCCACGGCGAAAGGTGTTTCAGGAAACAGAGCGTGGGGATGTTGATGCCATTGGCCTGGGCGATCTGCAGAACCGTCTGGCCTTCCTGGCCCGCGCAGCGGCGGCCATCAATCGTCAATGTGATTTTTTGGGGAGCAATCATTTTTTCATCACAGGTTTTGTGGCCCGGGTTGAGGACGTCGCCAAATCTGCCGGCGTAACCGACCGGGCGTGCACGCCATCGGAAGTTTTGAGCACCGCGTCAAATTTGCAGGCGTCCAAGCACGCGCCGCAACGGATGCAGGCGTCTTCCACGATATAAAACTTCTTCAGCCCGTCCCGTTTGAAAATGGTGTGGACCGGACATCCGCGCGCGCATAGCGAACAGCCGACGCACTTTTCCTCGTTGATGCGGAACTCCAGCAACTCGCGGCAAACACGGGCGGGACAACGTTTCTCCACGACATGCGCCAGGTATTCATCGCGGAAATAGCGCAACGTGGTAAGCACCGGATTCGGCGCCGTCTGGCCCAGCCCGCACAGGCTGGCGTCGCGGACAACTGAGGCCAGCGACTCGAGTTTTTCGATGTCTGCAAGTTCGGCCTCGCCGGTGCAAATCCGGTCCAGAATGTTGAGCATCTGGCGCGTGCCGACGCGGCAGGGCGGGCATTTGCCGCACGACTCGTCACAGCAGAAATCCATGAAAAACCGCGCCACGTCCACCATGCACGAATCCTCATCCATTACTACCATGCCGCCCGAGCCCATGATGGAGCCGAGCTTTTGCAGCGACTCGTAGTCCACGCGTTCATCCAGGTGTTGTGCGGGGATGACACCGCCGGACGGTCCGCCGGTTTGCACGGCCTTGAACTTTTTGTCTTTGGGGATGCCGCCGCCGATGCCGAAGATGATTTCGCGCAGCGTGGTGCCATACGGCACTTCGGCGAGGCCGGTGTTGCGGATTTTGCCCGCGAGCGCGAAGACCTTGGTGCCTTTCGACTTCTCGGTGCCGAACGAGGCGTACCATTTCGCGCCCTTCAAAATAATCGGCTTGATGGTGGCCCAGGTCTCGACGTTGTTGATATTGGTCGGCTTGCCCCACAGACCGCGTTGCGCGGGGAATGGCGGACGCGGCATCGGCTGGCCGCGCCGGCCTTCAATGCTGCGCATCAACGCGGTTTCCTCGCCGCACACAAACGCGCCCGCGCCAATGCGGATTTCGATGTCGAAATCGTAGCTGGTCTCGAACAGGTTTTTCCCGAGCAAACCGCGCTGGTAAGCCTGGGCGATGGCGATGTTGAGGCGTTTGATGGCCAGCGGATACTCGGCGCGGATGTAGATGAAGCCGCGGTTGGCGCCCATCGCGTAAGCCCCGATGGCCATGCCTTCAAGCACACGGTGCGGGTCGCCTTCCAGCACGGCACGGTTCATGAACGCGCCCGGGTCGCCTTCGTCGGCGTTGCAAATCACGTATTTCGGTTTAGTAGGCGCCTTCGCCATCAACTCCCACTTCACGCCGGTGGGGAACCCCGCGCCGCCGCGCCCGCGCAGGCCACTGGCCTTGATTACGGCGATGACCTGTTCGGGTTTCATCGAGGTGAGCACCTTGCCCAGCGCGGCGTAACCGTCGCGGGCGATGTATTCCTCGATGTTTTCCGCGTCAATCAGGCCGCAATTCTCGAGGACAATTTTCTCCTGTTTGGCGAAAAAGCTGAAATCGCGCTGGGTGGTGACGACATTGGCGGTGACGTCATCCTTCGGCAGCAACTTCGTATAGGGGCGGCCCTTGATGAAGTGCTCCTCGACAAGCTTGGGCACGTCCAAGGCCGTGACCCGCTGATAAAACGTACCCTCCGGATGAACCAGCATCACCGGGCCGAGGTCGCACGGTCCCATGCAGCCGGTTTCGACGATTTTAATCTCCCCGTCGAGGCCGCGCTTCTTCAGCTCGGCGGCCAGCACGTCCTTCAGCGCGTTGCCGCCGGAACTGATGCAGCCGGCGCCGGCGCAAACCAATATGTGGGCGCGAATCATGGTTAATCACTCCGATTTCTTTTCCTTGCCGACGGCCAGGTTGTCCACCTTTTTGCCCTTCTCGAGGTGCTCGGCGACAATCTTTCTGGCCTTCTCGGCGTCAAGCCGCGCGTAGGTGGTTTTCTCCCCGCCGGCTTCCTCGACGCGGACGACTGGTTCGACGTCTTCCAGGCCGACCTCGCCGGTCACCCGCACTTCGACGTCCTCCAGCCCGCGTTTCTCGATCTCGTCGAGCATGGTTTTCATCACCTCACGCGCGCCGGCGGCGATGCCGCTGGTGCCCATGCTGACGACGACGCGGTATTTCTTGCTGCCTTCACGCAAGGCAACCTGCCGCTGCGCCTTCTCTTTCAATTTTTTGAGTTCTTCCAGGTTCATAATTCGTTGTCTCCTCGCCGCTCCAAAACCTTTCGGGGCGGCTTACGCTTTTTTTTTCTGCCAGTTCCTTGGAGCTGAAATGGAAATGTTCCGTGTCCCCCAAATAATGGAGCTGCACGTCCACCGCCGGGTTGGCGGCGCACAAGGCCAGGATGGTCGCGTTTAAATCGCCCAACGGCGGCCGGTCCACGTGCGACAATTTCATCGAAGCCGTGACCGTCGTGCCCATGCGCGGCGTGGAATGGATGCGAAATTTCCCCCCGCACATCTCCGCGGTCTGGCGCAACAGGGCCAGCCCCAGGCCGATGGCCTTCTTACGGTGGCGCTTGGTGCTGACCGGAGCGGCCAGCACGCGCTCGAGCGTGGCTGTGTCCATGCCACGGCCATCGTCCTGGATGCGTATGGTCAACTGGTCCAGCCGGGCGTACTCGGCAACCATGATCTGCACGGTGCGCGCCTTCGCGGTGAGCGAATTCATCGCGATGTCCAGGATGTGCAATGACAGTTCTTCAAACATATTTCTTCAAATCCTTCTGGCAGAGGCGCGGGATTTTGTCCGGCGACAGTTTGCCGTAAACGTCGTCACCAACGGCAATCGCCGGGGCGAGCGCGCAGGCGCCGATGCAACGTGCGCTGTTCAGGCTGAACAGATTGTCCTTGGTGGTCTCGCCTTGCTTGATGCCGAGCTGCTGTTCGAGCCGTTCCAGGATCGTTTTCGAGCCGCGCACGTGGCAGGACGTGCCCGTGCAAACGAGGATCTGGTGTTTGCCCCGCGGCACCATGGTGAAGAGATGGTAAAACGTGACCACGCCATAGACCTGCGACAACGGCAGCTTGAGCGCCGCGGCGACGTACCGCAGCACGTCGGCGCTGAGGTAGCCAAAGAGGTGCTGCGCGGCGTGCAACACCTGAATCAATGCCGTCGGCTCGTAATTGTAGTGCGTGATGGTCTGGTCGAGCGACGCGAAGCGGACGTCCCCGCTCGGGTGTGTCGTCATGCTCGGGGCGATGGTTTGTAATTCGCTCATCGGAGTCCTGCCTTCCACAGTTTGCCGGCCGCTTCGTAGGTGCTGAACGGCGTGCTCAACAGCATAATGCCCTTCTCCACAGCTTCGGCGACGATGGCGGCCTCGGGTTTGCGGCCGCAGGTGAACAACACGGCGGCGATGTCCTTCATCGAGGCGACGGACAAGACATTGCGGTGGATGTGGATGGTGACCCACAACACGCCGGGTTGCGCGTTGGCCAGCACGTCACTGAGCAGATCCGAAATGTAACACCCGGTCAGTTCGACCTCGGTCAGGTCGGTCAACGGACTCGCCTCGACGACCGACAGGATGGACGGGAGTTTGGTGGCTGATTTCAGTTTCATAAAGTAACACCTGCTTTCCGCAAGAACACCGTCGCCTGCAATCGTGTGCCGCTGCCCAGTTCCGACTGGATGGCAAACTCATCGGCGCAACGCTTGATGTTGGGCAGACCCATGCCCGCGCCGAAACCGAGTTCGCGCGCCAGGGGACCGGCGGTGGACCAGCCTTCCTGCATGGCCAGGTCAATGTTTTCAATGCCCGGACCGCTGTCCACGGCCTTGATGCGGACCTTGTGGGCATCAATGGAAGTGGTAATGCGCCCGCCGAGCGAGTGGATGATGATGTTGGTCTCCGCCTCGTAGGCGATAATGGCGGCGCGCCGGAGAACATCGGGCGCGATGCCCCGGGAGCGAAGCACTTCGCGCATGCGCTGGGAAAGTTTGCCCGCACTCTCGAAATCGCCCGATTTCACGTCCGTGTTGATTACCGTGCGGTGCGCCTTTTCGTCCGCGGCACGGGTGGCGACCAGCACGGCTTCCTTGGCCATGGCTTCCTCGGCGCGGCGTTCCAGATGATGCATCAGGCAGACGGTGATATCGCCGCGGGTGATGATGCCTACCAGCCGGTTGTTCGTGTCCAGGACCGGAAACCGGCCATACCCGTGCCGGTCGAATTCCGCCACGGCGCGGACCAGGGAGAAATGGTCGCGCAAGGTCACAATTTTGCGGCTCATCCACGGTTCCACCGGATCGTTGATGTGGCCTCCGTCGAGGGCGTTGATGATGTCTTCGATGCTGACAATACCCACCAGCACGTCATCGGCCAGGATCGGCACGCCGGAGATGCGGTGGGCCTTCATCAGATGTTGAATCGAGCGCAGGGAATCAGCCGCCGTGGCGGTGATGGGCGGGCTGGTATCGCGTCGCGCACGCGCA
>Ga0187866_1001090_pt1 | contig 27154 bp, 30 predicted proteins | sample June2016WEW_11_1_3_FD_133013 | JGI IMG/M metagenome (GOLD analysis project Ga0187866, IMG submission 133013) | Peatland microbial communities from SPRUCE experiment site at the Marcell Experimental Forest, Minnesota, USA - June2016WEW_11_150 | ecosystem: Environmental > Terrestrial > Soil >...
CCCTTTTTCTCCCCTTTGAGGTCGCCTACTGACCTCCGGTTGCAACGTGCCTGGTGAATCACGATCGCGAATTGATCGAAAGGGTATCCCCTTGATGCGCCGATGTCAAGTTCGAGTTGCTGGTTTGATCTTGGATTTTCCACGGTCAAAACGGATTCGCCGACGAGGTGAAGTACGTAGCTAGTGTCACCGGCTGGATGACGAGTAAAAATGGGAAGACTACCCGCATAGTTCATACCCTGGTAAGTACTCAAGCGGCTATGACGATTATTGGAAGCATGGGGTTGTTGGCCAGGACAGATCGGGGCCTCAGAGGCCAAGGCCGCTCTGATACGGGCTTGCCGCGCCCACCTGGCCCCATGACCGGGTCAAGTGTATTGAACAAAGACACGCATTGGTTGATTCGGATGTATAGCGGAATGTGACGTGCCATCCCGCAGGCTCGGGGCAGAGCTGGCACGTCGCTCCAAGGGGACCCGTAGCACCTTCGCCTCGCACGGCATTCCTGGGGGAAACCGCCACTTTGTCTCAGTCTCTCTGCTAGGGAAGAACATCTTTCTGATCTGGAAGCCTTGACCCACTGGCCGTAGTTGGTCACTAGGCCAGCGGCGAGCCAAAAGTGAAACCGGCCGGATCGATGGGCCGGATTTGTCTTTTTCCAGGAGGAGCCAATGAAGCGGGTCTCCTGTGAAGAAGGAGGGGCAAGGCACTATTCAATGGGGCTTTCCCTGCAAGCTACTCAGTGAGTGTGGCGCGCGCCATGACTTAGATCTCGACTAATCGCTTGGTGCGGTCTGCCCAGTGTCTATAGGTGGAATTGGCTGGGGCAGGATGGACTACCGTGGGTTTCCGCGAGACGAGAAGTCATCCAATCATCGAAAGCGAAGTAACAATCCAGGAAGGGGGTGATGCCCAAGGGATCGACACCCAACTTTGCCTCCGTTCCGTGCTCTTGAGTTGACAGGAGGTCAGTATGGAGAAGCATATGGCAAGCGGTCTGAAGACGTTGTTCCTCGTGCACTTCATCCTTGCCCTGATCTTCGGGCTCATCTACCTGCTCTTGCCGCAACCCTGGGGTAATCTGATTGGGTGGCCCGTCCGTGAGGTCCCGCCCTATAGGCTGATAGGGGCGGCAATGCTGGGCTTCGCGGCCAGCTCGTGGTTGTCCTACGGGGCGGGGGCCTGGGAGAAAGTGAAGATCGTGGTTCAGATGGAGATCGTCTGGACCGTCCTGGGCGCATTGGTCATGCTGTGGGGGCTTCTCTTTGCAGCGGTCCCTGTCTTTGGTTGGGTCAACTTCGTCATTCTGGCAGGTTTTGCGGCGGCCTTCCTCGTGTTCTACGCGCGAAGCTAGACTTGGGGACGGTGTGGCGAACGGCCTCATAGGCGGTGAACCATGCGCCACACCGTCCCTGACCGCAGGAGGCCCTTTTCCCGGATGCCCGCATGCCGACCAGAGGGATCTTAAAATGCCATGCTTCAGCCGTCGGGAAGGACACCGGAGTCAACCAAGTGTCTGGCTCCCAACTGCGCCGTCGGCGCCTCACAACAACTCGCTGATGGTCTGGGTTGGTCATCCGAGAGGCTGACGCGCGAGACTTGAGATGTCGTCGTTCTTGTTGGGCTGACGATCTGGCCGCGGAGTCAAAGGAGCCTTGGCCGCTTCCTGCAGGTTACGTAGCTTGAAGCAGTTGGGCAGCCGCACCTGAGCTTCAGAGATTGATCTAGAGAGACGGCAGGCACAAGGAAGGGGGAGGTCATGATATTCCAACCGGTGCGGACTAGTCGGCTTCAAATCACCGTAAAGAGAATCGCAGCATTGGGTCCGGTGTCCTGGTTCCTCTCTGGCACTCTCCATGTCTTCGATCGAATAGTACTAGGGCTATCTAAGGGACGAACTACACTCGGGGAGCCTTTGACCGGACTGCCCATTGTCACGATTGCGTCCAAAGGCGCCAGGACTGGGAGGCCTCGCTCCGTGCCGCTAGTAGCCATTCCGGACGGCGAGGGTCTCATCCTGATTGCCTCGAACTGGGGCAGGACGCATCATCCGTCCCGGTACTACAACCTTAAGGCAAGTCCAAAGGTCGCCGTGACCTTTCGCAATCGAACTCGGGACTATATCGCTCGGGAAGTGGAAGGCGCAGAGCGGGATGCTTGCTGGAATAAGGCGGTGGAAGCGTATCCTGGGTACGCTGCGTATGAGGAGCGCTGTACACCCAGGAAGATTCCGCTCATCGTGTTGGCTCCCAGCGTCGCGTGAGGTGTCTGGTCGCGCCAGGCAACGACTCCGGATGCCCTGGACTTGTCCGTCCGGGACTGGCTGACGCTGCGGACTGGGCCTGCAGAAGGCTTGTGTTGCCTGCCATCATGGCTAAGGTCGTGGTGGGAGTTGCCCACTTTCCCTGGTTAGCGCAGCTCGGGGCCTTTCAGTGGCCTTGGGCACCGAAGGCATAGCGCCCCCACAGGAAGGAAACCATGTCCGTTTGGCTCGCAGCGAACATCTTTGTGGATCTGGCGCTCTCGATCAACCAGCACCTCCCCGGCTACGTTGACGCCTACTTCGGCCCCAGGGACCTCTCTGAGAGCGTTGCCCGCAAGGGGAAGGTCCCGATTCCCGAATTGATCGATAAGGCTTCGGACCTGGCCCGATCCATAGCGGGTGATCGAGAATTGGACGATCTGCGCCGTGAGTACCTCGCTGGGCAGGCACGGGCAATGCAGACCACGCTCCGTATCCTAGCGGGTGAAACGCTCGGGATCGCCGAGGAAGTGGAAGGCTTGTATGGCGTCGTACCTGAGTGGGTGGACGAGGCGTCTTTTGACGAGGCTCACAGGCTGCATGAGGACCTGCTGCCTGGCGATGGAAGCCTTGCCGAACGATCGCAACGGTTTGACAAGGAAATGGAGGTGCCTGCTGAGGTTGCCGCTCCCATCATCAGGGAATTGGCTCAAGAGTTCAGAGCTCGATCGCTTCGACGTTTTCGGCTCCCGGAGATAGAGAGTTGCGAATTCGAATTCGTGCACAACAAGCCATGGGGTGCTTTCAATTGGTACCTTGGCAATTACTCGTCGAAGATTGAGGTCAACCTCGACATACCCATCCGCTTGTATACCGTTCCCCACATTGTCGCCCATGAGGCCTATCCTGGTCATCACACCGAACATGCAATCAAGGAAAAGAAGCTATTCCGCGAGGGTGGGCACCTCGAGTACTGCGTTCCTTTATCCAACGCCCCGTCCGCCGCCCTATCGGAGGGAATAGCGGAGGTTTCCCTCGAGGTCATAACCTCCCCTGAGGATCGGGTCGACCTTCAGCGTTGGGCCTTGCAGAAGGCAGGTTTAACGAGTGTTGATCCGCAACGAGCGCGTGACGTCTTGGCGACTTGGGCGCTTCTGAAGCATGTCGGGGGGAACTCGATCCTCATGCTCTACGGCAGAGGCTCCTCGGAAGATGACGTTCTTTCCTACCTGAAGCGCTATTGGCTCAGTACAGACGAGGAGGCGGCGAAGGGACTGGACTTCATCAAGGATCCCCTTTGGAGGTCGTACAGTTTCAACTATTCTATCGGGTATGATCTGGTGAAGAGACTGGTCCGTAAGAACGGGCGAACCGACCAATGGTTCTGCCGACTGCTCGAGGAACCGGTCAGCCTCGCGCAAGTCTTGCGGTGGATAGAGCAGTAGACCGGGCAGTACCGTAATCCTCCGCTTGTCCGGCCGCAAGGGCCCGCCCCAGCTTGTGCGCCCTGCCGCAAGAAGAGGCCAGAGGGGTGCTTGATGAAGATCCGCATAGCGGAAGAACAAGATCTTGTTTACATCATCGGAATGATCGATCGCTTCCGAATTGCTCTAGCGAGGCTGCGCAGAAGGCCAGCGGAGAGCGATCCAGCTGGCGCAAGAGTTGAGCTGGAGGAATACCTGGCGAAGAAGTTCCCGATCTATATCGCCGAGGAGGATCGCTCCGGCATAGTCGCTTACATGGTCTGCCGCATCGACGGGGATATTGTCTGGTTGGAGTCGATCTTTGTTGAAGAAGAATTCCGAAGGAAGGGGGTCGCATCCCAGCTGTACTGCCAGGCCGAACGCCTCGCGCATGAACTGGGCGGAGGTCCTCCCTACAACTGGATTGATCCCGACAACGAGGGCATGATCCAGTTTCTTGCCAAGCGTGGCTACGACGTTTTGAACCTCATCGAGCTGCGCCGCAGGGAACCCGGGGATCAGCTTGCGCGGAAGATCCGGGTCGGAGATCATGAATACTACCGGAAATGAGGCGGCTGCCCCGAGCGTTGATTGAGCAGCCGTCCCGGGCAGGACTGGAACCAGCGATCAGCAGGATACGAGCCCTACGAGCTGCCTTGTGATTCCAGTCGTTGATCTGCCCTGTTTCTTGGCTGAATCTGAGAGGCGACCAAACTGTTTAAAGACAGAACCGAGGCTCAAGGGGCCTCGGTCGCCCTTTGAGGTAGCGGGGGCTGGACTCGCCCGCCCTGGGCGGTCCAGGGTTTCCCGAGACCATCTGCCGCAGCTTGCCTATGATCTCTTCCGGGGTGTAGGGCCTTCTTGGCATGTTGTCCTGCCTCCCGTTGTCCATGGTACTTGGCCCAGCCTGACCCTCTCTCACAAACTGGACCAGTTCTTGGGGGGCAGGTCAGTATGCATCACACACCGACGTACGGCTCCTGGCTGAATCAGGCGGAGATCTGGTTCAACCTCATCACCCGGGGGTCTATACGCCAGGGCGCCTTCAAGGGTGTGCAAGAGCCGAGATCAAAGGTCAACGAGTATACGCAGCGGTACAGCCAGCACCCGGAGCCCTTCGTGTGGACAGCGATGGCAGGCTAGATCCTCGAGAAGGCCAAGTGACTCACTATGGTTCTCTCGGCGACGGGACACTAGGGCGTCTGCTCATCCTGTCTACCCAAACGAACTTCCTGTAATTCTCAATGATGTGAGTAATGCGTTCTTGTGACCAGGAAGGATCCCACCCCAACCCAAGGTCTTCGTTCACAAGAACGACGTTCAGGTCAGTCCACCAGGGTCTTCCCTCAATGATCGTCAGAACGTTACATGCTCTGTCGGGTGTCCTACAGTCACTGCACTTGCCTGTTGCGGCGCACGGAGTCTTAAGTTCTACTCCGCCGAGCTGTGCTGTTCTTATGTGGATGTGGTTGGGCGCAATTACGTTTCTGATCCGATCGAACGCCTCCTCGAGGTCTCTAACGATCTTGTTCTTGCCAATCGCGATAACGGAGATTCGGTGTCCCCAGAACATTCCGGCCACCCTGTTGCCCATAGCATCCACATTCACAAGCCTACCGTCTTCAGTGACCGCGTTTGTTCCCGTCAGAAACACATCGCAGCTGGCCGCATCGCCGAGAATCCTCCTCCGACGCTCCTCCGTGTCCGGCGGATCTCCGGTAGAGTGCGAAGGCTCGAATGCATTCAGGAGCCTCGTGCCCCTTTCCTGCAGTAGCCCTGGTATGCCCAGCTGCCTGAGTGCAGTTGAGTCCCCCATCCCGACGACTGCATCTCTGGGGATGAGATCCAGAATCTTCAGCCGCGCCTCGTTCGAATTCTCGACGAAGACGCCACGAATATGCCTCCTGCGAAGCGAGTGGACAGTGCGTTCACACCGTTCATCCATGGAAGATGACCTCCCTTTCTGTGGAAGGGGTGCAATGCTCCCCATGCTTCTAGCCGCCGATGGCTAGTGCTGCGCGCGAATCTCGCGCGGGCTACAACCCCCGAGGCTTGATGTGGTCGGCCGATGTTGTGCCGCTCGATCCGCTGCTGCATTGCCGCTCTTGCATCGGCGAAGTCATAGAGTCAACCATTCCTCCTCTCGCCGAGCGGCCCAACTCAACCCAAATCGCCTCGTAGCGCGATCCATCTCGGCTGTGGATCGCCTCCGACTTGCTCGTCTTCGTGGAGATGGCGTTTCGGCTCCTCAATCTGCAGGGCCAAGTCGTGGCGGCTATCTGGCGTCCGGACTACTACCCACGCCATTCTCGCGTCGCCAACTCTATTATATGGTGTCAGCCAGAGTGAGACAAATCGGTGTATGGGTTCAACAGATATGAGACAGTCGGAGCTTTCGGGCCATCCCGGGATGGTGCCTTCGAAGATACTCGGCCGGGGTCCGTCTGTCCAGCGATTGGTGCGGTCGGATCGTGTTGTAGACAGCTTCCCATTGGCGCAGATGGCGATTGATACTGGACAGGTTCAGGGGGCCCGTGTAGAGGTCGTAGAACTCCTCCGCATGCGTGCGATGGGCTCGCTCCACCCGGCCATTCAGCTTCGGCGATCGCGGCGGCAGGACGAACAGCTGAACCTTCCGTCGGGCACACGCCTGCTCAAACCCCCCACAGAACTCACTGCCTCCATCGACTTGGATTGCCCTCACCCGGAAAGGCATCCTCGCTAGCAGACTGTCCACAAACTGTGCTGCCGCCCGGCCCGTGGCCCGGGGATGCGCCTGGACCACATCCCAGCGGGAGACCATGTCTCGGGCCGTGAAGTGCTTGAACACCACACCCGGCAGAGGTCTCACGTCCATGGTATCGACTTGGACCAGATCGCCTGCCTTCTCCACGGCGTACCCCCGGGGCTTCCGCTGAGCGTACGGGCGCCTGAAGCGCCGCTTGCGGACCGTGACCCAGCCCCGAGGCGGCTCGTTCAACACGCCTCGGGCCTTCAGCTGTCTCAAGATCCGCCCGACCGTCGAGGCCGACCCCGGGTAGCCTTCCCGCTTCAGCAGCACCGCCAAGGTCTCTTTGCCCCAGCGCGGGTACTTCTCCCGCAAACGCTGCACCGCTCCCACCAGATCCTCGCTCCACAGCGGCCGGCGTACTCGCTTCGGCCGCCGGCTGCGTTCCTCCAGCCCCCGCAGCCCCTCCCGCTCCAGTCGCCTCTCCCAGCGATACAGGCTGGCTCGCGAGACCCCCAGGATCCGGGCGGCCTCGGCCCACGACACCCCTCCCCGGCACAGCCTGCCCCTGGCCTGCAGGAGACGCAGGCGCACCTGCGCCTTGGGACTCAGCTCGACGGGTGCATGGCGTGTGACGCAGAAGAACGAACGAGGATAAGATACCAGTCGCATCGGGGCCCTCTCCTTGGTTGTGGTTGCACACCCCAAGGATGGCCCCGATGCACTCTTCCCGCTACCTCAACTGTCTCATATCTATCTGAACCTACTCAACGGGGCTCCAAGTTAAGACACACTTCTGCGACCACGACGATCAGGCGGCCATCGGGAGCGATCGCCGGTGCTGCCGACGCCTTGCCTCCAGCGTCTGCCGCCTGATCTCTTCCCGTTTCGACAAGACCTCTTTGGCCCCCCCGAAGTAGACGTCCGCCGGTGTGACCTTGTCGAGCGATTCATGATACCGCTGGTGGTTGTAGTAGTCCACGAAGCGGCCTACCTCTTTCTCTGGATCCCACGGGTATCGAAGCATCTGCAGTTGCACCAGGTTCCTCATCGGTCGGTGATAGCGCTTGATCTTGCCCTGAGTCACCGTGTGGTAGGGCGCGCCACGTGTGTGCGCCATGCGCTTGGTTTCTAGGAACCGGCGCAGCTGCCCGGACACATGGCACAGTCCGTTGTCCGAGAGCAACTGCGGGCGATGCCAGACGCGCACCCGATCGAGCCTAGTATCCCTCAGAGTCAGCTCAAGCGTTCCTTGGACGTCCGTGGCCGCCATGCTGGCGCTCAGCTTCTAGGCTTGGATGTAGCCGGAACAGTCGCCGAGCATGGTCGACAGGTAGTACCAGCCACAACCCTGGATCCTGAAGTAGGTGAAGTCGGTCTGCTACAGCTTGTCCACTCGGCGGGTCGTGTGGGTGAACCGATCGGCGCGGTGCGGGATTGAATCAACCAGGAGAACAGCGTGTACTCCCGGTTCATGCGCACCATGTCCTGAGAACTCATCGATTCCGTCTTGGCCACTGTCTCCTCCGCAAGCTGCGTTCCGCGGCGGGTGCCGGGTACCCGCACCCTGGGTCCTAGCGCTTCACGCTGCGGACGGCGTCGGCCATCACATTCAGCGTCTCGTCGATGTCGGCATCCGGGTGCGAGTAGCACAGGAACCAGGGCTCGCGCGGATCGGGATCGGGCATCACGCCGCGTCCGATCGCCGCCTCGATCAGGCGCAAGTACAGGTCCTTGTCCGACGCGTCCCATTCCCGCTGGCAGGTTGCCTTCTCGGCGCCGAAGGAAAAGGAGAACATGGACGGATGCCCACAAAAGGTTGCCCACAGCCCGGCCGCGTGGAGAACTTGCCTGAGCCCGTCCATTAGGCACTGGCCCCGCCTGGCGATCGTCTCGAGAACCGGTTGCCCCTGAAGCATATCGAGTGTGGCGGCGGCCGCCGCCACACTCGGCTTGTTGTTGTTGAACGTCCCTCCCTGCGAGACCCCGTGCCCGATGAGGCTCATGATCTTGCGGCTTCCGCCCAGCGCCGCCAGCGGATCGCCAGCGAAGGCCCCGCCGCCAGGCCTAATTCCCGAACAGCTCTAGCTCCATGTGGGCCGACCCTCCACAGGCGTAGGGCGCCATCTGACCAACTTCGGCCACCTGTGGGCATGAGAGCTATGTTGAGTTACGCGGTGACCTCGTCGGCTTCTGCCCGCATCAAGGCTTCGGTCAGGACGTGAGTGCCCTGCCAACCAAGCAGACGGCCGTTTCGCATCCTCAGAACCGGCGGGCAGGATAGGATCAGTCAGTCAATCCCGGTTCCACAAAGCGCGTCCAGACATCGAGCTGACGCGATTCCGCATGCCGGATGGACATCTCACAAGAACGGGCACCGATGAGATGGCACCCCCGACCGACTACTCTTGCACACCAGGGCCGCAGCGGCGATTCCCTATCCGATCCACCGCTGGTTCAAGCGGACGAAGTCCAGGGCCAAGTGCACCCACTTGGCCCTATTGCGCGGCGCCGAAGCGCATGCTGCGGTCACTCTCCGCCCATGAGCGTCTGAGGCAGACAATGGGGAGGACACATAATCCTCGAAGCACTCCGGGGACCAAGCTGCAACTTGGCGGACTGGAGGCTGACTGTGGTAGAGATACGCGATCGTGGTCGCGGTCAAGCGACGAAGAGGCCTACAGCACGTCAGTCGCTCCAGCCCTATTCGCACGCAGTCTGTCCAAGAGCCATCTTCGTTGAGGGCTGCCGGGTGAGCGCCCATCTAGGTTGATGGAGGAATGAGTATCAGACCGAGCTTGAACAGGGGCATTTCGGGCGCGGCATCCGGCTCCTCGTCTTGCAGCGCTGCTCACCCAAGCGCAATGGCGATAGGCGGCGGGCTTGGTGGGCCCTCAATAGAGAGGCCCGTGCCTACTACGAGCGGGTCCTCCACCTACCCGGCCTCACCTGGGCAGTTTGACATTGGTGGCGCGTCCACAGCACGGTGCGACCGCACCATTCCCTTGAGAGCAGGCCATCGTCGGAGCATCTTCAGGAGTGCATTGCCGGCCAGACTCCGGCTACCCATCAGCGTCAGGTGCAATGAACGCGTAGAGAGGACTTGCAGGCCTATCTGGATCCAGTATACAATGGTGACGATCTGTACTGGGCGTTGTACCGATTCTTGATCTGACGAGGCGTCTGATTTCGACCGGCACTGAGATGAGTGTTGCATGTGGTGGGAACGTCGCGGCGCGCTCCTTCGAGACCGCTGAGCGTCGCTAGGAGTGATGAATGAGTCGCAGCCGAACGCGCCAAGGTCAAGCGGGACTCAATCTTCGACGGCTGGTAAGGCCGCCTTCGATAGAGGAGGTGGTGCACGACAAGATTCGATCGGCTATTGTCGCAGCGCAACTTGCCCCTGGCCAACCTTTGTCTGAGAAGGCCCTTGCAGAACGCTTTGGTGTGAGCAGGACCCCGGTCCGGGCGGCCCTTCGCGCGCTTGCAGGGGAGAAGCTTGTAGAGTTCGTTCACAGACGGGGGGCGGTTGTCTCAACGCTCTCCGTGGCGGAGGTCCGGGAGCTCTTCCTTCTTCGCTCTCTGCTTGAAGGCCCGGCAGCTAGATTGGCCGCGGAAAGTGGCCATTCCCGTCTCAATGCGATGGCGGAGTTGTCGCGTCTGATCGATGAGGTTGAGGCGAGTTCACAAGTGCCGGGTAGATGGCTTGCCGTGGAGAGGAGATTTCACATGACCATCTACCAGGCAAGTGGCCTACCTCGCCTTGTGTCCATGATCGCATCGCTTCGCGACGACATTGAGCGCTATGTCAGCCTGTACATCGGACTACCCGACAGCATCCCAAGCTCCAACCACCAGCACCGTCTCATCTTTGAGGCGTTCTCGTCGGGAGACGCGGCGTTGTGTGAGCGGCGCACGCTCGACCACCTCCGCTCCGTGGGCGAAGGCTACTTGCGCGCACTGGAGAGCAAGGAGGACTGATCTCCGCGGGTTGTGCAACGCTGTTGCGGATCGCTGGGCACTCCCCATCTGCCCGTCCCCATGCCTATTGCCTGGGCTTCCCGATTCTGGCCATATGCGAAAGTCGCGGGGCAATTCGCGCCATCCTGTGAGGCGCAGAGAGGGACTCCAAGCAGCCACCGCAGACATCACGGCTATGAGCACTATGCTGTCGCGATGGTTATCAAGATCGCCGTGCCGCAAGGTCTACTGCAGAGGTTCCGACAGACGTAGTTCACATCCGTTGTGCGGAATCTAGGGGCACACAGACGAGGCACAGGCGGCAAACGCGCGATCACGGCGCGATGTGAGTTCCGGTCAAGCCCCGCATCGCGCGCCCAATGTTCTCCGGGTTCGTGATGATCGCCTCTTTCCCGCCCGCTTCCAGGTACCATACTACCGCCTGGATCTTGGGAGCCATCGAACCCTTCGCAAAGTGCGTCCCCTCATCAAGGTAGCGCTTCGCCTCCACCAGGCTCATGTGATCTAGCCACCGTTGGTGCCGCTTGCCGAAGTCGACCGCCACCCTCTCGACTGCAGTTGAGATAAGGAAGAGATCCGCCTCTATCTCTCTGGCTAGTAGGCTGCTGGCATAGTCCTTGTCAATCACAGCGGCCGTCCCGTAGTAGTTGCCATAGCCGTCTTCCAGGACTGGAATACCGCCTCCGCCTACCGTCACTACAATCATGCCAGCACTGATGAGTGCCTTGACTGTTTCCAGTTCCACTACCTCTCTCGGCAAGGGGGAGGCGACCACTCGCCGCCAGCCACGGCCTGCATCTTCGACGACATCCCAAGCCAAGTCCCTTTCCCTCTGTCTCGCTTCTCCTTCGCTCATGAAGCCACCAATGGGTTTAGACGGATTCCGGAACGCGGGGTCATCCTTGTCGACCAGAACCTGGGTGATCACTGTGGCAACGTTCTTCTTGATGCCGCGGCGGAACAACTCGTTCTGCAGGTTCTGCTGCAGCATGTAACCAATGAATCCCTGGCTCTCGGCACCGCACATATCGAGAGGCACTTCAGGCTGACCTTCGACCTTGTGCGCGACTTCGGATTGGCGCAGGATGAACCCCACTTGAGGCCCGTTGCCATGTCCTATCGCCACGTCCCAACCCGCCTCAATCATGTCGGCAATTTGCCGCGTTGTTACCTTCGCGGCCTCATACTGATCCTCGGCGGTCGCCATGGACTCGCTCCTGACAAGCGAATTGCCACCAATGGCTACGACCGCAACGCCCCTACGGCCCATGTCCCGATCTCTGCTCCTCCGCCACTGCCGTCCGCCAGCAGCGCACCCCGCGATCTCCCCGAGGACCCGCCTCTCAAGACCGGCGGATTCTCGTTCCAGAGATTAGCTTCTACCATGCTGCCACCTGACTCGCCGATTCCCTGTTGACACGCCCTGCAGGCGCCAATCCGCACTGGCCGTGATGCATCACCGCGGACTGTCCCATTCATCCTCGCCCCAGCTATCCCCCGAATGCTCATCTCTTTGGCCGCATGATCAGATGCGCCAGCGATCTCTCCTCCGCCATCCTCTCTACGGGATAATGCAGGCCATGATGCCCTTCTGCGCATGCAGCCGGTTCTCTGCCTCGTTGTAGCACGCATTACCCCACTTGCCATCCAATACAGCGTCAGAGACCTCCGCCCCTCGCTCGCAGGGCAGACAGTGCATATACTGCGCCGTCGGCTTCGCCGACTTCATCCGCTTCTCGTCCGCAATCCAACCCCGGTACTTGGCGAATAGTTTCACCATCTCGTCCAGCTTCGGTGTGCTGCACACCGGTGGCAGCAGATCCAGGGCAACGTAGTTCTTGGCATACACGACGTCCGCTTTCTCGCAGGCATCTTCCATGCGTTCCGTCGTGGTGTAGGAGCCTCCACTGGCCTCCGCATTCGTCCGGATCGCCGACTCGATATCCGGATCGATGCGCATCTCCGACGGTCGCGCAAGCACGATATCGGCTCCGTACAGGCTCGCCGCGTACATGAAGTCATGGTGGGGTGCAATCGGTTTCTTCGGTGACGATCCCCATGTCCAGCACACGCCAAGCTTTCGCCCGCGCAGGTCGCGACCGTACATTTCCCGCAGCGTCATCACGTCGGCCATGCCCTGACACGGATGATAGATGTTGTCTTCCATGTTGACCACCGGCACTTCCGCCCAACGCGCGAACTCCCGGATGATCCGCAAGCTCTTCTCATACTCCCAGCCCACTTTGTCGCCCAAGATGCGGATAGCTATACATGCGCCCATCCGCGAGAGCACACGTGCCACATCCGAAATGCGCTCCGATCCGTAGCCCTGATCTTCGCCCTCTAGTGTCGGGAGGCGAGTGGCCTCCGGCATCAGGAAGTTGGCGTGCCCGCCCAACTCGAAGATGCCGGTCTCGAAGCTGTTGCGCGTCCGCAATGACGGGTTGAAGAACATCATGAATAACGTCCGCATGGGAAGGATGTCATCATGGCGCCGTCGCATCGCGTTGTCTGCCTTGAGTTGCAGAGCCACGTCCAGCATCGTGTCGATCTCTTCGGTAGTGAAATCGCGCAACGTTATGAAGTCGCGCCCTTTCAGACCTGTCGTAATCATCTTCCATCCTCCAGTGGACGTCGTGTTCCCGTCATCTGCCCGACGGAAGCCTTCCCGCAGAACTCACAACGAACACTTGGGCTCAAGAACGCCCTCCTCCATTGGTTTGATGGGGTCCCTTCCCGCTGGCGGGGGCGGTGATGCAGGTCTGGCCCCGCAGGCGATTCTGACCTTCTCCTTTGCCGGCCGCTTCTTCCGGGCTACCCACCGGATCGTCCAGACTGCGGCTTTCACGTAGTCGTTCCTCTCGGCCATTCGGCCTCCCGTTTCGCTATCCAGGGGCCGGGAAGCGCGTCCCAGCAAGCGGCTCCGAATGTTCCATTTGGCCTGACGACGTACACCTGGGAATCGATGACGCGCTACGGTCGATCAATGCAGGGCAGTCGCCCCGATACGACCTTGCCATCTTGCATTACCGTCTCGAGATTGCCGGGCTCGGTCAAGACGCGGATTCTCTCGAGCGGATTGGCGCCAAGGATGACAAGATCGGCGAGCTTGCCCTTCTCGAGCGTCCCTACATCGGGAAGTCCAATGACCTGAGCGGCGTTACGGGTTGCGGTCAATAGCGCTTCCGTTTCCGTCATTCCCACCAATTCCACGTAGAGGCAGATCTCCTCCAAGTTCTCGCCATGTGGGTAACTCCTTGCGCCCGCATCGCTTCCCATGATGATTGTGGCCCCGCCCTCATGGGCCTTGCGGATCGACTCGATGTGTCGCTTGTATGTCTTCTGGTGCTGTGCAACCCATTCTGGCGGTATTCCCCTCTCGATCCCCTTTGTGGCGAACGCTACGTAGTTCGCCACTGTGGGGCAGATGGCCACGTTGTGTTTCAACACCTCATCGAGACCCTCATCGTCAAGAAAGACGCAGTGCTCGATCGTCTTGGCCCCAGCCTTCGCGGCCTTGATGATGCTGTTCCGCGATTCCGCATGACACATGACGGGGATCCCCTTGTCCGTGGCCTCGTCAACCACCGCACTCAGTTCCTCCATAGACATGGTGTCTCTGTCGGCAGGACACAATGGATTCGCCCCCGTACCACTAGCTTCCACCTTGATCCAGTCAACCCCATCCTTGACTTGCTGCCGTACGGCGTTGCGGGCTTCCCAAGGGCCAGTGATGAATTCAGCCAGCAGGTTAGGTTGCTGCTGCCTTCCAAACAAATGCGTCGGATGCCAGTCAACAAGGCCACCCCATACAGATATGAGCTGCTTCGCCGCGCGGATTCGGGGGCCTGGGATTCTTCCATCGCGAACGGCATCGCGCACCAGAACTGCGATGTTTCCCCGTGTTCCGGGGTCACGGATAGAGGTAATCCCCATGCGCAGGAGTTTGTCGGCGTTGACAACGGAGTCTATCGTCGCACCTTCCAGCGACTTCGTCAGCTCAAAAGAGGCATCCGGAAGGTTGTTGTAGACCAAGTGGGCGTGAGCATCCACGAGTCCAGGGAGGATCGTCTTCCCCGTGCAGTCGATCACTTCTGTCCCCTCAATGGGCGCCTCGCTCGACGGGCCCACCCAAGCAATGGAAGACCCATCAACAAGCACAGTACCGCGTTCAATTGCTGGACTACCCGTTGCCGTGAAGACCCGAGCATTGTGGAGGGCCGTGGTCATAGTAGACTCCTTACGTGGCGCAGCCACAAACCAGCTTGATTCTGCATCTAGTATATCGCTTGCTGACTCCTGACCGTGTTGAACATGTATGAGGGAATTGGATCCCCCGGTGTCTCATCCACGACATGCTTGGCTCAGTATGCAGGTCGTTGGCGTGACCATTGCGGTGACGCTGTAACCCCTGAGCCTAACAGCTCAGGCAGCAATAGCAGCTGTCGAACCTGCACAGGACCTGTTCCTCACTTGCCAATTGACCGACGGGGTGATTGTCCCAGTACCACTTGCCGAATGGCTATTCCTTCAGCATTGCGCGCTCAATAGTGAACCTTGGAAGCAGGATTGGATCCGGCTCGGCTCCTACACCCGGTCCCGCCGGCACGCTGACTTGAGATGGGCCACACAATGTGATTGGCGGCGTCGAGATGTCAACCTTGTAGAATCGGTCGCTGGGAAAGATGTCAGAAGGGTACCGGATGTTTGGGAGCGTTGCCAGCGCTATACAATGTGCCGATCCCAATGCCGACTCTAGCATGCCACCAATCCAGCAAGGTATGCCTGCCTCCTGGCACAGGTTGTGGATATCCAGTGCCAGCGTCAGGCCACCCACCCTCCCAGGCTTGATGTTGATCCAGCGGCAAGCCCCGATCTGAATTGCCTTGCGAGCTTTGTTGGGCGAGGTAATGCTCTCGTCTAGGCAGATGGGCGTCTGGAGGTGCCTCTGCAACTCAGCGTGGTCGATCAGGTCGTCGTGCATCAGAGGTTGCTCGATCATCGCGAGGTTGTAGTTGTCCAGCGCCTCGAACATGGGCAGATCCTCAAGTGTGTAGGCGCTGTTGCAGTCAACATGAATGGTCGCCTCCGGGAACGCCCTCCGCACGGCGTCGACCATCTCAAGCTCCCATCCAGGACGGTACTTGAGCTTGACCCGCGCATACCCCGCCTGCAGGGCAGCGCCGACCGTCTCGATCAACCGATCAATGCTCTCCATGATCCCGAAATCCGCGCCCACGTCGACGACGTTCCTGTTGCCGCCAAGCAGGCGCCAAAGGGGCATGTTCTGGCTCCTCGCATGTAGGTCCCAACATGCCAGATCCAAGGCTGCCTTCGCAAATGGGTTACCCTTGACCCACGCGAGCCTGTCCTGCATATCCTTTCCCGACTCAACTACTTGACCTAATAGGGCAGGCGCCAGAACATCGCGGATGACCATGAACACGCCAGCAGCGTATTCGGGGCTGTAGCTGGGGAGGCTCCAAGGTGCGGCTTCTCCCCATCCGTAACAACCTCTTGTCGCGAGTCGCACGAGCACAGACTCGATCGCATCGTTATCGCCAATTGCCGTTCGAAACGGGTATGAAAGCGGCATATGAACCCGATAGATCTCGATGGATGTGATGGCATCCATGTGGTGTTTTTCCTCCCTGGAGCCGAATGCGTGCGGATGTGGTCCCGGGGGTCACGATGGAAGGGGCCAGCAGGCCGTCGACTGAGGCGGGGCTGAGGCAGGTACAATCAGTATTCTTGTACCAACCGCACTGGGGAGTTGTGGTACAGATGCGACCATGGGTGTTTCGTCCCTCACCGCGCATTGGTCGAAGGCCCCTCACATGGATCGGTCTCCCGTCTCGCCTCAGCGGATCCGGATTCGGTTGCCCAGCTCCGATCGCCCTCCTCGTGGGTCACCATGCCCAGTCCACAACTTCTGTCGTATAGATATCGGCCCAATTGCCGCCCGAGCGTGTCCGCACTATTCCCCAGACACAACCCTGTGAGCTTCTTTATAGCTCGGCCTGACTGTTTCTTGTTCCCATCCCGCTGCATCTGCATGCTCCCTCAACAAAGCGTCAATGTCAACCGCGAAATCGGTCGTTGGACCCGAGACAAGAGGCGCGGTGCCTTGGTCACCCTTCTCACGGCATTCTGCGGTTGGCCACAATCACTTTCGGCATCCCCTAAGGCCTCGTGGAGGAGACACCGTGCTAGATGAAGCGACCGAGGGGCGAGACCATCTCTCTCGCGTCCTCGAGGAAATCCGAAATGCCTCCGGACCTCAAACTCCGACATTGTTGAGTTTCCTGGGCGCGGGACGATGTGATTCGAAATGACATCAGAGTGCCGGCTCCGGATCCATGGAGCAAGACACAACTTGCGGTCCGACAATCATGCGGGAAGATACTCCCCAAGCCTGCAGCGGGACGCCTCAGCGCTCAGACCATTTCCCCCCAAGTGGTGTCGACTCCTGTGCACCCGTTGAAGCGCCTCTTCCTGGGTCTTGAAGGATCTGGACACTCGCCGGCCTTGGAGGCTCACTTTGGGGTAACAATGTCCACGGTCCCTTCGAGCGGATCGAGTTCCTGCCATTTCCTCGACGCCAAGCTATCAGGTCCCTCCCCCGCAAACGGAATCCCCCGCACCCTGTTCGGAAACACCGCTTCTCCTAGGGCTCCTGGGACATCCTGTCGTCGCAACGGACACAAGCGAGTGCGGGGCTGCTCTCATGCCCTGCGTTGTGAGAGCCGGACCCTTCGCGGGGGAAGCAACACAACCTGCACAAGGACGCGGTCTCCTTGCCTATGTGGGTATTCGAATCCGGGCCTGGCAAAGACCACTCCGTGGGTCGACGGGAGAGGAATTCGGCCCCCGACAGCCCTAGATGTCTAGCATGCGAGCCGAAGACCCGCACAGCCGGAGGCGGCGCTTGCCTAATGTGCGTGACGCCCTCTCAGGCAAGTCCTGGCTAGGGAATCGGCCATGTACTACGATCCATGGGTGCCCGGTAGTCGGCCCGATACGACCTTGCCATCCTGCATTACCGTCTCGAGATTGCCGGGCTCGGTCAAGACGCGGATTCTCTCGAGCGGATTGGCGCCGAGGATGACAAGATCAGCGAGCTTGCCCTTCTCGAGCGTCCCAACATCTGGCAGTCCGATGACCTGCGCAGCCTTGCGCGTTGTGGTCAGTAGTGCTTCCGTTTCCGTCATTCCCACCAATTCCACGTAGAGGCAGATCTCCTCTAGATTCTCTCCGTGCCGGAAGCTCCTGGAGCCCGCATCGCTTCCCATGATGATTGTGGCCCCGCCCTCGTGGGCCTTGCGGATCGACTCGATGTGTCGCTTGTATGTCTTCTGGTGCTGTGCAACCCATTCTGGCGGTATTCCCCTCTCGATCCCCTTTGTGGCGAACGCCACGTAGTTCGCCACTGTAGGGCAGATGGCCACGTTGTGTTTCAACACCTCATCGAGACCTTCGTCGTCAAGAAAGACGCAGTGCTCGATCGTCTTGGCCCCAGCCTTCGCGGCCTTGATGATGCTGTTCCGCGATTCCGCATGACACATGACGGGGATCCCCTTGTCCGTCGCTTCGTCAATCACCGCACTGAGCTCCTCCATAGACATGGTATCTCTGTCGGCAGGACACGATGGATTCGCCCCTGTGCCACTTGCTTCCACCTTGATCCAATCGACTCCATCTTTGACCTGCTGTCGAACCGCGTTCCGGGCCTCCCAAGGTCCCGTGATGAACTCGGACACCAGCCCCGCTTGCTGTTGTCGCCCAAACATGTGCGTTGGGTGCCAGTCCACCAGCCCGCCCCACACAGATATGAACTGCTTTGAAGCGCGAATCCGGGGTCCGCGGAGCCTTCCATCGCGAACAGCATCGCGTATCAGAACAGCAATGTTCCCCCGCGTTCCAGGGTCACGTATCGAAGTAATCCCCATGCGAAGCAACTTCTCGGCGTTGACGACAGAATCAATTGCGGCGCCTTCAAGAGACGTCGTCAGCTCAAAGGAGGAATCCGGAAGGTTGTTGTATATCAAATGAGCGTGAGCATCGACGAAGCCAGGGAGGATCGTCTTCCCTGTGCAGTCTATCACCTCGAGGCCTTTGATGGGAGCGTCTGTTGAGCGGCCAACCCATGTGATGGAAGGGCCGTCAATCACGAGTGTCCCGTGTTCGATTACTGGGCTGTCAGTCGCCGTGAACAGCCGCGCATTATGGAGCGCCTTGGTCATAATGGTCTCCTTTTGTCAGTGCACCGCAATGCGGTGCTGAGGTCCGTGTTCAGTATCCAATATACTACAGTAAATCCGACCCCCGTTCAACACTCTCCGGAGCAATCGGGTATTGACGTCCGTATTCAGTATCCAGTATACTACATCATATCCAAATATCCAACCCGGGTTCAACATTCAAGGAGGAGTTTGCCATGTCGCACCCACGAAACGCACGGAGTACGTTGCTGGCAATCGGCGTGTTGCTAGCCATCATGGCATCTGGCTGCGGCGCCGCCCAAACCCCCACGGCTACAACTGAGCCAGTGGCGCCAGTGGCGCCAGTGGCGACAGTAGCGCCAGTGGCGACCGCAGAGGGAGCAGGGGCCGACCTCGCCTACGTGCAGCAGCGGATCGAGGCGGCGATGGCGATGCCAACATTCAAGTTCAACGGATCGCCTTTAGATGCCAGCAAGGCGAAGGGGAAGACGATCTTCAACATTCCCACATCAAGCGCCGTGCCGATGAATGAGATCATCCACCTGACTCAGGCGAAAGTAGCCGCGTCACTGGGCATCAATTACGTTGAGTACACAAATCAGGGAACCCCAACCGAGTGGGCTGCCGGCATCAGCCAAGCGATTAACCAGAAGGCAGACATCATCATCCTGACGGGTGCCCCGAATCCAGATCTGTTGGGACCTCAACTAGCGCAAGCGGCTGAGGCTGGTATCCCCGTGATCGTCTCCCATCAGTATGACCTCGCAGTAAAGCCACCCGCGAACATTGCGGGCCTCATCAGGGTTCCTTTTAGCGAGGCAGGGAGGTTGTTGGCAGACTGGGTGATCCTCGACAGCAAGGGAACGGCCAATGCCCTGCTTCTCACCACAAACGAGTTCAACTATGCGAGCCTTCCTTTGGGGAAGGCCTTTGAGGACGAGATTGCTAAGTACTGTCCCAAGTGCAAGGTCACCAATCAGGATTACCGCCTCGTGGACTGGCCGACCAGGATCCAGACTGGCGTCTCAACGGCCCTGACCGCGGATCCGAGCATCACGTACGTGGTTCCGTGTTTCGACGCGATGACTCAGTGGGCAGCGCCCGGGGTCACAGCGGCTGGCCGGAGTTCGGACGTGAAGATTGCCACCTTCAATGGCACACCGGCCATCTTGAAGATGATCCAGGACAAGAACATCGTGGCAATGGAAGTAGGCGAGAACATGGACTGGGTTGCGTACTCGAACATAGACCAGGCACTTCGGGTCCTAACGGGAATGCCCCCCGTCGAGGACGAAATGTTCCCGCTCCGTGTGTTCACGGCCGCCAACGTCAACGAGGCAGGGATACCACCAGCATACAACACTGGATACGGTGATGCCTACCTAGCGGGATACCTGAAGCTGTGGGGGGTGTCCCAGTAGTCCTCCCGGTTCCGGGCTGATCCTTATTAGTTGCGTCGGCCGAAAGGAGACAGAACCGAAGGCTGTCAAGAAAGTAGCCCAGGCCTGCTTGTGTGAACTCTGCGGACGGTACTCGCTCCCTGCGGTCTCAGGCAGGGAAGCGAGTACCGGGTTTTCCGGATCGTGTGCTGAGGAGAGAGGAGAGATGAGCGCGTCCCCACCGGCCGTGGTTGCAAGCCATATATCAAAGGCCTTCGGAGGTGTCCGTGCCCTCGATGACGTGAGCTTCACCGTTGTGCCTGGGGAGGTTCATGGCCTGCTTGGTGAGAATGGCTCTGGCAAGTCGACGCTTGTGAAGGTACTTGCCGGCTATCATGACCCTGAGCCCGGAGGGAGTCTACAGGTACGTGGAGTTGACGTGAAGCTCCCTCTGAAACCGGGCCAGTTTCGCGCGCTGGGAATGGGTTTCGTCCATCAGGACCTGGCGCTGGTTCCTTCCTTGACCGTACTTGAGAACCTTCGCGTCTCGGCCATAGCCTCCTCCAAACAATGGTGGCACATCTCTTGGGAGTCGGAGCGTCGACAGGCCCGCGCATCACTTGCCAAGTTTGACGTCGAACTTGACTTGGATGTCAAGGTGGCGACCTTGCGCCCTGTCGACCGCGCACGCCTTGCCATTGTGCGTGCCGTGGAAGACGCGTCGCACGGGCGGGACGACGCCCACTTAGGAGGTGAGATCGTTTTCCTGGACGAGCCAACTGCCTTCCTGCCTGGTCGGGAAACGCATGAGCTCTTCGCGCTCATAAGGGAAATCACAGGAAGAGGGGGAACCGTCGTATTCATCTCTCATGATCTTGACGAGGTTCGAGAGATTACTGATCGTGTGACCGTGCTTCGGGATGGCAAGGTAAAGGGGACCGGCTCGACATCAGCAATGACGCACGAGGAACTCATTGAGATGATCATTGGGCACACACTTGCGGCACTCGAAGCGCGACATAGCGAAGCCACGGCAGCACCGATTGGCGTCTCGATAGAGGCTCTTGCTGGAGGGTCTCTCAGCCATGCATCCTTCGACATCCACCAGGGGGAGGTTCTGGGGGTCACAGGGTTGCTCGGTTCGGGCTCTGAGGAAATCCCATACCGTCTCTTTGGAGCATTGAAATCAAGCAGTGGTCGCGTGGTGATCCAAGGTCGCTCATATGACCTTTCAACGATGACGCCGCATCGCGCATTGCAGGCGGGAATGGCCCTTCTTCCCGGGGATCGACAGAACGACGGGAGTGTTGGTTCGCTCACCGTCGGGGAGAATGTCACTCTGCAGGTGCTTGCGCGCTACTTCAAGGGCCTCCGGCTTCGGCTGGCGCGCATGCTCCATGACTCCAAGACTCTCCTTGGCCTCTTCGACGTCCGCCCGAATGATCCCGCCATGAAGTATCAGCAACTCAGTGGGGGTAATCAACAGAAAGTCCTTCTCGCGAAGTGGTTTCAGACGAATCCGCAGTTCCTGCTCCTACATGAACCTACCCGAGGAGTCGACGTTGGTGCGAGACGGCAGATCTTCGCCTTGATCCACGACGCCGCCGGCAAAGGCGCGTGCATTCTATGCGCCACCTCAGACTATGAGGAAGCAGCAGCGCTTTGTGACCGCCTGCTGGTGCTCAGACGCGGCAAGGTCATTCAAGAGCTACGCGGGGACGCCATCACGAAGGAGCGGGTCTTCGAGCAGAGCACAGGAGGGTCAACCAGTGAAAGCTCCGGAGGCTGAAGGCCAGACACCTGCGGTCAAGGCGACGCAAGATAGGACTGAACGCCAGCGGAGACTGGCTAGTATCGCTCAGAGCATTGCACTACCGGTGGCCTGGGTTCTCGTCATCATCACCTTTGGGATTGTGAACCCCGGCACGTTTCTGTCAGGCAGGAACTTCTCGACGATCTTCGGTTCTCAAGCAGTGCTTGTTGTCGTTGCGCTCGGGGAACTGCTTCCTCTGACCGCCGGAGATTTCGATATTTCCGTTGGGTTTAATCTGAACCTGGCTTCCGTAATCGTTGCTGTGCTGAACACCGAGCACGGCTGGCCTGTCGGGGCAACGATTCTGGTCGCACTGGCAGCAGGCGCCGTGATCGGCATCGTGAACGGCGCACTGGTTGTATTGTTTGGCATTGACTCCTTTGTCGTGACGCTAGGAACGGGCACTCTTGTCTCAGGCGTCATCCTTGTGGTGAGTAGGTCACTGATCTTTAGTGGAATCTCGAAGAGTCTCACGGATGCTGTCATTGGCAAGCGATTCCTGGGCATTCCAATCGGTTTCTACTACGGTCTTGTCCTCTGCATTCTCCTTTGGTACTTCTTTGAGTACACTCCTGTGGGGCGCCGCATGCTTTTTGTTGGCAGGGGACGCAATGTATCCCGACTAAGCGGAATATCTGTGGAACGCATGCGGTGGGGGGCATTCGTGGCGTCCGGTGTGATTGCTGCTTTCGCGGGAGTCCTTTACGCCGGCAACACAGGTGGTGCCGATCCGTCGTCGGGTGCCAACTTCCTGCTTCCCGCGATGGCGGCCGCGTTCCTAGGGGCAACCACCATCCGGCCGGGCCGTTTCAATGCCTGGGGAACTATTGTTGCCGTCTACTTTTTGGTGACGGGCATAACTGGCCTGCAATTGCTCGGAGCACAGAGCTACATCCAGCAGCTGTTCTACGGCGGAGCCCTCATCGTGGCTGTGGTGCTGTCTCAACTCTCGAAGCGAGGAGAGATGTTGGAAGAGAAGTAGATACACACGAGCGATTGTGAAAGCCAGCCACGGACGAATCAGTGTCAACCGTTCGCTGACCAAGGGAGGTCCAAGACCATGATGCTCAAGTTGGGTACATTCTCGATTATTGCCCGGTGCCCACGGACAGCCATGCTAGGGGTGGCCGTGTCCACAGCTATCCCAGCTGTGGGCGCGATATGCCGCCCATTTGCAGAGGCCGGTGTCGGCGCCATTGCTACGCAGTCATGGGTCAACCCGTACCTGGCAATTGACGGATTGAAGCTACTCAGGCAAGGACTGAGCGCGCAGGAGGCTCTAGATCGGCTCTTGTCCGCGGACGCGGATCGCGACTTGCGCCAACTCGCAATCGTAGATAGCAGAGGGGGTAGTGCGGCATTCAGTGGCTCGAAGTGCACGACCTGGTTCGGCCATATCACCGGCGACGGCTACTCCGTCCAAGGCAATATGCTAGTGAGCAAGGACACGATAGATTGCATGGTTCAGGCTTTCGAGAGCAACGCAGCCGACGACTTGCCAGAACGACTGATGAAGACCCTAGAGGCAGGTCAGGATGCCGGCGGCGACAAACGAGGTCGGCAGTCCGCTTCCCTCTATGTCGTGAAGTCCGAGGAATATGCCTACGTTGACCTAAGAGCCGACGAACACCCGCAGCCAGTCGCCGAGCTCAGGCGGATCTTCGAGATCGCCAAGGTCCAGGTGCTGCCGTTCGTGGAGAGCATGCCCACGAGAGAGTCGCCGTTGGGGACAATGAACCAACCCCTTATGGAATTCATCCTCAGGCCTCCCTCCCAGAGGAGCTAGCTGACGATCCCGGGCTCTTGCAGCATTTTGCGCCCGCCTTCATCAGCGAGAGTGCGTACCTGACTTGTACATGAACGGAGGAAGGACCCCGGTTCGCACGCTTGAGGTAGGGACCCAGCCAACCCTATAGCCAGTGTCAAGTACCCTCCGGCCATCCGTTCGCATACCTGACGAGTCCGCGGTGTTGCGCGGGTCCGGTCCGTCGCGGTTCGACGCTGCGTCCCTGATCATGATCGAATGCGAGGTCCGGCGAAATGCCTGCTGATGTCCGTTGAGAACCACTGCTGCAATCCGACATTGCATCAGCCATGCTCAGTACGATCTCGTGGGGAGACGAAGACAGGCACGCCGGTTTGATGACAGGCGGTCCATTCGACAAGGATGTCACACATTGGAGGCTGGCGATGCACAGCTTTACGGGAAGGGACTTCGTCACAATGCGGGGGGTTGAGCGGCCCGACCTCGAGCTCGTGTTTGACGTGGCCCGGCAGATGGAGCAGATCGTCCGTTCCCGGACCCGTACGGACCTGTTGCGTGACAAGCTTCTAGGGCTCATGTTCTTTCAGGTTAGCACCAGAACGTGCATCAGTTTCCAGAGCGCGATGGAGCGGCTTGGGGGTGGCGTGGTGGGCTTCACTGATCCGAAGACAACCCGTGCCGGGGACTACTACTCAGAGAGCCTGCAGGACACAGTTCGCATGATGGAGAACTACGCCGATGTGCTGGTAATGCGTCACCCTCAAGATGGCGCACCAGCTCAGGCGGCAGCGATCGCCGGCGTTCCAGTAATCAACGCCGGCGATGGCTACAATGAGCATCCAACCCAAGCTTTGCTAGATCTGTACACAATCCTGCGAGAGAGGGGGCAGCTGGAAGGTGTCCGCGTAGGTCTAGTTGGCGACATGAGGATAAGGGTGTTCCATTCGTTGGCCCTTGGCCTCGCCAGGTACAGGGCAAAGACGTGTTTTGTATCTCCCGTTGAGGCATCCATGCCCAGTCAGTGGAAAGAGGAATTCGGGCGTGTTGGCCTCACGTATATGGAAACCCAATCCCTCGAAGATGTGCTCTCTGAGCTGGATGTAATCTACCTGCTCGGCACAAAGCCGCCATCCTTCAGTGTTGGCCGTTCTGAAGCCATGGACGTTCGACCCTCTACATCTCCTGAGTATGTAGTCAATTGTGAGAAGCTTGCCAGGGCAAGCCCAGATCTGCTTCTGCTCCATCCGCTTCCGAGGACCGACGAGTTGCCAACAGAGGTCGACGAACATGCGTCTCAACGCTATTTCGTGCAGGCGCACTATGGGGTGGCAGTGCGGATGGCCTTGTTGGCTCTGATCATGGGCCGCGCGCCGTGATTCCAGCGATTGTTGCCTCAGGTACAAGTGGCAAAGGCAACCGTGCTTGCACCTGCCCACGCGAACTCGGAATGGGTTGCGTCCATGAGGACCTTGGACTCGGCCCGTTGCTCACTATGCTCGAGAACCTCCGCGTCTTTGATGTGGCGCCGTGAGTAGAACGATATCACTCACGAAATCGTCTCCCCTCTACTGCGGGGCATCACCAAGGGCAACGGCTTTGTGCTGGATATTGGTGGACGTGCCGAGAGGTAGGCATAGGAGCATTGCTCCGGTACTTGCGGCAACTGAGGCGAGGTGTCCCGGGGGGGCCGAGAAGGCCCCGCGCAGCCACCTTCCAGGTGCTCTCGGTGGAATGCATGGTCTCCCTGGCGGCTGCCGGCAGCCAGCGCCAGTTGTGAGGTGGCAATGATCATCGACCGGATCGAATACTACGAGAAGTACTCATTCCTAGGACCTCGGTTTGCTGAGGCATTCCATCTCTTGAACACTACTGATTACTCCAAGTACGAGGCGGGTAGGTACGAAGTCGAACCCGAAAGCATCTACCTCCTTGTTCAGGAATACCAGAGCAAGTCCCTCGAGAATGCTACGATCGAAGTTCATCGAAAGTACGCGGACATCCATACAATCCTACAGGGGCGGGAGCACGTAGGGTACGCCGATCTCTCGACCCTGCGGCCAGGAGAATACGTCGCCGAGAGAGACTTCCAGCAGGTGTTCGGCAAGACCGACTTGCTGACAATGTCGGTCGGTCTCTTCATGGTCTTGTTCCCAAACGACGGACACATGCCCGGCGTACGCATCGGCGAGAGCGAGTCGGTCAAGAAGGTTGTCTTCAAGGTCCGGCTCTGAGGGAGGTCCACGGTCACGAATCATCGAGGCAGACTCATCGAGGGGTCCCCGCAATGCCGTGTATCGTCATACCAAGTGAGGTATTGACGGAAGCGTGCGATGAGACAGTTCTCCTGCACCCCATGGCAAAGAAGGGGACGGAGAAAGGGCGAGCAGAACAGGCGGGATCAAGTTCGGGAAGAGCCAACCTCGAGAGCCTCCATCCGAGACTTGATACTCCTCCTCGCACTAGGGCCTGCTGCAGTCTGGGGAGTTGGAGCCTGCTTCGGCAGAATCCGAGAGTCTGCCCAAGTGAGCCGCACTTGCTCAGGGTGACGCTTTCCGAGCTCAGGATCTCCTTCTTACTCGGGTCATGTGCGAATATCCCTCACGCGGTCTCGCAAGGAGCATGGCCAAGCACAGCCTGCAATTCATCGAGGGTGGCCACGCAGGATAAACGGGCCAGCAAGACGCCGCGGGGCTTGGCGCTGGCAAGGGGACTAGATGCCAGCGATTGGCAGTTTGTCAGACGAGGATGTGAGGTCGTTGCATTGCAGGAGACAATGGCTCATGCCTGCGGCCAGGCCCAGGCATCCTCGGCAATCGGCCCTTGCCCCCGAACGGACCAGCTTCGCCCGTGCCGACGACGGTGCGGTCAGCGGCGCTAGGCATGGGGGTCGCGCGCACCGGCGAGTTCGAGAAGCAATCCCGCCACCTCACGCGGCATTGTCAGCATTGCACAATGACCTGCGGCGAGTTCATGAACCTCCCAGCCCTCGGCCCTGGCTCTTGCAGCGAAGGGTGCAAAGACAGGCGTTGATGGCCCACCCGTGCAGTGGACGAAGGCACGTGGCAGTCTCACGCTCTTGGCACCACCAGCCGACACTGGCTCCTGGTATGTCGCCATTGGATGTGGTGTCAGTGGCGCCTTGACCCAAGCAGCCATCTCAGGGTCTGTGATGCCCAGGAAGTCAAGTGCCGGCGGCCGTCGTAGTCCTCTCCCCGCCGCTTCATCGGACTGAATTGCAGCGCGCATCTCGGCTGGCCATAGGTCAGACTGCGTTTGTCCTTCCGCGGGGATATAAGCGTCCAGATAGACCAATAACCTCAGCCGTTCGGGCACCTGCGCTGCCACTCCTGTGATAACCATGCCAGCGTAACTGTGGCCGACCAGCACAACACGTGAAAGGTCCTCATACGTCAGTAGATTGACGACATCGGTGATGTGCGGCGAGCTGGCATCTTGACGTGATGGATGAAATTGATCCCGTCCGGGGAAGATAGATGGGACAAAGGCGCGAGGTGCCCGAGTTTGGCGGCCGCCGATCTCTGTGAGTCCACTTGCGCGTTC
>Ga0187866_1001093_pt1 | contig 27125 bp, 21 predicted proteins | sample June2016WEW_11_1_3_FD_133013 | JGI IMG/M metagenome (GOLD analysis project Ga0187866, IMG submission 133013) | Peatland microbial communities from SPRUCE experiment site at the Marcell Experimental Forest, Minnesota, USA - June2016WEW_11_150 | ecosystem: Environmental > Terrestrial > Soil >...
CGACTATAATTATCGACTATCGTTAAGGCCCGGAATCGATGGCCGTTGAAGAGGCTGTCGACCACAAAATCCATGCTCCAGCAGGCGTTAAGACAATTAACCTCCGGCCGGGCCATCCGTCGGCTCCCCGTGACATGCTGGCGGGGACGCTTGCGCCTCAGATTGAGCCCCTCCTGGCAGTAGATCCGAGCTGCCGGTTCTCCTCCTCGAGCTGTCTCAGGCGACGAAGCTCCGAAACGCCGAACCCCCCGTACTTCTTCTTCCACCGGAAAAAGGTCTGCTCGGCGATGCCCATCTTCCGGCAGACCTCGGCCACCCGTGTTCCCGCCTCGGCTTGGCACAGGGCAAAGGCGATCTGCTCCTCGCTGAACTTCGACTTCTTCATCCGCAAAACCTCCTCTAAGAGATTATGGGACCTGCTCCGCAAATCTTGATCCATTCCGGATGCAACTTTTTTGATAAAATGTGGGATTTGAAAAGGAGTTCGGGATGAAGAAGAAGTTCCCGGGGGCTCAGATCGTATTTGCTCTACGGCAAGGGGACAGCGGGACGTCGATCGCGGAGATTATCCGGAAGATGCAAATTGCTTGACCTTGTAACGCTTATACAACTGCTTGGCTATTAGTTCTTCGTTGTCGCAGACACCTACGATCTCACAATCCGAAATCGAAGAGATGGCCGTTGCGTGGGCGTCGTCGATTTTTTTGCACCCGACCATACAGGCTTTGACCCTTGAGCGACTCCCCCATGTCTTAGCTTTCATCCTTGTCTGTGCCCAACAGCTCGGACAGGGCCAAGAGCATCCATGCCTGGGACCACCTCATGAATGAAGTACGAACCGTGAAATGGGGATGCTGTTGAAAGTAGAAAAAGCCTTGAGAATCCCACATGTTCGCCATCGCCCAGTCCAAGACCGATTGGGCGAGATTGATATTCATTTCTGAATAATTTCTTAATTCGGAGAGGGTTATGATGCTCTGTGCGACACTGTGGATATCGATGGGATAGGTCTCATTGTGAAAATATTTCGGCGCCCCGTCATCCCGGAAAAAATGGTCCCTGTAAAAAGCGAGGCCTCGGTGGACAGATTGTTCGAATTCCGCTGTTCCCCCAAAGTTGCCGATACGGTGCAGGGCGATAAGATTGAAGCCTGTGTGGAAGTTATCGATCCATCGTTGCGCCGGCGCTTCGCCGTAATCCCACGCGCCGTCCGCGTGCTGCTTGGCTACGGAGTAGCGCGCGGCGTCGAGAGCGGACTCGATGTACTTCTTCTCACCCGAGATCCGGCCGACCCGGCATAAGAAAGCGGCGCCAAGAAGGTTGGCGTTATGGATTTCCGTTCGTTCCAAAGGGGTATAGCTGAAACAAGCGGTTGACGTCCCTTCTCTCCAAAAGAGCGTCTCCAGCATGAAGTCCGCGGTGCTGATCGCCGTATCAAGATAAGCGGGGTCATACAGATACTCGAAAGCATCAAGCAGCGCATTGGCGGCGAACGTCGAACAGATGATGTTCGGAGACCCTTTCGGCACGAGATAGGTCCTCGTTTGCCAATCGAAATTATACCCCCAACAGGCACGGCGCTGATGCACAGACCGCAGATTCAGGAGTTTGTCTGCCATAAGGCTTGACAAGTTGTCTTTCTCGATAAGTCCGATTTTTTGTAGTCTCGTGACCGAGGAAAGGAAGAGCGCAATACCTTTTGGATTAGGGGCCCTTGGCACGAGGAGAAGGGGTCTGAGGTTGATGGGGCATCTTTTTACCGCTTGGGTAAGGACGAGCCGGACGAGCTTAAAGTTGAGAAAAGGAAAAGCCCTGAAAACCCTGCTGTTGAGCGCATCATAGGGATCGAAGCCCGCCCAATCATGGGCACGGCAATAGGCCAGGAGCTTAAGCGTGGTTTCCCTGGCCCTCTCCTTGTCCGCAACAGTGGGATTGGCCATTTTTATCCGACGGAAGCTGCCAGCAAATGTCCGAGGACCCTTTTCGCCGTATGCCCGTCCCATAATGGCGGAATCTGTCCCGTTCGCACTGGACCGCCAAGCACCGTGCCGACGTCATCAATAAGGCTATCGAATTTCGTCAGACGGTTGCTTCCCATGGTCACGGTGACAGGCCTTTCCGTTGTCGGCCTGAGCGTCAGGCAGGGAGTCCTGAAGAAGGTGGCTTCCTCCTGGAGACCTCCGGAATCCGTCAGCACGAGCCTGGCGTTCTCTGTGAGGCATAGAGATTCAAGATATCCGATCGGCTCCAGTAAAAGAAGCTGACCATCAAGCCGCGGGGTCAGCCCGAATTCTGTTAGCTTCTTGCGCGTGCGTGGATGAATCGGAAAGACCATCGGCAGGTTTCGCGAAAAATGTGCTAAGCCGGACATGATCGTTGAGAGATTGTCTCGCCCATCTACGTTTGACGGCCGGTGTAACGTAACATAAGCAAAGCGGCCGGGCTCGAGGCCAAGCCTGGCCAGAGTGTCGAGCGAACGAGCCTTCGGCAGGTTCTCGATCAAGGAATCGATCATGATGTTGCCGACGAACTTGATCTTTTCCTCGGAAACCCCTTCATGAATGAGGTTCTCGTTGGCATCCCGGGAGGGAGTGAGAAGCAGGTCCGCCAGGGCGTCGGTCACGATGCGATTGATCTCCTCGGGCATCGTCCGGTCGAAGCTCCGGAGGCCCGCTTCGATGTGCGCGATGCGGATCCCCAGCTTCGCGCAGACGATGGCACAGGCCATCGTGGAGTTGACGTCGCCGACGACCACCACCCAATCCGGCTTTTCCCTTTCGCAGACGGTTTCGAATCCTGTGAGGATGCTCCCCGTCTGAACAGCATGGGATGCGGAGCCCACTCCGAGGTTGATATCGGGCCGGCGAATCCCGAGCTCTCGAAAGAAGATTTCGGACATGTTCTCGTCATAGTGCTGCCCCGTATGAACGAGCAGCACATCGACCGGTATCACGCTCGGACCCTTTTGAGTGTTATGGGCGGCGATTTGCTTCATGAGCGGAGCGATTTTCATGAAGTTCGGGCGGGCGCCCGCCACCATTGCTAATTTAAGGTTCCCCATGAACGAATCTCCCGCAATCGCCAAACTTAATAGAGCGCAGCTAAGTACTCATGGGCTCAGGTACGCCTGCACTCAATCCGGATGATATCCTCGATATTGTCGATGATATCCTCAAGCGCAACTCGAGGTTGATTGAACAAAGGTAGTATCTTCTCCCGGCGGACGAATTGGATCTTAGACCAGACTTCTTTGGGGCTATGGATCATGATCAAGCGGCCCTGTTCCTCCAGGCTGAGGTCCACGGCTCCGGCCTTTCCACGAAAAATGCTATATACAGGGACCCCCAAGGCGGCCGCCTCACGGTTCATCGTCCCGCCGCCGCTGACCACAAAATCCGAAAACCAGAGAAGGTCGAGACCATCCACGGCGCGGTGGGGGACGACGGTCTTTGCGTCAACGAACCAGCCGGGGTAGCTCTCTCGGAATGACTGCTCCTGATGTTGGTTGCGCGGCAGCAAGATCGCGCGGATTCCCGGCGTCTGGCAAATCCTCGACATGAGCTCGAAAAGCAGGACATCGCTCTCGGGGTTGTAGTAATGCGCCTCGTTCGCCGGGGGCCTGACGGTGACGACCATCTCATCCGCTCGCAGGCCCATCTCCTCCAGCGGCGATGCTGCCGGCTTATATTCGGAGACGTAGACGTCCTCCTTGATCCCCCGGTAGTAGCGGACTCGACTAATTTTCGATGGCAAGACTTCGGGAGGCAGGGAATCCGGCACGATCGTCCAACGGGGATGTGTGAACGGGGCGGTCTTCGCGTGTTCGTAGTCGGCGATGAGAATGGTCGGGACCCGAAGGAGGTTGCAGGCCAGGGTTTGGGAGCGGGCCCCATGCGACAGCCCCAAATCCGGTTTCTGGCGAACGGCAAAGGGCAGAAGCTGCGCGGTCCGCCAAACCAGCCCCATGATCTTCATGACCGGGTTCTTCCCGTAATGTCGGCCGACCTTGAGGTAATGAAGGCCTTTCTCATCCGCGAGCTCGCAGACTTGGAATGCGTTGCGCGCCGTCAGGACCACTTCATGCCCCCGCTGCTCCAGCTCCCGGATGATCGGGATGAAGAAAGGAACATGCGGCGTGTTGTCGAGATCGATCCATATCTTCGAGGACGGGATCGGTGTTCTTTTTTTTCGTCGCCGCAGATCGGCTTGGGGCAAGGACCGGCTCTTTCCCGCGTTCAGGCTTGCGGGCTTATAACCGGGCATCGTGTTTCGCCAAAACCGCGCCATCTCCCGGGGAAGGACGTGCCAATATTGACCCGCGTATTTCTTCCTGACATAATCGAGTAATTCGAGGTAATGACCGACCGGATACTCTTCATTCTTCAACGGAGCCCCGTCGAAGCTCATATAGTCAGGATGGGAAATCAACGCCGCCAACCCGCCGTTTTCGGCGATCCAGTCGATTTTCTGCTTCCAAATCGTAATGTCCATTTCTTGTAAAATGACGAAAAGCCCGTGATCCTGAGGCAGAGTATAAGGAAGCTCCACGTACGTTCTTGTATTCAGAGCATTGCTAGCCAAAAAGGGGAAGATCGTGCTCACGCCGTCGGATTGGGGTTCGAACGGATCCGTGTCGAACGTCGAGCAGGCATGTTCGATATCCAGCTCGCCGATCCAGTTGAGATTGCGAAGCATGGAAGGAGAAGTGAATCCGACGGCCCCCCATTTTTTAAGGTAATGATTTATCCGCGGCACTTTCGCGCAAAATTCCTCCGGATTTCTGAAGAGCTTCCCATCATGCCTGAGCCCATGCACGCCGATCTCGAATCCCGACTCGACGATGCTTTGCCGCAGGGTGGGAGGCAGGGGATAGTCCTCGGGCACGAAGTTGAAAGACGAGCGGAACCCCAGCTCCTTTTCCAGATTCATGAGCTTGGCGCTCTGTTTGAGGCCCTTTAAAGAATCTACATCGTGCTGGAGGACAAGGGCGAACTTTTTCCGCCCGGGCCAACCCCCCCAACCTTTGGGCGCCTCGGACGATCCCGGGTTTATCGGCCATACATTCTTGTAAATTCTCCGTTTATGATGCGCGAGCTTCCTTCTTATCCAGATCTGCAGCCTGCGCGGGAAGACGGGTTTTACCTGGTAATAAATATCGATAGACTTCATGATTTTAAGCTCTTGCTTACCTGGACGATATAGCCCAATTCGATCCTCAGCGTCCCGGGTATTATAGCATTTTTTTGTCCTTTTTTTGAATGCTTGACAGACGGCAGCCATTGTCGTTATACATATCCCATACACGGGGAGCGTGGCCATGAGCCAGGCTCCAGGCAGAATTATGGGGCTAAGTGCGAATTAAAGGGCCGCTAAGATGAGAGTCGTTCTCATCAATCCTCCGACATCTTTTGAACAAATCTACGGGGATTGGGATTTATCTGCACTTGATACATATACGCCGCCTCTGGGGATTTTGCATCTTGCCAGCTATATCAGAAAATATCAGCATGCCGTAAAAGTATTCGATTTCCAGCTTCCTCATCAGAATATCGAGGATGCTATCCAGCAGATCCTATCCTGGCAGCCTGACGCAATTGGTTTGACGGCAATGACATCAAATTGTCTAAATGCTTCATGGATAGCGCGGGAGATCAAAAAGAACGATCCCTCCCTTCCTGTTATCTTGGGCGGTTCGCACATTTCTGCTATTCCTTTCGAGACGATGAAAAGATTCGAGGCCGTTGATTATGGCGTCATCGGAGAAGGGGAGGTTACTTTTCTGGAGCTTCTCGGGAATATTTCGGAACAGCGCCCCGCGGCAGGGGTCAAGGGGGTTATTTGGCGCACCGATGACGGGCAGGTCGTTATGAACGATTTCCGGGCCCCAATAGAAAACCTAGACGACCTCCCTTTTCCGGCATGGGATTTACTGGACCGTTTCCCCGAGGGCTACCCGAGCTCTCTTTTGGAAGCCAAGAGATTGCCGGGGACGGCGATCATGACATCCCGAGGATGTCCATTTCATTGCACTTTCTGCGATCACCGGGTCTTTGGCTCCCTCGTCCGGCATTTCAGTGCGGAATATACCCTGAATATGATGAGGCACCTGAAAGATAAATACGGAATCCGGGATCTGATGATTATCGATGACAATTTCCTCCTTGATAAGAATAAGCTTTTTGAAATATGCAACAGGATGAAAACCGAGAGAATGGATTTTTCTTGGTATTGTATGGGCCACGAAAGATCCATGACCGACGACAAGTTGGCGAAAATTCGGGAAGCCGGGTGCTGGTTCATTGAGATCGGCATTGAAAGCGGCAATGACGGCATTTTAAAAAGGATAAAAAAGGGGACGACGAAGGCCGATGTTGAAGGGGCGGTTAGCCGGGCGAAAAAGGCGGGCTTGAAAGTCAAAGGCAATTTCATTTTCGGGTTTCCCGGCGAAACCCCCGAAACGTTGGAAGAAACCATGAAGTTCGCCCTGGATCTCAAGATAGATTTCTTCCAGCAAAACTTCTTGACCGTTTGGCCTGGATGTGAAATATCGGACGAAATGTCCAAGAGCCCCCAGGATGCTCACCAATTTGGAGACGATTGGGATAAGCTCGCTCATCAAAGGGTGACGTTTGTTCCGGCGGGAATGACCAAAGATCAGCTTATCAACGCTTCAAAAAAGGCGTTCCGAAGATTCTATTTGCGGCCGAGAATCATCATGGGACTCATTCCGCGGTTGGCGTCATGGAGAGGGATTAGGTTTGGTATTATCAGTTTTCGGGTATTCTTGAGCACGATTTTTAGGAAGAGCCCCAGTTGACCCGGCAAGCTCGAGCTTGGTTTACTCCTGATGACTCGAGGAAGCGGAGAGGAGGCCATCGGGAAAATGCTGCCTAAAGAACATGGGGCGACCGTGGGCCAAAAAGCTACCTCTCAGCAGTTTTTATGGGTTGATTTGGTTAAGGCCATCGCGCTGATCGGCGTATTTCTCAACCATGTTGTGGAGAGAATATTCGGTTTTCCGGAAATTGCGAATCCTCGTGCGGCTTGGCCTCCATTCGGCGTGCGGCTGTCGCAACTGCGTCCTCTGACGGATTCCGGCATCTGGAATGTGCCCCTCAACCTCCTGCGTTGGACCGGTTGGTTTGGTGAGCATGGGGTAGAGCTTTTCCTGGTCATTAGTGGATTTGGCCTGACCTGGGGCCTATTGGCTCATTATGGGAATAAGTCCCTTCCCATCCGTGATTTTTATTACCGGCGCGCCGAACGCATCTATCCCTTGTGGTGGGAAGCGCACCTGCTCTTTATGGCTCTTTGGCTGCTGACAGGATTAGGGCTCTCAATGGCCGACGCGAATACGTATCTGAGCTTGGCCGGCATTCGTATAACGCCGGAGTTGCTCTACTACTTCACTCCTGCCTGGTGGTATGTTGGGCTCCTTCTCCAGCTCTATCTCTTTTTTCCGTTAATGTGGGAAGCCCTTCGTCGCTGGGGCCCATGGAAGCTGTTGATCATGGGCTGCGGAATCGCTTTTGCCGCTCGAGCCTTGGGGTCGCTGGTCTTTAAGGATTATTTGGACGCGTGGCTGCGAGGCGCGATCTTTATCACCCGCTTGCCGGAGTTCCTTTTCGGGATCAGCCTGGCCGTTTGGATGTATCGCGACCCCAAACAGGCGGCTGCTCGAATGCGCGCCCCATCGACCATCGTTCTGGCTTTTGCCGCCTGCGTCGTTTCCTTCCCGCTGGCGCTGACTCTGCTCGGGATGTCGGTGGTCCCGTTTCTGTTGGGGGCCGGATTGTTGGTGCTGCTCTACGATATTTTGGGCAGGATTCAAAATCCGAAGGGTCGGATTGTTGGCCCGGGGATATGGATAGGCCGACATTCATACTCTCTCTATCTGATTCACAGTCCTGCCGTTCAGCTATTTATCCCCAAAGGTCCGGTCGTGTCTGCCAAACGGGCTCTGCTAGGCTCTTTTCTCGCCATCAGCATAACGGTTGTAGGGGCCGTGACTATGGAGTGGGCGGCAAAACGCATTGTGGAGAGAATAAAGCGTTGGAACCTCAAAATAGGAAGGTTCCGCACGGCCGTGCGTGCCGTTCTCTTTATTGCGGGAGCGGCTGCTATTCTGATCGGCGGTGATCTCGCAGTGCATCGCTTCGCCCCTCAGGAAGCGCCCGGGTGGGGTGAGCGGCCTTCGCTCACGGCCGATCCGGCGCTCGGCTGGCGGCTGAAGCCCTCACAAACAACGCGGTTGCGGTGGGAAGGTTATGATTACGTTGTGACCTCGAATTCGCTCGGTTTCCCGGCGCCAGAGTATCCCGAGCACAAAGAACCGGGGGTTATCCGCATCATGACGCTTGGAGACGCATTCACCAGTGCCGAGGGGGTGAACACGGATCAGGCCTGGCCGCGCCTGCTTGAGGGCGATCTGGCACAAAGGGTCGCCGGCCGCCGGGTGGAAGTCTTGAATTTTGGGGTCACGGGTTACGGCCCTGTTCAATACTCTCTGGTTTTCGAAAAGTACGCTCCGATCTATCAGCCGGATCTTCTGATCATCGGCTTTTTTGTTAACGACTATCAGGATGCGTTGATGGACTTGGGAACGTATAGCAAAACCATCGGGTTCGACCTCCCGTCCCAGGATAACTGGCGGGCCATCATCCAGCTTGCGCAGCTGCAGTCCTTCATCAAGCTGCAACTCCGCCAGCCTGCTATGGAGATGGTCTTGAAGAAACCCCGGGATCATGGCTATTTTCTTGGGAATTTCCTGGCTCTGGAAAAGGGGAGGCCGGATATCACTGTCACAGCCAGAAAACTCGTGGCAGAGCGGCTGCAGCAGATCAAGACTGTTGCCGACAAAATCGGGACGAAAATCGTGATCGCGATGATTCCCGCCAGCGTTCAGGTCTGTCGGCCTGATCAGCTCAAGTATTATCCTCGGCCCGTGGATTTGGCGGACGCGAGCCGGTTCGACTTGGAGCAACCGCAACGGATGACAAAGGAAATTGCCGATGCGTTGGGCATCAATTTTTATGACCTGCGGCCGGTTCTTAAGTCAGTCCCGGGCTGTGCTTACCAAACACATAACATGCATTGGACTATCGAAGGCCATCGGGCTGTCGCTGATTTTCTGGCACATGTGCTGACAGCCGATTCAATCATCGGATCTCATTGATGAAGAGATCACAGAAATGAGGAACCTCTATTTATTTCGTGCGCTTTTCATTTTCGCGGGAGCCGCGCTCGTTTTATGCGGAAATGCATTGTCTCGCCGCAAGGTTGAACTAAAGAATATTGCCTGGTGGGTTTTAGGCTTCTTCTTCTGTCTGAACATTTGTTTTATTTTCTATCTTTGGTTCAACCACATCGGGTTTCCCCTGAATCTGGACTTGATGGAAGGGACGATTTGGCAAGAATTCCAGCGGGCGGCATCATTTCAGGCGATTTACCCGCAGCCGACCCCCGATTATGTTCCGATGGCCTACAATCCTCTGTATTATTTTTTAGCGGTGCCCTTCAGTTGGATATTTGGGGTTAACCTGTTCACGTTGCGATTCGTGGCGATCCTGGGGATGGCCGGCAGCGGAGTCGTTCTGTACCTGGTTGTTCGAACGAAAACCGATTCAGTCTGGTGGGGAATCGCAGCGGCTGGACTTTTCGCCTCGGCCTATCGACTCATGGATGCTTACCTTGATACGGCCCACTCAGACTCCTGGCTGCTTTTCTCGGCCCTCCTGGGCAGCTATCTTATTGATCGCAACCGATCAAGAAAATGGAATCTGATCGGGATCGTCATGCTCGTCGCGGCTTTCTGGTTCAAGCAGCACGGTGCCTTATTCGCCGTTGGAGGCTTGCTCTACCTGACTTGGCGCGAGGGTGCGAAGAGGTCAGCGCTGTATTGGGGAGTTGCTCTTTTGCTGGGGCCAGTCCTATATATTTTTGCCGGCCCGCTGATGTTCGGCCCTTATTTTCATTATTTCACTTGGGAAATCCCACGGAAATGGTCATCTCTCGGGCTTGACACTCTCCGTCGATTCCTGGGATTTATCATTATATTCTATCCCATCCTGGCCCTTACGAGTGGCCTGACAGTCTTAGCGAAAGCTCTCAAGGATTCGAAAAAACTGACCATCTGGCACATCCAATTTGTGTTCGCGCTGTTAACCGGATTCATGGCGAGCCTCGATGCCGATTCGTCATATAATGTCTTTATCCCCATGGGAACATGGTTCATCCTCCTGGGATCTATCGGACTGTGGGAGTTCACTAGAAGCAATGAAGTGTTGCGGAAATTCAATATTCATCTTTTCGCTCTTTTTGTCTCATTGGCCTTCTTTCTCTATAATCCGACGACCGTTCTTGTTTCTTCCCGCGCCGGGGCGAGCTACGCAGAGTTCATAAACGTGCTGAATAAGCTGGATGCGCCGGTTTATGCCCCTTCTCTTGGTCAGCTTCAGAAAGACTATGCGTTCTATCCGGCGGTCCATTGGGCGGCATTAGAGGATATGATCCGCAAGCCGGGTTTTGATACGAAAAATCACGCCAATACCCGCCGTTTGCTCGAACCCGTGATTCACCCGAAAGGGCCGGCCTATATTTTCGCCAACTATCCCCTTGACAAGTACACCTGGATTGCGTTCTTAGGGGATTATTACGTCCTGGAGAAGGATTTTCAGAACGAGTTCAAGCCACTAAGGGTTCTGCCAAAGCGTTGGGACCATGGCTGGCCCCGCTACCTTTACCGTTATGCAAGGTCCGAACCGGTTCGGAAATGAATGAATCCGATTGCCGTCGACGTGGCGGATAGCATTCGTAATATGTATTTGATCAATTAAGAAAAGGTACGAGCTCGGCGGCCTTATCATTTGCCAGGCCGACAATTTCATTGACGTTGTTTGTTCCATTGAGAATCTGTGCCGAATTGGCTATGAAGATATTCTTCATCGAAGTGAGGGATGAGGGAAGCGAGCTTCGATGGTAGTCCAGGGTCGGGATGATCGGAAAGTCAAGGATTCTCGATATCCGATAAGCGACAAGATCGTCGGCCTTCAGGTCCGGATACATCGTTTTCAACGAGGACAGAAAGATCTCCTTGACCGTTTCATCACTTTTATTGAAAAAGGGATCGCCTTTTATTAAGTATCGAGGCAGATAGACAAGAGCATGACCGCCGAAATAGGACTTGTCCACCAAAGTTGTCATCTCGATGAGTCCTGTGAAGGGAATGTTTCCATCGGCGATATTCGTTATGTAGTATTCCGAGAGGGGCTTCTTGAGAATAAACGCGGCGCAAAGCAGGTCCTGATAAATCACGGTTTTCAGCCTGGCCGATTCCGCGGCCGTAAGCTGAGGGCACAGCTTCAGGATCTCCGGGCACGGCACGGTCAAAATGGCCTTATCAAAGCGAAGGGTACCGTTTCTTCCGGTTTCGATACGCACTCCTGTCTCATCATTTAGGACCTCGCCGACACGCGCCCCGCAGAGGATATCCACACCCTTATCTTCGAGTACGCCCTGAAACCGCTCGATAATCGGCCTGTAGCCGCCGTTGATGTAACCGAACATTTCCCTTTTGAGGCCCGTCCGGCGGGCCGCATATAGCCTCGAAATCGTCGCCCAAATAAATGACGCGCTGGCGAGCTTGTAATGGTCTCCCAGCTTGCTCTTGAGGAGCGGAATCCAGATCTTATCGGAAGTGCGTTGGCCGGAATACCTTCGGAGCCAATCCGTGGCCAGGATCTTCTCCAGGGGCTTCCAGTTCTTTATTCTTGAGGCGTAGAGGATGGTCAGGCCGAGGCGAAACTTGTCGAGGATATTGAGCGGCGGGAACAATAAGTATTCAATGGAATTCGATACGGAATAGAGCCTTCCGCCGGCATAAAACCCCGTTTTTGTCACTCCCCAATGGAGCTCTTCCTTGAGCCCGAGCTGATCGATGAGGGAAAGAAAATGGGAATCGGATAATAAAATGACATGATAAAATCGGTCCCAAACATAATCCCCGATTTTGCCCGGAGAGGCCACGCCCCCGAGCTGCTCGGAGCTCTCTATGAGCATAACCTTAAAGCCGGATTCGGCAAGCCGAAGGGAAAGCGTCATCCCCATCAGCCCGCCTCCGATAATGCCGATAGAGGAGGGCTCGTTCGTCATGGTTTGGAAGCCGGGTTCTGGCGGAGGTCTTTGTGGATCGTCGTATTGAGGTAAAAGAGTTCTTCAAAATATCGCTTTTTCTGAAGGGACAGGAGGCCAAGGCTAATGAGCTGGATGGCAACGAGGAGAGCGATGCCGCCGACGATAAAGGCGTGGGGCGAGATTCTGAAGGCCGCCCCGACAGCGTCCGACAACCGGTACCCAAAAGTTAAAGCCGGATTCGTAATGCGACGATAATCACGAATGGTGTTAATGACCGTCCAGGTCAGCGGGTACAGGGAGAGCGCGAAAATGACGGCGCCGGGAACGATAAAAAACATGAAGGGGCGGAAAATATATCCGGAAAGGACATGATGCACTAGGCTTCTCGCGATCTTGAGGGACGATTTCCGCTGCTTGACGGGGGACCTGCTCTCGCACTCGGGTTTCCAATCCAGATGGGCGGGGCACTCAGTGATCCGGGCCCTGAGGATTTTTGCCTTATAAATGATCTCCGGATTGATCTCGACGTCCATGGACTTGAGCGATATCCGGCGCAGGAAATCTCCGTCGTAGGCCCTGACCATCCCGGTTATGGTGGTGAGCTTATCGGACTGGCTGTCCTTGGCGACCGTCATGGCCAGGAAGCGGTTCGCCCATAAGCTGAGAAGCCTGCGGAGCCAAGGAACGTTGGAGACCTTGCCCCCCTTGGTGTAGGGGGAGGCGATGACGATCTTGGCTCCCGTCTGTTCCATCCGGCCCAGCATCCTGCCGATATGGTCGGGGGAATAGCTGAGGTCGGCGTCCAGGACAACGACGTAATCGCCCCGGCTTCGGTTGAAGGCAAACCGGAGGGCCTGGCCGAGCTTGAAATTGAACTTGTGATGGAGGACGAGGACATTGTCCCTCTTGGATGCGAAGGACTCGGCGATCTGGCCGGTCGCGTCGGTGCTGCCGTCGTCGACGACGATGAGCTCCCAGCGGAATTCTGTTTCGAGAGTCACCAGATATTCGCAGATGGCGGACAGGCTCCTCTGGATGATGTTGTCTTCGTTGTAGGCCGGGACGATGACCGAGAGGAGAGGCCTCTCCTGAAGTGCCGCGCCGGTTCCTCCTCGATTACTTGTGCTCATCCCGAACCTCACTTCGGCATCATGACATTCCGGGTCTAGATCCTTCGGGACCCTAATTTCCTCTCATGAATTAGCGAGGACTTGGCAAAGCTATCCATGGAAACGACCTCGAAGCTTCCCGATAAAACTTCCATGACCCGCCCTAAGACCCTTCCCTTTTTCTCCTTCATTATGTTCATTCCGGGAAAAAAGGCAAGGCCGGGGACCTCGTCACCGCTCAGAAAATCGAGAGGATGCAGGAGGAAGCTCAGGCCGGTCCGGGTCAGCCGGCATAAATTCATGGCTGTCCGAAGATAGGCAAACATCAGGGCCTCGGAAAACTGGGCAAGGTAGAGCAGGTAGCTGAAATGAATGGGAGCTTTTAGGAGCGGCATGGTTGTCACCGGGATTTCCAGGAGGCGTCCTCCGCCCGGGAGTGTCCAATAATAGGGTTTCACCGGCAAGCGGACCTCGCGGAAGCTGCCGAAGAGTTTGTCCCTGTTCTTTTTTTCGTCCTCGGTCAGGTCGGATTTCCAGAAGTAATAAAGCCGTCCCAGCGGTCCGATCCAAGTGGGGAGGGTTGATGCGTCATAAAGGTAGCCGAGCGTCTTCAGGACGAGGATCAGGTCCCTGCTCCAGCTGAAGCCCGGCCCTCGGAAGCCGGTCGGCTTGCGCCCGGTCGCTTCTTCAATGGCTTTTTCGGCGAGAATAATTTCCTCCCGGATCTGTTCCCTCGAAACAAGATGGAGCCAGGGTTCATGCCGATAGGAGTGGTTCCCCACGTCGTGCCCTCTCCTGGTGATTTCAGCCAGGGGCTTGCGGTTTTTGTCCAAGGCGGCATCCTGTCCCACGACGAAGAAGGTTATTTTCAAGTTCAGACGGTCGCAGAAATCGAGGACTTGAGGAATCAGGATGTCAAAATAAGAAGGGAAATCCTCCCAGCCTGGATCGCCGTGGGTTTTCATATAAGACCATTTATTGTCGAGATCGAGGGACACGGCGGCCAGGGGCTTTTTCATTTATGGGCGGCCTTTTGGACCAGGCGGGAGGAGAATCCGTCCAAGCCGGCCGGTCCCTCCACCCGGCCGGGGTTGGCGAGCAGGCATCCGGTCGTGCAGGTTTCCGCGATGGCCTTGACCTTCTGGAAATCGGCCCGATTGAACTCATCTGAGGCATAGCGCTCGTTGGCGAAACGGATGAAGGAATCGATTTCGTTGGCGAAGCCCGTCTCCATGGCCCGGAAGCCTCGGTGGACGGCGTCAACGAATTCAAGAGGGGGCCTGTTTCTGCCCCTTCCGAAAGCTCGGAAGGAGATGTCTTTGGCCGGACTATCCGGCCGGCCGAGAAGATTGCAGCCATCGAAGATGTGTTGCAATCTCGGCGCCGCCCGCAATATCGAGCCAAAGCCCTCGCGATAAACGCGGTGGCCCGCGCAAAACACGAGCAGATCGGCTTTTCCTAGGGCTTTCTCGAGACTCTGGGTGAAGTGCCCGGCGAGCCGGGATCTCATCAAGTTTTGATCATTTTGTTTGACGTACGGATCGTGGAGGGTGAGCTTCGAGCCTTTTTTCAGCAGTAATTCCGCCAGGACGAGCGTCGGCGAATTGCGGGTATCCTCAGAGTCGGAGCGATAAGCGGTCCCCAGCAGTGCGATCGATTTTCCCGCGAGGTCCCCAAAGTACCGCTCGATCAGCGAGACCATCACCGAGGGGGACTCGTCATTGATCCGCCGGGCTTCGAGGATCAGGCTGGCGGATGTATCTATGCCGCTCTCGATCAGCCTCCAGAGGAGGAGAATTCCGTCCTTGGGCAGGCAGTGTCCGCCGACCCCAACGGTCGGGATAAGAAGGCCGCCGCTCGGAACCTCGTTCAGGCCGGATGAGGCCCCGTCGCTCCAGGCCAACCTCTGATTGACGGCGTCCCGGACCTGGTAATAATCGATGTCCCGTTCTTCGCAAGCCCTGGCGATTTCGGCCGAGTAGGCGATCCGGACGTCACGGTAGGAGTTTTCCAGCGTTTTTACGATCTCCGCGGTAAGGCTGTTTGTGAGATGGAGCTTGCCGTTCTTGACGATCCGGGAATACAGGGATTCGATGAGCTTCGGTGTTGATGGATTTAGCCCTCCGACGGCCTTGTCCGATTCACGTATCCGCTGTACGAGGCGGCCGGGCATCACCCGATTGGGACTGTTGCCCAAAAGGACGTTCCGGCCATCGATGAATCCATGCCGCCCGAACCTTTCCGTGACCCACGTTGCCATGGACGTAGGGGCGAGGGTCGATTCGAAGATGACCAGCGGGATCTTCCCGCTCTTCCTTTTCTTGAGGGATTCTGCGGTTTGGTTGACCGCGTCCTCCAAGGGTCCGTAATCGGGGCCGAACCCTTTTTTATCGGTCTGGACGCAGATCAGGATGGCATCGGCATCGCTCAGGTCGGCATAATCATGGCTGGCGGCCAGCCGTCCGCGTGTGCGCGCTTCGGCCACGATCCGGTCAAGCTCCGGCTCGATTCCTCCGATGGGGGACTTCCCGCTGTTAATCGCCTCCACCTTCCAGCCCGAGGTGGGGGAATTGCGCTGGATGACCGTGACCCGGCAGTCTGACAGACCATCCCGGTCCACTCCGGGATCGGCGATCATGGCCGCCATCGGGACCCCTACGATGCCCGCCCCGACGACCGCGATGTTCAGGACTTCCGCTTTAAGCCGGTTCATGCTTTCTCCGGACGCGGTTTGTCGATGAATTCCCTGAACCAGAGCTCGAGAGCGAGGATTCCCCAGAGCCGGCGGCCGAAGGCTTCCTCTTGGCCGATCAGTTTCTCGACCTGGGTCGGGGCGAAAAGGCCCCGGCCTTTGCAGGCCGAAGACAGGAGAATATCCTGGCAGAAGCCTTTTAGCTTATTCCTCGCCCACAGATGGAGCGGAACGGGGAATCCCATCTTGTCTTTCCGTTTGAGGATGACGGGCGGGAGCAGGTCCTTCAAGGCGTGCTTGAAGACGTACTTCATCTCCCCGCCCTTGAATTTCAGGGCGGGCGGCATGGACGCGACCAATTCAACCAGGCGGTGATCGAGCAGTGGAACTCGGGACTCAAGCGAGACGGCCATGGTGACCCGGTCCTCTACGTGGAGAAGGGCGGGCAGGCTGGCGGACATGTCGAAATGGACCATCTTATTGTAATAGGACAGGGTATTCGGGTTGTTGAAAACCTGTTGGAACCTGGCGAATATTCGGTCGATGGAGAAGCCTCTGTTGAAGTCGTCACTCAGGATGCTCCGGTCCCTCCTTCCGCCCCTGTTGATCAGCCGGAAATACCGGGCGTCCATCGGCTCGAAAAGGCCATCCTGCCAGAATTTCTGAAGCATGGGCACATATTGCTTGACGGCCGGCAGGTTGGGGAGGATGGAGTGCAGAGAGACGATGTGCTCCCCCTCGTCGTTGGTCTCGAAGATGGCGCCTTTGAGGGCTTGCTCGAGATAAGCGATGACATATCGCGTGTAGCCGCCGAAGATTTCGTCCCCTCCCTGACCCCCGAGGACGACCTTGACATATTGGGCCGCCAGTCGCGAGACCATGTACTGGGGAAAAAGCCCGGGCCCGGCCATCGGCTCGTCCATGTAGTAGATCAGGCGGGGGAGGAGAGAGATGAAATCATCCTCCGTCGGGAAAATCTCGAAGACCTCGGCCCCACAAGCTGTCGCCACAGCCCGGGCATAAGCCGTTTCATCGAATTCCGGGCCTTCCTTGAAGGCGCCCGTAAATGTCTTGAGCCGTTGCGGGTATGAGCGCGACGCCAGCATGGTGATCACACTCGAGTCCACCCCGCCGCTAAGATATGCCCCTACGGGGACATCGCTTCTCAGTTGGATGCGGACCGAATCCTCGAGCAGCCCCCTGAGCCGCCCGGCAAAATCGGCCTCGCTGGTTCGCGTATCCACCGTGAAGTCCAACTCCCAGTATTTCACTGCCCTCGCATCAAAGGATTCGAGGTCGATGAGGAGATAGTGAGCCGGCGGGACCTTGTGAATGCCCTTGAAAAGCGTTTCGGAGTTCAAAACGAACTGAAAGACCAAATACTCTTGGATGGCATCCATGTCCGGTTCGGCCTTGACGGCCGGGTGCTCGAGGAGGGCCTTGATCTCCGAACCGAAGATCAGGTGACGTTCATCCTCAAAATAATAGAGCGGCTTGATCCCGAAATGATCGCGGGCGGCCATGACCCTTTTCTTTCCCCTATCGTAGAGCACAAAAGCGAACATGCCGTTCAGGCGCCGGACGAAGTCGGGACCATCTTCGAGATAAAGGTGCAGCATGACTTCGGTGTCGGATTGCGTGGAAAAGACATGGCCGGACTGCTTCAGGGACTCCCGCAATTCGACGTAGTTGTAGATTTCTCCATTGAAAACGATGGTCAGGGGCCCGAAGCTCATCGGCTGCTTCCCCGATACGAGGTCGATGATGGAAAGCCGCTTGTGGTACATCCCGACAGGGCCTTCCGTCAAATGGCCTTCTTCATCCGGGCCCCGGTGCTTGATGACGTCCGCCATCCTGGAGAGGAGCCGAAAATCGACAGCGGTTTTGTCTTTATTGAAAACGCCTACGAAGCCGCACATGATCAACTCTCTATCATTTGACCTGAGAAGAAAGAAGCTCGACGATCCGCCGGGAGGCCTGGCCGTCTCCGAAATACGGTGGCGGCGCAGGCAGCTTGACGCTGTCCAAGCTCTTAACGGCTCGGATGATTCCTTCGGTTTGAGTTCCCGCTAGGATATTCCAGCCGCTTTCGACGGTCTCCGTCCATTCTGTCTCATCGCGGACTGTGACGCAAGGCACTCGGGCAAAATAGGCCTCACGCTGGACGCCGCCGGAGTCCGTTAAGATCGTTTTAGCCTGGGAAATGAGTGCGATCATATCTAAATAATTCTGGGGAGGAATTAATTTGATATGCTGGTTCAGCTTGAGACGGAATTCGGTCTTTAACAAAGATTTCCGCGTCCGCGGATGAAGGGGAACGATAAAAGGACAATCCGCGCTGGCCAATTTGGAAAATGCCGAGAAGATGGCGGTCAATCGGGCCGGGTCATCCGTATTTTCCTGCCGGTGGACCGTCGCCAGGAAGTACGAACGATCCTTGAGATCATGCGCCGAGAGGACGGGTGACGATTGAAGAGCTGCCTTTTTATAGGCCAGGAAGGCATCCAGCATGACGTCGCCTACCTGATGCGCCCCTTGGTGAATCCCTTCGTTCTTAAGATTGCTGACGGAAGTGGCCGTCGGACAAAAAAGCAAGACCGAGAGCCTGTCCGTGATGATCCTGTTAAGTTCCTCCGGCATGCCCCTGTTAAAGCTCCTCAAGCCCGCCTCCACATGGGCGATGGGAATATTCAGCTTGGCGGCCGTCAGCGCTCCCGCAAGGGTCGAATTAGTATCACCGTAGACGATCACCAGATCCGGGGGTCCCTTCAGCAGGACCCCTTCGATGCCGACCATCATTTTCGCCGTCTGCTCGCCATGCGGCCCCGAGCCAACCCCCAGATGATAATGGGGTGCGGGGATGTCCAGCTGATTGAAGAACACCTGGCTCATATCCAAGTCGTAATGCTGGCCGGTGTGAACCAGGACCTCCTCCAGACGGCGGACATGCTTTTGTTGGTTGTGGGCCTTGATCGCACTGGTCACCACGGCCGCCTTCACGAATTGAGGGCGCGCGCCGACGATCGTAATGAGACGGATATTCTTTTTCATATAGTCGTTATGGTCCCTATTTTGACATTATTCTTCTTGTTTTGGGCGAAAATATCAATACTCCGATACGATTAGGCGAGGGGTGATATTTATGCTTGTTTTCTAACCCCTAGGGGGGAGGTGAGCCGTTGTTTCTTGCCACGCAGGCTATTGGGCCCGGCGGCCCTTCTTGAGAAACGTGTTTATAGATATAATAGGGCCGGGTAACGGGATCAACTTATGCTCCGTCAGAGGAATAAAAAGTTGTCACAAATGGCCAAGGCGGAAATGTTCTCGAAGTCCTTCGGCAAGAATCCATGGGCCACCGCCGGCCCGATCATCGTTCATTTGTCCATCGCCGTCCCCCTGGCAGCGGCGCTCAGCATATGGGTCGATGAAGCTCATACGATGAATACCATCAACGGTTCTTTAGCTTATACCTTAAGCAGGGCCATCAATTTCGAAATGCAGCCTCCGCTGTATTTCTTGCTGCTGAACGTATGGGCGAAATTGGGATCTTCCGCTTTCCTATTGAGATTATTTTCTATTCTTTGCACCGCCCTAATGATCGGGGTAATATCTAAAATATCAAAAAGGGTGTTTCCAGAAATTCACCCCGGCTGGCTGACCATGGCGGTCGCGGTCAATCCTTATTCCATATGGGCCGCGACAGAGATAAGGCTCTATGCCCTGCTTCTCCTCTTGACCTCCGTCCTTTTCTTGACTTTTTACGAAGGTTTCTTGTCGGAAGACGCCACGGCTCGCAGAAAAAGGAAATGGTTTTTCATTTTTTGTGTGCTGTCTCTATATACCCAGTATTATATCGTGTTTATGCTTGCCGCCATGTTTTTCGGGCTCATCATATTAAAGAAATGGGAACCCCTGAAAAGGCTCTCCGGATACTATATTTTGACAATTGCCTGTTCATTGCCGTTGCTGGTAACCGCCATGCGGCAGACAGCGCAGCACACGAAATTTATACTCATCGATAATAATCTCCTTAATTATTTATCTGTCGGGACTCGGTTTTTGCGCTATCCGCTGAGATTGGATTGGATGTCAGCGACACTCTACATGCTTGTTTATTCGATCTATTTAGCCGCCATGCTGGCTTTGATGGCGAAATATCGGGAAAAGCTCGGAGACCGCCATACGATGATATTGATCATGACGCTCGTCATCACGTTGTTCTTTTTAATATCCATAAATATCGTCAATAACGAATTGGTGAGCATCACGCACACAACGGTTTTGTTTATTCCGTCACTCTTGATGTTCTTTTCCGTCATGAGCATTTTGCCGGATGAAAAAAGAAATAAAGTACTGATTCCCGCATTCTTGGTGATATTTCTGGTTAATTCGCTTTACATGGTCAGGGAATATCAACCGATGGCGAAGCTGGGGGATTTCAGGAGAGTCGCCGAATACATCAAAAAAAAAGAAAGACCCGGACAGGTCATTTTGATTTTCGTAGCAGATATGGCCCTTCCGTTCTCTTATTATTACTCGGGCATGAATCTTATCATTCCGTTGCCAAATAAAATGTCGCTGACACAATATGACCTGAATGATTTCGTTTTAAAAGGCGAGCAGGATATTGCCAAGGCCATCGAGAGGGAAGGTTTGGAGCCACGTGACGTGTGGATGGTCAATGGAACTGTGTGTAAGTATTTAGGGGTCAATCTTCATTGTGAAATACTGGAAGAATATATAAAGAATAATTATACGATCGAAGATGATAAGAGCTTCTATCGTTCAAGGGTAAGATTGTTGCGCCGGAAAAATGCGGACTAATCATTTGTCATCTTGCTTAGTTCACCATTTTCTGGAGAAAAGCGCCGAGCTGTTCCCAGATAAGATCGCCATCGTTCATGAAGAGAGGCGCACGGAATTCTCCCGAATCAATAAATGGGCTAATCAATTAGCACACTGCCTCATAAAGTCCAATGTCAGCAACGGTGACCGCATCGTTCTTCTGTGCGAAAACAACCTCGAATATATATTTTGCTACTATGGGATTCTTAAAGCCGGTTGTATCGCGGTATCCCTAAATACTGACCTCAAGCCTGAGAGCCTGGCAGAACTATTAAAAGAGTTGAAGTCGAAGGTCGTCATCGTTTCATCAAAATTTGAACGAACTGTCCGATCGCTCGATTTATCATCGCTTCATATCAGCCGCCTTTTTATCGTTGAGCCGAGACAGTCAAATCAAGGCGCTGGATATTGCGTTTCATCGCTCTATGATGAACTGGCTGGCCAACCCGATGAAAACGCCGGCCTCGAAATCGATCAAACCTCATGCGCGACGATCATTTATACGTCCGGCTCCGCGGGAAAGCCCAAAGGGGTCATGCTTTCGCATGCCAATATTGTCGCCAACACGCGGGCTATCATTGAATACTTGAAGCTTACTTCGAGCGACGTCCAAATGGTCGTCCTGCCCTTCTTTTATGTCATGGGGATGTCCTTGCTCAACACCCATTTCGCCGTCGGCGGGAGAATTGTGATCAATAATAAGTTCGCCTATACGGCTTCTGTCCTGAAGCAGATGGCTGAGGAGGGGGTGACCGGTTTTTCGGGTGTTCCCTCGACCTATGCGCATTTATTGTTCAAGTCTCCCCTCGCAAAATACCGGGATAAATTGCCCCGCCTCCGGTATTGCTCACAGGCGGGCGGCCACATGCCCAGACACATAAAGCTCGAGCTCTTGAAAATATTGCCGCCCCATACGCTGTTGTTCGTCATGTACGGTGCCACGGAAGCCGCGGCCCGGTTGACATACGTTCCTCCGAAGCTCCTGATGTCCAAGATCGATTCGATTGGGAAACCCATTGCGGGGGTCGCCATCGAGGTCATATCTCCGGAAGGGAAGGTGCTAAGGCCCGGCGAGACGGGCGAACTAGTTGCCCATGGAGAGAATATCATGCTCGGCTACTATAAGGACGAGGAGGCGACAAAAGAAGCTCTCGACCGGCACGGCTACCACACCGGCGATTTGGGATACCATGACGACGACGGATTTCTTTTCGTGACCGGCAGGATGGATGATCAGATCAAAGTCAGCGGGCACCGCATCAATCCCCAGGATATCGAGGACGTCGTTGTTGAATCCGGGCATGCGATCGAGTGTATAATATTACCGACTCCGGACTCGTTCCGGGATCTTAAGTTGGTGGGATTAGCCGTGCCGATCCGGGAAAGCGCCGACACCGGGAGAAAAATCCTGGAGTATTGCCATCGGAAACTGCCGAAATACAAGATTCCCGATTCCCTGGTCTTGGTCGACGCCATTCCCAAGAACAGCAACGGCAAACCCGACCGTTTTAGGAGCTTGGCGCTCTATATGAAAAAGAGCCATAAAGGAAACCCATGAGCATGGTCAAAAAAATTGTGGCTTTCTTTTGTTTTTTTCTGCCGTCTGCCCCGACGCGGTTTCTCTATCGCCTTTGCGGTTTTCATATCGGAAAAAAAGCGAAAATTCCGCCCTTTTCTTATATTTATGCCGATGAGATGACCATCGGCAACGACGTATGTATCAAGAAATTGGTTTATATAAATGTTCACGTATTGGTCGTAGGGGCAAATACGATCATCAGCTACGGGAATCAAATAAAGGGTGATGCCTCATTTTCTTGTGGAGACAATTGCTTCCTGGGCATCCATTGCTTGATCCACTGTGCCGAAGATATCACGCTGGGTTTCTATTCGGGGTTAGGGCCCCGCTGCACGGTTTACTCCCACGGGTCATTTCTGCCCGTGACAATGGGTTACCCGGCCAAGTTCGCGCCGATCGTTATCGAAGATTACGTGTGGATCGCCATGGAAGTGACGGTCATGCCAGGCGCCCATATCGAGCGGAATTGCATCATCAAGCCCGGCGTCGTCATCCAGGGGAGAATTAAAGCCGACAGCATCGTCCAACTCGATGCAAGTCAATATGGAGTCTATGACCTCGGCCGTCTGCAAAAAATCTCGAAAAGGGATATCCCGTATTGGCACCATCAGATCATCTCCTCGTTTTTGCGCTCTCAAGCCACGGCGATTCAGCATGAGGGGGGGGCCGCCAGCTATTCCGTCCCCGGTAGGTATACCTTTATCTCGCATCCGGAGACCAACAGCATCGAATTGCTTATCGCGGGGGAGAGGATCGTTTATGATCTGGAGAGGTTCTATGCGGATTCGAGCCGGCGCCGGATCCACAAGGAATTTCTGTCGTTTATCCGGCTTCATTACGGCCTCACGTTGAGGACACGCGAGAAGTGATCATGGTCATCGACCATATCGGGATTGTCGTCCAGCGGATTGAAGACGGAATCCGACAGGGGACCTCGCTCTTCGGCTATTCACAAATGACGGAGCCGGTCACCAACGGTCGCCAAAAGGTCCGCGTGGTCTTTCTGGGAAAAAAGGACTCCGTCACGATCAAGCTTGTTGAGCCCGCCGATCAAACCTCCCCTATCCATGCATTTGCCCAGAAAGACGGCGGCCTGCACCATCTCTGCTTCAGGTGTGATAATATCGATGCCGCGGTCAAAGAACTCCGGGGCCTCGGGCTGCACGTGCTTTCCGAACCGGAGCCGGGAGAAGCTTTCGACAACGAAAAGATTGCCTTTGTCTATGCCAAACAGGGACTGAATATCGAGCTCATCGATACGGAGAAAAAAGCGAAGCTTATAGATACCTTGCGAAAGAAAGAGCCATCGCCATGATGAAATACGAGCCTGAAATCCGTCAATTCATCGCCGATAGGTTCCTCTTCGGAAACGATCAAGAATTGAAGAACGAAGGTTCCCTTCTCGACGCCGGGATCATCGACTCGACGGGCGTCCTTGAGCTCATCTCATATCTGGAAGAGCATTTCAAGATCAAAGTGGAGGACGACGAGCTGGTGCCCGAAAACCTCGACACGATCGCGAGCATCTGCGCGTTCTTGAGTCGAAAGACCGCTTAAGACCTCTATGTGCGGTATCGCCGGAATATTCGATGCGCAAGGCGGTGGCCGGATCGCGGTCGAGAGTCTCGCGCCCATGGTCCGTGCGCTCGAGCACCGGGGGCCCGATCAAAAAGGGATCTATCTCGACAGGGATGTCGGGCTCGGACATTCCCGGCTGAGCATCATCGACCTCACGAGCGGCGCCCAGCCCATCCACAACGAAAACGAAACGATCTGGATCGTCCTGAACGGGGAGATCTATAACTACCCGGAGCTCAGGAGGCGGCTCAAGACGAAAGGGCACCGTTTCTACACGAACACCGACACCGAAGTCATCGTTCATCTCTATGAGGAAAAGGGCCCGGGTTGTGTCGATGAGCTCAACGGGCAATTCGCCTTTGGCATTTGGGACGCTGGCAACAAAACTCTTTTTATTGCCAGGGACCATTTTGGAATCTGCCCCTTATACTATGCCGAGCACGGCGGCTTTTTCCTCTTCGCATCTGAGATCAAGTCGCTTATCGCCTCGAAACTCATTTCTCCGCCTGCTCTGAACCCGAGGGCGCTGGATCAGGTGTTCACTTTTTGGACGACCCTTCCGGGAGTAACTGTATTCGATAACATTCAGGAGCTCAAGCCCGGGCACAGTTTCACCATCAGCCCGCATGAACGGCACCTTCGGAAATACTGGGATATCCCTTATTGTCCGCCCGGTTCGTATTGGCCGGACCATCCCCAAGCAATCAGCGAGCAGATCATGGGCCTGCTTATGGACGCGACAAGAATCCGCCTCCGCGCCGACGTTCCTGTCGGATCCTACCTCAGCGGAGGACTGGATTCGTCGAGCATCACGGCGATGATCTCGCGCCATTTCAACAAGCATGTGCGCACTTTCGGCGTCCGTTTTGAAGAGCAGGAATTCGATGAGGGTGGCTATCAGAACGAGATGGCCGCGTTTCTTCAAGTCGACCATCATGAATTGAGCGCCCGGAATGCGCTCATCGCCGAAACCTTTCCACAGGTTGTCTGGCACTGCGAAACGCCTGTCCTCAGGACCGCGCCGGTCCCAATGTACCTTCTCTCGCGTTTCGTCCATGAGCAGGGGATCAAGGTCGTCTGCACCGGAGAAGGGGCGGACGAGGTTTTCGGCGGCTACGACATCTTCCGCGAGGCGTTGGTCCGGCAATTCGTCCTTCGGCGGCCCGATTCCCCGCGGCGCGCTCGGCTTTTCGAACAACTGTATCCCCAAATATTCCGGACGGCACGGGAGAAAAAGTCGTACAGAGAGTTCATGCTTCATGATTCAGCCGGCATCCAGGAGCCATTCTTCTCCCACCTGGTCCGTTGGAACAACACAGCACGCATCAAGCAATTTTTTTCAAAAAATATGCAGGAAGGGCTGAAGGGCTATTCGGCGACGGACGAATTGGCCCGCATGCTCCCCGCCGACTTCGAGCAGAGAGACACGCTCTCCAAGGCGCAATACCTGGAAGACAAGCTCTTCCTGAGCAACTATCTACTGACGTCCCAAGGGGACAGGATGGCGATGGCCCATTCCGTGGAAATCCGCCCGCCTTACTTGGATTTCCGGATCATCGATTTCATGTCACACGTTTCCCCAAGATGGAAAATTCTCGGCCTCGATGAGAAACATATCCTGAAGAAGACGTTCGGTCCCCTGCTGCCACTGTCCATAACGAAAAGGACGAAGCATCCCTATCGGGCGCCGATTCAGAAAGCGTTTGTCGGGAGGCTCCAACCCGACCGCTACCAGGGCATGCTCTCGGAGGAGAATATCAAAGAGGCCGGCATCTTTGACCCGGAAAAAGTCGCCTGGCTCATTAAAAAGCTGGATTCCGGATCGAGCACCAGTGAGACAGAAGGAATGGCCCTCTCGGGGATCATTTCGACGCAATTATTGTATGGGCAATATGTCCGGGGATCCCCGGAGCCCAAGGCAGCAGACATAAAATGGGATATTCACATCGACAAAAGAGTCGACTGACGAGAGAAAAAATATCATTTCAATGAGGGTATCATGAAGGATAACGCCCCGTTTTCGCCCGAGCTTCTCAACATCGACTGCGAGAGCGAGTTGATCACGATATCCCGGGCGATCAAGGATGCGCTGGGCAAGAAACTCCACAAGAGGGGTTTGGTCCTCGGCATCTCCGGGGGGATCGACAGCAGCGTCACCGCCGCTTTGTGTGTCCGGGCCGTCGGCAAGGAAAAAGTTATCGGAATCCAGATGCCCGAGCGCCATTCGGCGCAAAACACGATGGAGCTCAGCTCGTTAATCGCGGATCATTTGGGGATTCAAAAGGTCTCTGTAGATATCACCCCCATCCTCGAAGCCGTCGGCTACTATGATAAGTACGACGATGCCGTCCGGGCGGCCATTCCGGAATATGGTCCGGAGTGGAAGTCAAAAATTGTCGTGTCCGATATCGCCGAAGACAAGGCCTACACGCTATTCTCACTCGTGGCCGCGTCGCCGGACGGCCGGGTAGTCAAAAAACGGCTCGAGCTGAATTCCTATCTGGCGATCGTCGCCTCCACGAACTTCAAACAACGCATCAGAAAAATGCTGGAATACTATTATGCCGACTTGTATAACTACGCCGTCGCGGGCACTCCCAACCGGCTGGAATACGACTTGGGGTTTTTCGTCAAACTGGGGGACGGCGCGGCGGATCTCAAACCCATCGCCCATTTGTACAAGACGCAAGTCTACCAATTGGCCAGGCATCTCGGTTTGCCGAAAAGCATCATCAGCCGGCCGCCGACCACCGATACGTATTCTCTTCCCCAGGGCCAGGATGAGTTTTTCTTTTCCGTCCCCTACGAGGTCATGGACCTCTGCCTGTACGGAAAGAACCACGGCCTCAGTGCAGAAATCGTCGGCCGGCATGCGGGCCTTCCGCCCGCCCGAGTCAACGCCATCTATCAGGATATAGAAAGAAAGCGCGCAGCGACACAATACTTGCATCTGCCCCCGTTATTGGTCCAGACGGTCCCGGAAATTGACCTTGAAACCACGATAAAAAAGGACGTGGATTGAGCACAGCGACGGGAGGATCATGAGAGAGGGAGCCGCATGGATCTGATGTAGGTCTGAACATGATCGGTTACACCTGAAGGCCGGCTCTTTCACGGAAGCGTTCATAAGGGGTCATCCCGGCCAGTGCAGAATGAGGTCTCTGATAATTGTAAAAGTCTTCCCATTCCC
>Ga0187866_1001101_pt1 | contig 26948 bp, 19 predicted proteins | sample June2016WEW_11_1_3_FD_133013 | JGI IMG/M metagenome (GOLD analysis project Ga0187866, IMG submission 133013) | Peatland microbial communities from SPRUCE experiment site at the Marcell Experimental Forest, Minnesota, USA - June2016WEW_11_150 | ecosystem: Environmental > Terrestrial > Soil >...
AACTGGTTACACTCTGTGGTCATAAGGCTGTTCTCCTTCTTGGCAAGATTTCTTTCTAGACAAAAGAGTTATGCCATGAAGCGACAGCCTTTTTCTATTTATTATGAGAAATTCGCGCTAGCCGCCTGTCCAATTTCCGGGGATCATTCTGCGGCCCGCTTGCGTCGGAGAGACGCGCCCGTATCATCCTTCCAAGCGCCTAAAATCGCTTTGTATTTTCGTTTGGATTCGTATAAAGTCCTTCACTCGGCTGAGCCTGAGCGATTACTCGCCTGCCCCGCCAGGGGAGGCGCAAATGGGAGGGGAGATGATCCGTCTGCGAAGTTTTCTTTTACTCTTGTTTTTCACGTGTTTAGTTACTTCCTTGCGAGCGCAAACCGCCAGCGACGCTTCTTCGCAACCTGCTTCCTCCCAACCTTCTTCCCCGAACTCCGGCGGAGATTTCTTCCGCGACTGGTTCAGCATGGTTTCCCGCACCCAAGCCGATCAGCCCCACTGGATGACTCCCGTTGCCACCACCACGCCGCGCCTCGAACAGGAGTTCCGCTATGACATTTTCTGGCAAACAAATAGCGCCGGCGTCACCCGCGAAAACTACGGCGGTGCCAAAGGCCTGGAGTTAATCCCGGAGCGCCACGTCGAAGTCATCCTCGTCGCGCCACCCGCCTACATCGTCCACAACGACCCCGCGGTTCGCGATGGCTTCGGCGACTGGGGCTTTCTCCTGAAGTACCGCATCCTTTCCTCCAACGAGGAGCATGGCAACTACATCCTCACCGCTTTCTTCCAGACCACCCTGCCGACCGGGCAATACAAGAACGGCGCCGCCGACGCCATCATTACCCCTACCATCGCCTACGGCAAAGGCTTCGGCCACTTCGATATTCAAGGCACGTTCGGGGCCTCTCTTCCGACCGGCAATGAAGCCAAAATCGGCCGCACCTTCCCCTGGAACAATGCGTTTCAATATCACCTCTACCGCAAGTTCTGGCCCGAACTCGAAGTCAACTACACCTATTTCCAGAACGGCCCCAACAACGGCAAAACCCAGGTCTACCTGACGCCGGGTCTCGTGCTTGGCAGGTTCCGCCTCTGGAAACGCTTGGCGCTCTCCGTCGGTGGGGGCTTTCAAATCGCCACCACACACTTCTACACCACCAATCACAACGGCATCTTCACCGTGCGTTTCCCGTTCTGAGCCGCCGCAGTCCGTCTGCCGTATTGCACCGCCCAAAATCTGTCATTTTGATCGCAGGGACGGCGGTTTCTTGCCGCCCCGGAGCGGAGATACGGTTCTCCATCGCACGTTTTTTGTGCGATGAAATCTCTCTTCAACTTCGGCATTCTGGTTGAATTGTTTTGCTTTACGCCAGCCCCAGATGATCGAGATGATAGTGTCCCTTTTCGATCACCTGATCCTCATCGATCCACACGTCGCAATTCCGCGTCAGCACGTCCACGTGCGTCCGCGACTTCCAATTCGCATGCGTCTGGTTCCCGTACGGATCACCAAACGCAATGTGCACTCCCGGAAACTTCTCGTCCTGCAGCAGGATGCCGATCATCCGTGACAACCCCAGGTTTGTTCCAAACGCCAGTTCCCCCACGCGGTCGCTGTTTTCGTCCGTGTGGCAATACGCCCAGAACTCCTCCTCCAGATCCTTCCGCCCGCACTCCGCGTGCTGCAATCTCCCGCCCGCAATCTTCAGCACCAGCGGTGTCTCCTGCAAATCCCCGTATTTCCCGTTGAAATAATCTCCCGCCGTCGCATCGCACACAAACGTGCCGTCCACCGTCGCCGGCGTTGTGAACACTTCCCCCGCCGGCAGATTCGACCAGTATCGCGGGCTGATCAATCCGCCCGTCTTCACCCAATCCAGTCCGCGGTCAAAATGTGCGCTGATCGAAGTCCCCGCCTCCGTCTTCACCGTCAGCTTTTCCGCCTTCAACATCCGCTCCCGCAGCCGGTCGCTCAAGCGATCCACCAGCCGGTAATCCGCGCGCATCCCCTGCTGCATAATTTCCGGCGTCACCCCAATCATGTGCGCGTAGCGGATCTGCCGCCGCTCGACCACCCTCACGATCGCCATCCGCGCGCTCAATTCGCCCGGCTGCGGCGTCGTGCACAATATCCCGATGTCGGCTTTCTCCAGCGCTTCCAGCACCGGTTCTGGCGCGCTAATCATCGGCCGCGGCCCAAAATCCTCCAGCAACAGTCCGGTGATCTCCGCTCCGCGCTCCCGCAGCGCCCGCTCCAGGCTCGCCGCCACCTCCCGGCTTACCTCATCCGCGATTAGCGTCACGCGCTCGTTCGCGCGCACGCCCAGGCACACTTCCACGGCGTTCTTCGCGCCCGGCATCAGCTCATTCGGTGCGATTCCAAAAGACATTCTTACCATTTTACCTGAACTGCTTCCCCTGCCAATTCCCCCGTGCTCAGAAGTAACCCGAATCCCCAATATCCATCTTCGTAAAGAAACTCACGCCTGCCGCATTTTCCCTCAACGGGACTTCTGGCCCGCGTCCCGGAGCTACAGCCAATTGTCGAGCGAGTGCAGACAATTGGCAGAATAAGCTCCAAGTAGGCCGTCAGCAGGAGCAATCGCGGATAGCGATGACGCTCATGGTCGAGCAAAGATGCTAATGAGAGTTCTCCATATTTTGCCCTGGGGCCGAGTGGAACCAAAACTTGAGTTCGCTTACGATTCAGTCGAGAGAATGTCTGAACGGCCTAGATTGCTGCTAGCCGCTTACCTAGCGATCTTTTCCAAATCGCAACTGTGTGGTCAGGTGGAGTCTGCCAGCTACCCCATTCGCTTAATGTGCGGATGCTATCGTCGAATTGCTTGAAGCAGGGCACGGAGCCTAGCGCGGTCTTCAAGATCCATATCCACAATTTCGAAGGCAACCAGATCCGAACGCGCATCGCGCAGAAATAATTTCGCTGCGAAGCTTCGAAGACCGGTCTTGATTCGGATGGTGGCGGGCGTCCCAGGAAGCAGCCGATGTTCGCAGAAACAGATGCCTCCTCCGAGGCTGAGTTGCCGTACAGACGCCGAAAAGTCGCCATCCGCAGTGCTGATTTTGGCGGCCAGCGCGCGGCGGAGCCTCGCTCTGGGATAGTAGCGCTGGCGTACACCGGGGGCGTCGTTGCTGGGGTCAAATGGCATGGGTTCTAGATCGGGAGGTCTAAAACCGGCACTGGACAAAATCGCTTTCGCGCCTTGCGGGTCCAATTTCTGCAGAGATTGTGCCGCCACGACCCGCAATTCCCTGGGAGACACGCCGTGTCGGGATTCCTTTGATTCAACGAGTTGGCGCAAGAGCGGGACGGCCTCCCTGACTCGCAGGCGCCCCAGCGCCTCGATCGCCTTGACGCGAAGGAAAGGAGCCGTGAACTTCTGCAGCTCACCCGCAGCAATTGCGAGAAGCAACGGAGCCGGGGAAGTCTCGCCACTCATTCCAATTTCGTCAAGCGCCAAAGGAGCGACCAACGGATCGAACACGTGGAGAAGTTTGGCCAGCAGGAGTCCACGACAAGACGAACCCGCGCCGGCGATTTGCCGCACGACCGCATCTTGATATACCCGGTTCCATTCGGGCAAGCGCACTCGCATCACTTCTTCGAGCGCAGCAGGATCCAGGCGGCTCAGCAGGCCGACTATGATCACAGCAGCAGCGGGGGGACGCACACGGATCGCTTCGCACAAAGTATGTGCGGCCTCGGAACCCAGTTCCTCGGCGACTTTCACCAAGCGATCGCGTTCGCGCCGCCGAGCACAACGGCTGGTTTTCCCTGCAAGATGCTCAGCAGCGGCCAGAGGCATGAGGCGCAACACCTCGATCAGATGAGCCGAGGCCTCGCGCCCGCGAAGCACTTCTTCGAGAAAGTCGGGAACACGATTCTCCACGCCTACGCGCGCCAGCAGATCGGAGGTCATCTCCGGGTGGGTCTTCTGCAATGACTCCAGAATGGATAACATTTGCAGGATGGCCGGGTAGCGGTGGCGCGTGGCAGCCTCTTGGCCAAGGAGAACAAACGTCGCGCCAATCAGGTGCTGCAATCTAGGGTCGTTTTTTGCGGCGAGTTCCTCGCCTACGTGGCCGATGGCAATTCGAAGCGCTTCACCGCCCGGGCGAGGGAAGTACCCGGCGAGATCCTTCAAGCCGAGGGCCGTCTTCTGCCGCCCCTCTGGAGAAGAACTGTGAATGCAACTCGTGTAGTTCACCAGGACTTGCTGAAGCCTTCCCGATTCATCCGGCTCGGGGAGTTGATCCAGGTACTGGCGGATGTAATGAGTGGGTACTCGCCAGGCTTGATCGGAAAGCAACACATCGAGCTTTGCTGATTCCGGCGCTTTCGCCCAAAACTGCTGCTCAAGGGAATTGGTGGACGGCCGGGCGATTTCAAAACCCGTGGGTTTCACTTTCTCCTCGCGCGAACCAAGGGCCTCACGAAGAGAGTCGACTTCGCGATTCAACCGGTTGAGCATTTCTGTTACGGCATCCACTCGCGCATCACCCTTCTGATAACGATCCAGGGCGAGTTGGACCGCGAGATGCTCCGCCACCTGCAGGAGCAAGGGAGTGCCGGCTGGCTTTTTCGGAATCGACTGGGCAAACTCGGCCAGCGCCTGACGTAGAGTCTCCTGACTTGATTGAGGCAATTGCGAAAATCCCTGGCGTAATTTTGCGGGATCAGCGCCGCTTACCCCGCCTTCTTGAGCGATCTTGCTGAGCACGCGAATGACAGCGCCGGTTTCCTCTTCCGTTTGGCCCGCTGGAGCAGCAGCGCCACCGGCGGACGCCGCTTCGGAGTGGCCCGGCGGACCTGTCTGGGTACCCGTTGTGGGCTGCGAAGCTGCAGGCCGGCCCGCGCCTTCCGCCGCCGAAATGAGCTCAAGCAGCTTGAGAGGGTCATCCAAGAGGCCCTGCATTTGTGCGGAGTCAGCACCAAGTGTCTGTGCGAGCAGCTGAGCGGCAACTCTGTTTTCCGGCCGGTTCGAACCCGCAGGCACAAACCTAATTTCATTGATACGAATGCCACACTGGCCGTCGTCTCCGAGTGTTTCTTTGAGTTTTTCTGCCAGACCTGCGGGTTTCGACCCACTTTCGCCGAAGAGGCGCACCATTTCCAGGAAAGCCTCGCGCCTCACTTGCGCAGTAAACGTCACGCTAGCTAAATCAGCCGAAGCGAGAAACAGCGCAAAACTTTGCTCTGCGGGCCCAGCCTTGACCGGAAGGCCGTCAACGAGGAGGCGGTTTTCCGAAACCGCGAGTTGCAGACTGCTCTTTCTGCCATCGGAAAACACGGATTGGAGATGTTCCCAGGCGTCGCCAGCTTGGGCGATTGTTTGCGCGTGCGCCATACCGTACATTCGCGCGGATTTTAGAAGAATGTTCAGGCTGCGCAAGAAAGCGCGCACAGCGGGGTTTTGTATTTCAACGGTTTGTGTTCGGCCCATTTTGTGGGATGCCCCAAACCGGGCTTAGCGGTTTGGACCTCTAACTCGCACATCGTATGCTTCTCCTGCTCTGGACACAACGAATTTGCCTCCAGAGCAGATACTAGCGAGACAAGCGGGGATTTCGGACGAGTCGCTGATCGACCTCACGTTCCAGAAACAGCGTTCGAGGAAGTTTGGAAGTAGAAATCCAGTTTACTTGGACTTACAGCGCCTTTAACGGAAACTGATCCACGGTTCTTGATTATCTCCCCTGCTGACTACGCTGCTCCCACTTTTCTTGCTTCCACACGAAACGACGGAATCTGCCCTCCGCCGCTCGTCACATTCGCCAGCCCTGTCGCGCTTAAACGCGTTAAAAACCCCGCCAGCTTCCCGCGAAACAAATACGGCGCGAAATCCACCAGCATGTCCCGGAAATCCACTTTGCCGCCCGCACCGATATGCGGAAACACTTCCCGGCTGACAGGTATGCGCTCTTGCACGATCCAGCAGCCATGCGCCTCAGCCTTCTTTCCGCCGGGCAATGCATCTTCGATGGCGCGCTCCCATTGTTTTGCGTCTGTATCCCAACCCAGCGTCACGCCCATTCCTCCATATTCATCACTGGGCTTCAGCACCAGGTCCTTCTGACGTTTCCTTATGTACTTCAACAGCTCAATCGGCTTGCCGTTGTAATCGCTTCTCACGTCCTCTACTACCCGCGTCCACGGCACGTGCCGCCGGATCAGTTCGCGCTCCTCCGCAGTAAACAGCGCCCCATTCTTCGCGTCCGTCAGCACCGCAAAAAACGCCTTCACATGCGGAATCTTGCAGCGAAAATTATTCGCCATGCATACGGTTCCCGCTTCGTATGCCTTTACCAGCGCCGCGCACTCGGCGGGTTTCGCCACAATGTCATTGATCAGCACGCGCCGGTACACCAGATCGATCTTCTTTCCTTTCGCCGCCAGTTGCTTCCCGTCAAACTCCAATTCCCGCGGGTCCGCAAGAACTACCGGCACGCCCAACGCCTCGAATCGCCCCTGCAGAATCTCAAACTCGCTCCAAGTTGGCACTTCCTTCCAATCCACAATCGCTATTTGTGGCCGATTCGTCTTCCCGCCCCATTCCACATAGGTCGTCATCAGCGCATCCAGCAGCTTCGCGCTCAGCGGGTAGCTGTGCACCTCATACCGCTTCGCAAATTCCTCCATCACCGGCAGTTTCCGGAAAATGTCCGAAAGCGTTTCCGAGTAGCCAGAGCCTGCCGGCGATTCCCCGTTGTATTCCGTGAACTTCAGTGAGTCCGGCAGAAGAAACGCGTCCAGCCGGGACGCCGTGCTCGCCGGCCCCGCTCCCGCCACCAGCCGAGCCAGCCGCTCTTCCTCCGGCCGCAAGTGGAATTGTAAGAAAAGGGATTTGTCATTGAGCGCCGCGGTCGTAACCCGTTCCGCCACTATTGCGATGGTCTCGGCAACGTGGCGCACGCGCTGCTCGTCCCCAGGCGACAAAAAATAGGGCCGCAAAAAGGGGCAGTGTACTCGCCGCCCAAACGTTAGTTTCGCCGCGCGCACATCTGCCAGGAATCTCTGGGCAAGTGCCGGCGACTTCTTCACCATGGGCCGCAACAGTTCGTGCCACTGCTCGGCTGGACCGTGCTGTTTCACCGCCGGCTTTCTGGACTTCATCGCGCCGTCGTTCCCGAAGGAGCGGACCTGGCGGACTGCGCCGCCGGCGCCGTACGCGGCGCTCCGGTAAATCCTGCAGTCGCCCCAATGCCCAGCATCTCTTCCCACTGCGGCCACGTATTTGCCACGTTTCCGTTCAGCGCGCGATCGATCACCAGCCGCGCCATCTTCTCCACCACATACGTAAAGTAAAACTCGGTGATCCGGTCCTTCTCGAAATCCGGCGCGGGATTCAGGAAATCGATCGCGTAAGGCACGCCGTCCTTCACCGCAAACTCGATTGTGTTCATCTCGTAGCCCAGTGCTAGATTGATCGCCTGCGCGTCCTCTACCACCCGCGCGCCCAGCTCATCCGACAGGTATTTGTGCTCCACAAGGTATTTCCGTTCTTTCGGGTCGTACGCTACCGGCAAAATGTCCGTCTTGCCGAACGTGAAACATCTCACGTACTGCTCGAAATCGATGAACTCCTGCAGCATCATGCAATACGGCGAAGTCTTGTCGAATGCCTCCAGCAGTTCCTCCTCATTATTTACCTTGTACACGTGCTTCCACCCGCCGCCCGAAAACGGTTTCAGGATGGCTGGCCGCCCCACCGTGTCCAGCAGCCCCACCCAGTCCATCGGGTACTTCAGGTTGCGCAACGACTCCGAGGTGATGTCCACATCCGAGGGATAGCCCTTCTGCGGCAGCAGAATCGTCTTGGGAATCGCGATGCCGAGTCTCGCGGCAAGGCTGTAGTTGAAAAACTTGTCGTCCGCCGTCCACCAGAATGGATTGTTGATGACGTACGTGCCCTGCAGCACTGCGTGTTTCAGATAGCCGCGGTAATAATCCACCTCATGCGAAATCCGGTCCACAATCACCCGGTATTCCGCCGGCTCGCCCATCCGTGTCCCGCCCAGCTTCACAATTTCTGCGCTCACGCCCTCTTTCTTGCCCAGTTCGTTCACCCGGGCCAGAAACGCTGGAGGAAAACTGTATTCCCGCCCGCACAAAAGCCCCACCTTCACCATCGCGCACCTCTCGTTCCCTTTGTTTCGGCAAGCCCAGTGAAAACCCCGGCCCCATTGTCACGCGCAGCGCCTGCCCCTAGTTGATCACTCCCGCCATCGCCGACTTCCCATCTTCCGCGCTTCCCCGCGTCTCCCGCACCAAATGCCGCACCACATCCTTCAGGTCCCCGGTCTGCTGGAAAACTCGCAGTTGCCGTTCCGCGCTCGTGCCTTCATTCATGATCGTGTGCACATAGTCCACGGCGCTCCGGCTACCCAGATCGTCCACCACGTCATCCACAAATTCCAGTAGTTCGGGGATTAGTTGCCTCATCGGCACTTCCGCCTCTTTCCCGAAATCGATCAGCTTCCCCTCAATTCCATACCGCGCCGCGCGCCACTTGTTTTCTTCGATCAACGCCCGCCGGTATAGCCGCCAGCCCATGTTCCCCGTGTACAGACGGTGGATCTTCACCACGATCGCCTGTGTCAGCGCCGCAATCGCTACCGCTTCTTCTACCTTCGTGGCCACGTCGCACATCCGGAACTCCAGCGTCCCAAACGTCGGGTGTGGCCGCACATCCCACCAGATCTTCTTTCCGGTGTCGATGCTGTTCAGCTTCACCAGCAGATTCACGAAATTTTCGTATGCGCTCCACGACTCAAACGTTTCCGGCACCCCCGTCCGGGGAAATCTCCGGAACACCGTCGTCCGGAACGATTTCAACCCCGTGTTCCGCCCCATCCAGAATGGCGAACTCGTCGAAAGCGCCAGCAAATGCGGCAGGAAATACCGCACCATGTTCATCATGTCGATGGTCGACTGCTTGTCCGGCATGGCCACGTGGATGTGCATCCCAAAGATCAGCAGCGACCTCGCCAGTTGGCCCATCTCTTCCACGATGTGCTGGTAACGCTCTCCCGGCGAAATCACCTGATCGATCCAGTTCGAAAACGGGTGCGTTCCCGCCGCCGCCACCTGCAGCCCCGTGCTCTCGGCCGCGGACACCAGTTCGTTCCGCGTGCGGTGAATCTCCAGCCGCAATTCGCTCACGTTTTCGCAGATTTTCGTGCCTGTCTCGACGATGGACTGGTGCATCTCGCCCTTGACCTGGTCGCCCAATCCGCGCGCCGCCGCGGAGAGCAGTTGCACCACGTGCGAACGCAGCTCCAACGTATCTGGATCAATAATCTGGAATTCTTCTTCGACACCGATGGTGAAGCGGTGAGCCATCTTTTGGCCCTCCGGATCGTTTGGTCCTAATGGCGACTTCGGAGCCGTATCATACCCTCTCCCCCCTCCCAATTGCACCCATTGCCAAGGCCCAGCCTGCCTCCGCTCAATTTGGTTCTGGACGCCCCGCCTCGCCCCTTGGCACACTCACCCTCATGCAGATCTCTCCCTTCCGCATTGAAGAGTACATGGGCAAGCATGAATTTTCTGCCAAGTACCTGTTGTCCTCATCCGACGCCGAATCCCAAACCATCCAGGAAATACTGGCCCTCGAACCGGGCGCCCATGAGGCCTTGCTCAACCACTGGTGCGGTTACACCGAATCCCCCGGCGCTCCCTGGCTTCGTGATGTTCTTGCCACCATGTACTCGCAAATCTCCCCCGACCAGCTCGTCGTTCTTTCCGCCGCCGAAGAAGCCATCTTCGTCTTCTATCACGCCTTGCTCACGCCCCAAGATCACGCCATTGTCGAAACGCCCTGCTACGAAAGCGCTCTCACTGTCCCCAAAAGCACCGGCGCCGCTGTTTCCGAATGGCGCCGCAACTCAACGAACGCCTGGGCCCACGATTTCTCCGCCCTCGAATCTCTTATCCGTCCCAACACGCGTGCCCTTTACATCAATTCGCCCCACAATCCCACCGGATTGCTCATGCCTCCCGACATTTTCCGCCGTGTCCTGGAACTTGCTGCTCGCCATGGCATTTACGTCTTCTCCGACGAGGTCTACCGCGAACTCGAGCACGATCCCGCCACTCGCCTTGCCGCCGCTTGCGATTTCTATGAGCGCGCCCTCAGCCTCGCCTCCGTCAGCAAGACCTACGGCCTCCCCGGGCTGCGCCTCGGCTGGCTCGCATGCCGCGACACTTCCATCCTTCAGAAGATCGTCTCCTTCAAGCACTACACCACCATCTGCGCCAGCGCTCCCAGCGAATTCCTCACCGCCGTCGCCTTCCGCCACCGCCAGAAACTCATTGACCGCAGTCTCCAGATCGTTCTACGCAATCTTCCCCAACTGAGCGCCTTCTTCGCGCGTCACGCGGATGTTTTCGATTGGACTCCTCCCAACGCCAGCACCATCGGCTTCGCTCGCTTCAAGCCCGCGCAAGACGTCCAATCCTTCTGCGAACGCCTCGTCCGCGAGGCCGGAGTCCTTCTCCTGCCCGGCACCGTCTACGATGAACCCCGTCACATCCGCTTCGGCTATGGCCGCCGCAACATGCCTGAATCCCTCGCCCACCTCGAATCCTGGCTTGCCACCTTCCACTGATCTGGCTCGCTAGCACCCGATTCGATTTGCTACCAGCCGGCCGCAATCATTCAGCTGCACCCAATCGATACTCGGCTCTCCCGCTCGCGGCACTCTTTAAAAAGAAAAAAGGGCTATCACCTTCGATAGCCCTCTCCCTCAGTCTTAAGTTTTTAGGTTTCGGTTACGCTGCGCCCATGGACCGCCTTGCTTGGAAGCATTCCCGGCAAAACACCGGGCGCCCTTGCGTCGGTCGGAAAGGAACCGTGGTCTCTTTTCCGCATTGCGAGCATGTGGTCTTGGTTTCTGCCCGCGCTTGCGTCGCCCCGCCTCCTCCGCCTCCCTCCGCTCGTTTGGCCTTGCACGCCTTACAACGTTTCGGTTCGTTCTTGAATCCCTTGTCGGCGAAAAACATCTGTTCGCCGGCGGTAAACACAAACTCGGCACCACACTCCGAGCACTTCAGGACCCTATCGTGGTATTCCATGAGCCGCTCCCCTTGGACCCCCAGCGGGCAGCGGGGACGGGCTCATCTTGCACCAGGGCTTGTTTGTGAATCTAGACCTGTAGTCCGGGAACGCCGGGTACGGATCCCTTGGGCCTGTGGGCGCAGTTAATGTACGAACACCCAAAACGTCTCTGCCTGATAGGGGCCTGATCCCGGAAGTGCGGCGCCGAGCCGCGTCTCGTTCAGGTTTTCAATCCTGCTCGCGACGCTGCTTCTTGCGCAGTCGCTTCCGCGAAAGCGCTTCTTTGGCCCGGCGCTTCTCACCGGGCTTCATGTAGAAGCTGTGCTTCTTTATTTCCTTAATGATGTCTTCCTGCTGCACCTTGCGCTTAAACCGCCGCAACGCATTCTCAAGAGATTCGCTCTCTTGAATCACTACTTCTGCCAAAGGTCTTCACCCCAATTCCGGCTCGGATTGGTCACTTGCAGTGCCTGCCAACAATCTCAGACACTCCCTGCTAGATTATCTCACGAGGTTGCTGGCTTCTTGTAGTCAATTCCAGACCCCTAAGTCAAGCCTTCTTTATGGTTCTTCGCCCTCTTTCCGCCTCGGGCTGTCTCGCCAGTTACTCCTCACTTCCTTGCTAACTTCTGCCCCTCTCCTTTTCTCATCGTGCGTCCCCCTTGCCTCTGCTGTTACACTAAGCTGCTTCAGAGTCCTGCCTCGGGAGCTGATCCTCATGGCTGATATGCGCGATGCCCTTGGAGTTCTCCTCGCGGGTGGACAAGGTGAACGTCTCTGGCCGCTCACCAGAGATCGTGCCAAGCCTGCCGTCCCCTTTGGCGCTCTTTACCGCATCATTGATGTCACTCTCTCGAACTGCATCAACTCTTCGCTCCGCCGCGTTTTCGTCCTGACTCAGTACAAAGCCCTCAGTCTTAATCGCCACATTCGCGCCGGTTGGTCTCCGCTTATGGGCCTCGGCGAATTCATCGAAGTGCTTCCCCCGCAAATGCGCGTTTCTCAGCAGTGGTACCAGGGCACTTCGGACGCCGTTTATCAGAATATCTACTCCATTGGCAGCGAACGCTCCAAGTTTGTCTTCATCCTCTCCGGCGACCAGATTTACAAAATGAACTACGCCAGAATGCTTCAGCAGCACATCGACTCCGCCGCCGATGTTACCGTGGCCACCATCGAAGTCCCCGCCGCTGAGGCCGCCAAGCAGTTCGGCGTCATCGAAACCGATAAGGACTGGCGCATCATCGGCTTCGAGGAAAAGCCCACCAAACCCAAGCATTCACCGCACAAAGCGGCCCATTGCAACGCCTCCATGGGCATCTATATTTTCAATACCCAGCTCCTTATCCCCATCCTTCTTGCGGATTCCGAGGACCCTAATTCTGCTCACGATTTCGGAAAGGACATTCTTCCCCGCATCATCGCCAAGCACCGCGTCTACGCCTATAACTTCGTCGACGAAAACAGCAGGGAGACCCTCTACTGGCGCGATGTCGGCACCCTCGACGCCTACTACGAAGCCAACATGGACCTCGTCAGCGTTTCGCCCGTCTTCAACCTCTACGACAAGCATTGGCCTCTCCGCGGCTGGCAACACCAGTATCCCCCCGCGAAATTCGTATTTGCCGATGCCGACCGCATGGGCGTGGCTATTGACTCCATTGTCGCCGGCGGCTCCATCCTCTCCGGCGGCCACGTGCAGAATTGCGTCGTCGGCTACGACGTCCGCGTCAATAGCTATTGCGAAGTCTCGGAATCCATCCTCTACAATCACGTCAACGTCGGCCGCCACTCGCGCATCCGCCGCGCCATCATCGACCGCCACGTCAGCCTTCCCGAACATACGGAAATCGGCTACGACCTGGAAGCCGATCGCCGCCGCTTCCATGTCACCCCCTCCGGCATCGTCGTCGTCGTTCGCCAGGAGTCCCTCATCGAAGAGCCCGAAGCCCAGTGAGGCACACAACATGTCGTGGTCTTGGTTCTTGCGAGACTTCCTCAACATTGGCGCGGGGTCTCAGCCGTTTACTTATTCTATTTTGAATTCATTCCTTCCAAGTTTAAGCGTTGGGAGGATTGGCAAGATAAATTCAAGGGGTCTGGTTTTGGGCTAAGTTCCATAGCAATCGCAATTCTTTTGTTCCGCGGCATGGTTTGGCTATTGGACCGCTACTTCCACTGACAGGCATCTCGGCCCCCTCTTCGCTGGCCATTGGTCACTTCGCACGAGTCACGAATCACAAGTCACGAGTCACGAACCACAACTCTTAACCACGTGTCCCCCGTCACTCTCCCCCCGTCCTCCCTCTGCTACAATCTTCTGTTGCAAATCTCTCAGGAGACACTACCTATATGTCCACTAAAATCACCCGCGTCCATGCCCGTCAGGTCCTTGATTCGCGCGGCAATCCCACCGTCGAAGCCGAAGTCCTGCTCGAATCCGGCGCTTTTGGCCGCGCCATTGTTCCTTCGGGCGCTTCCACCGGCGAACACGAAGCCCTCGAGCTCCGCGATGGAGATAAGTCCAAATACCTCGGCAAAGGCGTCCTCAAAGCCGTCGCCAATGTCAATTCCGAGATTGCCAAAGCGGTCACTGGCACGGACGGCGTTGACCAGCGTGCCCTCGATCACACATTGATCACGCTCGATGGCACGCCCACCAAATCCCGGCTCGGTGCCAACGCCATCCTCGCCGTTTCTATGGCCGCTGCTCGCGCTGCTGCCGTTGCGCTCAAAAAGCCGCTTTACAAATATCTTTCCCTCTACTCTACGGATACTTCCGGCAATCTCCTCCCCGTCCCCATGATGAATATTCTCAATGGTGGCGCCCATGCCGACAGCTCCGTTGATTTCCAGGAATTCATGGCCATGCCGATTGGCGCTCCCACTTTCAGCGAAGCCCTCCGGTGGGGCGTCGAAGTTTTCCATGCGCTGAAGGCCGCTCTCAAAAAGCACGGCTATTCCACGTCCGTCGGCGATGAGGGCGGTTTCGCGCCAAGCTGCAAGTCGAACGAGGAAGCTATTCAGATCATTCTCGAGGCCATCTCCGCCGCCGGCTACAAACCCGGCGAACAGGTGGCCATCGCTCTCGATCCCGCGGCAAGTGAGTTCTACGACAAGCCTTCCGGCAAATACATTTTCAAAAAGTCCGACAAGTCCGCGCACACCTCTTCGGAAATGACGGCCTACTGGGGAAAGTGGGTGGAGAAATATCCCATCGTTTCCCTGGAAGACGGGCTCGCCGAGGATGACTGGTCCGGATGGAAGGAACAGACCCAGGTGCTTGGCAGTAAAACCTCCAAGAAGAGGATTCAGCTCGTCGGCGACGACATCTTCGTCACCAATACCGAGCGCCTTTCCCGTGGCATCAACGAAGGCATCGCCAACGCCATCCTCATCAAGCTCAATCAGATCGGCACCGTCACCGAAACGATCCAAGCTATCGAGCTTGCTCGCAAGGCCGGCTACAATTCCGTGATCTCCCACCGCTCCGGCGAAACCGAAGACACCTTCATTGCCGACCTCGCTGTCGCCACCGCTGCCGGACAGATCAAGACCGGCTCCGCCTCCCGCACCGACCGCATCTCCAAATACAACCAACTCCTCCGCATCGAGGAGGAACTCGGCCCCGCCGCCCGCTTCAACGGCAAAGCCCCACTCAGGTAGTTATCCTTTTCAAATGAACGAAAGGGCGGGAATTCAAATCCCGCCCTCTCTTTTTTCTGGCAAGCTGCTGTAACAGTCGTTCTCTTTAGGAGGCCGGGGCTTCAGCCCCGGCGTAATGTTCCCATAACGAATGGGCTTTAGCCCCTGAAGAAAGTGTTCCCGGTGTTTTTCAGCAATCCACCAGCCGTTCTCCCATGTGCGCTTTTGATGCCGCCCGGGAGTAAACTCTCCCCAGTATGTCGCCTCCTTTCACCCGCGCTTTGAAAGTCGCCACTGGTGTCGGCATCGTTGCCGCGATCGCAGTTCATTTCCTCGCGAGCCCCCTGCTCCTTTGGATTTTCGCCCCACTCGCGACGATTCTGATTCTCGCCATCGCGTTTGCGAACTGGCGCGCGCGCAAAGACCGTTACTCGCTGTGGATTACGATCGGGCTGTTGTTCTCCCTCGTGGGCGATATTCTGCTGCTTACACCGGATCATTTCTTCATGCTGGGCCTGTCGGCTTTCTTGCTTACCCACATCGCTTATCTCTTTGCGTTTACCCGAGACACCCGTTTCTCCGCGCGTCCCCGCGTGTGGATTCTCTATCTCCTGTTTGCCGCCTGCTGCAATTTCCTGCTGTTTTCGCGGCTCCCGGCAGGGCTCCGGTTCCCGGTTGCGGTTTATTCCCTATTCCTCGTGTCCATGGCCGCTCAGGCCATGGGGCGTTCTTTTCTTCTGCGCACGTCCGCCGCGCGATGGGCGGCCATCGGAGCCCTACTGTTTGTCCTTTCCGATGGCCTGCTGGCCTTTGATCGTTTCTATAAACCGCTTCCCCTGGCGCCCCTTCTGGTGCTTCTGCCCTATTACGTAGCCCAGTGGCTGATCGCCGCTTCCACAGATGAGCTGCCATTGTAGGGGTCCAGCATGCTGGACCCCATGTCCGTAAGCCCAATTCGATGAAACGCTTGCTCTGCCGCAGGTCCAGCGTGTCCAGCGATTGCGTCGACGGTCGCGCGCGCCATCCTTTGCTTGCCCGTTCCCCATGCTTCGCCATTCCCGCTCATTTCCTTGCGATTCAGCAGCTTCTCTGCGTTTGTGACCTACGCCACACCCCGCTCTTCCTTGCTGCCGTATACTGTTTGTGTGCCCTCTCCGCGAGCATCTTTTGTTTCCCATGCGCGCTCCTGCTGACCTTCAGCACGCCGCGGAGACCGGCCACCTTCGTTCTCCTGCGCCCGAAAGCGCAGGGCCTCGCGAATGAGCAGCCTCGCCCAAGCCGAACTCGCCATGCATGACGCCTGGCGGCCCACCATCAATCCCTGGTGGATCGCCTTCACGGTGATGCTCTCCACGTTCATGGAGGTGCTGGACACCAGCATCGCCAACGTCGCTCTTCCCCACATCGCCGGCAGCCTATCGGCCGGCATTGACGAGAGCACCTGGGTGCTCACCTCCTACCTGGTTTCCAACGCCATCGTTCTTCCGCTCACCGGATGGTTCTCGCGCCTCTTCGGCCGCAAACGCTTCTACATGAGTTGCGTGTTCATCTTCATCGTCAGCTCGCTGCTCTGTGGCCTTGCTCCCAGCCTGCCCTGGCTGGTGTTTTTCCGCGTATTGCAGGGAGCGGGCGGCGGCGGCCTGCAACCCGTCTCACAGGCCATCCTGGTCGAGAGTTTCCCCCGCGAAAAACAAGGCATGGCCATGGCCATCTACGGCATGGGCGTCGTCGTTGCGCCCATCATCGGGCCCACTTTTGGCGGCTGGATCACCGATAACTATTCCTGGCGCTGGATCTTCTTCATCAATATTCCGGTCGGGCTTCTCTCCCTCTTTTTGACCGCCGCGCTCATTATCGATCCGCCGCACGTCTCCGGGAAAAACAATGGGCTGCGCACCAAGATTGATTTCATCGGCTTGGGACTTCTCAGCGTCGGCCTCGGCTTCCTCCAGGTAGTTCTTGACAAGGGGCAGCGCGACGACTGGTTCGAATCCCACTTCATCGTCTGGTGCGCCGTGCTTGCCGCCGTCGGCCTGATTGGCACAATCTTCTGGGAGCTGCACCATAAGGATCCCGTCATCGAGCTGCATCTCTTCCGCGACCGCAACTACGCCACCGCCACGTTCTTCATGTTCGCGCTTGGCATTGTCTTGTACGGCACCACGGTGCTTCTCCCCGTCATGCTGCAAACGCTCAGCGGCTATACCGCGCAGCTCAGCGGGCTGGTGCTTTCTCCCGGCGCCCTCTTCACGTTGTTTATGCTGCCGATGGTCGGGCGTCTGCTGGTGAAGCGCGATCCGCGCTGGCTCGTGGTGGTGGGGCTGTCGTTTTTGTCTATCGGCATGTTCCAGCTTTCAAAGCTTAATCTCTACGCCAGCTTCTGGACGTTTGTGTTCGTGTGGATTGTTTCGCGCGCCGGCATGCCATTTCTGTTTGTGCCCATCAACGTCATGGCGTTTTCGTTCGTGCCCAAGGAACGCATGAACAGCGCCACCGGCCTCATCAATCTGGCGCGCAACATCGGCGGCAGCGTGGGCATTTCGCTGGTCACCACGCTGCAGGCGCGCTTCACGCAGAGCCACCAGACCACCCTCGTCAGTCACATGACGCCGCTCGATCCCCGCTATCGCGCCGCGCTCCAGGGACTCGCCGCCTTGTTGCACCAGCGCGGGTCAAGCTGGGCCACGGGAGCGCATCAGGCCCAGGGAATCCTGTATTACGAATTGCAGCGCCAGTCCTCCATGCTGGCCTTCATTGACGTGTACTGGATTCTCGCCGTGGTGTGCCTGGCCATGATTCCCCTCATGTTCATCATGAAGCGCCGCCCCGCCCCCGGCCCCGTCGTCTCCCCTTGATCGCCCGCGTTTCTCTCTCCGTCCTGCCTTTCCGCCCGTAGGGGCACGATACATCGTGCCCGTCTTTCTCTTGCCCCTCCTCCTAGCCGTCATCCCGCCTTCCTCTCTCTTCGTCATTCCGAGCGGAGTCCGCGCAGCGAGGAATCTCTCTTCCCTCTTGGGGTTCGGTGCTTTTCCCCCTCCCGATTCGGGAAGGAACTGTTGGCAAGGAAGCCATCCCTCCCCCCGGGTGTTTTTGTGAAGCATGTCAAAACAAAGGGCTTGCGGGCGCAAGTGTGCGCAACGATGTGAAAACAAGGGACTTATAAACCGCTTGTTTTGATATGGATGCGCACTGTTGGTGCAGAGGGTGAGTGTACTGGGGAGCTGTGCAGCGCGGGCGGGCTGGTGCCAAGTATTCACAAGGCATCATATCACACTATTTACCAACTGTCAATCTATATTTAGGAGGTACTAGGGCCAAAACTAGTGCGAGGCGACTGGCGGCCCGAGGGAGAATGTCAAAATCCGCACCCTAGAGAATCACAAGGGTGCGGCACCCAGAGTTGCTCTGAATTGCAACCTGTCGGTCACCCGCCAGAAAGCGCGCACCCTAGAAATGCACGAGGGTTCAGCACCCAAAGTTGTATTCGGAAATTAGGGCTGCGCCACCCGTCCTGGTCGCCGATAACAGATAGCGATCTTTCCCGCAGCCTGGCATATCGGGTCGTAATGCTTACAGTTTCCGTTCAGAATGTGCGCGCTCGAAGGCGCCTCAAGCACGAGAACCGCATCCCCCATCCTCCAGCAAGTCTTTTGTGGAATGTCCCGCTTTGGCAGCCGAAGGACCTCTTTGATAGCTGAGATACGTTTTACCGTCTCCAAATCCGGATTCTCGATGTCCTTAAGATGGGAATGGATAGCGCTCAGAGCTGCGTTGTTGTCTCTGCACAGCTCCCTGAGTCGGCAGATCCCCGGCTTGAAGCGATCGCAATTGGGTAGAGTATTGTCGAAGAGCTTTCCGTCAAATTGAGGCGGAGAAAGAACGAAGCGGTACTTGTAGCACTCCGCACCGTCGAGAACCACGTCAACCAATCGGTCAAAGGCTGTCCAGAAACGCTTGATCCGCACGCGAAGGAACGCCGCAAGCATCGTTTTCAAAAACTCTGCGGGCCGCTTGTCGTTGGGGAGACTGCTAAGTTGGACTCGCTCAAAATGTACAAAAAAGCCTTCGATTGCCTTAAGAATCGTACCCAACTTGTTTTTTTGTGTGGTGGAGGTGAGCGCAGAGATGCAAGTCTGCACTTCCGCGAACGTTTTGCACTCAACAGCCTTGTTGTGCAGATAGACAAAGTGTCGCAACACTCCGCGCTTGATTTCCATTCGCACGTACTGGGACGAATACCACACGTCGTACGTATCGAGAATCGCCTTGATAGGCTCTGTCGTCGCACGTTCTTTGAATAGGAGGTCGACGACGGTGGTTGTTTCCAGAAAGACTTCCACCTAAATCTCCTCTGAATCTTCATCCAAGGTGAGACCTGCGAGCGGGGCATTTAGGTCAAATCCAGCCTCCACCAGGGAATCGAAAATTAAACCAATCCCTTCGTCGCCCGGAAGCGGATTGCGTCGAAGAATCTCCAAGACTTTTTGAAGCCCGATGAGTTCAGAAGTTCGGTAGGGGATCGTGCGATGGCCCTCGAAGACCGTAAACAGAATTGAAAGCGCCTCGTCGAAGGCTGGCCAGGTGCCAACAAATCGTGCCAGCCCTAATGCCTTCGACCAAGCCAAGGAAATGTGGTTCTCTCTTTCCAGTTGATCGGGTTCATCCATGGCGGCACGCATTCTTTCGAGACTTTCCCCAAACGCACGTGACGCAATCGCTATCGGGACATCAACTTCAAACGAACCAGTTTCCCGGGAAAAGAACTCATAGAGTTTTGCGGGTTCAAGTGGCTGCTGCTGAAGAGTTTGGTGTGACGGTTGGGCGGAGGGAGGGAGTTTGACAATCCTCGCCTGTTTCCCAGGGTCGAGGTCCCCACCTGTTGATGGAACAGAGGCCCAGTTGACGATCTTGCCATTTGCTCCTGAGCTGGTTGTATCGGACATAGGTCATAATCCTAAGGCGGACAGAAGGTGTTCTTCAATCGTTCTGTAGGTCAGACGAACGAAATCCTTCGCAACGAACGCAGGTGCCTCAAGTGGTTTCTTTGTGTAGCAATCTATGTCGAATATGATCCCATTTTTGTGAAATCTACTCGCGTCCAACGTAAATGGGCGGCTGAGTCTGAATGATAGCTCTCGCGGCGTGTGTGAGAGTCGGAATGCATAGCCGCGATCCTCATCTTCGTAGCGAACGAGCGTCTGTTGCTCCTCAATCCCACCTTTGAGAAAAGACTGAAGCTTCTCTGCGTTCAGGGAAACCAATGACATTCGTAAGAAGAAATCGCGGGCTGCGTCTATTGATTCTCTTGGAAAGACAAAAATATATCGAACCCCAACGCGCCCAAAAGATTTAACCTCAAGTACGTTTCTAATTGCCTCACAAAGTTCGTCACAGACCATCTTGAAATTGTCGAGATTCTTGGGAAAATCTTGCGTCACGTCAGCTTTCGTCTGGTTAAAGTTGAGGGTTAATCCTTCTTCCCACCAATCAGACTGGACGTTGCTAACTTGGGCGTCCCGGAGTTCAATCTTGGGAAACTTCTGGGTTACGAGAGACATGGTCTTGCCGGAGTTGTCCCAAAAGAGGAACGTGGTTGGGTATCGAACTTCTAATATGGCTCTCTCTAGCGTCAACTCAGAGAATTCCATCATTCACTCCTGAACTAGCTGGAAGCTATGCGCGTCGTTAGATTACTCCAGAATCGGTCGTTTTGGGCGGTTGTGACGCAACCTCTCCTGGGGGCGCCGGACTAAGCCCCCTGCTTGGTCACAGGCACGTCATCGGCGGGAAGTCTCAGCCAGGCCAACACAAAGAGGAGCAGCGCGGCGACGAGGAAAGAAGTTGGGGCGGCAAAGAAATAGTGCAAGGAAACGCCCGTCATCACCGCCAGCCAAATGGCGATGACCAGCGCGACCCGCTTCAGGAGGCTGGTGCGCTCGTTGGACACCGCCAGGGTGAGCGCTCCCATTCCCAGCGCGGCCAGCATAAAGGTTACGCTAAACCCCTGCAGGAGATTGTCCATGCTGCGGAGCGAGCCCATCAGATTGAACTTGTAGCTGCTCATTAGGTCCAGCAATTGGCGCTCCCTATCGTTGGCAGGGACGAGTTTCTCGAAGAAAGAGAGTGAGTGCACCAGTCCCAGGAGAATCAGAAACACGCCTCCAGATTTGAAGAATCGTCTTCCCCATTTGTCTGTCATGGGATGAGTTTATAGCACGAAATGCCCAAGAAGTGATTTTGGGCCATGCGAGCGGGATTGGATTACGTCCCGAGTCCGGGGGCATCGGTGCGAGGACGCGGGAACGATGTCCTCCAAGGAACGGCGGACGCAAACAGCGCGTATCGTGCCCCTCGAACGGAAAAGACGGCCCGCCTCAGAAGGCGGCCCCTACAAAGACAACGAAAAACCGTGGCGCGTCCTCCAGAAAACGGCGGATCCACCTGCGGCGGACGAAAGCCCATTGGTTTTAGGAGCCTTACGCCGGGGCTAAAGCCCCGGCCTCCTAAGGAGGGCGGGAAAGATTGGGGAGTTTTCTTTCTGGATAGTCTGCATGTCGGAGCTCCCGACCGGGCCGGGACAGGCGCCGCTCCGACCCCCTAAAGACTAAGGAGAGAACCCTCTCTCACCTTGGCGGGATCGGGATGACAACACAGAGACAGACAAAGAGAGGCCATTGCGTTTGACGGATGACAATGCGGCATGTAGACTCACGCCTGCCCTTTGGGGCTGGACCTGGGCCAAATACAATCTTTTTCAAAAAATTCAGGAGAACACATGAGAAAAGTTCTATGGGCCACTCTGTTTGTTGTGATGTTGCTGAGCGCGCTTCCGAGCTATGCACAAAGTCCAAACTATGACGTCGGGCCGGTGTGGCGCGTCACGTATTACCACATCAAGCCGGGTCAAGGCGAAGCGTTCTGGAAGGATTTTCGCGAGAACCTGAAGCCTGTGTACGATGCGGTGAAAAAAGAAGGCATGCTCACCGATTACAAAGTCTGGACGAACGTCACCACAGATCACCCGGACGACTGGGACATTGCCGTGGGGCTCCTCTTTCCGAACTGGGCGGCGCTCGATCAGCTGGACGCCAAAGCCGCAACCATTTCCACCAAGCACTACGGGTCGCGAGACGCCATGCTGGACGCGGCAAAGAAACGCAATGAGATACGCGAAGTAGTAGCGAGCAAATTGGCGCACGAAGTGACGCCGAAGTAGCGGTTGCCTCCGTGTAACAAGCAAACCGGCGTGGCCCCGAATGTTTTTCGCCAGGCATTCGGGGCTTGCTGTTTCTGGAAAAGCAGATCCTCCTGGGAAAGTTATCAGCGACCAGCGATCAGGAGGCAGGAACAAAGCAGAAAGTGGAAAGTAGAAAATAGAAAGCACAAAGCAGAAAGCATGAAGCAGATCCCTCGACTTCGCGACCCGACGCGCCGGAATTCAGCGCGAAAGAGAAAATCGGGTCGTTCCGCTCGGGATGACAAATCAGAGAAAGGGCAAGAGCGGCGCGCCCTCCAGAAGATGGCGGACGCAAAAAACGCGCCGGCATTCCCGAACGCGGAAAGAATGTGCCGCATCCTCCAGAAGACGGCGGGCGCAAAAAACGCGCCTACGGCGCTGTGGGAATCCCGGTAACGAGGGCGAATTCGACGCGGCGGCGCATCGGGTCGATGCGTTCGGCGCGCACGCGGATGCGATCGCCGAGTTTCCAGATGAGCGGAGCAGCAGGTTTGCGGCGGGTGGAGCGGCTGCGGCGCGAGCCGCCGGATTCTCCCATGGCCACGATGGCGCGATCGCTCTCCCGAAACACGCAGCGAGCGCCGGCGGCTTCTTCAAGGACGCCGATGGGAAGAAGACCCTCGATAAAGAGGTCCAGAAGCTCGATGAAGCAGCCGTATTTCTGAACGGAGATAATGAGGCCATCAAACTCGTCGCCCAGGCGCTGCTCCATGTATTGCGCGGTTTTCCAGGTGACGAGTTCGCGTTCGGCAGAAGCGGCACGGCGCTCCGTCTCCGAAGTTTCCGCGGCGATTTCCTCGAGATGTTGCTGGGAGTAAAGCGTGGCTTCGGCGCCGACGACGGGCTTGATGAACGAGGGCGGCGCGGCGTCCGGATGAGCAATGGCCCATTTCAGGATGCGATGGACGACGAGATCGGGATAACGGCGAATGGGCGAAGTGAAGTGGGTGTATTCGTCGAAGCCGAGCGCGAAGTGGCCAAGTGAATCGGCGGAGTAGCGCGCCTGCTTCAACGAACGCAGCATGAGATAGGAGAGGATGCGCTCTTCGGGCTTGCCGGCAAGTTTCTGCACCAGGCGCTGGTAATGCTGCGGCGTGATGCGTAGATCGTAAACGGGCAGAGCGACGCGCTGTTGGCGCTCGCGGCCTTTGCCGTAAGAATCGGGGCGGCCGGCTTTTGCGGGAGCCGGGACGCGGCCGTGGCGCACGGCGACTTCGCGCTGGTAGAGATCCTCGACGCCAAGGGAATAACCAAAGGCGCGGGCGAGATCCTCAAACTCGAGGACTTTGCGGCCATCGGGCTTTTCGTGCACGCGATGAAGCGACTTGATCGCGCGGGAATTGAGCTGGTGAGCGACGGCGCGGTTTGCGGCGAGCATAAATTCTTCGATGATGCGGTGCGCGATGTTGCGCTCGCTGCGGGAGACGCCGGTGATCTGCTGTTGTTCATCGAAGGAAATGACCGGCTCGGGAAGATCGAAGTCGATGGAGCCATTTTCGGCGCGGCGGGCGTTGAGCAGCAGCGCAAGGCCTTTCATGGCGCGGAAATGATGGTTGAGCTGGGAATAGCGAGCGGTCATTTCCGGATCGCCCTCGAGAACCTTGTTGACGTTGGTGTAGGTCATGCGCTCGACGGAGCGGATGACGCCGGGCACCATCCAGGAGTTGAGCATGCGTCCTGCGGCATCGAAGTGCATGATGGCGCTGAGGACAAGGCGCTCTTCGCGGGGATTGAGCGAGCACATGCCGTTGGAAAGAGCTTCCGGAAGCATGGGAACGGCGCGATCGATGAAGTAAACGGAATTGCCGCGTAGGCGGGCTTCGCGATCGAGCGGTGACTCGGGACGAACGTAGTGGGCAACGTCGGCGATGTGCACTTGAAGGAGCCAGCCGCCGTCGTCGCGGCGCTCGACGTAAACGGCGTCGTCGAAGTCGCGCGCGGTTTCGCCGTCGATGGTGACGATGGGGAGTTCGCGGAAATCTTCCCGGCCGGCGCGGTCGATTTCGGAAACGGGCAAGGCGAGACGCTCGGATTCGTGCAGGACTTCGCCGGGGAAGGTGTGAGGAAGATGATGCTTGCGAATAATGATTTCGGTATCCACACCGAGATCGCCGGGGCGGCCGAGGATTTCGATGACGCGGCCGGTGGGCGAAGCGCCGCCGCGCGGATAGCGGAGGAGTTCGACGTTGACGACGGCGCCGTCGAGCTTGGGAATGTGCGGGAGACGCTTCTGGCGCGCGGAGTCCCTGGCGGAAGGCAGAAGCTGTTCGCGGAGAGCGGGAGAGAGTTCTTCGCCGGCTAGGAGCTCGATCTCATGTTGGACGCGGGGGTCATAAGGCGCGACGACACTCCCGCGCGAGGTGTAGCGGAACTGGCCGACGATGGAAGGATGCGCGCGGCCGACAATGCGCACAATACGGCCTTCGGCGCGGCGGGCGCCGGAGTGCCCGCTAAGGCGGTTGATCTTGGCGACGACGTGATCGCCGTGCATGGCATCTTCGACGGAGTCGCGCGGAATGAAGATGTCGCCATCCACGTTGGGGAGAGCGACATCGGGAACAACAAAGCCGTAGCCATCTTGATGGAGAACGAGGCGGCCCTTGATTTCATCGCGGGAGGCGGCTTTCTGTTGGGCGATCTTCTCGGGAGGGGGTTCGGGAGCGGGGGCGGGATCGCGTTGCGAGCGGCGGAGAAGGAAGCGGCCGTGGGAAAGTTCCTCGACGAGGCCGCGAGTTTGGAGTTTGGCGAGCATCTGGAGGAGGAGGCGACGGTTACCTTTTTTCACATGGAGGGCGCGGGAAAGATCCTCGATGGAGACAGGATCATTTCTAAGTTGAAGAAAACGAAGGATATTGTCGGAACTCAGGTGGGACGGGCGAGGCATCGCTTGGCCCTTTCTGTGAGCGAGGGAGCTGCAACCCAATTCTAGTCAGTTTTTCAAAAATAATTGAAACCTTTTTCGCGCCAGTGGGGTTACACTGTCAGGCCAACACACGACCAACTAGCCGCCCTCCGTCAGGCTGGTTGGATTCCCTGAAAGGGGAATAAGAGGGAGGCGGGAAGACCTGGCCTGCCTCCCTTATTCTTTTTTGCGGGATTACTCAGAACCTCAAGTTGACTGCAATGGATGCGGGAGTTCCCCATTGTTGGCAGCGGGCCAGTTTCCGATTGCCCGACTGATCCGAAGTTAGTTTGCTGCTGTCAGTGTCTGCCAAACTAAGTGTGCTGAGATCACAGATTTTCGCGGGTCAGGCAGTTGCTGCTCTGGCGATCTCGCGCTCTTTCTCGCGCGCCCCAGCCTTGCGGAGTGTGATCTCGAGTAGTCCGTCGCGAAGCGTTGTCTTCATGCCATCGGGGTCAATCTCAGAAGGCAGGTCCACGAGACGGAAGATGCGTTTGCAACGCCGCTGGGAAGGAACGGCCTGTACTTGTGACTCTTCTGATGCTTCTTCGTGTTTGCCCAGGATGCACAGGCAGCGAGGCGCCACTTCCACTTTTAGATCGCCCACACCGAACCCCGGAACATTGGCGTGGACGGCAAGCTCCGTTTCCCCCTCCATAATTTCCACTGGCACGTTAGACAGAATCTCAGACTCAGCTCTCAGCCAGTCCTCACGGTCATGGCCGTGCGCAAAACCCCCGGCCTCAAACAACTCGTAGGCACGCCGCTCAATGGCGTTTTTGATCTCCACTGCAAGGTTGAAAATGAGATCGCCGGAATTGTTAAGGATCGGCGCTCGAACAGGAGTCGCGGGGGCAGGACTCACCTCGATGTGCAATTGCCGCACGATGGAATCGACGGTTACACTCGCAATAACCTCTTGCGCGATTTCACCGCTGATCGTCGGGTTCCTTCTGGCCTCTCCCAGCGACAAAGCATTGAAGCAGAGGTTGTTGATCTCTCTCGGGATGCCTTGGCTTTGCTCTCCAATCAGCGCCAAAGCCTCGGGCTCGAATAACTGGCCGCCGGAAAAGCCGGCAACCTTCAGCCGGTGCTCGATATAACCGGCCGTCTCGCCGGCACTCAAGGGTTCCAGGCGGCGTACGATAGCGACGCGCTGTTTCAATTGCGACAAAGCAGGCTGCGCCAGCTTTTCGGCTAACAGTGGCTGTCCAGAGAGGATGATTCCCATGAGTTTTGCATGGGGAGTCTCAAAATCGGAGAGCAGCCTGATCGTTTCCAGAACAGGTCCCTCGAGATCTTGCGCCTCATCAACGACCAGCACAAAACGCCTGCCCGCCAGCATTTCGCTAAACAGGATCTCATTCAATTTATTGTGCATTGACACGAGACCCATGCGAGCGGTCTTGATGCCAAGCTCGCTGAGGATGTAGCGGAAAAACTCGCGAGAATCACACTGGGTCTGGAAAAGAAACACAGTACGAGCGGAATCCCGCAGTTCCTCCAGGAGCCGGTAGAGAATCGTGGTCTTTCCCATTCCCGGCTCGGCGATGAGCGCCATGAATCCACGGTCGGCTGTGACGCCATCCAGGAGCGCACCCAGGGCTTCGCCGTGCGTGCGGCTCAAATAAAGGTAATTGGGATCAGGTGTAACGCCGAAGGGTTGTTCACGGAGACCGTAAAAATCTAGAAACATTTCAGTGGCCTCCCATCTTTTGTCTTAAACGTCGATCACTCGTGCAGAACCACACTCCCCTGGGCCAAGCTCCAATGACGGCGAAACCTTGGAGATCGGGACCAAGTGTCCCAAATTCGACTCGATCCTTGAGCAAACCATACGTCTATGGCCCTCGTGCGTCAACCGCAAATCGCCTTGGCCGAGATTTAGTCGAAGGCACATCTTCTTTCGCGGTTGTGCCGACCGTTCTGCCTTAAGCAGCGGAGTTGGTTGCCGTGAGCAACCTACTGAGTATTGCATAATATAGTGACATTCGTAGATTCTTGTGCTATGTTCAGAGCATGGGAAACCCAAAAGGTGTTCGGCGGGACTTCGAGAAACTGGAAGAGCGGCGCTTGCTCGCCG
>Ga0187866_1001113_pt1 | contig 26793 bp, 21 predicted proteins | sample June2016WEW_11_1_3_FD_133013 | JGI IMG/M metagenome (GOLD analysis project Ga0187866, IMG submission 133013) | Peatland microbial communities from SPRUCE experiment site at the Marcell Experimental Forest, Minnesota, USA - June2016WEW_11_150 | ecosystem: Environmental > Terrestrial > Soil >...
CTGCAGTGCGGACATAGCCGTTTTTTTCATACTGTCAAAACCGTTTTTGACGAGTATCGGCAAATCATTGTCAGCAAACAAGTACAACTACAAACAGCAACACAAACTGAGTACTATGCCCATTCTGACAGTTAGACCCGACGAAGGATGAAAAGGATGGTGTCTTTTGTCACTCAAGTCCAATTGGCTACGGTTTTTCCACTTGACAAGTTGCACTGTAGTTGGTATTTTAACAATTGAACATCTGCTCAATCGTTCAGGGGTACACTATGGCAGCCCACACTCATCAGGATGCAATTCGGTCGGCTAAAAAAGGACTGGCAAGCGAAGAGACCATCGCTGGGATGGCCGAGACCTTCAAGGTCCTCGGCGATCAGACGCGACTGAAGATCGTTTTTGCCCTCAGCAAACAGGAACTTTGCGTACTGGATATTGCCGCCGTGGTCGCAATGTCCGAGTCAGCTGTATCGCATCAATTGCGTCTCTTAAAAAACCTCCGTCTCGTCAAGCAGCGCAAAGAAGGAAAAATGGTGTTCTATTCACTCGATGATGAGCACATTGAGGACCTGATCAGGGTGGCGTCGAGACACAGTGAAGAATGAGGGATAATTGTGAATTGCCAATTGTTGATTGCGAATTTGGAATTTGAAATAATGGGCGGAGGCATAACAGGGATTGACCATGAGTGAGAAGAATTCGGAAATTCAAGAAACGATGTATCTGATCAACGATTTGTGCTGCGCCACGGAAGAGCAGCTCATTCGAAAGAGGCTGCAGAGTCTTTCGGGAATTCAGGAGCTTGAGTTCAACCTGATCACGCACAACCTCCGCGTGAAGCACAGTTGCAGCAAAGAGACAATCGCACGTCAATTGAGGGAAATCGGGCTCCCGGGACATGTCGATGCAAAAGCCGGGACACCGAGAACCAGCACCTACAGCCGTCTCCTTGTCACGACCGGCGTTTCCGGAGGTCTCTTTCTTATCGGTATGGCGATGCATCTTGCTTCGATGCCGGGGCTTGCTCCAAATATCCTCTTCCTTCTCTCTCTCGTTGTCGGAGGCTGGCACATTGCAGAGAAAGCCTTCAAGGCGATCCGGTCATTCGCACTCGAAATGAACAGTCTCATGATCGTTGCTTCCGTCGGCGCCGTCATCATTGGCCAGTATGCAGAAGGGGCCGCGGTCATCATACTCTTTTCATTCTCCCTCCTTCTTGAATCAGCCAGTGTTGAAAGAACTCGAAATGCCATCAGATCGTTGATGAAGCTTGCACCGGTCAGTGGGACTGTCTTGCGCGGCGATTTGGAACAGACCGTGCCGCTTGAGCAAATCATGGTCGGAGAAACCGTCATCGTCCGACCCGGAGAACGCATCCCCGTCGACGGCACTGTCGCGAAAGGCGGATCTTCCGTCGACGAAGCCGCAATCACGGGGGAGCCATTCCCCTCACCGAAGCGTCCTGATGACGCTGTCTATGCCGGCACATTCAACCAGCTTGGTGTACTTTTTATAAAGGTTACAAGACAGTCCAACGACTCAACCATCGCAAGGATCATCCACCTGGTCGAGGAAGCCCAAAACAAGAAGGCGCCAAGCCAGACTGCCGTGGAACGATTTGCGCGGTACTATACGCCCACCGTATTCGTCCTAGCCATTTGTGTTGCGCTCATCCCTCCTCTTCTCTTCGGTGCGGTCTTTGTTGAGTGGTTTTATCGATCCCTTGTTCTCCTTGTCATAGCTTGTCCATGCGCCCTCGTGATTTCTACTCCTGTCACGCTCGCCAGTGCGATGACGAACGCCGCCCGGAACGGAATTCTCATAAAGGGGGGCAGGCATCTTGAGCTTCTCTCTACGATTGGCGCCGTGGCGTTCGATAAGACAGGAACCGTGACACAGGGGAGAGCAACGGTGACGGACATCGTTCCCCTCAACTCCCTCTCACCGCAAGATATCCTCCGGATTGCCGCGGCCGCAGAACTTCATTCTGAACATCACCTTGCGGAAGCTCTTCTTCGCAAGGCAAAAGAGTCAGGGATTCACCTGACTGAAATGGTGACAGAGGACTTTTCCTCGATTACCGGCAAGGGCATCCGGACGCGAGTCGACGGCACCACGTACATTGTCGGGAATCATCTCTTGATGGAAGAGCTCGGCGTCTGCTCTCCCCTCGTCGAGCAAAACCTGGCTCAACTTGAAGGGGCGGGAAAAACTGTCGTGATCCTCGCCGACGAGAAGATGGTGCTCGGACTGATCGCCATCTCAGATCAGATCAGGACGGAGGGGCCTTCGACCGTCCGCAAGCTCCACGAGCTCGGCGTCAAGCGCGTTGCCTTGCTTACCGGCGACAACCAGGGAACAGCTAAGGAGGTCGCCAAACAACTCGGTGTCGACGAACTGAGGGCTGAGCTACTACCTGAAGGGAAGCTGAAAGCAATCGAAGAGATGCGGCGGCGCTACGGATTGGTGGCCATGGTTGGAGATGGTATCAACGATGCACCCGCTCTCGCGGCGGCGGATGTCGGCATTGCTATGGGGGGAGTCGGATCGGATATCGCTCTCGAGACCGGAAACGTCGTGCTGCTGTCTGACAATATCGAAAAGATCCCGCATGCCATCGTCCTGGGGAAGAAAGCAATCCGGATAATCTGGCAAAACATTTCGATTGCTCTCTTGACGAAATCTGTTTTCCTCGTGCTCGGAGTTTTTGGATGGACGAGCCTCTGGCTGGCCATTCTGGCGGACGACGGGGCGGCGCTCATTGTGATTCTTAACGCGCTCAGAGTGTTGAAAGACGATTGATAGATTGGTCTTTGCAGGTCGTACAGCCGACCAGCGAAAAGATAACCACTGATGACACGGAAAAAGCACGGATGACCACGGATTGAGGATTCTGGGCAAATGAGTGTCGTCTGTGTGAAAACAAACGATCCAACACAATACTCTTCCCTTCCATGATTGATATCGATGACTTCATACGGAAGATGCCGAAGGTTGAGCTCCACGTTCACCTCGAAGGCTCGGTTCGACCCGCCACTTTTCTCAAGCTGGCGAAGCACCATCATATTTCACTACCGGCGGATACCATTGAGGGGCTTGGCGAGTGGTACAAGTTTCGCGATTTTGGGCACTTTATTGAGATCTACATGGCAATCTCGAGCTGCCTCCGAACACCTGAGGACATCGAGCTCATTACACGTGAATTTCTGATCGGCCAGGCGGAGCAGAATATCATCTACAGCGAGGTGACGTTCACGCCTTATAATCAGCTCCTCAATTGCCAACTTGGAATGCACGAGCAGCTTGACGCTGTAAACAGGGCGCGCTCGTGGGGGGAAAAGGAGCTTGGCATCCGCATGGGCGTTATCGTGGACATTCCCCGCGAGCGCTCACCGGAGACTGCGGTATCAGTGGCTCAGTGTGTCGTCGAGCGATATGGGGATGGAGTTATTGCGCAGGGCCTCGGGGGACCGGAAATGGGAAATCCCCCTTCGAAATTCCGTCGGGCATTTCAGAAAGTGCTCGAGGCCGGGGTTCCGTGTGTTCTCCACGCCGGGGAAACCGAGGGGCCGGCCAGCATCTGGAATGCGATCGAGGTGGCAAATCCCAAGAGGATTGGTCACGGAGTTCGAGCTATCGAAGACCCGAAACTGATGGACTACTTGAAGCAGACGCAGCTTCCGCTCGAGGTCTGCCCAACCAGCAATATCTGCCTGGGGGTCTTCCCCTCTCTTGAGAAGCACAGTCTGCCGAAGCTTCTTGATCACGGGCTGAAGGTGACCATCAACAGCGATGATCCCCCAATGTTCAATACCACCCTCACCGACGAGTTTCTTGTTGCGAGGAGCACTTTCAGATGGGACGGCTCGCTTGTCAGGCAGCTCGTGCTCAATGCTGTGGAGGTCAATCTATTACGGGAATCTGAAAAAAAGATTATGCTGCGGGACTTTGTAGAAACTTTCAGGAAATTGGATTCCCAGGCCGGCTAGCCCGGCCAATCTTTATAGAAGCCTCAAAAAACGATTGACTTTCTAGCCCATTTTTGGTAGATTGACAGTCCTTATAATCAACCCACACGTAATGGATTGAGGTAGATCAATGTTCGCGGTAGTCGAAATCGCAGGCCAGCAGTATAAAGTCGCTAAAGCCGACAAGGTGATTGTTCCATTACTGGAAACCAAAGTCGGGTCTAAGGTTACCTTCGAGAAGGTACTGCTCGTAGGCGACGATAACCAGACAAAGCTTGGGACGCCGTATGTTTCTGGCGCCTCGATTGAGGCAAAAGTCCTCAGTCACGTCAAGGATGACAAAGTCATCGTCTTCAAGAAAAAGAAGCGGAAAGGCTACAAGGTCCTGAAGGGTCATCGTCAGCAATACACCGAAATTGAAATTACAAAAGTATCATAGTCATCTGAATCAACAGAGTTAAGCTGGAGAGAGTATGGCTCATAAAAAAGGTGGTGGAAGTTCGCGCAATGGTCGCGATAGTAATGCCCAGCGTCTTGGGGTGAAGCGCTTCGGTGGTCAGGTGGTTTCTGCCGGAAGCATTCTTGTCCGTCAACGAGGGACCAAAATGCATCCGGGAACCAACGTTGGCATCGGCAGCGATGATACGCTTTTCGCTCTGATCGACGGCGTCGTGAAGTTCGAGCGCTTCGGCAAGACAAAGCAGCGCGTCAGCGTGTATCCACCGGCTGCGTAAGTACTCGTGGTATGAAAAAGCCTCTCCCGTACGGGGGGAGGCTTTTTTTGTTCTCTCCCTGCCGTCATTGTTGATCCTACTAATCACTCAAGTCTCCATTTTCCTATTCAAGGAGAGGATTTATGAAAATCACTGTCATCGGTGCTGGCAACGTTGGCGCGACAGCAACGCAGCGTCTTGCCGACAAAGAACTTGCCAACGAGGTTGTGCTTATTGATGTTATCGAGGGGATGCCGCAAGGAAAGGGTCTCGATATGTATGAAGCGGCTCCGGTGGAGGGGACCGATACGCGCGTGATCGGCACAAACTCCTACGATGCCACTGCGAATTCAGACATTGTCGTCATTACTGCAGGAATTGCCCGCAAGCCCGGTATGAGCCGTGATGATTTGCAGGCAACGAATGCCGGCATCGTCAAGTCCGTCACCGAACAGGCAGTCGCGAAGTCTCCGAACTCAATTCTGATCGTGGTCTCCAATCCGCTCGACGTGATGACCTACGTCGCGTGGAAGGTCAGCGGATTCCCACGCCACCGCGTAATCGGTATGGCGGGTGTTCTTGATTCCGCCCGATTCCGCACGTTCATTTCGATGGAACTGAACGTGTCGGTTGAGGATGTCAGCGCCTTCGTCCTGGGCGGTCATGGTGATTCCATGGTACCCCTTCCCCGCTATTCCACTGTTGCCGGGATCCCATTGCCCGACATCATGGACCAGGCAACGATTGATCGTTTGGTCAAGCGGACGCGCGATGGCGGGATCGAAATCGTGAACTTCCTCAAAACGGGAAGTGCGTACTATGCTCCTTCCGCCTCTGCTGTTCAGATGGTCGAAGCAATTGTGAAAGACAAGAAGCGTATTCTTCCCTGTGCGGTGTGGCTGCAGGGTGAGTATGGTATGAGTGACGTCGTAGTTGGTGTCCCGATCAAGCTCGGCAAGAAAGGGATGGAAGAAATCATACAGATCAAGCTGACGGCGGACGAACAGGCAGCGTTGAATAAGTCAGCAGCTGATGTGAAAGCAAGTATTGCGAAGCTCAGCATCTAGCACTACGCATAGCTTGATGCACAAAAAGAAGTCCCGGTATCTGCATACCGGGACTTCTCGTTTTGTAGGTCGTTAGGCCCAAGGAAAAAGGGTATTGCTATTGAGTTTCTGATTCTCTATTCTTACAAAGTGCAAAAACGATCCCACCTAAATCACCGTGAAAACAACAACTTCTTGAGGAAGGAGGAGAACTTGAGACGAGCGACGATTTCGATTGCAGCCGCCGCACTCTTGGTCTTAATCCCACTTACCGCTGCATTCAGCGGTGGCTTTCAACTTAATGAACACGGGGCGAGAGCCATGGGTCAGGGCGGCGCATTTGCTGCCAGAGCTTCGGATCTCTCAGCGATCTACTTCAACCCCGCTGGGCTTGCATACCAAAATGGTGTTCAGGTCTACGTTGGGGTCACACTCATCATGCCAAAGACGTCATTCTTCGGTCCTGATCAGTTGAACACTAACCAGGAAACAAAGATGGTGAGCCAAACATTCAACCCGATCAACGTCTATGCATCATGTCAGATCACGGACGACCTGGTTGTGGGTATGGGTGTGAACAATCCATACGGCCTCGGCACGGAATGGCCGGCAGATTGGTCGGGAAGATTCATCAGTACGAAAGTCGATCTCCAAACCTTCTTCTTCACTCCGACGCTGGCATACAAGCTCAGCCAAAAGTTCTCCGTTGGCGTTGGGATGAACTATGCCACCGGCAAGGTTACGCTGAAGAGCGTCCTGAGCGATCCGTTCGATCCTCATGCGAACGTTTCCATCGAAGCAAACGGCACTGGCATTGGATGGAACGTTGGTGTAAAGTATCAGGCGTCGGACAATCTCTCGATCGGCGTTTCCTATCGCAGCCAGGTGAAGATCGATGCCAACGGCACAGCGACATTTGATCCCATGCGCAGCGTGTATCCAGCCGGCGATGTTTCTTCCTCTTTGACATTGCCAGCCACCGGCTTCCTTGGCATTGCCTACACTCCGATGAAGTCTCTCACACTCGAGGCAGATTACCAGTACGTCGGATGGTCCTCGTACAAGGAGCTTGCGCTTACCTTCAAGAAGGACAATTCAGTTGAGGTCTCGCCAAAGAACTACGCAGACACCTACATCCTCCGAGTCGGCGGCGAGTACACCGCGGGAGATTGGCAGTTGCGTGCAGGGTACCTCTACGACCACAGCCCGGCACCCACAGCGTATGTCGAACCCCTCCTTCCCGACGCGAACAGAAACGAAGTCAGTGTCGGTCTCGGCTACAACCTTACCAAGAACATCTCGGTTGACCTTGCATACATGTTCATCAAGTTCGACCAGCGCAAGGCTGTTGGCACTGCCATCAACTTTGATGGGACCTACAATTCTACAGCAAACCTGTTCGCTGTAGACTTCGGATATTCATTCTGATGAAAGATTGAACGACAGACACTGAACGTAATTCAAGGAGCCTCTATGAAATTAATGATGAAATTCTTTCTGATCGCGGCCGGGCTTGCAACTTTGAGCCTGATCGGATGCAGCGACTCCGCACCGAACGGGCCAGTTGCGTCGCTGGGATCGGTGACGGTCAAGAAATATGTCGCGGTTGGCAACAGCATCACGGCAGGTTACCAATCTGCTGGGCTCTACCAATCAGCCCAGGTGTACAGCTATCCTAACCTCATCTCACAACAATTGACGAAGGCCGGAGCTTCCCTCGGTAGCTTCGAGCAGCCGTACTATTCCGATCCCGGAACACCGGATGCGACAGGCAAAGCATCGCGTTATGAGATCATCAGTCTCGTGGGACCTGTCATCGGTCCGAAAGGGCTGGCTGCCGGCGCACCGACGAACATTGCTTTGACCAGACCGTACGACAATCTCGGAATTCCGGGGATACCACTCGCTGGTTTCATGGATGAGACAGGGACGTATCAGTCTCCTCCATTGGGTCGGGATGCGATCCTTCGATGGACGAGTGCGTTCCCCACTATGAAGAGTGTCTACAAACAAGCCGTCTCTCTTAATCCCGACTTGATGACATTCTGGCTTGGAGCCAATGATGTGCTGGGGTATGCGACGACGGGCGGAACCTCTCCTGCTGCCCCTACACCCACGACGACATTCACTGCTCTCTACACGCAGGCACTGGCCAGCATTCGCGCGTCTCTTCCGAACGTGAAACTGGTTGTCGCAAACATCCCGGACGTGAAGGCGATACCGTTCTTCAATACTGTTGGTCCCGCCGTGGCAGCTAAAATCGGTGCGCTTGGACTGAAGCTGTATTATCAGAAGGCGGGTGAATCAGGTGTAGCGAGCGGGTCGACTACGCTTACGGAAGCAAATCCTCCTCTTCTGACGTTGGTCGGCATGGCATATGCACCCTACCTCGGCCAGCCGACAGGGCTCTTCTATCGAGCGAATGGAATCCCGTACGCCACGGTTCATGCGCTTGGCATCGACACAACGCAGCCGTTCGGATTGCATCCACAGAATCCATGGCCGAATGCCCTGGTGCTCGACGCGACTGAGCAGACCAACTGCACAAACGCGATCAATGCTTTTAATGCGACGATTGCCAGCGTGGCGGCTGCCAACGGGGCTGCGGTTGTTGATTTCTTCGCTTTCTTCAACAATGTAGCCGCGAATGGCTATTCCCTCGCAGGAGAAACATACACAACAGCATATATCGAAGGCGGCCTGTTCAGCCTCGATGGAGTTCACCCATCTTCACGTGGATACGGCATCGTGGCGAACGAGTACATCAAGGTCATGAACGCGAAGTTCGGAATGAGCATCCCGCTCGTCGATATTTCCCAGATCCCCGGTATTCCTGCCCCGTTGGGAAAGATCTCTTCTCAAAACGGGCTCCCAGTGCTCCCCCTCGATGCACTCAAGGATTTCCAGAGGATGTTCGGGGCGACGGATCTTCGATAAGATCCTCGAAACCCGATTCGGATTCATCACAAAAAAGCCCGGAGGCGAATTGCTTCCGGGCTTTTTCTTGTACACATGATGCAGCTTATGTGGAAATCGCAGGCTTGAGGCAAAAAAATAGGAGACTCAATGTGGTCCCAACTGCGTTCCAACCGATAATCGGTAACTCCTATCCGAGGTGCCTCAGGTTGATCACAAGTTCGACCTCTGTTCCTTCGCGCGAGACTTTGAACGAGACTTTGTCCATCAGTGAGCGCATCAGAAAAATTCCTCTCCCGCTTGTCTTCAGGAGATTCTTTTCCTCAAGCGGATCGGGCACATCCTCCGGATTGAATCCCTTCCCCTGATCACGGACGCGGAACACGAGCTCATCCTTGCTCAGGACACATGTGACGTGAACCGTCTTGTTTGGATTGCCTTTGTTGCCATGGAGGATGCCGTTATTCACGGCTTCGGTACCTGCTACCAGCAGGCGGTAATACGTACCGTCATCGAGCCGTGCCGCCTCGTTGATCTGCTGCAGAAAGGGCTCGACCTTCCGGATCTCCTTCGGATCACCTGTGCACTCAAAGGTGAATGTCTGCGGATGAAACGCCTGGCGCGGATGAGCAACTGCTCGCGATCGTTTTTGACGAGGGGATTTCTTCATCAGAGTGAGTAGTTGAGTTTCAAGAAGATGTTCGGAATTGTTCGAATCAATTGCCCGTCCTGCCTTTGCGTTTCATTCCATCCTTCCAACACAACGCGCTGGAAAGCGGTTCCTTGCCATTCCAAGGTAACTGTCGGGCCGGAGGACTCCACTTGATGGTCAAACGTTCGAGTCCCGGATTGATATTTGTACCGATCCTGACCAAAGTGCCGGAATCCAACGCCCAGCCGGAGCCCTTTTGCGGCAGTATACATCAGTTGTGGCCAGTATGACTGTTCGACGAAATAGTCCTGCGGACGCTCCTTGAACTCACTCCACGTCAAGATTCCCCGTTCGTAGACCCTTATTTCTCCTACGAAGGCAGCGCTCAGGAGTTGTGAAAATCTGACCACTGTGGAGTCCAGCCATGAGGCTTGCCGGAAGGAAAAGCTCTTGGTGAGCGTTCCCTGATCCTCGAAATCATATACCGTGTAGTTTCCCAGCACCTCTGCATGGTTGACCGTGCGAAAGCCGCTTGACGGGGCGTAGACGACTGTAGGTGAGAACCGAATCACCCTGTTCCAGTTGTTGTTCGCGCTCTGAACATTCTTCAAGTACACCAGGTGACTCAGCGAGACATCTGCGGCGAGGCCGAGAGTGAGACTGCTACTGAACCTGTGAACCTCTTCGAGACCGAGTGTGACGAGAAGCTCGTCACGGTCATCGACGTTTGTGCTGTCCGGCGTATCGTATCGTAAGATACTTGCTGAGCCCGCAAAGTTCAACTGATCTGCTTCGGATAGGAGCGAGAAAATCTGTGAGGAGAGCGTGGTTCGTTTTGAGATATTCTCCAGTCTTCGTTCCGATCGCTGCTGTCGATCAAAAAGGGACGCCGGAACCCCGTCCTCTTCCGTTACCGTGTGCCTCTCTTCGCCTTCGCGATATGAGAGGTTGACTATCAGGTTCAACCAGTACGCAGGCTGATAGATAGTCCCGGCCTCCCCGTAGAGCTGCGTTTCCTGGATGCGTGTATCAAGAAGAGAATTGGAAGTCACCGTCAGGACCTTGTAGTTGAGTCCGCGGTCGATGATGCGGTTCAGCAGACCTCCGCGAAAGACGAACTGCATCTGTTCAGAGGGATGGTATTCGAGCTGGTCGGAAAACGTATACGATGATGCGTCTCGCCGGAAAATATTGTTCGCTGTTTGGTACACCCGTTGGACGTCAGGGTCTGCAGCCGTGTAGAATTCCCTCCTGAGATGATCGAACGAGAAAAGGATCTGGTTGTTCCCGTCCGGCCCGAAGTCCCTGAGAAGAGAAACATCGACGCCGGCTGTTTCAGGCCGGCGACGCGTCAGCAATGACTGGGACCATTGTCCGCTGAAGGAACCCCGGAACTCCTCGAGACGAATTCCTTCGGCTTCGGCGTTGGCTTGATACGAGAATCCGCGGTCGAGCTCGTCTTGCTGAGCATCGATCTCGTAGCCAGCCATTGCTCCCACAGAGACCCGCGACGAAGGTGTGAATCTCACACCGGCAAGGAACTGATGCTGACCAAGTTTCGTCAGATCGATGGCACGGTTATCAGACAAGACGGACGACACCTGCTGTGCGCGCGCTTTCCACTGATCATTGAGGGGCATCGCCACAATGAGGCTGTCGTCATACTCATCCTGGTTTGACGGCAGCTCAGAGCGTATGAGACGTGAGCGGAGCAACTGACGGAACATGACATCGATTCCGTTGAACTCCCGATCGAAGAAGATGCTTCCATTCCAGGTATAGGTATTCAGGACGCGGTCGAAGCTCAACGATGAGACGCGAAGACTATCCTGGGGATGAGAAAAGGAAAGGCGGGCCGGCTCCTGAGCGACCGACATAACCGTCGCTGAGAAGAGCAACACAACTGTCATTGCGAGCATCATGAATCCGCGGAAGAACGACGCAGAAATCTGTCGCTCATCCGCTGCACACCTCGAGTTGCTCTTTACATCCATAGACGTTCGTGAAAGAGTCTTAAGAATCGGTCCCTATCCACCGTCAGCGCAATATTCACACGTCCGCGTTTTCCCGAACGAGCCGTCTTGAAATCCGTAACAGTCATCCCACGCGTGAATTCACCTTTTGTCTCGACATCGACGTACGTCGTGCGGGTTCGCACAAGCCCCGGGTCGACGGCAACGGCCACTGCCATTGGATCGTGGAGATATCCTCCGTTGAAGCCCCGCGTTGCGAGATGGTAGCGCATATAGTCGCGCGTCATTTTCAGTACAGTCATCGCGACGTTGCTTGCTCGACGCGCAGCCCGGTATTCCATTTCTTTCCTCATCAGAACGACCTGGTGAGTGACATCGAGAGGAATCACGGTGACCGGGATTCCGGAATTGAGGACAGCATGCGCTGCCTCGGGATCAACAAAGTAGTTGAACTCCGCAACCGGGCCGGTGTTGCCGGGGACGCGAAATGCGCCACCCATGGTGATGATACGTCCAGCCTTGCGCATGACTCGCTGATCTGATTTCAAGGCGAGGGCAAGGTTTGTCAGCGGTCCGATGGCAACTATTGTCGCTTTCGATCCGTACCGGTCGCAAAACTCAAGGATGGTCCTGACACCGTTCCCCGTCTTGTACGGCTTCACCGGAGGCAGCAATTTCGAAACGCCCCCGAGCCCGTCAGATCCATGCACTTCCGACGCGATCACGAGCGGCCGACGGATTGGACGCTTTGCTCCCTGGGCAACGACTGGGCGATCCTTTATCTGAAGGAGATCAAGGACACGGTGGACATTGCGCGTGCACTTATGCACTTCGATGTTTCCTGCCACAGTCGTTATGGCTTTCACCGAGAGTTCGGGGGAACGGAGAGCAAGGATGAGTGCAAGGGCGTCGTCGACGCCGATGTCGGTATCTATGAGAATGGGTTTGGGCATTGCCTTTCTCCAGTGCAGATCGATACAATCGTGAAGCGAAACGTTCCTTAGGCGGCCTGGATAGAAATTGTCGGTTCACGATAATGTGACGCAACCATTTGGATCTCGTGAGCGTCAGTTACTTTCTCTTCAAAGAGAAAGTAACCAAAGAGAACTTCCGAAATCATAACACACATCAACGTCCCCCAGCACGCGTGACATGATTTCCGTGCAGATGATTTGGATCGATTATCTCAGTGATTGCATTTGCACGGAAATCAAAGGCTCTCCGTCAGATGCCCTAAGCGCCAGCCGATAATTTCGGTAGCGCGGGACTATTGGAATGCAAAGGCTACAGTTGCCCCCGCGACTTACGGCTAACCTGTAATGATGTCCCGCCAAGTGTAGGCCGCAGAGAAGGCAAATGATTTTCGGGCCTTCTCTGTGCTAATGAACGAGAAGTTGCCAGACAACGACGGTGAGATGGTCTTCGTTTCCGGAAAATACTCGGCTGCGAGCAACCGACTTTCGACCTCTGTCCAGGTCTCGGGAGCACAGACAAAAAACGCGTCGTGCGCAGGGAGAACGGAGGACTCTGCACATTGGCGGACAGCTCTGGCAACATCATTCACGTGGATGTAGGCCCAGAGATTCTTCGACCACTTCTGATATTCATTTCTCAGCTGCTCATACATTTTGATTTCGTTTGGCTCCGGGACCCAAATCCACGGCGGCCGGAGGCAAATTGTCTGCATTCCTGTCCGCCGGGTGAATCCAAGGCAGAGCCCTTCGCAAGTCACTTTGCTCAGACCGTAAGGATCTTGCGGACGCTGAGGATGATGTTCGTCGATTTGCAGGTACTCGGGCCACATTCGTGTGGTGGAGAAGGCAAATCCCAGGACTGACTCACTGGAGATGAAGATGAGCCTGCGAATGCCATTCGCAGCGCAAGCTTCCAGCACATTGAACGTTGCGAGGGTATTCGTCCGGAATACTTTTTCGGGAGGGTCGTTCAGCGGATGAGGAATGCCAGCAAGATGAACAACGAGGTCGAATCCTTTGACGTGCTTTCTTACTGCCCCCTCATTCAAAAGATCAACCTCGAGAAAAGGGAGATCAGTCCGGTGCGGCTTTTTCACATCAAGGTTTTCGACCTGATGGGATGAGGCGAGTTCGTCCACGACGTACTTCCCCACCATCCCACTTCCTCCTGTTACCAGAATCTTCATGCCACAATCTCCGCCGAATCTCCCCGTGCAGGGATCGCAATGTTGCTGTAGCCGGCCTCCTTCAGCTTCTGTGAAAGTTGCTGGGCCTGCGTGAGCTCGCCATGGACCAGAAATGTCTGTTTCACTCTCGATTTGTCCATGGTCTGTGCATATCCAACGAGTTCGTCCTGCCCCGCGTGGGCAGAAAATGAATTCAGGATGGCGACTTCGGCTTTCAGCGCGTGAGGCTCGCCGTATATTCTTACCTGCGGTTGTCGCTCGACGATTCTTCGCCCCAGCGTATGTTCGGCCATGAATCCGACCACCAGGATCGTGTTCTTCGGGTTTTCAATGTTATTGGCGAGGTGATGGAGAATCCTGCCACCTTCGCACATACCGGAAGAAGCGATGATCATGCAGGGGCCATCGATGTCGTTGAGTTTCTTGGATTCTTCCACACTTCGGATATACTTCAACCGGCCAAAACCGAACGGATCCTCATGTTCAACGATGTATTCCATCGTTTCCTTGTCGAAACACTCCGGATGCATCTTGAACACCTCGGTTGCGTTGACGGAGAGCGGGCTATCCACGAAAATCGGGATTGGAGGAAGAATTCCGGCATCATTGAGCTCGAACAAGACATAGAGAAATTCCTGTGTCTTCCCAACGCTGAACGACGGGACAATCAGCTTGCCTCCGCGGTCGATTGTTTTCTGGATAATCTCCATGAGGCGTTGTTGCATCCCTGCGATCGGCTCATGAATTCGCGCGCCGTAGGTGCTTTCTGAGATCCAGAGATCGACGTCGCCGATTGGCTCGGGATCTTTCAGGATGGGCATGTTCTTCCGGCCCAGGTCCCCCGAGAAACCGATGACTTTGGTTCTTCCATCCTCTTTCGTCTCGATACGCGTTACGGCGGAACCAAGGACATGTCCGGCATCGAAGAACGAAATCGTAACACCGTCAGCTATTTCGGTGCTTTGCCCATAGCGCACAGCGACCATTTGCACCACTGTTTGCTCGACATCCTCTGAAGTATACGAAGGCTCGACTGGAGGTTCTTTCCTTTTCCTGTGCTGTTTGTTCACAAACTCAACGTCACGCTCCTGGAGATATGCGCTATCATACAGCATGACATTGCTGAGATCGCGCGTGGCGCTTGTCGCGTAAATCGGGCCTTTGAATCCATTTCGCACGAGATTCGGCAGATTGCCGGCATGATCGATGTGTGCATGCGATAACACAACCGCATCAATGTCCGACGGGTCAAACGGGAAGTTCCTGTTTCTCTCGAATGCCTCTGCCCTCCTGCCCTGGAAGAGACCACAATCGAGGAGGATACGGCTGCCGTTCACCGAAAGGAGGTGCATGGAACCTGTTACAGTCTGCGCAGCGCCGAGGAATTGGATTTTCATTTGCAGGTATTCCGTTGGTGTTGGTTGCCAAAGTATGCAGAAGTGACTAGAGAAGCAACGAATGAACCGATCGACCCTTACCAGCAGAAATTACACAGAGTTCCACAGAGGGGCACAGAGATCCACGGATATGTCACTCTCTGTGTCTCTCTGTGTTACGCTTTTGAGGTCACACAGTGTGCAACGGAGATGTCGTTCTCTGTGTCTCTCTGTGTTAGGCTTTGGAGATTACACACTTGCCCGCCAATCTTTGTGGCAGGGAGGGCCACAGAGGAGCACAGAGATCCAAGGAGGCACACAGAGACGTCACCTTCTGTGGATCCGTTCTTGAAAGTCCTCGCGTCTTCAAAGAGAGGTTGGTGTCTGTGGACTCCCCGTCTGCCTTCATAGGTTGTTGCATCGGCGGGAAGGTGTGTAACGTTTTCGGTCGTTGGACAAAAGGGCAGAGACGTTAGCAGCAGAGTCCGAACAAGTGAATGAACAAGTCATCAACACTACCCGGCGCGGTTCAGGTAATCTGGACTTTTATGTAGACGTACAATATTGTAACTTATCATATGAGTACCTCAGGACAGGTTATCGTGGACGACAAATCATCCACCGGCGGCAGATGGTGGCTAGCCGTTTCCATAGCAGCCTGTCTGATCACGGTCGCATACACTGCCTGGCCAGTGTTTCGGAATCCTCAACTGGAACCGGACGATTATCGGTATCTTGAGCAAGTTCGACTTCTGAGGCAGGATTTCTTGGGAAATATCTCAAGAGCCTCCGTAATCGAAAACAAATGGGACCAGCTGTGGTGGATCGATGTACACGAGAAAGTGCGGTTCTTCCGGCCAATCGTCGTATTGAGCTATTGGCTCGACATTGCCATCCACGGGAACAATGACCCTCTGAGTCTACTGAGCACTAATATTCTTATCTATTCCACGTGCGTTATTCTCGTCTGCCTTATTCTTTATCGTTGGATCGGCCAGGGCTTGCCGTTCTTCGCAAGCTGTGTTCTCTTTTCAGCATTTGTCGCCCATGGCGAGGTAATGTGGTACGTGGCAGGCCGCACTGATTCGCTAGCCGCGCTCTTCCTGCTCAGCGGTCTAACGTTGCACATTTACGGGAAGCAACGTCCTGCGCTGCGGTGGTGGGCTGTGCCTTGTTTTGTCTTCTCTCTTCTCACGAAGGAGCTTACTGCCTTCCTACCTCTTATTCTCATTCTGAGTGACCTGTGGATCGAGATCAGGGCTGTGAATGTGAAAGCCCTTCTTAAGCAGGAATGGAAGCTTTATGCGACATATGTGGTAATCGCGGCCAGCTTCTTCGCGATTCGCCTCCAGTTCATCTCAGGGTCGGATACTGGCTATCCCTATCCGTATTTCGTGACGCTCAGAAATCCCAATTTTCTATCTCACCTCTTCGGTCAGCTGAATAGTTATTGTGCCAACCTACTCTTCGCTATCGAAACCATCCCTTTCAAAGTCTGGACTGATTTCGAATTAACTGAAAGCCTCAGTGGTGCGGTGCCGGGAATTGCCATCTTCGTTTTGTGTTCTGTTTTCCTGATTCGAGAAAGGAAATACTGGATACTAGTGCTGGTGGGACTGGTATCTTGGGTCCCGATAATGTTTGTATACCAAAGTGAGCGTTACTTGTTCTTACCCTCTTTCGCGGTGGCGGGGGCAGCTGGATTATTCTTGGCAGAGTTGAATCACAGAAAATGGAAGATCTACTATCCCGCCTTGCTATTGTGTATTGTCTGGATGGGACACCAAGCATATTTTCTCCAAGCGAAGAACAAAAACATCAGCGAGCTACGCCTCGCGGAGAGGATAGGAAGACAACTCCGCGATCTCAAGCCTTCCATCGTTAAGGGGAGCAAACTCCTTCTCCTCAATCTTCCTGGAGATATCTTACAGGATCAGTTCATCGAGGATCAACTTCGCGTACAGCTGGATGATCCGAAATTGGATGTCACCGTAGTAACTCCCATGCCCGAGCTCTTCGATATGGGAACCAACATGACTGTAAGCAAGGAAGGCGAGAACACGTTCATTCTCACGGATACTCCGGTGATGGTACATGGGGAGGATCATTTTCCCTGGGTGAAACTTGATACCGCTTCGAAGTATACCACGAGATCAGGAATCATCATTGAAGTTTTGGAGGCGGAGGAAGACGCCTGTGAAGCCCTCCGTTGTGTACTACCCCATCGTCTTAGTGACTACATTCTTCTGAAATGGGATCCCGCTCCTTCAACCACCATGCTCTCTGCGAACACGGCAAGTATACGCACCCCTAACAGCCGGAAACTGCTATCGAAAGTACAAATCCTGACTCCGTGACTGTCATCTTGAACGGCTGACGGGCAAGGATGCCCATCAGCAGTCGAATAAAGCACGGAGACCATCAGGGCTGATTTCACAAATTGCCAGATCAAGTGCAGCATGAGCACGCAAATGATTCAGCGATCTATGAATAATTGGTTCAAAATCGATTATGCTTTTGAGTGACAGGAGAGATGTTGTTCTCTGTGAATCACTTTGTCGCGTGTTTGTGTTCACGGATGAGGGAGTACAAAAACCGCAGAAGAGCAGAGAGGTGTTGGGCCAGGTGGTGGTACACAGAGTTCCACAGAGCTGTCGTTCTCTGTGTTTCTCCCTGACTGCCGGCAGGCAGGTGTGTTATGCTTTTGAGGTTACGAAGGACTCACTTGGTGCCATTGAGCTTTGCACACGCCTCCTCGGCCGCCCTTCTCGATTGGAACGCACCAAGAAGAACGCTGTATGACGCGCGGCCGGTCTCTGAGGTGCCTTTCCGGACAGTCGCGGGGAGATTGGTCCACTTCGCAAGTCGCGCTGCCACCTCGTCGGCTGCAGCTTTTGTCGGCCACCTCGAGTGCTCGATGACGAAAATGCGCTTTGCAGCAACGAAGACCACAGTGCATACGGTCTCTTTGGGCTTCGGCGCAGACTGTTGCGGGGCAATTTCTGGCTTTTTGATCTCAGGCTTCTTGTTTTCAGGCTTTTTATTCTCCGGCGGTGGAGCCTTCTCGATGATCTTTTTCTTCTCAGGTGCAGCTTCGACCGGTACTTGTTTAGGAGGAGCAACATAATTCTCTGCCGCGAGCTTCGTGAGCGCAATCTCGAGGTTCTCGATGATGTCTCCCTGAGGTGTGTGATGCACTGTTACTGAGAGCGGACCATCCTTCTGGACTGCCTGAAGGAACTGAAGCTGTGAGGGATCAACGGTGAGTGTATAAATCCCCGGCGCGACATTCATCGCATAGAAACCGCCGTCTGTAAACGTACGAAGTGTATCCCCCGAGAATCCATCAATTGATCGCATGATGATGCGACTACCACTCAAGGGGGACCGCATTCCCTCCTTTTCGAGGTAAACAGTCCCGGAAACGGTCCCACCGCGATAGAAGGGAATCTCGATCCGCTTGAACTGATTCGGATCGACGACAAAAGAGAATTTGTCGGTCGTCGGCACAAGATTGGGATCAATCTGCTGTCTGTCGATCTCCAGATTGTATCGGAAGTAGCCCTGCAACTGCGATACCCGGATGACGCTGTCCCTGCCAAGCTCAATCTTCCCCATACCGTCAATCTTGACCCCCTTCGCAGGGATGAGCTCGTCGCCGGCATCATAAATGCCGTTATTATTGTTATCGACGAACAACACCACATCAATGCCCCCTCTGCCGATCTCCTCGCGGTTTGACAGGAACGGCGTGCCGCTATTTTGATCAAGTACCACCGAGCCGTAGAGCGAGTGACGCGACGTGTTGCTGCCATTCGATCCATTATAGGCCGAAGACGTGCGTGTGAAATTCAAGTCCATGATCAGCCCGGCCTGCAGCGAAATAGACTTGGTTGCAAAAATGCGTTCAAATCCCAGGTTGAACTGGAAGATCTGCATGAACGTCTTGGATACCTGAAAACTCGCATCCTGAAAGGTCTTGCCATGCAAATCGTACGTTGCTACGCCGCGCAGAAGAAATGCCTGCAAAAAATTCGGAAGGAACGACCCCCGGGGAGTGACGTACATAGCCGTTGCCGAGAGAAGGCCATTGCCCGCAAAACCCAACTGTCGCACACCGGTTCCGGTCATCACCTCGCGATAGCTCGCCAACAGCTGCACGCCGGTAAGACGCGTTGAAAGATCGAGACGTGTTGACAATCGTTTGCCAGATGCCGCGTCCAGGTAATCCTCTGAGATTCTGAACCCGGTGCCGGTAGAAACAAACGTAAGAGGCAGGTAAAGAGCCAGACTTGCGGTCTGCTGAGGTGATAAGCCCAGAAGGGAATCGGTCACCACATATTTCGCATACTGGGCGAACACGCCGGCATTGGAGGCAAAGAGGGCGTTCGCATCAATGCGGTAATACGCATCCGGCGCCACATCCACGTTGACAATGTACTCGGAAAACAGCCTTGACGAGAATCCAGCATCGTAAATCGGCTTCTCGAGACCGCTGTTGTAACTGCGCTCGAGACCTCCTTTGAGCGTTAGCCAGTTAGTGGCGCCGTACAGCAGATTCGCATTTCCGGAATAGACATCGTTCGCCAACGTCAAGTTGCGATCCGCCTTGCCTGCCTGGAGATCGTAGCTCAGAACGCCCTTAGGCACAAACGCAAATGGGACCTGGACCTGCTTCTCTACGACGTTGATATCGCCGTATTTGGAAAACGTTTTCACCGCGATCCGCATCGTTCCGTATGTGAGCGGAAACTGGAAGCGGTAGTAGCCAGCCGCGTCTGTTTTCTGGAAATCAATCAAGCGATCATTAAGATACAGCTCGACATCTGATTCTGGATCGGTGTATCCATCGATGACATAGTTGTCAAACATGACGCGCGGCTCGACGGGTTCGTTTGATAGCGCGATGCCGGTGACTCTTGGAATAAAGTCGCTGCCGGTGGTAATCTGCCCCGCCGTGAAGGAACTGAAGTAGTCATTCTCCCGCACAACGTAGCACCAGCGGAGGTCGTTGAACAAGGCAGCCTGCCCCGAAGCGCCGACCAAGCTCCCCTGCAGATCCCCTCCTGCTACTTCTCCGCCGCCGGTGAACGTGTAGCTGGTTCCCTGCGAGGAGAGGTTGTTCAATAAAGTAGTCACATCGTAGTCCAGGACCACTCCGCCGAGGAGAGAGCGCTCACGATCATAACGCAGGGGAAATTTGACTCGTGTGACGGTTCCGCCCCCCATCTCCGAACGCTTCAGCTCGTTCCTCCTGCGGACCAGGGCAGGAAGTTCCTTCGTCGTTTCAGCAACGATCTGAAGCCGGTTAATGTTGATGGTACTCGTGACGCCGAAAATCTCGTCGAACTTTTCGGGCGAGAGGTAGATATCCATCTCCCCTTTGAACATATCCTCCTGCGTAAGCTGGTAACTCTTGTCCCCAACGCTAATCGTGCGACTGACCGGATCGATGATCATCGGGAATGCGGAAGAAAGATACGTTCCTCTGATGATGTTATGCCCTTCGACGGTGTAATAGACTTCGAAGAGGTTAAACAATTCCATCACAGGAAGGTAGACCCGATCGCTTCTCACTGCGACAGAGATGTTATAGCTCCCCAGATCCTTGAGACTGAAGCCAAATACCACTTCTTCGTATTGCGGGGATTGCTGCGCTGATGAAATGGAGGGAGCAAAGAGACAGAAGAACAACGAAAAGCTGAACCCAAACAATAGGTTTCGCTTAGCAAAAAGCAACGGGACGACAGGATGAAGCCGCGCAGGCGACTCGATCCTGACAAGTCTGGAAGCCATCTCAAAGACACCATCGATGATCAATATGTCATTCCCGGTCGAGGTACCAGGTATCCACCCTGCGCTGCCTGGACGCTCGACTTACGAGTCTAATGAAGGAATCCTGCGAAAACGAGTCCCCGAAGAGGTCCTCTGGACCTTCAGATCTTTCGGGTGGGAGTGACAACCGTTTCTGAGATGCATTTTCGTTTCTTGGTGTCTTGAACAGGTTTCGCCACTGGGCTCACAAAGAAGGCGATCCCAGTTCGAAGGACAGGAAGCCCGCGCCCGAGATCGCAAACCATTACTGGATATTTACGGCCACTTCTTTAGTTACCGTCGGTGCCTGCAACAGATCCTCCGTCGCGACATCCGACCTCTTCGTATCAAATGTCAGCACAAGCCGGTGCTCACCCTTTCCCGCCTTTGAGAGGTCGATCACCATCTTGTCCTTCATGCGAAAATAGATCGCCACCGTCTCCTCGGACAAAGCCACCCTTTCATTTGCAGGGGAATACAACTCTGCCTTTGCGCTGCCAATGAAAGGAGCAGTCCCCGTTCGCTCGACATCCGCAACAACCGTCAGCTTCTTGTCCTTGAACGATGTGCTCACATCATGTATGGTCAGACCGGTAGACACATTTCCTTTCCGGTAGAAAACGGGGAGGATCTGGTCAAACCTGAAACTGATCTGAGCCGAGACGGAGTCAGTCAGTTTTCTTTCGATGTCAGCGGACTTTCGGTTTGAGGTGATCTTTACCCTCGTGAAATAAAAGGCACCTTTAGCAGCAGTGTTGCTGCGCACCTGCAACCTGACAGTTTGTTCTTGCCTGGCGGCCAACAAAAAAGTGCGTGGATATGCGCGGACCATCGGGTTCAGCGAATACGTTTTGGCTGCGGAAGTATCGTTGTACTCCATTCTAGCATTCCCCGCACTGTCAGCATCGGGATATCCGAAAGCAAAGCCGATGCTCACTTCTTGAGGAGATGCAGAATTGTTTGTGATATACAGGTTCCCAATTCCGCTCCTCGAATCAATGAACAGCATCGAGGGGGCTACCGTTACCTGCGAGAAAAGCATTTCTGTCCCCGAGAGCATCGCGAATAACAGAAGGGCAAAGATGCCGGCACGGCGGAAGGAATGTAGGTGTCTCATAAAGATACTTCCATTGTTTGTGGGAGAGGGTATTGGGCTCTGGCGCGAATTGAATATATCATATCGAAACTGACGACTCCTGAGTATCTCAAATAATGGCATTCAGGAAGCCCGAAAAGCAAGGGCTTCCTAAATGACCTTTTATTAAAGCAATTACTGCTGATAAATGCAACGATTTTCTATTTGTACTCAACTGTAAAATTAACTAAACCTGCAAAAGGACCTGTTTCTATTCCTGTTGTCACAGATCCTCCAATCCACAGACGGAAATTGCCTGTGCCACCCGTCGTCACGTCAGCTGTTGAGGTCAAAGGACCTGAGGTCGCTTGATTGGCGTTAGATGCGTCGCCAGTAACATTAAGCGTCACAGTCAAGTCGGTTTTGCCACTTTGTTTCAGTGCAAGGGTCGAAGGCCAGGTTACCAGAACGTGTGTTGTGGGTTCTGCAGTGATTGTGATCGTGCCGGCGGCATGTACGGAACCCACATATGAATTGACTAGGTTTTGCGGATCTTGGATAACCGTGGTGCTCACCGCAATATTACCAAATAACAAGTCCGATTGATTAAGTGATATGGCCGACAAAACATTTGCCGTAGCATTGAGATCTTTGTTGACAAGAGTCTGTGCCTGTACGTTGCCGGCGACCAAAACCACCAGCAGCACTGCCAACAAGGCAGAACTACAGAGATTGCGTAACATATGTACCTCCATTGAATTGTATGTTGTTTGAGAAAATCCCTCCTCACGAAGAGACCGTTTGTGAAACGAAAGCGACATCAATTACATGAACTCGACAGTCACGGTCGAGACCGGCATCGGGCCTTCATTTTTTCTATCCTCCTTTCGTTGATCGACAAGAAAAAAAACATACGCGACAAATAGTGGATTGTCGAATTGCATCGAACGCTTTAACAGACCGTTATTTCTTAATCTGAATTCTATCGGATTCTTATTGGTAATCGTTGCTCGCCTGAAATATGTCGTCCCGTCGTTCAGATACCCGCACGTGATGCGCGTTGCATCTGAACTATTGCTGCTTTGGCGCGTCCCTGCCGGCGTCGTAAAACTGAGCAGCACTGTGATGTTCTCGTACGCCGAGATCAAGAACCCAGAACCGAGACTGACGGAATCCGCTCCCCTCGTTCGGCCCTGAAACATCTCAGTCTGCTGTGGCATCTCATCTGCAAAGATACGTCGCGCACCTTCATCCATCCTCGCGACACTCACCGATGGTGATGCATTGACCCTGACCCTCAGCGTTTGTTTGATCTGGGCCTGACACTCGCTCATCAACGTGGCGGTCAACGCCATCAGAGCGACAGAAAGTGTGGCCGCGCAGCAGTCGAAACGAATCCATCGATATTTCGTCATAGTTCGCTCATTAGTACTGAACGCTCACATTGACCGTTCCTGTGTAATATCCTGCCGACACGTTCCCCACCGGCCCCAACGTACCATAAAGAAACAAATACGCCTTGATGGATGGCGGTGTATATCCGCCATGTGCAGGAGTCGGAGGCGGTGCGGGTACGCCCGACGTCCTACGTAGCATCGGAAGCGTTATTGATGTGAATCCGCCTGGTATCTGCACGGCGACACCCTTTGCGGCGCTGAGCGTCGATCCGAGGTTCGAATACGCGAACTGGCAGGTAAACGGTATCTGGTTGCCCGGTCCCCCCGCACCAATTGTGAGGTACGGGTCAGGTGTAATTGTTATCGTAATATCCCGTGTCGCATCGCCGGTGATTTCAATCCACTGACATGCGTCGTCATTCAGCGTAATAGTCACCGACGTATTGCTGTTGCTGGCGATGATCGGTTGCTTGGCATTGAAGTTCAAGTTTCCGCTCACCGTCGCCGAGAGTCCCTGAGAAGTTGTATAGATTCCAAAGTTGATTCTCTGAGCCACCACAGGGCTCGCTGTCAACAAAGTCAGTGCGAGGACCCATCCCCGTCGGGACATTATGTGCATAATTGGCATCACAGGATGTACTCCAGCTCGATCGACAATTCCATGTAATAGTTACCAGGTACGATGTTTTCTATGCCTGACAGACGTCCTCCCACCCAGAGATAGTACACTCCCTGGTCACTCAGACGGATCTGATTGTTCTGCGTAAGCAGGATGGACTCTCTCTGGATAAGGTCGGGTCCTCCGCTGAGGTTGTAGGCGAAGTACAACTGCGATCCACCCGACTCGTGACGGAGGATCGACTGCCTTTCAAACGTCACGCGTACCAGACTATTCGGACTCCCGATGATTTTCATCTGCCCCGCACGCGAGTCGTTCTGCGGATTCACGGTGAGATCTGCGGGAGAGAGGCTACTGAGTTCATAATCCATGTCCTTCATGACGATCAGGTCCACATTGCCCACGACAGTTGCAGAGGCGGTGATTGTCGCCACGGCGCGATTCGACCTGCCCGATTGTGCCTGTGCGAAGGAGCCAGTGACTACGCTGATCGCCAACAAGTATTTGAAGAATCTCGTCATTTCAGCAGGATCATTTTTTTTGTTTGAACGTTCTTTCCCACGATCATTCTGCAGTAATACACGCCGCTCGAAGCACCCCTGGGGGTCCATACGACCACATGTCTGCCCGCAGGATACTCCTGGTCAGTCACCGTCGTGTACTTCTGCCCCAGGATATTGAATATTTGAATCGTTACGCGAGAACGCGAAGGAACAGAGAACTGAATATTCGTGCTCGGGTTGAACGGATTCGGATAGTTTTGCGCGAGTTCCGGCGTGGAGGGCAAGTAACTATCCAAATTATCGTGTGCAGAGACCACCAGACGGAAGCGGGACGCAGAAGTACCCTTGAACAACTTGGCAGCCGGGACGGTGTGCACGACTGGCCAGGGCAACACGGTCATCGAGCGCTGGTTGGATCCAGCGCCCGACTTCTTCTGCAAAAAGGCACCGGCCGAAGGGACCAAATCCGTTGGAGTGTCGTAGCGGAACGCCAGCTCACCGCCAGTAGTCATTGTGTACGCCTTGCCCGTCGAGTCGTCCATGAGCTTGATGACCCATCCGGTCGGAAGCTGTCCGTTCATTTTCCAGGTGAGGTTGAAGGACCCGCTAAACGGCTGAGTACCGGTTGTTCCCCCGACATACAGCGGAAGCGATAACGGATCTCCAAAGCCTGTATCAGGCAAACTCTGGATCTGCATTGCTGGCTGGCCTTGTCCGGCAACTGAGTAGAGTATCAGGTATTTATCCGAGAGCGGAACCAGACTGAAGGCATCGTACGGATCGTACGTCAGCTTTCCGTTGTGGCTGAACATCAGATACGCATGCTTCTGAAGTCCATTAGCTGAGAGCTCTAATTCGAGAACGGGCGTCGACACGATGCTGCTCGTGTCTTTCATCACAGAAGCAGCTCCCGCAAGAGATGCCGACTTTGCGACGCTCGTGTCTTTCTTCCCGATGGAATCTGCTGCAACCGCTGCCAACTTGCCGACACCCGCGTTTATCTTTCCGAGGAAACTGCCGCCCGTCGATTTCACCCCGTTTGCAACTGTCAGCTGAGGGCTGGCGGCGTTTGCTTTCACCCAAAATGCCTGAAACGGCGCAATCTTTCCACTGCCGAGGTTGCCAGTGGAGCCATCCCACGTTTTGTAGTCGCTGATGGATGGATCCCAGACATAGATCGTTAAATCCATGTTCGGCCTTGTCCACCCCGAGGAAGCATCCCAGTCGATGGTGGAAGGAGTCGGGTTGCCGACCAGGTTCCATCCATAATCCGCCCTGTTGGTATCCACGTAGGTCGTGGCTGAAGATCCAATAAGAGGGCGTGGGGTAGCTGTGACGTGGAAGTCGAATGCCGTGGTAAGCGGATATTCTGTGCCTGTGGCAGTCATCCTCAGCGGAAGGACATCGCTATAATACTTGCCGGCTGTGTCAGATTTTTCTGTCCCGGCGAACACATAGAACATGTAACCCCTTCCAAGCGTTACCCCATCGGTAGTGGCTGAGGGGCTTCTCCATGCCTGCAAAGAAGTCCCCTGGCTGGTTTCATCCCACCAGAGCAGATTGGGTTGCAGCGTAGAATAACTCGAGCCCGTAAAGCCCTGCGTGACGAGGGGGGGAGCGAACATCGAGTCAACCGCCACATTGTCGGGAGCTGACAGCATACGCCACCCATCGACGCCGGTGAGTGTAGTTCGCACCTGAAGCATCGGTGTGCTGCTGGTGAGGTTGATATAATTCGATCCTTCATCGAGAATGATTTTTCCGGATCCTGTTGATATAGAAGCACCGGAGCTGAATGTGAGCGTATATGTCGAAGGGATTTCTAGACTTGCCGACGAGGTGATCGACATCGTCCCACCGATAGCGAGCGTCGTTGTGCTTCCACCAACCGTTACACCGCCGGCCCCACTCATCGTCACGTTGTTGAATGTCTGCGTCGTAGCCGACCCGTTGATGTTCTGTGTTGCGCTACCATTGAATGTAACCGTGCCACTCCCAGGTGTAAACGTCCCACCATTGTCTGTCCAGTTCCCGCCAATACTGATCGCACTTGACCCGGCGGTCAGATCCGCGGTCTTCGTCAAGTTGCCAGTCACGGTGACGGTGGGATTGTTCGTATTCAATGCAGTTGGGCTCCCGACCGTCCAATTGCCACCAATTGTCAATGTCCCCCCTGAAGGAGTCTTCGTGCCACCTCCCGAGAATGTCAGGTTCTGGTAGCTCGGTGTCACGGAGACTGTCTGAGCCACGACTGAAGCATATTCCACTGTGGTGCCCGACGAGATGTTGCGGGTAGTGAATTCGGGGAATGTCGTTCCTACAGTGGCTGAACCAAGTTTGTACGTGCCGGATGTCAGATTGAGCGTTCCGGTTGAAGTAACCTGGTATCCGCCATCATCAAAAATGCTGCTTGATGTCACATCCCCTACTGTGAGAGTAGTGACCGTTGCTGCGGCAGCAAGTGCTACTCCGGTTGAATTGTTTATTTTTAGAGTTGTGTATGTTCCACCAACTGCCGTTTGGGCTCCGGATCCATTGTATTCTACGGTGCCGCCCCACGTCTTACCCGCAGGAATTGGAGTC